>Ga0308403_1000153_pt1 | contig 28476 bp, 22 predicted proteins | sample HotsprSampleOSM3_FD_203470 | JGI IMG/M metagenome (GOLD analysis project Ga0308403, IMG submission 203470) | Hot spring phototrophic mat microbial communities from Octopus Spring, Yellowstone National Park, Wyoming, United States - 20060914_OS-M3 ... | reverse complement strand
AAGAGCGCGCCTCAGAATGGCTGCGCACGGCTGTGCAAGAGAATCTGGTCGCCATTCACGCCGATCAAGTCCGTCTGGCGCTGTTGGAGCCGTGCACTGCCTATCGCAGCCTGAGCCTGCTATGCAGCCTGCTGCGCGAGCGCAGCGCTGAGCGCCTAGACGCCATCTTCTATCTGCTCAGCGCCGTGCATGAGCGACAGACCGTGCAGATCATCCGCGAGTCGCTGAACAATCGGCAGGCGCGCGTGCGCGCCAACGCGCTTGAGGCGCTTGAAGCGCTTCTCTCGCCGCAGCTGGTCAAGCTGATCGCGCCGCTCTACGATCTTGAGCTGAGCGCCGCGCAAAAATTACAGCTGAGCCAGACGATCAGCGGCGTCCGTCAGACAGCCGCCGAGTTTTTACAGCAGGCGATCGCTGAGCCGAGCGACGCAGGCTTGCGCGCTATCGTCAGCTTCGCTCTAGGCGAGATCGCGCCGCCTGAGTCGGTTGAGCGCGCGCTCACACCTTGTCAGCAGCTCTTCAGCCGCGAGCAGATCGTGGCGCTGCTGCGCATTGTGCTACACACCGATGAGTCGGCTGAGGTACGCGCTGCTGCGCAGGCTGCGCAACGCTTGCTAGATGATGTGACGCTGCCACAATTGTTGAGTCAACGTGAGGGACTTATGCTTTCGACCATTGAGAAGATCATCTTCTTGCGCGAGGTCTCGTTTTTCGAAGGGATGACTATCGATCAGCTGAAAGTGCTGGCGAGCGTGGCAGAAGAGCATCTCTTCAACGAAGACGCGGAAATTTTTGCGCAAGGCGCGCCGAGCGGCGCCCTGTACGTGATCGTGCGCGGCAAGGTCGCCTTAGAGCGCGAAGGACAGCGCAAAGGCTCATCGTTGCGCATTGCCACGCTGGAAGCCTATGGTTATTTTGGCGAGATGAGCCTCTTCGATGAGAGTCTGACGACTGAGCGCGCCTTTGCCGTTCAAGATACGCTCTGTCTTGCCGTGCGCCGCGAGCCGCTCATCGAGCTGACGCGCCGCTATCCCGATCTCTCGTTGCGCCTGATCAACGTCTTGAGTCGCCGTCTGCGCGAAGCGACTGATCGGATTGCGCAGCTGACCACCACGCGTCCGCGTGAGCTGCACAAAGTCTTCGACCGCCTGGAGTGACTATGCGCGTCCCTGAGCTGCCTATGACGCCGCTTTTCTCGCGGCGTGCGCACTTGATCGCCATCGGCGCTGCAGCGCTCGTCTTCGCCTTATGGCTGCTCGGCACGCCGCATGGCGCGCTCGGCAAAGCGGCTGCCATTGGCTACGCCATCTGTCACCAAATTGCCGAGCGCACTTTTCCAATTGACCTTGAAGCTGAACTTTTGATGCCGCTCTGTGCGCGCTGCACAGGCATTTACCTAGGCGTGCTGCTCAGCTACTTGCTATTGATCGCGCGTGGCAGATTGCGCAGCTATCGCTTTCCGCCGCTGCCAATCGTGCTGATCTTGCTCGGCTTCATCGGCGTGCTGGGCATAGATGGTACGAATAGTTACCTGACTTTCTTTCCTGGCTATCAGCCGCTCTATCCGCCGACCAATCCGCTGCGCTTGCTGACAGGCTTGCTGACAGGCATTGCCGTGGCGCACTTGGTTGTGCCATTTTTCAACAGCACGCTCTGGGCGCAGCCGCAGCCGACGCGCAGCTTGGACGGCGCGCGCGACCTGTTGGCAGTCTGCGGCTTGGCAGGCGTCGTGACGCTTTTAGTGCTGAGCGGACGACCGCTGGTCTCATCGATTCTAGGCGTGCTGAGCAGCCTGAGCGTTGTTGCGCTGCTCAGCGCGATTGGCGCTGCGCTGTTTGTTTCCGTCTTGCGCCGAGAGCGGCAAGCGCAGACTTGGCGCGATTTAATTGTGCCGTTCGCAGCAGGCTTCACGCTCGCCATGCTTCAATTGAGCGCGATCACCATCGTGCGCTTCGCCTTGACAGGCACTTGGAGCGGCTTTGTGATCAACTGAGCTTGCCGATCTGCACGTCAGCCGATTTGCAGCGCGAATGGCGCGTCGCCGCGCTCAATGCGCGCCTTCAGCTCGTCCACAGCGGCGAGCGCCGCGCGTTGCGTCGCCGCGTCCAGCAGCAGCTCAGCGAATTCGTCCTGATCCAACACCAGCACATCGCCAACAGGACTCACCCAGACGTCCAGCGCCAGGTCGAACCACAAGATGCTCTCTTCGTCCACCACAGCAGGTCGCGCGATGTTGCAATACCAACCTTTGAGATGTCCGCCGCGCACATCGTATAGCTCGAAGACGTTGTACCAGCGATCCGTGTAGAAATATTCGATCATCCGATCGCCTGTCCGAAAGGTGACATATGGCAACGGCACGTCAGGACGGCTGAAAAACGCCTCGATCTGTATCCACGTCTCGCTGCGCGCGATGACTCGTCCGCGATAGCGCATCGCCTCGCTGCCATCGGGCAGAATTTTCCGCACTGTGATGTAGGCTTCGCTCATGGCGGTTCTTGCTCACAAGTGATTCGATAAAGGACGAGCGGCGTGCGCGCAATCGGCTGCAGGCGCGCGCCTGCAGCGTTCAGCACGGCGAGCCAACGCCAAGCGGCAGCCTCAGGCGCTGCGAAGTAGCTCGGCGTCGGCAGATGGCACACATCGCGGCTGAGCCACTCGGCTGAAGGATACCAGACGAGCTGCGCGCGCGGCGAATCTCCTAGATAGTAGCGCAGTTCCCAGCTCAGCCAATGATCGTAGATGATCGGTGCGCCGTCGAGCGCGTTGATGTGCGCTGCCAACTGATCCACGCCGTGATAAAACGCGCTCTGAACGCCGATGCTGTGTTCATTGCGCGCTGTGCGCAGCGCGAACGGCGCGATCAACGCGAAGACGAGCAGCACAGCTGATCGGCTGCGCCAATGCGCCATGCCGTGAGCGATCAACAGCGCGGTCAGCGGCATGAGCGGCAGCAGATAGCGATCATACATCGGAAAAGCGATCAGCCAGTAAGCCAGCAGCGTGACGAGCAAGCCGCAGGCGCTGATCAGCGCGCTGACCGATGCACGAGTCGTCTGCCGTAGCGCGCGCCAGGCGCCGTAGACGACGAGCGTGAGGGACGGCGCAAAGCCGACGCTCTCGCTGTACAGCGTCAGCCAGCGCGCCAGACGCGGCAGCACTTCATCAGAGCGAATCAAGCGCAGCGCGCCGGGATTGACGACGCCGAGCGTCCAGAAGTCCACAGGCGCCGCGCGCGCCGCGCTCCACGCCATCAGCGCGATGCTCACGGCGAGAATTGGCGCGCCGAATTGTACGACGTCGCTCACGCGCAGCCTTCGCAGCGCAACCGCGCCGAGCGGCGCGTAAATCGGCAAAAATTGCAGCGCGCTCTGCTTGGTGGCGACCGCGCACGCCGCAAAAATGCCTGCCCAAAGCGGACGCTCGCGGCTGAGCGCTGTAGCGCACAGCAGACAGCACAACGTGAGCAACGGATCGTGGAAAGCCGTGCCGCTGAAGGCGAGATCGAACGGCGAGAGCGCCATGATCGCCATGCCGATCAGCGCGGCGCGCTCATCTAGCAAACGACGCAGCAAGGCGTAGCAAGCCGCCACGCCGAGCAGACTGAAGAAGAAGGCAGGCAGGCGCGCTGTGAATTCATGCTCGCCCAGCGCGCTGAAGCTGAGCGCGTTCACAAACATGCCCAGCGGCGGCTTATCCAGCGGCGCGTCGCTCAGCAAGAGGTCGCCATAGCGCGCCATGCGCCGCGCATAGGTCGCGTAGAGCGCTTCATCAGGATGAAAGCGCACGTCGTGTCCTAAAACGGCTATGCGCAGCGCAGCTGCCAACAGGAGCAGGATGGTCAGTCGGTGAAGCGATAGCGCAGCAGCGTCCAAGCGGCGATCGGTGCGTCCGTCCACTTGATCTTCTTGCCTTCGTGCCATTCGCGCCCATTGTAGCTGATCGGCACTTCGTAAATGCGATAGCCGCGCTTCAGCACTTTGGCTGTGATCTCAGGCTCGAACTCAAAGCGGCGCGAGCGAAGTCTGATGCCTTGCACTACTTCGGCGCAAAAGACCTTGTAGCACGTCTCCATATCGCTCAGAATTGTGTTGTACAGCACGTTCGTCAGCAGCGTGAGCAGCTTGTTAGCGACCATGTTCCAGAAGAACATCGTCTTGCGCGGTCCGCCTAAAAAGCGCGAGCCATATACGACTTTGGCGCGTCTTTCCTGAATCGGCTTGAGCAGCGCAGGATAGTCGCGCGGATCGTATTCGAGATCGGCGTCTTGGATCAAGAAAACGTCGCCTTTAGCGGCTGCGAAGCCTGTGCGGACTGCCGCGCCTTTGCCTTGATTGCGATCGTGGTAGATGATGCGCACTTGTGGATCAGGCGGCAGAGTGGCGAGGACGTCGCGCGTGCCATCGGTTGAGCCGTCATCCACAACGATGATCTCATGGGCAAGATTGACTGCTTTCACGGCTGCTAGGACTTGCTCGATCGTGGCGCGCTCGTTATAGCAAGGGATGATCACGGAGAGCTTCAACTGGATTTTCCACCTTCTTGCGAAATAGCAGGCTGAGTATAGCCGAGCTTCTCAGCTTTGGCTATGGTCGCAGCTTTGCGCGAAAGACGGACTGTAGTCTGCACCAGAGCGCTCTAGCGCAGGCAAGGCTAGAGTTCTCTGCACTTTTCGGTTAAAATAGGCGTTGTGAACATCCGTTTTAGTTAGTGGGAAGGCGTCACCATGTCAGAGGCACGTCCATATCTGGTCATTATTGATGGACACGCCGTCGCGCATCGCAACTATCATGGCAATCAGCGCGCGCTGACCACATCAAGCGGCGAGCCGACCAACGCCACCTTCGGCTTTGCGCGCGCGCTGATGGACATCCTGAACAGTCCGACGCCGCCGCAATATCTCGCGGTCGCCTTCGATCAAGGGCTGAGCGGACGCGAGAACGTCTTCCCTGCCTACAAAAGTCAGCGCGCTGAGATGGAAGCCTCGCTCGCCTTTCAGCTCGGACGCATTCGTCAGCTGGTCGAGGCGTTCAACATACCGATCTTAGAGCGCGAAGGCTTTGAAGCGGACGATGTGATCGGCTCGATAGCGCGCCAAGCTAACGCGCAAGGCGTGCAAGTTCACATCGTCACTGGCGACCAAGATTTATTCCAATTGGTGAACGACTTGACCACGCTTGAGCTGCCCGACCGCAACGGCGGCAGCACGCGCTACGACGCTGACGGCGTCTTCGCCAAGCTCGGCGTGAAGCCTGCCCAAGTGCCTGACTACAAAGGCTTGGTCGGCGATAGCTCCGATAACATTCCCGGCGTGCGCGGCATTGGCGAGAAGACGGCAGTGCCGTTGCTGCAGACCTACGGCACGTTAGAAGGCATTTATGCCAATCTCGACGCGCTCGCTGAGAAACTGCGCGCCAAGCTGATCGAAGGTCGCGAGAGCGCTTTCCTCAGCCGTCAGCTCGCCACCATTCAGACCGATCTGCCTATCGCATTGGATTTGGCGCGTTGCGTCGCGCAGGATTACGACCAGCGGCGTGTGTTGGCGCTCTTCCGCGAGCTGGAATTCAACTCGCTCATCCGCCGCCTGAAGCCGAGCGCGCCTGCCAAGCCTGAGAGCGAACAATTGGCGCTCTTCGGCGGCGCGCAAGCGCCAAGCAAACCAAGCGCCGTCGCTGAGGACGATCCGAGCCTGACGCCTGCCGAGACGACGTTCACCACACATCTGGTGGATACGCCTGAAGCGCTTGAAGCGCTAGTCGCTCGGCTGAAGGCAGCGTCATGGATCGCTTTCGATACTGAGACCAACAGTCCTGACGCAAACGCGGCAGCTTTGGTCGGCATTGCGCTCGCCGTCAACGCACAGGACGGCTATTACGTCCCTGTCGGACATATTCCAGAGGCGGCTGAGCGCCAATTGCCGCTTGAACGCGTCGTCGCGGCGCTCAAGCCTGCCCTCACCGATCCGAGCATTCCGAAGATCGCGCACAACGCGCCGTTCGATCTGAACGTGATGGCGCGGCATGGCATTCAGGTGCAGCCGCTCGGCTACGATACACAGCTCGCTGAGCTGCTCTTGCAGCCCGAGCGTCGGCACGGCTTGAAGGACTCAGTCCGCCTGCGCTTCGGCATCCGCATGACGCGCATTGAAGAGCTGATTGGCAAGGGCAAGGCGCAGATCACGATGGACCGCGTGCCAGTGGCGCAAGTTGCGCCGTACGCTGCCGCCGATGCCGTCTTCACTTACCGCCTGATGGAAGTCACGCGCCGCGACCTAGAAGCGGCGAATCTGTGGAAGCTCTACGAGCGCATTGAGCTGCCGCTCGCGCCGATCATCGCTGAGATGAACGCGCATGGCGCGCTGATCGATCTGCCATATCTGAGCGCGCTGAGCGCTGAGTTCACTGAGCGCCTCGCCGAGATCGAGCGCCGCATTCACGCGCTGGCAGGCGAGCCGTTCAATGTAGGCAGTTTGAAACAGCTCAACGACGTCTTGTTCGGCAAGCTCAAGTTGCCCACCAAAGGTCTGCGCAAGGCGCAACACGGCTATTCGCTAGACGCGGACGCGCTGGAGACGCTGCACGATCAGCATCCGATCATCCCACTCTTGGCTGAGTGGCGTGCGCTGGAGAAATTGCACAGCACATACGTACTCGCCTTGCCGCGCCAAGCGGACGCACAAGGGCGCGTCCACACGACCTATCGGCAAATTGGCGCGGTCACAGGCAGGCTGAGCAGCGAGAATCCAAATCTGCAGAACATCCCGATTCGGACTGAAGAAGGGCGGCGCGTGCGGCGCGCTTTCATCGCGCCTGAAGGCTGGCATCTGCTCAGCACGGATTACAGTCAGATCGAGCTGCGCATTTTGGCGCACTACAGCGGCGATGCAGCGCTGCAGCAAGCCTTCCTCGAAGATCGCGATATCCATCGCGCTACCGCGGCGCTGGTCAGCAATGTGCCATACGATCAGGTGAGCAAGGAACAGCGTTACTTCGCCAAGCGCGTGAATTTCGGCTTGCTCTACGGCATGGGCGCGCAGCGTCTGGCGCGCGAGAGCGAGCTGAGCCGCGAAGAGGCAGAGCGCTTCATTCAAAATTACTTCGCACGCTTGCCTGGCGTGCGGCGCTACTTGGATGAGTCGAAGGTGCGCGCCAAAACGCAGGGCTACCTTGAGACGCTCTTGGGCAGGCGGCGCGATTTCAGCGCCTTGCGCGATGAGCGGCTCTCAGCAGTTGAGCGCGCGCGCATCGAGCGCGAGGCGATCAACATGCCGATTCAAGGCACGGCGGCTGATATCATGAAAGTGGCGACCGTCAATTTGCATCGCGCGCTGCGCGAAGGCGGCTCGCGGGCGCGCTTGATCCTGCAAGTTCACGACGAGCTGGTCTTAGAGACGCCTGATGATGAGCTGCCGCGCCTTGTGCCGCTCGTACGTGCTGTGATGGAAGGCGCGTATCAGCTGAGCGTGCCGTTGCGCGCTGAGGTGAACATCGGCGCAAATTGGGCAGAGATGGAAGCGGCGGATGACTGGCTGGCGAAACATTAAGCGGCAAGCGACGCTGTGCGCTGGGCTGTTCGGCGCGCTCTCGGTCGCCGCGTGCGATCCTGAGCTGATAGCCACGCCTGTGCCGCCGACGCCGACCATCTTCATCCTGCCCGCCAGCCCGACCGTCGCGCCGCGCCTGCCGACCTTGCCCGAAGGCGAATCGGCTGATGACGCATTGGCGACTCAGGTGGCGGCTTTTCAGCCGCGCGTGCCGACGCTCGCGCCGAACACCAGTTTCACGGTCACGCCCATGCCGCCGCCGACTGAAGTTTTCATCAGCTTGCAATTCGCCATGCCCGATGGCGCGCTGCTAGACGGACTGCTCTTCGGCGCGCCGCGCCGTCCTGCGCCGACTGTCTTGCTGTTGCACGACGCGGATAGCACGAAAGAAACATGGCTGGGCGCGGCGCGCGCGCTGCAGACAAGCGGCTTGAACGTCGTGGCGCTCGATCTGCGCGGCTTCGGCAGGTCAAGCGGCGTGCGCGACTGGTCGCGCGCTACGCAAGATGTGGTCAGCGTGCTAGAACGGCTGCGCAGCTTGCCGAATCTCGATCCGAATCGGCTGTACACGCTGGGCATTGGCGAAGGCGCGAACGCAGCGCTGAGCGGCTGCGCCCGTGTTGACTTCTGCCGAGCGGCTGCCCTGATCAGTCCGTTGCCGATGCTGGCGGCTGCGCCAATCGAGGCGACGTTACCTGCCTACGGCGCGCGTCCGCTCTTGTTGGCTTACGGTCGCGACGACGTGCGCAGCGCGGCGGCAGCGGCAGCGCTTCAGAGCAATTCGCGCGACGCATGGCGCATTTTGCCCTATGAAGGCGCAGCGCGTGGTATGATTTTAATCGAGCGTGAGCCGAATCTGATTGAGATCGTTGCGCGCTGGCTTCTGGAGTAGCCGCGCTGAGAGAGAGAAGATCGCCGTGCCGAAATTGGTCACTGTTGCTCAGATGCAAGCTATTGAGGCGGCCGCCGATGCCTCAGGCGTCTCTTACGCGCTGATGATGGCGCGCGCAGGACGCGCTACCGCTGATCTCGCCTGCCAGCTCTTGCCACAAGGCTCGGCGTCGCCGCGCGTCTTGGTCTTGGTCGGGCATGGCAATAACGGCGGCGACGGTCTGGTGGCGGCGCGCCATTTGGCAGAGCAAGGCATGAACGTCGCGTGCTATCTGGCGCGCGAGCGGACAGATAACTTGGTGGAAGCGGCGCGCAGCGCAGGCGTGACTGTGCTGAGCGACAATTTGGACACTTTGCGTCAGTTGGCAGCTGCCGCTGACTTGATCGTGGACGCGCTGCTCGGCATAGGCGCCAAGCCGCCTGTGCGCGGCGTTGTGCGTGAGGTGCTGCTGAACGTGCGGCGCGCCATCGAAGGACGCGCTGCGCAGGTCAGCCTTGATCGAACTGCAACCAGTTACAATCTGCACGCGCTGCCGAGCGCCTTCGCGCCAAACCGACCGCGCGTCCTCGCCGTTGACCTACCTTCAGGCATAGATGCCGATAGCGGCGCGCTTGATCCTGACTGCGTGCTGCACGCCGATGCCACGCTGACCTTCGAGGCGGTCAAGCACGGCTTGCTGAGCGTGCCCGCCGCTGAGTACGTCGGCACATTGCACGTTGCGCCGCTGAATCTGCCTGCGACGTTGCCTGAGTTGACGGCTGTGCGTCATCATGTGGTGGACGCGCAACAAGTTGCTGCCCTGCTGCCGCGCCGTCCGCTGGACGCCAACAAAGGCACGTTTGGCAGGGCGCTGATCCTAGGCGGTTCAGAGCGTTATATCGGCGCGGCAGGCTTAGCGGCGCAAGCTGCCTATCGCGTCGGCGCAGGTCTAGTGACCGTCGCCGCGCCCAAGCCTGTGGTCAGCGCATTAGCGGCTGCGCTGCCGGAAGTGACGTGGTTACCATTGCCGAACGGCGGCGAGGAAGGCGAGAAGACGCTGACCGACGCCGCGATCAGCCTCGCCATGACCGAAGTGCCTGACTACGACGCGCTGTTGATCGGAGTCGGCATGGGACGCGCCTTCAACGCCTTCACGCTCATCGAGACCATCTTGACGCAAGCCGAAGGACAGTTGCCGCCGATGGTCATTGACGCCGACGGCTTGAATATGCTCGCCACAATGGACGAATGGTGGGCAAAAATTCCGCCCAACACGATCTTGACGCCACATCCGGGCGAGATGGCGCGCCTTGCCAAAGTGCGCGCTGAGAGCGGTCGGACGCCTGCACAGGTCGTCCAAGCCGACCGCGTGCGGCTCGCTACGGAGAAAGCGGCGCAATGGCGTTGTTTGGTCGTTTTGAAAGGCGCGTTCACGGTCATCGCAACGCCAGAAGGCGATGTGGCAGTCTTGCCGTTTGCCGAGCCTGCGCTGGCGCGCGCCGGCACGGGCGACGTGCTGGCGGGCATGATCGCAGGCTTGCTGGCGCAAGGCTTGGCGCCTTTTGAAGCAGCGCTCAGCGCAGCGTATTTGCACGGCATGAGCGGCAGATTGGCGGCGTCAAACACGCCTAGCAGCGTCTTGGCACAGGACGTGATCGCGCAACTGCCATATGCGATCGCAGCTTTGGAAAAGAGTCGGCAGCCGCGTTAGAATGCCTATTGTCCACAAACTTTAGTTGAGAGAGCCTACCACGTGAGCCACACTGACCTTCTAGACGGTCTGAACGCACAGCAGAGCGCGGCGATCACAGCGCCGAGCGGCGCTACATTGGTGATCGCAGGTCCGGGCAGCGGCAAGACAGCCGTGCTGACTCGGCGCGTCGCCTATTTGGTCAGTCAGCTGAACGTGCCGCCGAGTCAGATCATGGCGGTCACTTTCACCAACAAGGCGGCTCGCGAGATGTTAGAGCGCATCGAGCGATTGCTAGGCGAGAACTTGCACGGCTTGACGGTCGGCACGTTCCACGCCATCTGTGCGCGCATTTTGCGCCGCGAAGCAGCGCACATCGGCATCTCGCCGAGCTTTACCATCTACGATACCGACGATCAGCTGAACGTGATGCGCACAGCGCTGGCAGAGTTCGGTCTAGATGAAGATCGCAACACGCCGCGCAAGTTCCTGAACGCGATCTCAAACGCCAAGAACGAGCTGGTCACGCCTGATCTCTATCCACAAGGCAGCCATAACGACCGTCAGATTGCGCAGGTCTACGCGCGCTACCAAGCGCTGCTACGCGCTGCGAATGCGCTCGATTTCGATGATCTGCTGCTGTATTGCGTCAAGCTCTTCCGCGATCACGCGCAGGTGCGCCACGATTACCAAGCGCGCTACGCGCACATTCTGGTGGACGAGTTCCAAGATACCAACACGGCGCAATACGAGCTGGTGCGGCTCTTGGCGGGCGCGCAAGGCAGCTTGTTCTGCGTCGGCGATCCTGATCAGAGCATCTATCGCTTTCGCGGCGCTGATTATCGCAACCTGACTTACTTTCGGCGTGACTATCCGCACGCCAATGTGATCTTGCTTGAGCAGAATTACCGCTCACATCAGATCATCTTGAACGCGGCAATGGCGATCATTGACAAGAATACAGATCGCGTGCGAAAGCAGCTGTACTCAGCGCGCCGCGATGGCGCGAAGATCGCGCTGAAGCAGCTGAGCGACGACGAAGACGAAGCGCAATACGTCGTTTGGACGATTCGCGAGGCAGTGCGGCTCGGTCGCTACGCTTATAAAGATTGCGCCGTGATGTTCCGTACCAATGCGCAGTCGCGCGCGCTGGAAGAGACGTTCGTCCGCGCCAACGTGCCGTACAAACTGATCGGCGGCGTGCGCTTCTACAGCCGTCGCGAAATTAAAGACCTGCTGGCATATCTGCGCGTGATTCAAAATCCAAGCGACGATGTCAGCTTGCGGCGGATCATCAACACGCCGCCGCGCGGCATCGGCAAGACGACGCTCGCTAAGTTAGAGGAATGGGCGCTCTCGCGCAATCAGAGCCTGTGCGATGCGCTCAGCGCGCTGCGCAGCGGACAGCCTTCGCCGTTCAGCGGCAAGGCGCTCAGCGCGCTCGAAGAGTTCGCTGCGCATTTAGAGGTATGGCGCAACTTGCGCGACACAATGCCTGTAGGCGTCCTGCTGCGCGACGTGCTGGATCAGACCGCTTACTTGCAATACATCAACGATGGCACGGACGTAGGCAAAGAGAAGGTCGAGTCAGTGCAGGAGTTGGCGCGCGTGGCAGAAGCGCAGGGCAATAAGCCTTTGGCGCTCTACCTTGAAGAGATCGCCTTGATCTCAGACGTGGACACTTACGATGAGACGGCGGATAGCGTCGTGCTGCTCACTTTGCACGCCGCCAAAGGCTTGGAGTTCCCTGTCGTGTTCATTGTCGGTTTGGAAGAAGGCTTGTTGCCGCACACGCAATCGCTAGAGGATGAAGAGCAATTGGCGGAAGAGCGGCGCTTGATGTACGTCGGTCTGACGCGCGCCAAAGACGAAGTTTACCTGACATGGGCGATGCGCCGTATCGGCTACGGCGGCGGCTTGGGCGAGCGAACGCAGGTCTCGCGCTTTTTACAAGATATTCCGCCTGAGCTAACCATCGGCTCGCCTGTGCCAAAGCGCGGCACAGGCGCCGCGCTCGCCGCGCGCCAAGAAGCGCCGCCGCGTCCTGCTTGGCGGCTGCCAATGCCATCTCAGCCTGAGCAGCCGCGCCGTGAGCGTCCGCCGCGCAGCGCCAACATCAGCACCAGCAGCCTTTACCGCAGCGGACAGCGCGTCTATCACGATAGGCTCGGCGAAGGCGTGATCATCGCCAGCCGCTTCATAGATGGCGACGAAGAACTCGATATCCGTTTTGAGAAGCACGGGCTGAAGCGCCTGTTCGCCAGCATCGCGCCGCTCAGGATGCTCGACGATGATTAGGTGAAGACGTATTCACAACATCACAATACAAGGAAGCACAGTGGCACAGCCGCTTGATAGCAATCCAGCGCTCAGTCAGCAGCTTGCTTACAAAGCATGTGAGACAGGCACAATCGAAAGACCGATGAGTTCACTTTTTCTAGAGCCAATTCTCAACCGCTTGAATCCGTTTTGGCAAGGCAAGCCTTTAGTGAGCTTGCCTGCGTTCAAACGCTGGGCATTTCAAGTGGCGCGCCAACGTCTGGATCACGGCATGGCAAAAGCGACTGTCTTGAGCGGACCTCGGCAAGTTGGCAAAAGCACACTTGTGCTGCAGATTATTCAGCAGTTGCTCGCAGAAGGCGTAGCGCCTAGGCATATCTTATACGTCCAGTTCGATGAACTCGCCGAGATTCTCAAGCTCAAACAGCCGATCTTGCAGATTGTCAGTTGGTTCGAGCAGCATATCCTTCGCCAATCGTTGAATGAGGCAGCTCAAGCAGGACAGCGAGTTTATTTGTTCCTAGACGAGGTGCAAAACTTAGATGAGTGGGCGCCACAACTGAAGCATTTGGTGGATACAAGCGATGTGCGCGTGCTTGTGACAGGCAGTTCTGCTCTGCGCATCGAGCAGGGACGCGATAGCTTGGCGGGTCGGATCACGACGCTGGAGATGGGAACGCTTTTCCTGCGCGAGATCATGGCGCTTCGGCGCGAAGGCGAGCTGCTTGCCCCATTGCCGCTGAACGGTCTCTCGCCGCTGCGCGACCGCGCCTTCTGGGAAGAGCTGCGCGCCTTTGGCATTCGTTATGCGGGACTTCGCGACCGCGCCTTCGCTGCTTTCTCCGAGCGCGGCGCGTATCCAATCGCTCACGCTTATCCTGATGTCTCTTGGGCAGAGTTGGCTGATCAACTTAACGAGACAGTTATACGCCGTGCTATTGTGCATGATCTGCGACTTGGACCAAAAGGCGCTAAACGCGATCCGCAGTTGATTGAAGCATTGTTTCGCTTAGCTTGCCGCTACGCAGGACAGACGCCAAAACCTACGCTCTTCGCAGATGAGCTGAAGCAAGTGATGGATGCTAACGTCAGCGCACAGCGCATTGCAGCATACCTGAGCTTCTTGGACGGCACACTTCTGCTGCGCATGGTTGAGCCGTTAGAGATACGACTCAAACGTCGGCGCAGCGCTGCTAAAATCTGTCTGTGCGATCACGCACTGCGCGCCAGCTGGTTACAAGAAGTTGTTCCGCTTGCGCCTGACGCGCTGGATAGGCTTGCACATCTACGCGATCTGGCAGGTCACCTAGCAGAAAGCGCTGTCGGATATTTTTTGAAGTCAATCACCAATATTGATCTTGCTCATTTCCCTGAACGGCATGGCGAGCCTGAAGTTGACTTTGTGCTGAGCATCGGCGAGCAGCGCGTTCCGCTTGAGGTGAAATATCGCAGGCGCATCGAGCCGAAATCGCTGAATGGCTTGCGCCATTTCCTAGATAAGCCGATCTACAACGCGCCATTCGGCGTCTTGGTGACGCTCTCAGATGACATTGTAGTGGACGACCCACGCATTGTATGCCTGCCACTCTCAACGTTGCTCTTAATGCGCTAAAACCAGAATTGCGCCTCAATCTTCGTCGCTCTCAGGCTCGTGACGGCGCGGCACAGTCTGCAGACGCGCTGCCACACGCTGCACGATCGCTTCCGCCACGGCGCTCTTGGTCTGTTGCGGCAATGAGATCGAGCTGCCATCGGCGCTGAGGATGGTCACGATGTTTGTGTCAGCGCCAAAGCCTGCACCTGCCTGACTCACATCGTTGGCTACGATGTAATCCACTTGCTTTTTTTCCAGCTTGCTGCGCGCATTCTTCAGTAAGTCGCGCGTCTCAGCGGCAAAGCCGACCAAAACATGCGGTCTGCCTGTCTCAGCGCGCCGCTCGCCGACGGTCGCCAAGATGTCCACTGTCGGCACAAGCGCCAGCTGCAACGTTCTGCCCGTCTTTTTGAGCTTATGCTCAGCCGTCTCTTCAGGACGATAATCGGCGACCGCTGCCGCCATGATCAGCGCGTCAGCATCAGCAGCGTAATCCAGCACAGCTTCCAGCATCTCTTGCGCGCTCTCAACCGCGACTAGCTCAACGCCGTATGGCACAGGCAGCTCGCTCGGCGCTGCGATCAGCGTGACGTGCGCGCCGCTATCCACAGCCGCCTGCGCAATGGCATAGCCTTGCTTGCCCGACGAGCGATTGGTGATAAAGCGCACAGGATCGATGGCTTCGCGCGTGCCGCCTGCCGTCACTACCACGTGCCTATCGCGCAGCGCGCCCCATTCGCGTCCGAGCGCGCGCCGCGCCGCGCCGAGCAACGCCCCGACCTCTGGCAGGCGACCGCGCCCGACCATGCCTGAAGCCATGCGCCCGACTTCTGGCTCGACAATTTCCATGCCCAGCTCGCGCAGGCGTGACACATTGGCGGCGACCGCCGCGTTCTCATACATGCTGCCGTCCATCGCCGGCGCGACCAGAATCGGACACTTAGCAGCCAACACTGTGATGCACAGCAAGTCATCGGCGAAGCCATGCGCCAGCTTGGCGATGTGCTGCGCTGTGGCAGGCGCGATGAAGATCAGGTCAGCGCCTTCCGCCAAACCGACGTGCGCCACGTGCGTCGGCAGGCTCTCGCCGCCTGTTGTGCGCCACAGATCAGTGTAGGCGGCGCGTCCTGTGACCGCTTCAAAAGTGAGCGGCGTCACAAAGCGCGCCGCAGCCTCAGTCATGATCACATCTACATCAGCGCCTGCCTGCGTCAGTTTGCTCGCCAGATCGGCGGCTTTATAGACGGCGATGCTGCCCGTCACGCCGAGCACAATCCGCTTGTATTCTAAAATGGAGATTCGCTCCACACTCATGAAAAGATTCCTGTGCTGATAAAACGTTCAGCAAGATTCATACGTTCATTTTACCCGCCTTTTGCGCCGCGCAGGATATTCTGTGCGCAAGACCGTCCAAAAGAGCAACCCTGAGGCGAAAGGCAACCACGCGCTGCCGAAGCCTGCCACGATGATGTACAGCAGCGTGCCGACGGCAAAAAAGTCGCCATTGGCAGCATCGAAGGCGATGATGCCGACCAAGATCAGCGGCGCGATCAGCAAGACATACGTGATCAAGCTCGGCGCGCTGAACGTGATCTGCGCTAGGATCGACGGATCGCTCTCAGGCTGCTGAAAACGCAATGCCCATAGGCAGAAGGCGAAGATCGCCGCAGGCAAGAGCAGCTCCAGCACTGGTATCACGTTGTTCAGCACGCCGATCATCAGGCTGAGAAAGAGCGGCGCGCCGCAGGCGATCATTTCCCACCATAACAGGCTCAAGTTCAGCTCGCGCAGCACCTCGAAGCGCGGCATGAAAAAAGCGTAGAGCGCGCCGAGCGCGACCAGTGGAATGATTAGGTACAGCTGCGCAATCTGGCGCGACGGCACCGCCCAACTGATGTTCGGCTGCGCAGGATACCACGCCGTCCAAATGCCCCATGCAATGCCGACAAGCGCTGCAGCGCCGATCGCTAAGAGCGGCGGCGAGACGCCGCGCATCACGTATAAAAACAGCATCAAGGCGAGGAAAGCGGCACCGACCTGTAAGCCTAACACGCGCACGATCAAGCCGATTGGCACGTTATGGTATGCGCCGTGATTGACGATCGAGCCGCTCAGCAAGCCGTATACGCCGCACGCCAAGCCGATTGCCGCCGGCGTATGCACTTGAAAGCGCACGATCACATCCAGCAAAAAGCTGCCGAGCGCTATGTACAGCACTGCCAAGATCAGCCACTCATACCACGCGCGCGCCGTCGGATTCTGCCAGACCACGATCTCGGAGAAGACCAACAGCGTCAAGCCGAACACAAAGCGCAGCCGCCAGATCGCGAAGCGCGTGCGCGGCTTGAAGTTTTGGCGCAAGCGCCTGAGCGCCTCGCCAAAAGTGCGCGGTGCGCGCGAAGTCTGGTCTGTCTCCATACAGCGTCGTGCAGCCTTTCCTAATCGTGCAGCCCTAGCACACGGATTTCATCGCTGGAAGCAGGCGGATTGTAACGTCCGATCACGACCCAGAAGAGCAGGTTGAAGAAGATCGCGCCGAACAAGGCAAGGTTGAGCGTGTTATAGGCGATCATGCGCGCGCGCACAACGTACTGCGGCAAGGCACAGCGTCCGAAGAGCGTGAACGGACACTCGCCTGACATGCGGAAGATGCCGTAAGCGCTCACGATGTAAACGCCGAACAGCACGAAGAGCAGCGTGATCAGCCGCTTCTTAGGTTCAGCGCGCTGCACTAACATGAACAAGCCTGCCAACAAGACGAAGAGCAACAATGCGCCGCCTGCATTGATCACGTCAACTGCTCCAATGTTGCGTCATCCGAACTCATGCTAAAAGTGTCGTTCAAAGCTGCTTCTTCTGCCAAGTTTTCAGCGCAGGCGCTGTATCAGCTTCTTGTATGGATCGCTGCCAGGCTTGATCGTGACCTCGCGCGCGCGTCCGCCGTCTTTTGGCGCGCCCAGAATGCCCAGCTCGCCTAACAAGTCCATCAGTTTTGCCGCGCGCGGATAATCTATTGCCAAGCCGCGCAGCAAGATGGACGTGCTTGCCTCGCCGCGCCGCACAACCAGATCAATTGCCTCTTCCAAGAGCGGATCAGTCCTGCCCAGCGCTTCTCGACGTGAGACGCCGCGATCCCATGGCGCGTCCGCGCTCGGCAGACCGCGCTCGGCAGCCCATTGCCGCCAATAGCCGACGACCGCCTCTATTTCCTCGTCGCTCACAAAACAGCCCTGCACACGGCGCGGCACCGCCGACTCAGGCGCTAGATACAGCATGTCGCCGCGCCCTAAGAGCGTTTCCGCGCCCGCCGTGTCTAGGATCACGCGCGAGTCGGCGTTTGAGGCGACCGCAAACGAGATTCGGGCAGGAAAATTCGCCTTGATCAAGCCTGTGATGATATCCGCGCTAGGACGCTGTGTGGCGATCACCAGATGAATGCCGACGGCGCGCGCCATCTGCGCCAAGCGCGTGATGGTGCGCTCAACTTCCTCAGGGCGGCTCAGCATCAGGTCGCCGATCTCATCGGCGATGATCACGATATACGGCAGCTGCTCAGCAGCGCGCTGCTCGCCAAGCGCGCGATTGTACGCCTCGATGTTGCGCGCGCCTTCCGCTTCCAGCAGGCGATAGCGCCGATCCATCTCGCGCGTTGCCCAGCGCAGCACGTCCACAATGCGCTCGATGTCTGTCTCGACCGGACCGAGCAAGTGCGGCAATCCGTTGAAGCGCGAGAGCTCGACCATCTTCGGATCGAGCAGGATCAACTTCAAGCGATTCGGCAAGTTATTCATGACCAATGCGACGATCATCGCCGTGATGCACACTGACTTGCCTGAGCCTGTCGTGCCTGCGATCAGCAAGTGCGGCATCAGCGCCAGGTCAACCACGACCGACTCGCCTGCCACGTCTCTGCCCAGCGGCACGCTCAAAGGCGCTTCGCGGACGCCGTCAGGCGCGTCAGGATCAGCGCGGCGGAAAACGCGCACAAACGCCTCGCTCTCCAGCACTGGACGCAACGCTACAAGGCTCGCCTTACGATTCGGCACCTCGATGCCCATGTACGAGTAGCCCGGCACGTATGGCTGAATGCGCAAGCGCTTGGCAGCCAGCGCCAAAGCCAGATCGCGCTCAAGCGCGGCAATTTTGTTGACGCGCACGCGCTGCGTGACCACTTCGCCGCGCTCGGTCGTCACTTCACGGAATGGCTGCACGGCGTACTGCGTCACAGTCGGACCGATCTTCACGTCCACCACTTCCACGTCAATGTCGAATTCCAACAGCGTATCTTCGATGATGCGCGCATTGTTGTTGATCTCTTGTTCGGTCGGCTTCTCAAGGTCAGCATCTTGCAGTAAGCTCAGCGGCGGTAAGTCAGGACGCGGATAGCTGACGCGCAGCTCTTGAAAGTCTTCAACGCGGAATTGGCGGCGACGACGCTCAGGCGGCGCCGCAGGCGTCGAAATGGTCGGCAGCGGCACGCTCGCCGTCTTGATCGGCACGGGCAGCGGCTCGGCAGGCTCATCAGGCTCAGCGGTCGGCTCTGGCTCAGGCGTAGGTGCAGGCGCGGCGCGCGCAGCAGGCATCAGCGGCGGAATGCTGAACACTTCAGACGTCGGCTCAGAAACAGTCGGCGCAGGCTCTGATGGCAATTGAGCGTCGAGCGCGCTCGGCTGCGGCTGCGTTGCGTAGGAAGACGTCGGCATAGGCGACGCAGGCTGTGTCAGGTCAGGCGCAGCGCCTGTCGCGCTTGGCGCAGGCGTAGGATGCGCGCGGCGCGGTCGCGGCGCTGTGGCGCGTCGCTTCAACGCCTCGCCGAATTGCTCCAGACGCTTGCTGAGCGCAATGCCCCAGGCTTTGATGTGCTTGCGACGCACGCCAAAGATGGCGCCAATGGCGAGCGCGATCGCGATCAGGTAGATCAAGACGGATAGACCTGAGCCGAAGAGTTTCGCCATCAGCTCACCAAGCGCCCAGCCGATGTGTCCGCCGCCCAGACCGCTGCGCGCCAACGCGCGCGGCTCAGGATCGCCTGCCAGCAAGTGCAAGATCGCCAACAGCGCCAAAAAAGCGATCTCCGCTGCCAGCAGCCGCCGCCAGGTCAAGTGAATCTTAATGCCTGCGCGCGGCAGCACGATCAATACGCCGATTCCGATCAATCCGACCGAGAACAACAGCGCGCCAAGTCGTCCGAAGAGCTGGCTGATGAAATCCGCCCATCGGTCGGAGAGCGAGAGAATGGCAGCCGTTGGCGTGCTGTTGAGCAAGGTCAGCAGTGAGACCGCGCCAAGCGAGATCAGGAAGAGCGCCGCTAGATCGTCTACCCAGATCGGACGCCTCTCGTAGGCTTCATAGAGTTCGTGCGGATTCTGCAGCGCACGGCGCCAGAGCGGCGGCGGCGCGTCGGCAGGACGTTTTGTACGTTCCACAACGCGCAAAGGCGCGCCAATTTTGGTGCGGCGCGGCATCAGCAGATCAGAGGTGAGCGGAATCAGAGTCTGCCGCGCTGCGACTGTGCGTCGTGGACGCTTGGCAGTGCCTTTTGGCGGCGCCATTGGCTCTGCAGATTTAGGATTCGCTTTAGATGTCGCTCTTCTAGCCATCTCACGCGCTCTTCTGAACAATCCAAGCATACCACGATCTGCACTCAGTCTACCACGTTTGGAACAAATTTTCTAGAGTGGCGTATTCAACGCAGAAGTTTTACACTGAAGGCGCGTATGGCGTGAGCAGGAGCGAAGGTCTTGCCTGAGTTAGCGTTGCAACTCTATACAGTGCGAAAGGCGCTTCAAGACGACTTCGAAGGCACGTTGCGTCGCGTGGCTGAGATAGGCTATCGCGCTGTGGAGACGGCAGGCATATATGGCGGCACGCCTGAGCGCGCAGCACAGCGCTTCGAGTCTGTTGGACTGCGCGTCATCGCTGCGCACAGCGCGCTGCCGCTCGGCGATCAGAAAAGCGCCTTCCTAGAGATGCTGGAAGCGCTGAGAGTTAACACGCTCGTCTGTCCTTGGCAGCCGCCAGAGCTTTTCGCTGACCTAGACGGCGTCCAGCGCGTCTGCGATCTGCTCAACGCGGCGCACGCTGAGCTTCAGGCGCACGGCATACGGCTCGCCTATCACAACCATCACTTTGAGTGCCTGCCGCTCGCCGATGGCAGCTTGCCGCTCCTGCACATGGCGCAGCGCCTAGTGCCTGAGATCATCTTCGAAGTGGATACCTACTGGGCGCATGTGGCAGGCGCTCGCGTGCCAGATTTACTGGCGCGGTTGGCAGAGCGTGCCGCGTTGCTGCACTTGAAAGATGGTAGCGGTCGCCTTGAGCAGACCATGTTGGCGCTCGGCGACGGCGTGATGAATTTCCCTGCTATCGTGCGTCACAGTCGCGCTGAAGCGTGGATCGTGGAGCTAGATGACTGTGCGACCGATATGCTGGAAGCAGTGGCGCGCAGCTTTCTCTACGCGCAACGCTTGCTGTGAGAGTCATCGCGGTTTATCGGCGTGCGCCCAGCCTTGCCAACCGCGCGCCTGCCAAGCGGCGTAGAGCGCCACAGCGCCGACGCTCGCCACATTCAAGCTCTCCACATGCCCGCGCATCGGCAATGTGATGAGCAAATCGCAGGTATCGCGCACCAAGCGGCGCAGTCCTTCGCCTTCGCTGCCCAAGACCAAGCCGAGCGAGATGTTCAAATCGGCGCGGTCAATCGGCAAGATGTTCGGCGCGACGTCCAAGCCTGCTAACCACAAGCCGTATTCTTTCATGCGCTTCATAGCCTGCACCAAGTTCGTCACTTGCGCGATGTTCAAATGCTCGCTGGCGCCCGATGAAGCGTTCACAACGGCAGGCGTGATGCCTACGCCGCGCCGATCTTGCATCACCACGCCATGCACGCCGACCGCATCGGCAGTGCGCAGCAACGTGCCAACATTTTGTGGATCCTGCAGCAGATCGAGCAGCAAGACGAACGGCTTCTCAGCCTTAGCTTCAGCCGTCTCAAAGATGGTCTCGATCTCGACGTATTGATAAGCGCCTGCGCGCAATGCCACGCCTTGATGATTGCCGCCTTGCGCCAGATCGTCCACCATGCGGCGCGGTATGCGTCGCACAGGCAGCGCGCGTTCCTCAGCCGCCGCCAAGATATCCGCTACCACGCCGCGCTCTTCCGTGCCTTCTGCCAAAATCAGCTGTTGCAAGCTGCGCCGAGCGGCGCGCAACGTCTCTAAAACTGCCCAGCGCCCGAAGATCACCTCAGACATGCTCACTCCAGACGGTAAGTCGTGCCTTCGGGACGATCTTCCAAGATCACGCCAAGCGCCTTGAGCTGATCGCGAATTTGATCGGCGCGCCCGAAGTTCCGCTCGGCGCGCGCCTGCGTGCGTATCTCGATCAGCAAGCGGATCAATGCGTCGGTCAGGCGCATGTCAATGCTGTGCGCCTCGCCTTGCGGTATGATGCCCAGCACTTGTCCGCCTAGATCGCTGTAGAGCGCCTCAATCGCCGTCAGCGTCGCCTTGTTGATTGGCTCGCCGCTGTTGAGGAGCTTGTTCACCTCGCCTGTGAAAGTCTGAAGCGCGGCGAGCGCGACAGGCGCGTTGAAATCGTCATCCATCGCGGCAGTGAACTGCTCGCGATGCGCTTGAATGACCTGCGCAAAGGTATTTTCGCCGCCCTCGGGCGCCTCGCGCAGGCGATGGCGCACCAGACGCGCCGCGCTGACCAAGCGCTCCCAGCCGCGCTCAGCCGCGCGCAACGCTTCATCGCTGAAGTCAATCGGATTGGTGTAATGCGATTGGAACATGAACGTGCGAATGACCTCAGGACGGTAGCGCGCTAGAGCATCTTTGATGGTCACGAAGTTGCCCAGCGATTTGGACATCTTCTGCCCGTTGACGGTCAGGCTGCCTACGAGCAGCCAATAGCGCGCGAATGGCACGCCGTTGGCAGCCTCGCTCTGCGCGATCTCGCACTCATTATGCGGAAAGATGTTATCAATGCCGCCGCCGTGAATATCGAACGTATCGCCCAAGTACTTGCGCGACATGGCAGAGCATTCGATGTGCCAGCCCGGATAACCGCGTCCCCATGGACTGTTCCACTGCAAGATGTGATCCTCAGGCGCTAGAATCCAGAGCGCGAAGTCTTCAGGATTGCGCTTGCCGCTGCCCTTCAGGCGGCGCGAGCCTGCCTCTTGCTCTTCTAAGCGGCGATTCGAGAGCTTGCCGTACTCGGGCCAGCTCGATACGTCAAAATAGACGCCGTCTTCGGCTACATAGGCGTGTCCTTTGCGCAGCAAGGTCTCGATCATCTCGATCTGCTCTGGGATGTGCGCACTGGCGCGCGGACTGATATCAGGGCGCACTACGCCGAGCGCGTCCATATCGGCGAAGTAGCTGCGCGCGTAAGTCTCCACAATCTGCATCGGCAAGGCAGAGGCTTGCCGCGCTTTCTTCAGGATGCGATCTTCACCGCTCTCCAGCAAATGACCGACATCCGTCAAATTCTGGACGTACAGCACATCGTAGCCGCTGAAGCGCAGATAGCGCACAATCATATCGAACGAGATGTACGCTTTGGCGTGTCCGAGATGCGAGTGATCGTAGACCGTCGGTCCGCAGACGTACATGTTGACCTTGCCTTCGTGGAGCGGCACGAAGTCCACTTTCTCGCGCTGTAGCACGTTATAGACGCGCAGAGGCATAGCAGGGAAAACTCCTGAATGGTGCGAAAGGTTTGTGTGCTGCAGATTGTACCACAAAGCGCGCGTTGAGAAGCGTGAGACGGTCATGCCGTCCCGCGCTTCAGTCGCTCACGGTCCGCGGCGCGGCGTCGGCTCGTAGGTCGGCGTTGGCGGCAGGAAGAACGGCAAGGTCGGCAGCGGCGTCGGCACTTCAGGATTGACAGCGCCGAGCCAAGTGCGGAAAGCAGTCTCCATCTCGATGAAACTCACGTTCGAGATCGCCTCAAGCGCGGCGCGCTGCGTGCGTCCGCTGCGGATCAGCTCCCAGACGCGGCGGTGCGCTTCCATGCCGTAGGTCTCCGTCAGCCACACCCAGAACATATAGCCGACATCGTACGCCTCGCGTCCGCCCGGCCCTTGCTCCTGCAAGGAAGGCAACCTGCCTTCGCGCGCCCAGCGCCGCACGCGCTGCTCAATGCGCGGACCGCTCGTCAGCTCGAAGAATGTGGCATTGCCTTCGATGAACCAGCGCAAGCCCGATGTGCCGCCATTGGCGTACTGATACAAATGCGCGACTTCGTGCAGCACAGTGTCGTTCGCCACTTCTTCAACAGGCTGGATGATCGGATCGTAGACCTGCGCCGTCGCGCCCCACGACTGGCTAGTCTGCCCGACCACTACCAAGCCGCCGCCGACCGTGCCGCGCCCAGGCGACCACTCCGCCCACGTCTCGAAATCGGCGTAGATGATCGCGCGCGGCTTATAGCCGAGCGGATTCGCCCAGCTCTGCTCGTACAGCGGACGCTGGCGCTCCATCGCGGCGATGGTCAGCGGTCCGATCCGATCGGGCACGCCTTCCTGCCAGAAGACGATGATGTCATCCGACTCCATGCGATTCCACTTGCGCGTGTTATCGGCGTACTCTGCATATTCGCGCGGCGTCTCGTAGATATTGCCCGACTCATCTTGCAGCAGCCACCAGTACTCCACGCCTGCCCATTGCGGCACAGCATCGCCCGGCACTTTCTCCCAGACCGCGACCATCTTAGTGCCGCTCTCATCAATCTGAGCAAGACGGCGCGTGCGGCTGCTGACAGGCGAATGCCGCCACAGCGCGGCTGCGCTCACGATCTTGCCGCCTGTGCTGGTCGCTTCTAGCCTGAAGGTGAAGCCTTTCGGAAAGTTGCTCTCAAAAGAGCTGCTCAGAATCGTCCACTGCGCATTGCCGCCGTTGTTGGTCGGACTAGGCGGCGGCGTAGCAGTTGAGAGAAAGCCGCTGCTGGCGGATATCGGCAAGCCGACCGCGATCAAGGCTGCCACTACGACCAGCGTCAGCAGGCTCAAGAACGTCTCGCGTTTGAACATCACAAATTCTCCTAACCAAACTCATCGTTCACGGACGGCGCGGCGTCGGTTCGTAGGTTGGCGATGGGAAAAAGAACAAGGTCGGCGTTGGCGCGAAGGTCGGCGGAATTTCGCGCAAGCCGAGCCATTCGCGCCACGCGATCTCATATTCGTCCATGCTCAAGCCCGTCACACTCGTCATCGCCGTCTCAAAAGTCTTGCCGTCATTGACTGAGCGGATGATCGCGCCCAAGCTCTCCAATCCCCAGCGCTCGTACAAGAAGGCGACCAGCGAAGCTGCCTGCGCGTACCAATCGCGCACGCGCGGCAGATCGTTGCGCCCAATGATCGTGCGCGCGTCCATCACGGCGAGTCGCTCCAACTGACCTGTGCGCGCCAAGATACGCACGCGCTCGATCTCTTCCTCAACGCCTTCCAGCTCGTTGTTGACTGCCTGCCCTTCGTTGAACCAGATCGGAATGGCGCTGGTCCGCGATCCCATCCAATAGTTCAGGAAAGCGTGCGCCAACTCGTGCGGAATCAGCTGATTGAAGAACCAGCGACGGCGCTCAGCGGCAACCTGCGCTTGGCAATCGGCGTCGCAATTGAGTATGGACGCCGCGCGCCCTTCGTCCAGCCAGCCGAGCGTGACGCTGCCAATCGCCACACCGCCGATCCAGCTCTGGCAGCCAAACGGACCGTAGATCGTGCAGAAATCCGCCTGTGAGTTGAAGACCACCACGCGCAGCTCGTCCTCTGGCACAAAGCCGGTCGCCTTCGCCACGTGATCGAAGCCGCGCCGCGCCACATTCAGCAATGCCTCGCCAAACGCCGCGTCGCGATCGTACCAATAGACCGCGACTTTGCCGTCGCTCAGCTTCTGCCAATCGCGCGTGCTATCGCTGATCTCAGCTTGCACTTCAGGCGTGCGGTAGCGATTGCCTTGATCGTCAATCAGTTCCCATCGGTAGAAGATGACCTGCCACGGCGGCATCGTCTCTGAGCGCAAGCGCCAAACATAAGCAAGCTCAACCTGCTGCGCAGGCTGCTCAACTTCGACGCGATAGGCGAGATTGGCGCTGAACGAGCGCACGCGCCAGATGACGCGCGCCGCGACGATCTTGCCGAGCGCGCTGCGCGCTGTGACGCGGAAGATGAACGAATCGCGGTAACGGCTCTCAACCGATTGGCTCAGCACGCTGATCGGCTCTTGCGCGCGGATCGGCGCGCCCGAGAGCAGCAAACTGAGCGCAAGGCAAAGGCAGACCAGACGAGCGTACTTCATCAGATATCACCTAGGCTAAACGGACGATTGCCACGCCGCGAGCAATTCGGCGAGATCGGCGAACACGCCATCAGGCGCGATAGCCGCAGTTTGATCGGCGCGGCTGATGCCTGTCAGGACGAGCGCGCTCTTCATGCCGACGCCTTGCGCGCCCAGAATATCCGTATCCAAGCGGTCGCCGATCATCAGCGTCTGCGCGGCAGGCACGCCGAGGTAGCGCAATGCCGCCTCGAACATTGGCGCGGCAGGCTTGCCGATCATGTACGGCTGCTGTCCTGTCATGGTCGCCACAGCGCTCACCAAGCTGCCGGCGCCAGGTCCGATCTCGCCGTTCGGCAGCGGAAAAGTGGCGTCGCCATTGGTGGCGATGAACGCCGCGCCTGCCATGATGCGCTGACCTGCGATGCGCAGCTTATCGTAGGTCAGGTTGCGATCCAAGCCGACCACTACGATCTGCGCGCGCTCAGGATCGAATGGATAGCCTTGCGCTGCGATCAGGTCAATTAAGTTTTGGCTGCCGATGGCGAAGAAAGGCGTGCCTTGCGGAAAGCGGCGCGCGATCTCTTCAGCCGTCACTGCGCCTGAAGTGATCACTTGCTTAGGCGTGGCAGGAATTTCGAACGCTTCAAGGCGCGCAAGGTACTGAGTCGGCGTGCGCGTGCTGTTGTTGGTGATGAACGCATAGGGAATGTTCTGCGTGCGCAAAAACTCGAAGAAAGCAGGCACAGCGGGCAATTTTTCATCTTCACGCCACACCACGCCGTCCAGATCGAGCGCGCACGCGCGAATGGCACGCAAGTCCAGCATTCAGCCATGCGCTCCGAAACGCTTGCGGATGAATTCAAGCGCCACAGGATCGATCAGCTCAGGATGATCGTCAGGCGACCAACGCTCTTCCAAGTTCTCCATGCCGATGAACGACCAGAAGCCTTCCTGCGCCGCTTCATCCCAGATTCCGTCTATCTCGCCGTTGTAGTGACCTGTGCGCTTGAGTATTGCCTTGAGTTCAGCCGCCAATGGCGCGTTGATCGGAATGCGCGCCGATGGCTCCGATTTGCCAAAGTACAGGCGATGCATCTCGACCAGCTCGCGCAGGCGCGCCACTGGATCGTCATGATCGTCCACGCGCAGATCGAGCATTCGGTCGTTATCGCCGCCGTAGCCGCCGCCTGCTTTCACCACCAAAATGCCCGCTGATTGCCTGCCGCGCTTATCGCCGCCGACTCGGTCGCCTGCGTAGAGCGCCGCCATCAGCCGATCCGCCAGCTCGCCGCTGGCGTTTTGATACGCCTCTGCCATCGCTTCGATCACGCGCCGTCCGACGAGGATATTGCCCTGACAAGCGAAGCCTTCGCCTACGTAGTGACCTGCATAATCGAAGCATTCAGCGCCGGTGTGCGCTGCTGCGCCGCCTTGCGCATCCACCAAGCCAACTTGCCGATGCTCAGGCTCAGAATCAGCCGCCAAGAGCTTGGCGAGCGTCTCTTCTGCGCTCAAGCCTTGCGCCATCAGCGCCAAGCCGTCTTTGCCGAAGCTGACCTTGGCGAAGGCTTGTGTTGCCACGGCGCCTGCGCCCGCTTGCGCCCAGCTGACCACAGCCGCCGCCGCCAAAAACTTGCTGGCGACCGCCACACCCCACGCTTGCGTTTGCGCGTCGTATGCGACGATTGAGAAAGTCATGCGCCTGCCTTTCTGTGCCTTGCTTAAAGTATAGCCGATCTTGATTGTTGAATGGTAGCGCCTGCCTGTTCAGCGCGCTATTTTCTGCGCTATACTCAGCACTCGCTCATAAATGGCGAGGATTGCAGGGATGATTCAGCGCATCAACCTGAAGGTGATGGTGATCGATCACGATTTCTACGCGCTGCGCGCCTTGAATAGCTACATGGCGTGGGATAGGCGCACGCGCGTGGTCGGCTTGGCAGAATCTTTTGAGCAGGCGCTCGTTGTCTTGGATGATTTGCCGCGCGTTGAGCATCCTGACGCAATCCTGCTCGACTCGGATAACTATGACGATGCTGAGCTGACGCGCGTCATCTCAGAATTGCGACGGATCGTGCCGCGGCTTCACTTGATCTGCCTTGCGCACCAAAAGCGCACAGCGCGCGTTGAGCTGGTTTACAATGCAGCGTGCCGCGCGTACTTTTTGCGCAACGAAGTGCGTCTTCTGCTGATGAACGCCATCATTTACGCCATGCAGCGGACGTTCACGGTCACTAAAGGCGTGCTTGAGCATCTGCAAGCCGAAAATGCGCCGCTCGCCAAGCGTGTTGACGTCCTGCCGCGTCCGCGCGAGTATCCTGAGCTGACCGAGCGCATTCGTCAAGCGCTGTGGCTGTATGTGATCGAAGGGATGCCTGCGCAGCTCGCCGCCGATGAGATGGGCGTCAGCCCGCACACTGTGCGCAGCTACATCAAAGAAGGCTATCGCATTCTTGAAGCCTATGACGACGGTCAATATCCTGAGGACATGAGTCCGATTGAGCGCGCTTTCATGCGCTTCACAGCGCTCGATCTGCGCGGCGCTGTCGCGTCTGATCCTGACCAGAGTCCGTCCGATCCGAAGGCGTGACAATCTGGACATTTAAGGCTGCCCTGCTAAAATTGAGGTATCGCTCAAGGCATTCCTAGAGATCATTTGCCGTCATGTCTGCCAACAAAGTCTGGGTGCGCGTTTGTCCGCTGGATGCACTGCCCGAAGGTCGCGCGATCAACGTGCATATCAATAATCAGCGCCTTGTGATCGCGCGTTGCGGTCAGCGTGCGCACATCGTGCAAGGCTACTGCACGCACATGCTCTACGCACTGAAAGACTCTGCTGTCAAAGATTGCGCGATCACGTGCAAGTTGCACGGCAGCCGATTCGATCTGAGCGACGGCAGCGTCCTGAGCTGGGTCACGCCGCTCACGGAAGATATTCGCGCGCGCAAGGCGTTGCGCGTCTACGAGACCGAAGTGCGCGACGGCGTGGTCTATTTGGCGTGGAATGCCGAAAGCGCTGAGAAAGTGCGCGTGCGTCTTTCATGAGCCAAATATCCGAGCTGCCAATTGGCGAGTCGTTCGACTCAAACCTCGAAATCTGTTGTGAAGTGCTGCTGTATCTCTCCAGCCGCATGGCGCGCCTGCGCACAGGCGAAGCATTCGAGTATCTCAGCGGCGATCCGAGCGCTGAGGCGAAGATCAGAGATTGGTGCG
>Ga0308403_1000145_pt1 | contig 29369 bp, 31 predicted proteins | sample HotsprSampleOSM3_FD_203470 | JGI IMG/M metagenome (GOLD analysis project Ga0308403, IMG submission 203470) | Hot spring phototrophic mat microbial communities from Octopus Spring, Yellowstone National Park, Wyoming, United States - 20060914_OS-M3 ... | reverse complement strand
GGTCTCAAAAGCCCGCTGCCCGTGATTGCGGCGGAGAAGTTGTGCTGGCAAGCCGGGGTGAGCAAGATTTCTGACGCATTGGAAATGGCGCGGCAAGCGAAGGTAGAGAGAGTAGATGAAATTACTTTCCCGGTCTTGTGCATGGTCGGCGAAGGCGATTCGGAAGAACAAATGGCGCAAGCCCGCGCGTTTTACAACGCCCTCAAAAGCCCCAAAGAACTTCACATTTTTACTGCCGCCGACGGCGCGGATGCGCATTGCCAAATCAACAACCTGAGCCTGATGCAGCAAGTGGTATTCGATTGGTTGGTTGAAAATTTAGGGAGATGACCATGTTCGCAATTCTTCTTCGTTACGTCTTACTTGCCCTGCTCATTTTGCTGGGGCTGAGCGGACTGGCGGGCGGCGCGGCGATGGTCGCCGACCCAAGCGGCGCGGAGATGGGGCTGTCGGTTTCCATGCTCGCAGGGTTGCCCATCGCCAGTTTTGTGCTGCCCGGCTTGTTCCTGATGGTCGTCATGGGCGCGGCGCCGCTGGTCGTTGCCTTTGGCGTGTGGCGGCGGCTGCCCTGGGGCTGGGCGGCTGCGTTGATTCAGGGCATTCTGCTCGTTTTGTGGATTGGCTTGCAGATTGCGCTGTGGAGCGCTCCCATGCCGGTTCAGTGGCTTTACTTGGCTTGGGGCGCAGCCATCCTCGCCCTGTGCCTGATTCCCGCCGCGAGCGCCGAACTCCAAAAGCCGCCGCAGGCTGTTCCACCGCGCCAGCCTGAGATTGCCGAACTGGAAGCGCAGTTCACCAAAGAAACCGACCCTGAACGCGCCCGAAACCGCCAGTTATCGAACACCTATCGTTCTGGCAGAGGCTGACAACAGCCCCTCGCCTGGGCAAGCCAAAACCAAACAGGATGGGCAGGATTTACAGGATAAAACCTGATTTGTGCATCCTGAACATCCTGTTCATCCTGTCTCACTGGACGGCGCTCTCGCACAGCCTGAGCGGCATCCTGGCTTTGAGCGGGTATCTTGCGCCAAGCGTGCTGGCGCTGATTGAAGCGCGTTTTTGATTGGAGAAAAAATGAGCAAAGCAACCGTGATGTACTTTTTTCTGGCTTATGCCTTCAGTTGGTGCGCCTACGTCCCGCTGGCGCTGCAAGGGCAGGGATGGCTCAGCGGTGTTCCGGGCTGGCTGCATCTGGCGGCAGGCTATGGGCCGCTGCTGGCGGCATTCATCGTCACCGCCTGGACGCGCGGTGGCGCCGGGGTGCGCGAATTGCTGAGCCGCATGACGCGCTGGCGCATCGGCTGGGGCTGGCTGGCGGTGGCGGCTTTCAGTCCGGCGGCGCTCTTCGGCGCGGTGGTCTTGGTGATGCGCCTGCTGACGGGGAACTGGCAGGCGGCAAGCGGCTTTGGTCAGGTAGCCGAGCTGCCCGGGCTGAACTGGCTGAGCGGCTGGCTGGCCTGGATTCTCATCTCCGGGCTGGGTGAAGAAACCGGCTGGCGCGGCTTTGCCCTGCCGCGTTTGCAGGCGCGTTACAGCGCGCGCGACGCCTCGTTCATTTTAGGTCTGCTGTGGGCGGGCTGGCACGCCCCGGCTTTTTTCTACAACTATGAACTCTCGCTCTTTTCCGTGCTGGCGTTCGTGGTCGGCATTGTCGCCGGGTCCATGCTGCTGACCTGGCTCTACAACAGCGCTGGCGGCAGCCTGCTGGCAACCATCATGTGGCATGGCGGCTACAATGCGGCGGTGGCCGGCAGTGAAGGCGCGGTGGCGGCCGCGCTCACGGCGGCGGTCATCCTGGCCTTCATCCTGATTGTCCGCCGCTACGGGCCGCAGACGCTTTCGCCGCGCCCCAAACAGGTTTTGGAAGATTGAGCGGGATGCAATTGTTCACGATAAGGAACCAACCATGAAAATCCTTGCGCTCAACGCCAGTCACCGCGGCGAGAGGGGCATCACCGCCCGGCTGCTTTCGCGCCTGGGCGAAGGCGCGCAGCAAGCCGGGGCCGGGTTCGAGACGCTCACCCTGGCGCGCCAGCCAGGAAGTCATCCCCGTGCCGTTTTTTGGTCTGCTCAAACGCCTGCCCTGGGTGCGGCGGCGCGTGGTGCAGGCGCTGAACGACCCGTCGTTTTGGGAGTGAAGGAATGACTCTATCTTTCGTCGTCATCATCGGCAAAAAACGATTCCATCGCCAGGCGCGCTGATGCCTAGCGGTATTCCTTTGGCGTGACCCCTGGCTCACTCTGCGCGCGATGCCATCCCCCGAAATACGCCAGCAAGGATGGGTTTGCCATGCGAACATGCAGGTTTCCCAAACTTGGGTCGAGTGTCATCGAATTGTCCCGTTGACCGAAGCGCACGGTTACGCCCGACCATGACAAGAGGGCCAACAGCGGACGACCCGAACGGTCGTCCGCTGTTGTTTACGCTTGCATAGTGTGCAAGATCGCTGCAATCTGACGTTGAACTGTTTGCCTGTTGTCGGACACTCAGAATGAATTCTGCATTACGACTAATCCAGCCAGGCTTTGAAGCGCCGAATATACAAAACCTTGATTATTTGAGTCAATGTAGCATAGGCGAGCAAAGTCGCTGCCAGCCAGGGGAAATAACTCATCGGCAGCGGCACCATCCCCACCGAAGCGCCAAACGGCGTGAATGGCAGAATGATACCGATAGCCATGATTGTTCCGGTCAGCAGCAAGACGGGCGGTGCGGCAATGCTCTGGATGAACGGGATTTTGCGCGTGCGAATCATGTGAACAATCAGGGTCTGCGAGAGCAGCCCCTCGATGAACCAACCGGATTGAAAGAGCGCCTGTTCCTGGACTGTATTGGCGCTGAAAACAAACCACATCAGCAAGTAGGTGGTGATGTCGAAGATGGAACTTATCGGCCCGATGAAAATCATGAAGCGCGCGATGCCGGTTGCCTGCCATTTGCGCGGTTTTTTCAGGAAATCCTCATCCACCGTATCCCAGGGGATGGAGATTTGCGAGATGTCGTAAAGCAGGTTTTGAATCAGCAGGTGAAGCGGCAGCATGGGTTGGAACGGCAAGAAAGCAGAAGCAACCAGCACGCTGAACACGTTGCCGAAGTTTGAACTGGCTGCCATCTTGATGTATTTCATGATGTTGCCGAACACCTTACGGCCGCGCACCACGCCCTCTTCTAAAACCAGCAGGCTTTTTTCCAGCAGGATGATGTCGGCTGATTCTTTGGCAATATCTACTGCTGTGTCAACCGAAATGCCCACGTCGGCATCGCGCAGAGCCGCCGCATCGTTGATGCCATCGCCCAGGTAGCCAACCGTATGACCCTTTTGCTTGAGAATGCGAATGACGCGCGACTTGTGGAGCGGGGTCATCTTGGCAAAAATATTCACCCGGTCTAGCGCCTCGCTCAATGCCTCGTCGGTCATGCCATCCAACTGATGTCCCAATAAAACACCGGTGACTTCCAAATCAACCTCGCGGCAAATGCGGCGGGTGACGACCTCGTTATCGCCGGTCAAAATTTTGATGCTGACACCATGTTCCTGCAACTGACGCAGCGCCGGGCCGGCGGTCTCTTTGGGCGGGTCGAGGAACCCAATATAGCCCAACATGACCATATCTTTTTCATCTTCAACGCCATAAGCCTGGCGTGCTGGCGTGACCACCTTCTGGGCCACCACCAAAACCCGCAGCCCATCTTCGTTCAGGTCGCGCGTTGCCGCTTTGATTTGCTTGCGTACTTCCTGCGTCAGTTCGACCTGCTGACCGGAGATTTCCACATACGAGCAGATGTTGAGCATCTCTTCGACGGCGCCTTTGGTGATAATCCGATGGTTGCCGTCACCATTTTGGACAATGACGGACATACGCCGCCGAATGAAATCGAACGGAATTTCGTCCACTTTGCTGTAGCGTTTTTCAGGCTGTTCCAGTTTGGCAATGTCCTCGTGTTCCAACACAGCCAGATCCAGCAAATTGCGCAAGCCAGTCTGATAGAAACTGTTGAGATAGGCATGTTTCAAGACATCCAGGTTTTCCTTGCCATCCAAATCCAGGTAGCGTACCAGGACGACGTTGTCCTGCGTCAGCGTGCCAGTTTTATCGGTGCAAAGCACATCCATTGCGCCAAAGTTTTGAATGGAGTTCAACCGCTTGACGATGGTTTTGTGCTGCGCCATTTCGACTGCCCCTTTTGCCAGGTTGGCCGTCACCACCATCGGCAGCATTTCTGGCGTGAGACCAACCGCCACCGCCAGACCAAACAAGAGCGCCTCCAGCCAATCGCCTTTGGTCAGGCCATTGATGAAGAAAATGATTGGCACCATGACCAGCATGAAGCGAATCAGCACCCAGCTGACCTGGTTGACACCCCGGTCGAAACTGGTCGTGGCGCGCTGTCCAACCAGTCCACGCGACATCGAGCCAAAATAGGTTTTAGAACCGGTGGAGACAACCACCGCTACTGCCGAACCGCTGACGACGCTGGTTCCCATAAAGCAGATGTTGGGAAGTTCCAGCGGGTTTTCTGTTTTTGCGCCTTCGTTGACGGCGCGCTTTTCCATGACATTTGCCAGGACATCATATTTCTCGACCGGCAGCGATTCGCCCGTCAGGACGGCCTGGCTGACAAACAGGTCTTTGCTGCTGAGCAACAAGAGGTCGGCCGGTATCATATCGCCTGCCGCAAGATGGACAATGTCGCCGGGAACCAGTTCAGAGGTTGGGATTTCGATTTTTCCCACGCCGACCCGTTCTACCGTGGCGGTCGTTCGCACCATCGCCCGCAGTTGTTCGGCCGCGCGGTTGGAACGGAACTCCTGCCAGAAGCGCAACAGCCCGCTAATCGTCACCATCGTCGAAATGATAATGACCGCTGTAAAATCCCGTTCATCGGGCGCTGCCAGCGCAACATCCAGGATGAACGAAACGACAGCCAGAATGATGAGAACCACATTAAAGGGGTTGATGAAGGCCCGCGCCAGCTGGATGTACCAGGCAGGCGCTTTTTCGTGAGCAACTTCATTTTTCCCTTCTGTAATGAGACGCATTGCGGCAGCTTCCTGGCTTAACCCCTGCATTTGCGTATCGAGCATTTGCAGGGCTTTTTCTTTCGGAACTTTCGCGTATTCGATGAGCCGCCGCGAGACTTTCGCAACCGCGAATTCCACATTGTCGGTGCGGATACCGATTTTGTTGTTCATGATAGTTCCTCCTGTTCAGAAATGGTGCCGGTTCGGGGCCGCCGTCCTGAACAGGAGAAACTCACCCTGCGGCGCAGGAGGTGTCACTCCACCGGACGACGGCGGAAACCGATTTTGTTTGTGCTGCATGAAAGAACGTAGGGGTGGTTTATCTTGACTTCCACTATCCGCGTCCATAAAGGGCATCACCTCCTTTGCTCGTGAGTGGGCGAACCTGCCGGAGCGCTGCCTTCCGATTCATTCAAATCCTGAAGCAGGGTCTCGTCGTTCAAGTTGAGTTCTTCCATCTGCGCCTGGATGCTGCTCTTCAGCGCGCGGCTCTGTTCTGTCAACGCTTCTGCATCCTCCACTTCCAGCGCGGCAACATCCACGCGCAAGATGGATTTGACGGTCAACAACCGCTGTACGATGGTTTGCATCTGGTCTGTTTTCAAGGAGCGGCCAAGTTCCACGCGCATGACAGCCGTTTGGCCTTCGGTCGGCAAGAGGGTGGCTTGCTTGACCGGAATGCCTAGGCGGTCGAGGGCGGTGAGCGCTTTGCCCACCGCCTGGTGGTCATCGCGCAGGTAAATCTTCAGGTCGCTGGCAGTTTCACCGCGCCCCAGGCGGGCCTCCAGCCGTTCCAGCACAACCAGGGTGAACAAGATGAGCAGGGTGGCCGTGACTGCCAGCCAGCCCAACCCGGCGGCTACGGTAATGCCAATGCCGGCTGCCCCCCACAGGCTGGCGGCAGTGGTCAGCCCGCGCACGGTCGTGCCATGCCGCAAGATGGCCCCAGCGCCGAGGAAACCGACGCCCGAAACGACGTAACTGGCCACGCGCATCGGGTCACGTTCTATGCCGGGAAAGACCGCATAGGCCCCGGCCATTGACATCAGGCAAGCGCCCAGCCCAACCAGGATGTGCGGGCGAAAACCACTGGCGCGCTCATGCTCGGAACGTTCGAGGCCAATCAGGCCGCACAGCACGAGAACCAGGAGCAGCCGCCCAACGTGGGCGGCATCCAGCGCGCCAAAAATAGAGGCCAGTATCGGTCCCAATTGCGCGAGAATGGGGCGCATCATTTGCGCGATGTCTTGAAAAAACTGTGTCAAGTCCATGGGAACTGCTCCTCTATGGCTTGTTCATGCGCCCAATGATTTCGAACAGTTTTACCTGGCGGCGCAGGTCGCGGCGCTTGATGAATTTGATATAGGCCAGAACAATGCTGTCACCCAGGCACAGCAAGAGCGCCTGCCATAAGCGCGCCCACAGGGGCCGGCATTCGCCGGGGATTGGGGCTTTCAAGCGCAGCAACATTTCCTGGCGATGGGCAAGTTGCTGTTTTTTCATTTCGGCGAGTGAGAGAAACGTTGCGCGGCGGGCGGCGTCCTTGGCGCGGACAGCCAACGCTTCGTATAGAAAGAGCGCGGTTTGTTCATGACAATACAGCTGCTGCATGACGCGCCGCATGGCGGCGGCCAATTGCTCGCGCCGCCGATGAATTAGCCGGGCGCGATGGATGTCGGTGGGATAGGCGGTGAAGCCGCCATCTTCGTTGCGAATCCAGGTCATCAAGAGCATGTTCCTTACCTCCTTGAGAATTTGATTGCTGACAGGCGTGTTTCGATGGGGTCGTACTGCTGTTCATAGGGCTTCACCTCCTTTCGTTTTACAGGGATATGACAAGAAAAACCCCAACAAGTTGTGTTTGTCGGGGCAGGAAAAAAAGCATCAAGAGCAAGGCGCAACCGTTATGTATTAAGCCTGGCTTTCCACTGCGTGAGGACATTCTGATAGGCGTTTTCCACAAGACTGGCCCAGTCCAGCATGTCTTGAACGCGCTGTCGGGCAGAATGACCTTCTGGCAGGCCAGATAACCCGGCTTGAAGAATCTCGCCCAGGTTGCGGGCTTTTTCCAAACGTATTTCAAGAAGCTCGCTCAACGCATCGTCCGAGAGCGCGTAAGCATCGCTTCGCTCGCCAACGACGGAGACGCGCTCCACCAACCCGGCCATCAACAGGGAACGCAAATTGGTCGAGACGCTGCTGCGGCTGACATCAAGCACGTCCATCATGTCCTCTTGCGAGAGCGGCTGTTGGGCAATCGACAACAGCCCAAGGATCTCGCCGCCAATGGCTGGGATGTCGTACTCCTCGAAATACAGCCCCAAATTTTTAATGTACTGGCGCAAAATGGCTGACTCCCCTGGTAAGGGAGGCTCGCTTTGTCCAACACTGTTCTCAGCTTCGTTCACAGAATTACTCCTTATACATAACTGAATACGAAAAAATGAAATGATTACTTTTTCTAATCACTTTTGAAAATTATATAAATGATAATGTTTTTTGTCAAGACTGAAATTTATATATTTCTGTAACACCAGCGTTTCTCAAGTTTGGGAAATTGATAATGAAACTGGATATTCCTTGCGAACAACGTGTCTTTCACCGGCTTCCTCTTGCTTGGCTTCGCCCTCTGGCATCTTGCCCCGCGAATTCATCCCTCAACCCCTGACTCTATCCAGTTTTCAATTTCGAGATAGGCTTCTTTCAGTTGCTGGCGTTCCTGGTCGCTGGCCTGCCAGTAGCCGCGCTGAATGGCTTCACCCAGTTTTTGGGCTACTTCGGCCCCGGCGTAGGGGTTGTTTTGCAGCAGGCGGCGGCGCATGTCGGGGTCGAACAGGAATCGGCCCGCCACCTGGCTCCAGGTGAATGATTCTACCGAGCCGATCAGCGCCGAAAGTCCGACCAGGTATTCCACCCGGTCGGCGGTTTCCGAAAATCCCGCAGGTGTGGGCGGCTTTCGAGCAAGCCGGGCGGGAACTGGCGGAGCGCGGCGCGGTCTCCTGGCAAACGGCGCGACGCGCCAGCCAGGAAGTCATCCCTGTGCCGTTCTTTGGTCTGCTCAAACACCTGCCCTGGGTGCGGCGGCGTGTGGTGCAGGTGTTGAACGACCCGTCTTTTTGGGAGTGAAGGAATGAACAAGTCTCAGACTTTCCCCGCTTCTTTTCATTGGCTCATTCCCCTGATGGTCGGGCTGGCGCTCGTCACTGCCGGAACAGGGCTGTTCTCGCAGGGCGGGCAAGGCGCTTACACCTTCCAGACCCTGCACGGCCAGCAGGTCGAGATGGATGGGCGCGGCATTTACGCCAGAGATTCGCTGTTAGCCGGGGCAGGTTTTCGCGGCACCGATGCCGTCACTCTGTTCGTCAGCCTGCCCTTGCTGGTTTTCTTTTACTGGCTTGCCCGGCGCGGCTCGCGCAATGCGCCTATCGCGTTGACCGGCGTGCTGTTTTACTTTCTCTACAACAGTGCATCCATGACGTTTTCGGCGGCGTTCAACGCCTTGTTCCTGGTCTATACCGCCCTGTTTTCCGCCAGTTTCTTCGCCGTTGTGCTTGCCCTGACGAGTCTGGACGCAGGCGCGCTCTCGAAACGAGTCCAGCCTGGCTTCCCGCATCGCGGCCTGGCGATTTTCCTGTTTGTGGCTGGTTTTGGCACCCTGCTGGTCTGGACGAGCGAATTGCTTCCCCCGCTGCTGGCTGGGAGCGCGCCCGACGTTCTTGGACCCTACACCACCCTGTTCACACACGGGCTGGACCTGGCAGTTATCGTCCCGACGACAATTCTGACGGGGTTCCTGCTCTTACAGCGCAAACCGCTTGGCTACCTGCTCGCCGCCCCGCTGCTCATCCTGATTTCGCTGGTGGGGGTGGTCGTCCTTGCCCAAACGGTGAGCCAGACCCTGGCGGGATTGATTTTCCCCATTGGCGTTTATATCGGCATGGTCGGCTCATGGATTGTGCTGGGCGCCTTTGCCGTCGGGCTGACGGCGGCGTTTTTTCGTAACCTTTCCGCAGGCGGGTGATTTGTTCCAGCGGGCAGGATGGTGAGGGCGGCGGAGTCGTGCGCCAAAGGTCACGTCTGGAACGGTCTTGCTTCGCTGCTCTCAGGCGGCGGGCTGGGTTTGTTCCTGCGACTTTTTGCTCCCTGCTCGGCGCAACAGTTCGAGCGGCACGAGGACGAACACACCGAACAGCACGCCCAGTTCGCTCCACAAACTGCTGCCGGGGGCGGGTTTGCCCGCCAGACGGCTGAGCAGGGCGTCGAAGGTGTTGCCATACAGGTTGCCAAAGGTGATCATGCGCAGGTAAGGCAAAATGTCCTGTGCGGTGGCCTCGCCATAGGTCTCCACCAGCCGCTGCCAGGCAGCCGGATCAACCTGCCCCTGGCTTTCGGCGTAATGCTCGGCAAAAGCCAGAGCAACCGCCTCGTGCGGCGGGAAACTGCCCAGGTCGCCGCCCAGCAGGCACTGCAGCTCGTCTTCCGGCACGCCCATCGCTAGGGCGGCGCGGGTGTGACCGTAGGCGCAGTAGCGGCAGCCGTTGACGCGCGTGACGGCCAGCATGAGTTTCTCGGCGAAGCGTTTGTCCACCCGTCCGCCGCGGGCGGCGCGCTTCAGGTCGTCCATCTGCCCAAAGACCTGGCGCACGGCCAGGCGAAAGGCCGGCCAGGTGTAAATGCGACGGTTAAAGGTTTGTTTCATTTTCGATCTCCTGGGGAATACAGTCCCATGCTGTTCAACAAACGCCGATGGTTGAATCGCCAGCGGCGGTACTTAACCTGGCGGCGCGCCCGCCAGACCTCGCGACGGCTCGACGGGGCAAGCGGCGCGCTGACGGACAGCACGGCACCGCGGCGGCAGACCGTTTCACAGGTGCCGCAGGCGGTGCAGCGTTCCGGCAGGATGCGCGCCTGTTTGTTTTCAATCAAAATGGCTTGCTGCGGGCAGGCTTTGGCGCACAGACCGCAGCCGCTGCAACGTTCGGGTTGGATGCGATAACGGGTCATTGAGAATCTCCTTCGGGCGTGGGGAGAGGCGCTTCGCGGCGCGGCGCGTCCCCGCTGGCGGTGTAGAACAGAAGCAGGAAGCGGCAAGCCTGACTGCCAGCGTTTTGCCAGCGGTGTGGCAGATGCGCCTGGTAGAGCAGGCTATCGCCACTTTCTAGGGTGTAGCGCGTTGCACCCACCTGGCAGGACAGAGTCCCTTCCAGGCAAAAGAGCAGTTCCTGGCCGCTGTGCGTGACGGCTTCGGCGCCGCTTTTTGCGCCGGGCGGCAGGGTCACCAGCAGGGGTTGACCGGCGCTCAGGCGCAGTCCGCCGCTCAGGTCCTCGAAGCGGCTCTGGTCGAGTTCCACGCTGGGACGCTGTCCGTTCTTTTGAAAGGCGACCTGCGGGCTGTCTTCTTCCTGCTCGAAGAAAGCGGACATGGGCGTGCCAAGCGCTCGCGCCAGTTGCCTCAAGGTGTTAACGCTGGGAGAGGTGCGTCCGTTTTCGATCAGGCTGAGCGTGTTGTAGTTCAACCCGCTTTGCGCGGCCAGGGCGCGCAGCGAGAGGCCGCGGCGGGCGCGCAACTCGCGCAGGCGGCGGCCCACCTGCAGGTCGCTCTCCGTCTCGGCCTCGCGGCGGGCGGCAAACAGGTCAGCCAGGTAGCGGACGTGACGGCAACCAAAATGGGGACGTGAATCTTGCAGAGTGTGAGCAGTCACTATAGCCTCCGGAATGAAACAAGGGCAGCACTACATTGTACCTATATTATAGTACATTTTTTAAAATATGCAAGATTTGTACTAATCTATAATGACATTTTCGGGTAAAAATTAACTACCTACCATTACAAGTCGTGTCGATCATTTGCTGAGAAAATCATCCACGAATCGACCACGAATAAACGAATGGAAGCGCTATTCGTGCATTCGTGAGATATTCGTGGACGGTCTTCGTGGACAGTCTGCCCTGCCAAATAGCGCCTTTGGTAGGCAATCACGGTAAAAAAGTGTCTTGGAGCATTCCTTCGATACGTCATGTTCTGGTATACTCATGAAAGGACATATCATGAAACGACCCCTTCCCCTCTGGATCTTAATCCTCTGGCTGGTTTTTCTGGCTTTTGGAGGTTTATACGGTGGTATCGCCATGCTGCTCGACCCCTCTGGGGCTTCAATGGGCGTGGATGTGCTCCTGCCGCTCCTGCCCGTGGCGGATTTCATCCTGCCGGGGCTTTTCCTGCTCTTTGGGATGGGACTGTTCCCGCTCGCTCTCGTCTTTGGCTTGCTTGTCCGCCCAAACTGGGCCTAGGCTGACGCGCTGACCCGTTGGAGCGGTCATACCTGGGCATGGACGGGAACGCTTTTCCTGGGATTCATCTTGCTGCTCTGGCTGGCGGTGCAGGCATTGTTGATCGGCTTCACTACCGGCATTCAGTATGTCGTGGTCGTCAACGGACTGGCCCTGCTCGGCTTTGCCCTATGGCTTTCGGTGAGAAGGCTGTATCGCCTGGATTAATCCACGCTAGAGCCGCGCAGATACCCCTTGCCGATATTCGCGCCGCGTCACCCCCAGCCACTTCTTGAACGATTTTTGAAAGACGCTCGGCTCGGAGAAGCCCAGCAGATAGGTGATTTGCTCCACAGGAAATTTCGCCAGGCAAAGCTATCATTAGACCAAAGAGATAAACGTCTGGCAGGTTTTGGCGAGGAATTCTGGTTGTTTCAGCCAGCCTCGCGAACTGTTCGAAAGAATGGGAGCATTTGCATGGAAACACTCTCGAAGTTTACCCTGCACGGTATTTTGTTCGCCCTCACCTTCGTCTTTGGATTCGGGTCGAGCCGTGCCGGGAAACCCTACAACGGGCTGTTGTTCAACGCCCATAAACTGATCGCCCTGGGCGCGGTCGACTGGCAGTTCTATAAATTTATCCGCGCTTCAATCCATTCGCCGCGCCAGCGTGCGCACGGCAAGCCAGAATAAACTGCCGCTGAAACTCGCTAGCGCGCCCAGGTCGAGCCAGGCTGTGCTCCACGCCCCGCCTGAAAGCGCCACGCGCAGGGCTTCGACTGAATAGGTCAGTGGCAGTAAGCGCGCCACAACTTGCAGCCACCCCGGCATGGCATCCAGCGGCACAAACACGCCGCCCAGAAACATCATCGGGAAGCGAATGAAGTTCGCCAGCGTCTGTGCTTCGAAGACTTCCTTGACCGCCACCGAAACGAACGCGCCCATGGCGGAAAAGGCTGTCGCTGAAAGCAGCAATGCGAGTACCAGGAGCAGCCAGTTCGTCCCCCTCGCGCCGAAGATAGCCAGCGACATCACCAGCACCACCAGCGTCACCGTCAGCCCGAAGGCCATGCCGCCGAGCAGTTTCCCGGCCAGCAAGGCAGGCAGACGCAGCGGCGCCAGAAAGAGCCGCTCCAGCGAGCCGATACGCCGCTCGAAGACGATGACGATGGCTTCCATCGAACTCGTGCCGAACAGCACCGTCAGCGCCAACAGACCGGGCACCAGGGCGCGCAGGTCGCCAGGGTTGCGAATGGCAAATGCCAAAATGAACGCAAAGGGAAACAGGATGCCCCAACTGATGTTAGGCGCCTTGAAATAATAGGCCTTCAAATCTTTCAGGGCAATATAGACCATGCCACGCAGATCATCCACCAGCATTTCCGCCTCCTTTTCCGCCTTTCTCAGCCAGCATCACCTCGGCACTCAGGCCAGTCAGTTGGACAAAGACATCTTCCAGCGAGGGACGCAGCGTGTCTATGGCAAGGACGCGCCGCCCCCGGGCTTCGGCAAACAAGCGCTGCACGGCGGATTCAACGCTGTCTTCACAGACGACGCGCCGCTTCTCGGTTTGCCCATCTGCTCCAGCTAGCGTCATCTCCACTACCATTTGGCATGGTATGCCGGATCGCAGGGCAGCTACCGTATCCAGAGCGACAATCTTTCCTTTGACGATGATGGCAACGCGGTCGCACAGGCGCTCGGCTTCTTCGAGGTAGTGCGTGGTCAGGAAGACGGTCACGCCCTCGTCGCGTAGACCGGCGATCATTCCCCGCAGGGCGCGGGCGCTCATCACGTCCAGCCCGGTGGTGGGTTCATCGAGGAAAACCAGTTGCGGACGGTGCGCCAGCGCGGCGGCGATGGTCAGGGCGCGCTTCATTCCACGCGAGAGTTTGGCAAATGGCGTGTCTCGTTTCTCGCTCAAGCGGAAGCGACGTAAAAGTTCCTCAGCGCGCGGCTTGCGTTCAGCGCGCGGCACGCCGTACAACTGCATGGAGAAGACCAGGTTGTCAAAGGCGGTCAGTTCATCATAGAGGTTGGACGCTTCCGGCACGACCCCGATGCGCTTCTTGATGCGCGGCAGGTCTGTCGCCAGATCCAGGCCTAGCACCTGCACCTGCCCAGCGGTAGGACGTGAGAGGCCGGTCAACATACGGATGGTGCAGGTTTTCCCCGCTCCGTTGGGACCGAGGAAACCAAAGACTTCGCCCTCCTGGACGGTGAAATCAATTCCATCTACGGCGCATAAGGGCGGACGATTTTTGACCGGGAAGATTTTGGTCAATCCGGTGACTTGAATCACAGTGGTCATAAGCGAACACTTTCGAGAAAATCGGAGAAGAAGTCAGCATAATTGAGCCTTCATTTTTGCCCAGCGCCAGAACAGTTCCATATTCTTCCTCATCTTCCCCGCTCCTTTCCCAGGCATTTCTCTAGCAAAACGGATAATGGCATTCAGTTTCTGCCAACGCTCTTCCAAAGACATGGCGCGCAATTCCTGCCGTTCAATTTCCTCCACGGCTTTCCAGCGTTCTCGGTAAAAGCGAATATTCACCGACTTCCATGACAATTTGATTATAGCACGGCAGGACTTCAAGAATTTTGCAGCCCTAACGTCAAAAGAGAGGTCATACCGGTCGCGACTATGGGGCAGACCCGAAAAGACGAAGACCAGAATCGCGCTGATACCATAAATGACGATTGACATACTGCCGCGAAAATCTCCCCGCCCATGGCTGGACGGGGATGGGTTTGTACTTCCTTAGATTTGTTGGGACTTTCCGGCAAGGCGGGAAGAAACACCCCGTCAGAATCTAACGCCCTCCAGGTGTTCGCAAATGGATCGGTTTTCTTCTTCTATTCTCCCGCGCTGAAAGCATACCGAATGACATGTTTGGCGCAGGTATCAATGCAGTTACCGCACAGGATACATTCACGGTGTTCCATCTGCTCCCGTTCCACCATTGCGTTGACATCCAGCCCCATCGGACAGTTGCGCACGCACAGTTTGCAATCTGAGCAGGCTGAGGCATTGGCAACCAAGCGCAGGGAGGGCCAGGCAAAGCGGTTGCGTATCCAGCGTCCGATGATCATGAAAGGCGCCATCCAGCAGATGGTGTGACAACCCGCCCGCCGGCCGAAAATGACCGCCAGCCCGATGAAAAGCGCGATGACGATGTAGTAGATGACGAACTTTTCGGCGGCATCCAGCGAAAAGCCGCTTTCGGTCAGGTGCAGTAAGTCGACGCGGGAATAACCGCCCGACCGAATCAGCAGCCAGACGATGATAGAAATCCACGGAATCCAGATCAGCCACTTAATCCAGGCAACCTTATCCGGGTTGAGCGCTCGATTGTTAAGCGGCTCGGCGATATCGGCCATGGCTGAGCCTGGGCAAACCCAGCCACACCAGGCGCGCCCCAAAACAAGCGAAGAGAGAAACAACAGTCCAAAGAGAACTGCGCTGCCGTTGAGAATACCTTTCATCGCTCCGTCAATGATGATATAGGGCGAGAAATAGTTAATCGTAATCGGAAAGGTCAGAAAGACCAGCAGGACCAGGCCTTTGCGAATGCGCTGGCGTTTGGGTAGTTGCTTGAGCATGGGAGTATCCTTTCTTGTTAAAAAACACCGAATAAAGGGGCTGCTAAGGTTTGCCATAGACCGGCAAAACCTGTGCAGATGGAATAACAGACGACATTATGTTTGCGGAACCTGTCCGTTCTTAATCCGCTCGATCACGCTTTCAGCCCAGGCAAGGTTAGCGCGCAGGTTGCTGATGCCGTTTTCGAGAGTTAACAGCCAGAAGAAATGTTCCCGCGGCGAAGGGATTTCCTGCTGGAACTGCTCAATCTGGGTCGGAACCTGCTCGTATTTCTCTAGGATTGCGCGCATGATGGCTGCATAGCCCTCGAACTTGGCAAGGACTTCCTCATCGGAGAGTTGCCCGCTAAAGAAGACTTGAATCAGCGGGGCGCTGCGAGGCTCGCTCATCGGCGGCGGGCCGGAAATCCAGCGCAGAAACTCAGCTCGCCCGGCCTCGGTGATGTGATAGACCTTGCGATCGGGGCGCTCTTCCTGCGGGATGCGCTCCATCGTCACCCAGCCATTTTCTTCCAACCGCGCCAGGGTGCGATAAATCTGGCTCTGGTCGGCCGGCCAAAAGTGGCGGATGGAGGCGTCGAAGATTTTCTTCAGGTCGTAACCGCAGTAGGGATGATAGTTGAGAAAGCCAAGAATGGCATGTTCGAGAGACATTGCAAAACCTTTTATATATGATTAGTCCTATAATATACTAATCCTATATAAATGTCAAGCGGGATGAATGTCACAAAAAGTTACAACCTACCATCACAAGTCGGGATGATAATTTGCTGAGACAACCGGCCACGAATTGACCGCGAATATAAAGAAACGGGCATCGTTCCGGTGAGAGTTCATCCCGAAGGGTTGGAATCTGCACAGCGCGTCCGCTCAGAAAATCCCCGCGCTGACAAGCGCCAGCGCCAGAAGCCCGATTCCCAACGCTCAAGTAAGCCAGCCGCCGGTCACGCGCCGCTCCAGAACGGCTTCAGCAGGGGCTTTAGGGTTGCAGTAAACCGTCACTTTGGTATCGACAGGGTAGCGCGCCAGTTTTTGTTGCGCAATTTCAGGCCTTCCCCAGCTCGATTTTGCGCCCAGGCTGTAGCGGTCGCTGGTGTATTCGCGCCCGCCTACGGTGTAGCGGTAGACAACACTGGGGGTGTAGAAATTGCTCTACACGTTGTCATGCCATTTGGTGAACGAACGCAGTTCGGAGGCGATGACCACGCCAGACGTGGAGGGCCAGGTTTGCAGAGCAAGTGACTGTTGTTGTTGCACCACACCAAACAGCAGCAGGAACAGTCCCAGCCCGGCGGAAAGGGTGACGAACAGGGCGTTTTGGGGGTTGGGCAAATGCTGGGCAAGCCATTCGGGGATTTTGGCCACGCCATCTTCGAAAATAAAATTGTTAACGCCGCTTGACTCTCGATAGGAATTTGGGTATGATAAAGATGCGCCAGGTCGGTCGGGTGATCGCGGCTCTGCCTCGTCAGAGCTGAGGAAAGTCCGCACTCCAGAGAGCGCGACGTCGGGTAATACCCGGGGCGGGGTAACCCGCCGGATAGGGCCACAGAAACATACCGCCTTGCCAGAGCTGGCAGGGTAAGGGTGAAACGGTGGTGTAAGAGACCACCGGCATCCGCAGCAATGCGGTTGGCCAGGTAACCCCCGTCGGGAGCAAGGCCAAGCAGGGACAAGCGCGCAAGCGGGGAAGCTGCTCGCTTCCTGGTGTCAAAGCCCGAGTCCCGGGTAGGCCGCATGAGGTGCGCGGCTACGCGTGCCCTTAGAGAGATGATCACCCAGGCGGCTGTCCGGTTGCGCTGCGGCGTACCTGGGCAGGACCGCTGGACAGAATGCGGCTTACAGACCGGCCTGGATTTTCGTTTAATCAGCCAGAATACGCGCTGCCCGGCTTTCCCAGCTATACTGTTCGGCGGTCTGGCGGGCAGCCTCAGCCAGTTTTTGGCGCTCCTGCGGATTTTGCATCAACCTTCGCAAGGCGTTCTCCCAGGCCTCAATTTCTTGCTTGGGTAAGAGAATCGCGTTTTCGGCGTTCAATACTTCCATGAGTACGGGCAGATCGCTGGCAAGAATCGGCCGCCCGCTGGCGAGATACTCAAAAAGCTTCAGCGGGCTGAGGTAGCGGGCAATATCCCCACCCGAAGAAGCCTCAACTTTTTCCTGATATGGCATCAGCAGGACATCACTTGCCATTTGAAACAGGGCAACCTGGCTGGGAGCGACCAGGCCGGTCAGGGTGTAATTGGTTGCGCCATGGGCGCGCAAGTGGCCTTCAAGCCATTGCCGTTGCTCTGCTTCCCCGCCCACGATCAGAAAATGCACCTCCGGCAAGCTGGACGTCAGCGCAACGATCAGCTCTGCCCCCCGCCCACGATACAGATGCCCGGTATAACCAGCAATAAATCCCTGCGGCAGCTCCCACCCCCACGCATGCAATTTTCGGCGCGCTTCGGCAGGGGAAAGCAGGGGAGTGTACTGACTTAAATCCACCCCATCGGGAGCCAGGCAGAGAAAGCCCGCCTCATGCTGGCTCAATTCAGGGAAACTCTTCTGCAAGTCATCCGCTAAGGCGCGCGAGATGGCAACCAGCCGTTTCGCCCCGCTGCCCAACAGAAAGAGACGGAACAGATGAGCCGCTCCGCCGCGAGGCAGATCATGCGCTTCGAAGAGGGTGGTTTTTCCCAACAAACTTCCCAGCGCAGCCGCCTGTGGCAGGCGGGTAAAAATGCACGCTGCTCCCCAACAGTGCGCCTGCCACATAGCCCGCAGGGCAAAGTCATATCGCCGCGCCCATGGCTGCGCTTTGAGCCAGCAAACCTTGAACTGGCTCTCCAACCCATACTCCGCCGCCAGCGCCAGCCATCCTATTTCCGCTCCCTCATCCTCAACCCTCCCCTCTCCCCTTCTGGGAGAGGCGCCGGGGGTCAGGGGCTCTTCCCCCCTCTCCCCTTGTGGGAGAGAGGCTGGGGGTGAGGGGCTTCCTCCCCTCTCCCCTTGTGGGAGAAAGGCTGGGGGTGAGGGCTCACTCCCCTCTCCCCTTGTGGGAGAGGGGTCGGGGGTGAGGGTCTGGGGGTGAGGGGCATACGCCACCAGCAAAACCTCATGCCCCAGTCGCGCAAAAGCATGCGCCATGCGGATCGTCTGAATGGCATTTGCCCGCCGAGAGGGTAAAGCTGTGGGCGCGATGAGGGCGATTTTCATCGCTTCTCCACCGCCCGGCGATAGATCGCCAAAAACTGCGCCGCGCACCGTTTCCAGGTGAGCGTCTCCGCCCAGCGGCGATTTGCCAGTCCCAGGCGTCGGTTGAGCGCTTCATCGGTCAACAACCGCCGCGCTGCCTGCGCCATCCCCGCCACATCGTCTTGGGCAAAAACAAACCCCGTCTCGCCATTCCGCACCGCTTCGGCAACTCCGCCGCAATCGCTGGCGATCACGGGTAAGCCGTACGCCCCGGCTTCCAGATAAACCAGTCCAAAACCTTCAAAGGCCAGTTTTTGTGCCCCCGCCCCATCCTGAGGAGTCAGCAGAAACAGGCTGGCTTGCCGATAGAGGCGCGCCAGATCTGCCTCGCTGACTGCGCCATGGAAGCGAACGCCCGCTAAGCCGTTTTGGCGGATGAACTCGCCCAGGCTTTGGGTGTAGGCATTGTCTGGACAGTTGCCGACAATGTCATAGCGCACCGTTGGGATTTCTTTTTGCAAGAGAGCAAAAACCCGCAGGGAGATATGATACCCCTTGCGCGGTTTGACCTCCCCCACACTGAGCAAGGTCGGGGTCTGCGGCAAACGGCGGGTCAGGGCTATTTCCGCCGCAACGCGCTGGGCAACCTGATTACCGTTCAAAATCACGGTGATCGGAACATGCTCAAGCACGTCCCCAAAGGCTTGCTCGACCCGCCTGGCAGTTGCCTGAGACACCGGACACAGATGGGCTGCTGAACGGAGCACCTGCCGATACAGGAGACGATCAAAAAATGAGGCTTTCCAAACAACCCCGTAGGTGCCGTGGGCGGTGAGGAGATGGGGACAGTTGCACCTTCTCGCCAGCCAGTGCCCCGCCAGACCGGTCGGATAAGCCTCCAACGAATGCACCAGGTCCAAGGATAGGTTCAGGGAACAGATGGCCCGAAAGGTCTGCCACAACCGCCACGTGCCGCTCAGGCTTTGCAAACTGGCGCTTTGGGTGGCCGGCAAAGCCAGGACGGGAACCTGAGGAAACTCCCTTTGGGCTGCAGCCACCTCGTCTCTTGGCACAAACAAGACCGCTTCCACCTCATCCAGCAGTTCGCCGATCAAGCCGAGCGCGTACGTGCGCCAGCCACTCGGTTTCTGCACGGCAGGAAGCACAAACCCTACTCTCATGGCAGGCTCTGGACAATCGATTGGCTTGCCCGTCGCCGCAGGGTCAGGGCAAAGACGACTACCGAAACGCTAACGCCGAGCAGATACGAAGCCGAAAGCAGGGCGGCGTTGGCTAAATAGCCGAATCTCGGCACCAGCAAGAAGATACCACCGATCTTCATTATCGCTAAGACGAAATTCACCTGGGCAGGGAATTCTGCCCGACCGATGGCGAGCAAGGCAGAGCGATGCCAGTAGAACGTGTTAGCGACCAGAAAGCCCACCAACAGGATCACGAGCGCCGGATAGGCCGGCAGATAGGGATCGGTATAGAGAAAGCCGATGAGCGGTTTGCCCAATACCGCCACACAAAGCGCGGCCACCAGTGTATAACCACCCGCCAGGAGACTCCCCTGGCGGAGCAAAGTGCGCACGCCATCCCAATTGTGCCGCGCCATCTCGCGGGAGAGTTCTGGATAGGTGGCTTGCGGCAAGGGGCTGACCGGCATTTGCACAATGTTGATCAGCGAAAGCGCCAGTTTATAATACCCCGTCTCGAGAGGATTACGCAAGAAGGAAATCCATAACAGTTCACTGTCTTTGTTGATCAGGCTGAGCGAAGCACTGATGTTGGTGCTGAGGGCAAAGCGCGCCAGCTCCCCGAATTTTGGCCGCAAGCGGCTCAAAGACGCCTGCCACCAGCGCCCTCCCCAGCGGACTTTTGCCTCGCTCAGCGCAGCCAGGGTGAAACCCAAAGCGCCAATCGACTTGCCCAAGATGTACGCCCATAGCACACCCGTCAGGCCGCTACGGTTGAGATAGGCAAACCCGATCAAAAGCAAGGTCACCAGGCTGCCGGCAACCTGCAACCACGCCATGCGGCGAAAGCGATTGAAGATTTGGAGCAAGCCGGTCGAAGATTCGGCAATCAGGTTGGCAATCACGATCCAACCATAGAGCGTAAACCAGGTGGCAGTGTTGACATCCTTCGCCAACCAACGGGCGCCGAAAGGCGCTAAGGCCCAGATCAGGGCAAAGGCAACCAGCGAAGCCCCCATTTCCACCAACGCCGCCCCCTTGAACAAGGCGGCAGCCTGCTCCTGCTCCCCCTTTTCTTCAAACTCGCCGACATAGCGCACCACCAGCTCGCTCATACGAAAGGAGGCAAAACGGTTGATCACGCTGGTGAAAACCGTGATTGCCCCCAGGATACCAAAATTTTCCACCCCCAAGAGACGGGCAGTGAGAATTCCCTGCAGCATCCCGATCGCCGCCGAGAGACCGGTGGCGCTGAAAAGGTAAGCGGAATTTTTTACCACCCGCCGCAAGAGGGGATTGGCAAAGATTTCCCTTCCCGCTTGGCGAAGACGGTCAACCATTCTCGCGTTCATGTGATGATCTGGCTTGCCCAGGCACGCTCCTGCTGATACCACTCCACCAGGCTCCTCACCCCCTCCTGTAAGCCGACTTTGGGTTGCCATCCCAATAAAGTTTGAGCTTTGCGCGTATCCGCCCAATTGGCGTACATATCTGCCGGGTGGGGCGGTGCATAGATCACCTGCGCCTGCCGGCCGGTTAACCGTTCAAAAAGACGCAACAACTCACCGATTTGAATGGTCTCATGCCCGCCCAGGTTAACGATTTCATATCCCAAGGGTTGCAGAGCTAAAATCGTTCCCTCAGCGATGTCCTCCACGTACGTGAAGCCGCGTGACTGAGTGCCATCGCCGTAGATGGTGATCGGCTTACCCTCCATCATCCCTTGCACAAAGCGAAACATGACCATATCCGGTCGCCCGGCCGGCCCGTACACGGTGAAATAGCGCACCACACTGATATCCAAACCATAGAGGTAATGGTACGTATGACACAAAACCTCGGCCGCTTTCTTGCTGGCGGCATAGGGTTGTAACGGGAAATCGCTGGAAGCCGCTTCGGGGGTCGGCAAGGGCGCCTTAGCCCCATACACGCTCGAGGTGGAAGCTAAGAGAAATTTTTTAATGCCATGCTGGCGACAGGCTTCGAGCAAGTTGAGCGTGCCGGTCACGTTGGTCTGGTAATACACCCAGGGGTCTAGCAACGACTGGCGCACGCCAGCCCGCGCAGCTAAGTTGATCACTGCCTGCCAACCCTCGCCAGGCATTCTGGCGAACAGCTTCTGCACCGCCTCGGCTTCGCCGATATCTAGGCGCTCAAAGGTGAAATTGGGGAAGGTCTGGAGATGGTTCAGGCGATATTCCTTGAGACGCACATCATAGGCGTCATTGAGGTTATCTACACCCCAGACGGTATGCCCATCGGCAAGCAGTCTCTCGACCACCCGCGCGGCGATGAAGCCCGCTGCTCCAGTGACCAGATAATTTGCCATAGCGATCAATTCTCCAAATAAGGTAAAACTGAGGCTGCAGTAATCTCTTTTTCACCTTGTTTATAAGCAAGGACTAAGTGCTCATCTTCTAAGCGAATGAAACCGAGATCGCCCCGCTCCATTAGCGCGCTTTCTTTAAGGTTACAATGGTCTCTCTCAGGCGATAACTGCGAACCTGTCCAGAGCGCCGTTCACGGGCTTTGGTTAAGCGCTCGATTCGCAACCCCAATTCGCTGCCCATTTGGGCAAGGATCAAATCGGTTGGGACATAAATGTCAGCAATCAGGCTATCCCCGACCACGAGAATAAAGCGCCCGTTGTCTTTCAAGAACTGGACGACGTTTTTCATCACCTGATACATATCACCAAAATATTTGTGGACGATTTCGGGCATATCCTGACGACGATAATTTCCGCGACGCTGGATACTCTCTGAGATGTCCGCCTTGATTTGTTCAATCCAGGGGTGGGTGTAGCGTTTAACCACTGCAAATTCCTGGATCAGCCCTTTCGAGACGTTATCGCAGACGACCATCTGGTCTTTGAGTCGCTTGAGATCACGATGGCTTTGCCCAAAACCCAACCAGCCCATCTCGATCTTATAGTTCATCACATAATCCAAACCATTCATATAAGGGGGAGATGTAATAATCAGATCACAGGATTCGGGCAAAGCGACTTGCATCGAATTGCCGAGCAGAACAGTACTGGAGGTGTTCAGCGCGGCGCGGTATTCGGTTTGGCACAGCCAGAGGTCTTCGCCGATTTGCTCTATTTTTTTAGCAAAATATCGATATGGAGCATCGTCTTCGACATGCTTGGTATGACAATACCCTAAACAGGGCGAACGCTTGAGGTTGCTACAATCAATCAAGATCGAGGTAAAAGCCAGTAAGAGTAAATTCTTTAAGTGTTGCTCTTCTTCCGTAGTTGGGTCAAAGGCGTCTATTGAACCTTTGATCTTTTCGAGATTGCGCAAGACAGGCAAGCGAAAATGGGTTTCCGATTTGAGAAAAGGAGGGGCAGAAAAGGGCGGAGTTTTTGGTTGTTTGCTCTGTTGAAGAATTGCTTTAGCAATCTTCAACCACTTTTGGGGCGAAACGACCCAGGAATGAACCTTGACGCTGGCGATAAAGTGCAGCAAAGGGTTTAACTCGATTCCAACCGAAGGATAGCCATTGAATTTCGATTGGACAAGAACCGTTCCACTTCCAGCAAAAGGGTCAAGGATGATCGGCCGTTGATAGTCAGAGCGATATTGTTCTAGCGTGCGCTGAACGAAACTTGCTGAAAAGCCCTGCACATAAGGAGACCAACGGTGCACTGCTTCATTCGTGTTGGGTTGGAACTGAATGGGCTGTGGGTCATCCAGTAGTTCCAGCTTCATTTCGGCAAGGTATGGCAACGCATCCTGATCGGCGCTGCCATATTGTTTAGGTGAACGCAGGACATTCCTGCGCCGAGCGGTTAGCAGGGTGAAGGTTTCCAGGTCAAAGAGAGAATCTTGCAAAAAAGGATTCATGCTCTCATAAATTATATCCTGGTTATTACGGCTGGCGTAGCTGTTTAGAGCCTAACTACTTTAGGGTTATGCTTACCGAGCTTCCCCAAGGCGTTGCGGGTGTCAACGATCAGTTGGGCGTTTTCAAGGATGGCGGTGTAGTTATAGTTGCTGTGATTGGTGATGATGACCACGCAATCCGCCTGACGAACGGCTTCCATCAGATCGGGAACGCTTTGGTATTCCAGGCCATCGTGGTTCAAAGACGGAATATAGGGGTCGTGATAGCTTACCCGCGCCCCTTTCTGATGCAGCAACCCGATCACGTCCAGGGCTGGCGATTCGCGCAGATCGTCGATATCTGCTTTATAGGCTGCCCCTAGCACCAGCACCTCACTGCCTTTCAGCGCTTTCCCTTGATTGTTCAGCGCGTCCTGCACCTTCCCCACCACATAGCGAGGCATATTGGTGTTGATCTCGGAAGCCAGCTCGATGAAGCGGGCAGTGTATTTCAAGGCGCGCAGTTTCCAGGAAAGATACAACGGATCGATCGGAATACAGTGCCCTCCCAGGCCCGGGCCGGGGGTGAACTTCATAAAGCCAAAGGGCTTGGTAGCCGCGGCGTCAATCACCTCCCACACATCGATCCCCAGCCGATCGCACATGATGGCCATCTCGTTAACCATCCCGATATTGATCATGCGGAAGGTGTTTTCGAGCAGCTTTGCCATCTCTGCCACTTCGGCCGACGAAACCGGCACAACCGTCTGAAGGGCTTGTTGATACCAGCGGCTGGCGACTTCCGTACAGGCTGGGGTGATCCCGCCGACGACTTTTGGAGTGTTATAGGTTGTCCAATCGGTGCGCCCGGGATCGACCCGTTCCGGGGAGAAGGCGAGAAAGAAATTTTCGCCCAGCACAACGCCGTTCTGTTGTTCCAGGCGGGGCAGGAGAATCTCGCGGGTCGTTCCTGGATACGTGGTCGACTCCAATACCACCACCATCCCAGGATGGATGTACTGCGCCAGTTGGTCGGTAGCGTTCAGAATAAAAGAGAGATCGGGATCGCCGGTTTTGCGCAAGGGAGTCGGAACGCAGATACTGACCGCATCAACCTCTCGGATCACGGAGAAATCGCAGGTGGCGTGAAGTTTTTGGCTTTGCACCAGCGCCTGTACCGTCGGCGAGGGTACATCCTGGATATGGCTCTCCCCGCGCCGGATGATCGCCACCTTGCGCTCATCGGGATCAATGCCAATCACGTGAAAACCGGCTTCGGCAAAGACCACCGCTAACGGGAGTCCAACATAGCCCATCCCAAGCACGGCAACCTGCGCCGTTTTCTGCTCTAGTTTTTCCAGCAGGGCATCTTTGACATCGTTCATAAAATCCTCCTTAGAACAGGGTGAGTTGTCTGGCAGGTTGATCTGAATCAAAGTTGGAGGGAGGAGCACTTTCTTGTTCGCTCTGTCTCGATTTTTCCAGCAGTTCGGGTAGGCGCAAGAAATCCCGCTCAATCTCCGGCTTCAGGGAGAGTTGATGCAAGCCGGCCGCTGGATGATACATCGGCACAATCAAGCGCCCCTTTACCCAAAAAGACTGCCCGTGCACTTCGGAGATTTTGGCGTTGGAGAGGAAAAGCCCCATAGAATAGCGCCCCAGGGTGATGATCACTTTCGGATTGATGGCCTGAATCTGGCGTTCAAGGTAAGTGCGCGTGCATATCTCGACTTCTTCGGGTTTGGGATCGCGATTGGAGGGCGGGCGACACTTAACTACATTAGTGATGAATACCTCATCCCGCCGCATCCCGATTTTCGCCAGCAACTCATCCAGGAACTTTCCGGCTGCCCCGACAAAAGGCCGTCCCTGCTCGTTTTCATGAAAGCCAGGCCCTTCGCCGATAAACATAACCTCAGCATTAGCTGGCCCTTCGCCAGGCACAGCCCGTTTGCGCGAAAAGTGCAACTCGCATAACTGGCACTGGGCTACTTGTTGCGCAATCTGTTCAAGTTCATCCTTGGCACTCAAATTGACACCTCCAGAAGCGTTATCCTCTATCGATCATGCCTGCAAGCTTCCTGCCCAAGAAGCGCTTCGCTCCAGCACGTGCAGCCGAAATCGGAGCGTTGCCTTCTCTCAGTCAGCAGGCACAATCTTCCCTGATTATAATTGACACTCACCGCTTCGGGTTGTTAATTGGGGTATACAGGGCTATCCTACAATGTGGTAGGCAATAACAAATCCTGTATAATATAATTGCTGCTGAATGGAGATAACTATGTCTGAACGAAACCGACGTGAATCCACAAACCCTCAGGTGCCCTCGGTCTATCGCGAGTGGATTCATCTGGCGGATGAGGTTATCGCAGGGCAGGAGGCGGAACCTCGACCCGACAACTGGCAACAACTCGCCTTGGAGTGGTGCACCTCAAACGAAACTGAACGCAGCGCGCTGGCTAGCTATATTGCCACATATCATAAGAAACTGGGGGTTGTATGGGCGCGAGAGCTGTTGCGTTTGGAGGTTCTCTTACAAGCCAATGATCCGTGTGCTATCGTCACGCATTACAAGCGCGCCCTGCGTGCCTACCCGCGTTGCGCACTGATTGAAGCATGGGTTGCGGGGCATATCTTGCGTCATGACGGCGAGATTTGGCAGGCGCGGGAGATGTGCCTGAACGCCGCGGCAGAACTGCCCACCCTGGCTATTCCCTTCTACGAACTGGGCTTTATCCATTACCTCTTGGGCGATTTCGCAGGTGCGTTAGAGCACTACGATCAGGCTGCAATGCGAGTAACTGCCGAGGAGGCTGATCAGGCCGCCCGCATCTTTTACAATCGTGCCATGATGCAATTGGCATTGACCAACGACAAGCAGGCTGCAATTGCTGGTATAAAAGAAGCTCTGCACTACAAACCCGATTACGCCCAGGCAAAAGAGACATTGCGCGACCTCAAGCACAAGTGGAGGTGGTTCCGATGATAGACAGGGCGCTGAGGTATAAGACAGAGACGCGTTGGTTTCCAAACCGCGCCTCTGCCGATCGCTGGGTGTTGATGAAGATTGAATTCTCGCTGAACCAGCCCAATCAGAACAAGAGGAGCATGTCCGAAACCGTTTGGGCAACGGGGGATATCCGACTGGCGTTGGCAGAACTGCCGCCCATTGTCCCGCTCAACGTGCGCCGCCAGATAGAACGTCTCCTCCAGCCGTGGCCGCAAGGCCGCTATACACCAGCCTACCATCGCAGCGGTGGCATTCTCAATCTGTTCACACCACAATGGGGTGAGGCCCAAGATGAAGTGTGGCATAAGATGCTTGCCGAATGGCACGCCCAAACCTTTCCCGACGACCAGGCCCGACGCGCCGCCAGAGCAGAATTGGAACAGCGCTGGAATAATACACCCCACCCTTTTTTCGCCGGCTTGACGCCAGCCCAGGTGATGGTCGGCGGCGGCGAACAAGAGGCAAAACTCGCCGATGAGTTCCTCAATCACCTTGAGGAATTTTTCGACGAGACCGCGTTCGATAGTGAAGGAGATATGCTCATCAAAACACTGATGTTCCTGCGTAGCTGGCAATTACAGCCGCTATCCAACGGGCAAACGCCGCAGCAAATCATCCTGGCAGAACGTACCGAGTTATTGAACCGCCGCGCACGCATCTTAGCCGAAAGAGCGTAATTACCTACCAAGGCTCTATTTGGCAGGGCAGACCGTCCACGAAGTTTTCACGAATGGACGAATAGCGCTGTCATTCGTTTATGCGTGCTACATTCGTGGACAGTTTTTTTCAGCAAATGATCAACCCGACTTGTGATGGTAGGTTGTTGCGTTTTTCACAGGTATAACCCGTTTGGAGCACACTGAACCGCCTTGTATGGTGGTGGAGGAGGTCAGCCCTCCATTGTCTTGGAAACCTGCCTGCCGTGATACAATACCTTTCAACTTAGCCAAGGATCGAGGTTATGCCGTCCATCCAGATTCGTTTTTGTACGCCCCTTCTGGTCGTCTTCTCGTTGCTGGCTGCCTGCACAAGCGGTGCTGAGAGCCCGCCAACGCAGGCAATCCCTCTGCCCTCTGCCACGTTCACCTCCGAACCCACCCTGACCCCAACCCCGTTGCCTCCGACCATCTTCTTGATTGCCCCGCAGGCGGAAGGAACGCCGTGGTTTAACGAGACCAGTACCGTTTTAGCCGAAATCGCCCGCCAGGAGAACATTCTGTTTGAAGTCAAGCCTTCGATCAGCACCGAAGAAATTCAAGCCCGCCCTGTCCCCCTCATTGTGATCCTTCAAGATGGAATCGACCCCCGCTCGCTGGCAGAATCGGCCCCCCAAACCCAATTCCTGGTGATTGGTACTGCCTCCCTGAGCCCTCAGGCGAACTTAAGTCTCCTCTCTGTCCAGCCCTATCGCCCCGATTGGGAGGGTTTTGTCGCCGGCTTCATCGCCGCCGCCGTCACCGAGGATTGGCGCGTTGCGGTTGTTAGCGACCCCAACACCGGCGAAGGAAAAGCCGCGCAGAACGCTTTCCGCAACGGTGTGCGCTACTTCTGCGGCCTTTGCCAACCCCTTTATCCTCCATTTCCTATGCCGACCTATCCTCTCTATGGGCAACTTTCCCCCGCCTCCACTGCGTCAGACGTGGATAGCCTGATCGCCTATTTTCAAACCTGGTCGGTGAAGACCGTCTTTTTCCACCGCCCAGCCCCGGAATGGTTAACCGCGTTTGGGCAAGCTGGTTTTAACCTGATCGCCGATCAGCCGCCCCCGCCTGGCTTACGCGAGCGCTGGATTGTTTCGATTCAAAGCCTTGATCTGGCAACTGAGTTGCGTTCGCTGATTCCAGATCTTTTGGAGGGCAAAGGCGGTCAAAACATCCACTTATCGCTGTCGCTCACCCATCTCAACGAAGAACACTTAAGCCCCGGCAGACAGGCTTTTACCGAGCAAATGATCGGCGAATTGCTCAGCGGCTATATTGATAGCGGGGTTGACCCCACCAGCGGCGAGTTTCTGCCCTGACCTGCCCACCAGCCAGTTGTTAGGTTCGACATTTTATTGGAATCTGCTGGCAGTTGTTCTAAGCTCAGCACAAATTTGCAACCTCGAAAGACCGAATGAAATACCTAAAAATTATGACAAATATCATATAAATAAGGTGATTAATAGCAGATGCTAATGCATAATATTAGCTTATACTAATCAAAAACCAATGGTCTTATTTTTTGTATCTCCCGAAGATTGTCATCCGGTGTTGAAATGTCTCAAAAGACCTATTGCGATGGGATAAATCCACATCCTTCGAAAGGAGTCCTATAATGTTTCTCTATCGTCTCCTGATACCCTTGCTTTTACTAACAGGCGGTCTTACCGCTTGCGCGCAAGCCGCGCCCGAAGTTCCACCCACATCTAACGCGGGTATTGAAAACCTGCCCTCACCCACCTCTGCCGGCCTGCCGGAAAACACGGCAACCGATGCCCCTGAGTCAGCTAAGGTCACCGGAAAACTTGTTTTGTATTCCGGCCGTTCTGAAGCCCTCATCCAGCCAGTACTGGATGCTTTTCAGGCAAAATATCCCCAAGTCGAAATTCTGCTCAAGTCTGGAAGCAACAGTGCCCTGGCAAATGCTTTGATTGAAGAACAATCCAACCCCCAAGCGGATGTCTTCATTACAACCGAGGTGTTCACGGTGCAATCGCTTGCCCAAAAAGGCATCTTCCAGTCTTACCTGCCTAAAGGAGCCGCGTCCCTACCCGCTGAATTTATCGGACCCGACCAGAGCTGGGTCGGACTCACCCGCCGGGCACGGGTTATCATGTACAATGCAAACCTTGTCCCGCCAGAAGAATTGCCCGATTCGATATTTGACTTGACCGATCCCAAATGGAAGGGACAGGTTGCCGCCGCAGGCTCGACCAACGGTGGAATGCAGGCTCAGGTTGCCACCATGCGCAAACTAATCGGTGAGGAAGCTACTGCGGAATGGCTGAAGGGTCTAATTGCCAACGAGGCAACTTTCTTCGGCGGCCATACCGACGTGCGCAAAGCGGTTGGTGCAGGCGAATTTAAACTCGGCCTGGTTAATCATTATTACTACCACTTGCAAAAAGCTGAAGGTAGCAACGTTGGCGTCATTTATCCTGACCAGGGCGAGGGACAAATCGGCTTACTTACCAACCTCACCGCTGCCGCTATTGTCAAAGGCGCAAAGAACCTACCCGCTGCCCAGGCTCTACTTGACTTCCTGGTCTCGC
>Ga0308403_1000144_pt1 | contig 29453 bp, 21 predicted proteins | sample HotsprSampleOSM3_FD_203470 | JGI IMG/M metagenome (GOLD analysis project Ga0308403, IMG submission 203470) | Hot spring phototrophic mat microbial communities from Octopus Spring, Yellowstone National Park, Wyoming, United States - 20060914_OS-M3 ... | reverse complement strand
CAAAGCAGCAGCTGCTCTGAGTTGATGATGCACAGTCAGAAGGAGATATAGCCATGCAGAGTCAGAATGGCGCGGATGTGGGCAATTTCAATGGTATGATAACGTCCTTTATCGGAAGCGGCGTGATGGCAGAGGCGATGATCGGCGGTCTGTTGAGCAAGCGCATTATGCAGCCTTCACAGATCATCGCTGCCGATCCATTGCCTGAGCGTTGCGCCGTCTTGCATGAGCGCTTCGGTATTCAGACGACGACGCAGAATCGCGAGGCAGTCCGTGCGGCGGATATTTTGATCTTGAGCGTGAAGCCGCAGGTCTTGGATCGCGTGTTCGCCGATATCGGCGAGCTGGGCAGCCTGCCGAAGCTGGTGATCAGCATCATCGCAGGCGCGACCATTGCGCAGATCAGCGACGGCTTGGGCAATCCAAACGTGGTGCGCTCAATGCCGAACACGCCTGCGCGCATCGGACAAGGCATCACGGTCTGGACGGCGACTGAGAGCGTGCCAGAGGTGCGCCGTGAGCAAGCGCGCGCGATTCTTGCCTCGTTTGGACAAGAAATTTTTGTGGAAGATGAGCATTATCTGGATATGGCAACGGCGCTCAGCGGCACAGGTCCAGCTTATGTCTTCATGTTCATGGAAGCGATGATTGACGCAGGCGTGCATCTCGGCTTCTCGCGGCGCATTGCAGAGCAGTTGGTCATTCAGACCATGCGCGGCTCAGTGGAGTACGCGGCGCAGAGTCACGAGCATCCTGCTGCGCTACGCAACCAAGTGACCAGTCCAGGCGGCACATCGGCAGAGGCGATCTATCACCTTGAGAAAGGCGGCTTACGAACCGTGCTTTCGCGCGCGATCTGGGCGGCGTATCAGCGCAGTGTGGCGCTTGGCGCGGGCAAAAAAGTGGCGCACGAGCCGCGTGTTGCGCGCAATCCTGATACGCTTGAAGGCGACCGTTGAGCTGCGAAGGTTGCCTGCCGCTCAAAGGTATGCTATTGTGTTAAGCGCTGTTAGAGAGTTAGGCGCTTGGCTTTGCAGTGCCAGAAAGAGTGTCTTTATGAGCGTTCGTCGCGCTGTTTATCCCGGCTCGTTCGATCCTGCGCATTACGGGCATATTGATATTGCCTCGCGCGCTGCGCGCGTTTTCGATGAAGTCTTCGTGGCAGTCTACGCTAATCCTGCTAAAGCGAAGAGTGTGCTGTTCAGCGTGGAAGAGCGCGTGGCAATGCTGCGCGACGTGCTGGCGCATATGCCGAACGTAAAAGTTGCGCCATACTACGGACTGACTGTAGACTATGTGCGGCAAGTTGAGGCGATGGCGATCATTCGCGGCTTGCGCGTCTTCTCGGATTTCGAGCTAGAGTTCCGCATGGCGCTCGCCAATCGCCGCTTGGCGCCTGAGATCGAAGTGGTGACTTTCATCGCCGATGAGCGCCATTTGCATCTCAGCTCCAGCACAGTGCGCGAGATCGCCTCGCTCGGCGGCGACGTCTCGACCATGGTGCCGCCTGTGGTGAGCGCCGCGCTGATCGCCAAATTCAAGGAGCGGCATCAAAACGGCGTCGAGAGCGACTACATGGTCAGCTTGCACGACTGAGGTCAGGAGCAAGGAAGGGAGTGATCAATGGATATTCAGCATCTGGTGGATCGTCTTGAGGAGCTGATTGACGAAGGACGGCATGTCTGGCTCACCAAGATGACCATGATTGACGAAGAGCGCGCTCTTGAGATCATTGATCAGATGCGCATTTCCATCCCTGAGGAAATTGAGAAGGCGAATCGCGTCCTGAATCAGCGCGACCGCATCCTAGCGCAGGCGAATGAAGAAGCGGCGCGCATCATTGACCTTGCGCGTGAGAAAGCGGAGACGCTCATTCAGCGCGATGCGATCACGCAAGCCGCTCAAAATCGCGCCGCCAACATCATCGAGCAAGCGCGTCAGGAAGCTGAGCAAATGCGCGCCGACGCCGATAACTACGTGCTGGAAGTGCTGCGCGAATTCGAGACTCATCTGGTGAAGACGCTCAGCATCGTGCGCAACGGCATCAATAAGATCGTGCAGGATCGCGAAGCTGCGCGCGCGCGCGCTGCCGAGCCTGCTGCCGCATCCAAGACGCCTGAGCCGCCTAAAGCACCTGCCGTGCGCACTGCGCCGACCGCGCCAAAGCCGCCTGCTGAAGCGCCTGTCGAGGTCGGTGTGGAAAGCAAGCCTGAGTAGCTGTGCAGAATGCGCACGCTCATCATCCGCGACGACGACACAAGCTATTTCACGCCGCCCGAAAAACTTCAGGCAATTTACGGTGCGCTCTGGGCGCAGCACGTGCCGATCAGCCTAGCTGTCATCCCTGCTTTGCGCGGCGACGTGCGCGTATTGCATCGCGAAGGCGCGCCATACGATCCGTGCATTCCACCTGAACATCGCGGCAGCACGCAGACCTACAACGTCGCCGAGAATCGCGCCTTGTGCGCCTTTCTGAACGACAAAATTCAGCAAGGCTTGGTGGAAATTTGTTTGCACGGCTATACGCACGCCTACCACGAATTCGCCCAACGCGACGCAGAGCTATTGGCGCACAGCGTGCGCGACGGTCTGGCTGTGCTGCGCGACGCCTTCCCTGCCGCTGAGCTTCGCACATTTGTCGCGCCTTACGATGTCATGTCGCCTGAGGCGATTCGCGTCGTGCTAGAGGCAGGACTCAGCGTTTGCACTGCCAGCAAAAATCTTGCAGAGCTGACCGATGTGCCGCACCTGCCGCCTTATGCAGGCGCGCGCTTGCATAGCGGCGCGCAGCTCTTCACCTGCGATGAATATTTGTTCCATCATCGCGATAGCGCTGAGAGCTGCCTTGCCAATGCGCGTGAGCGCTTGCAGCACGCTGAGCTGCTCATCATCAGCAACCATTACTGGTCGTTCTTTCACGATTGGCAAGGCGCTGAGACGACGAGCGCGCTGCTGCGCGCATGGCACACCTTTGCCTCAGAAGCGGCGCAACAGCGGCACATCACAACTTTCCAAAACGCGCTGCGCTAGTGACGGAAATGCCGCACGCCTGTGAATACAAGCGCGATGTTGGCTTCATCAGCGGCGGCGATCACTTCATCATCGCGCACTGAGCCGCCTGTGGCGACGATCGCGCTCACGCCTGCGCGCGCGCTGATATCCACGCTATCGCGGAATGGGAAGAAGGCGTCGCTCGCCAGCACAGCGCCTTGTGCGCGCTCACTCGCTTTGTCTAAAGCCAACTTGACCGCGTCCACGCGGCTGGATAAGCCGCCGCCAATGCCGACCGTGGCGAAGCCTTCCGGCAAAGCGCGCGCCAAGACAATCGCGTTCGATTTGACCATCTGGCAGGCGCGCCAAGCGAAGCGCAGCGCCGTATGCTCGCGCTCAGTTGGCGCGCGCCGCGAGACAACGCGCCACTGTGCGTCGGCAGGATCGCCGCGATCCACGGTCTGCGCCAGAATGCCGCCGCGCACGCTGCGCAGCTCGATCTCAGCAGGCGGCAACGGATCGATGCGCAGCAGACGGCAGTTTTTGCGGCGCTTCTGAAGCGACTCAAGCGCCTCAGCCGTGAAATTCGGCGCGGCAATCGCCTCGATGAACAGATCGCCCAGCGCTTCCACAAAACTAGTATCCACAAGCTGATTGACTGCGATCACGCCGCCGAAGGCTGAGATCGGATCGGAAGCCAGCGCAAGGCGGAAGGCGACGTCCGCGCGCGCTGCGCTAGCAATGCCACACGGACTGGTGTGCTTGACGATCACCACAGTCGGCTGCTGGAACAGCTCAACTGCGCGCCAAGCAGCGTCTAGATCGAGCAGATTGTTGTATGAGAGTTGTTTGTTGCCGCCGAGCAGCGCGCCGCCGAGCATCTCGACGCCGCTCGGCGCGTAAAATGCGCCTTCTTGATGCGGATTCTCGCCATAGCGCAGCGTCTCGACCAGTTCAAGCGAGAGCGTCAGGCGCTCATCAACGGCGAATTCGGTCTGCGCTGAGCCGAGCAGGTAGCGATGTATGGCAGTGTCGTAATCGCGCGTGTGCGCGAACGCCTTGATCGCCAAGGCGCGGCGCGCCGTCAGATCGAGCGTGCCAAGCTTGAGCGCTGCGAAGACGCGCTGATAGTCGTTCGGATCGCAGACGACTGCCACGCGCGGAAAGTTCTTGGCAGCGGCGCGCAAAAGCGCCACGCCGCCGATGTCAATCTGCTCAAGCGCTTCGGCAAGGCTGACATCAGGACGGCGAATCGCCTCGCGGAATGGATACAAGTTGCAGACGACCAAATCAATAGGCGTGATGCCGTAAGCGGCAAGCTCGGCATAGTCTTCTTGGCTATCGCGAGCGAGGATCGCGCCGTGCAAGATCGGATGGAGCGTTTTGACGCGCCCGTTGAGCATCTCAGGCGCGCCCGTCACCTGTCCAACCGTCTTGACGTTCACGCCTGCGCCATCGAGGATGTGCGCAGTGCCGCCGCTGGCGATCAGCTCCCAACCGAGCGCGGTCAAGCCGCGCGCCAGCTCGATCAAGCCGCTTTTATCATAGACGCTGAGTAGCGCACGAGGCATGTTGTGAGTTCCTTTGTGATGATCAAGGTAGCCAGCTGATCAGCGCGTCGCGCTGAGCGCCTGTGGTCGCCATGAGCGGCGCGACGCCTAGCGCTTGCGTGATGAATGCAATGTATTGTAAAGCCGCAAGTGGCAAATCGGCAAGATGGCGTGCGTTGCGCAGCGCGGCGCCCTGCCACGAAGGCAAATCGCGGAACTGCGCCGTCAGTCCGTTCAGATAGCCCTGATCAGGACGGTACGGCATTGGCGCGCCGCTTGAGTCAGTGTAGTGCGTGCAAACGCGGATCGGCACGTCAGCGTAGGCGATATCCAGATGTGTCAGGACGAGATGTGTGGTACGGCTGACGCGCGCGAAATAGCCTAAGCAGGGCAGATCGAAATACAGGATATCGCGCGGACGGCGCGTGGTGGCGCCGTATTCATGAGCATCTTCGCGGATGCGCGCTGCGAGCGGATCGGGCATCTGCGTTGGCAAGCGGCGCGTACCAACACTGCTGCTGTAGGTCGCTTTGAGCGTGCTGGCGCGCACAGCGATCTGCTCAGGCGCGATCAAGCCTTCGGTCGAGCTGAGAATGCCGCTGAAGGTCGGATCGCTCGCCGTCACGTCAGGATAAACGCCGAAGCGCGGATCGAGACCGATAGCTTGCGCGCCTTCGAAGATGAAGGCGTACTGCTCAGGCATTGCCCAGCGCTCAGCCAAGTATGTGTAGCCATCGGCGGCGATGTTTTGCAGGAAAGCGCGTGGCGCCTCGAGACGGCTCAAAAAGTCGGCTTGTGTGCCGACCTGCCGCACGCCGCGCAGTGAAGGCACGCTGATCGTCTCGATCTGCGCGCCCAAGCCGTTGACCAGCGCCGCGTAGAGCGCGTAGTGCTTGCTCAGCCGCTCGCGCCAATCTTCAGCCAATAGGTCGCGCACGCGCACAGGATGCCGCAACAACACATCGGCATAGGCAGGCGAGATGCCGCGTCCTGTGGCGCCTGCGCCGCCGCTCGTCCAAGCCTTCAGCGCCGTCTCAAAAGCGCGATGTGTGTCTAGGGCAAGCACGGCGCTCGTGTCCACGCGCAGCGCGAGCGCGCTCGGCGCGCAATCCATCGCCTGCGCCACTTGCAAGCTCTCTTCCAGCAAATCTTCGGGATGGATGACCATGCCCTTGCCCAAGACGCCGAGCGCCGCCTTGTGCAATGCGCCGCTCGGAATCTGGTGCAGCGCAAGACGCTGATCGCCTACCACGACCGTGTGTCCTGCGTTGGCGCCGCCGTTCCAACGATAGACAACGACTTGGCGCGCGCGGCGCGCAAGGATGCCACACAGCTCGTCCACAACGCGTCCCTTGCCTTCGTCGCCGAAGGCGCCGCCGCCGATAGCGATGCTGTTCGGTCGCACATCGGGCGGCGCTGGGTGCAACGGATCGGCGGGCAGCGGTCTGTCCACGCCGAAGAGCTGTCCGCGCTCGTAAACGGCGTGATAGAGCGCGGCAAACGGATCGCTCATCGGTGACGGCGCTCCAGCTCAGCGGCGACCTGCTCAGGCGTGATGTTGAGCTGCGCCATCAGCACAAGCGTGTGGTAGGTCAGGTCGGCAAGCTCGCTGATCGTGCGCTCTGCGCCTTGCTGGACGGCTGCCAGCACCACTTCAATCGCCTCTTCGCCAACCTTCTTGGCGATCTCTTCCGTGCCCGCCCGAAAAAGCTGGGCAGTGTACGAGCCTTCGCGCGGATTGATTTTCCGATCTTGAATCAAGGCGTAGAGTCGGGAGAGAATTGCGCTCAAAGTAGCTCCTCATAGCATGTGTTGCGCATCTGAGGTCAGGTTGCCCTGACCTCGTGCGTTCAGCGCAAGCCGAGTTCATTGCGCGCGATGACGAGGCGCTGAATCTCGCTTGTGCCTTCGTAAATCTCAGTGATCTTGGCGTCGCGGAAGTAGCGCTCAATAGGCAGCTCGCGGCTGTAGCCCATGCCGCCATGAATTTGGACGGCAGCGTGCGCACAGAACATGGCAGTCTCACTGGCGAAGAGCTTCGCCATGCTCGCTTCAGTGGTGTAGCGCTCGCCTGTCCGTTTGGCGCGCTCTTTGGCGAGCGCCGCGCTGTAGATCAACAGACGCGAGGCTTCGATGCGCGTCTTCATATCGGCGATCTTGGCTTGGATCATCTGAAAGCTGCCGATGGGCGCGCCGAACGCCTCGCGCTGCCGCGCATACTCAACAGACGCTTCATACGCCGCTTCCGCAATGCCAAGCGCCTGCGCAGCAATGCCGATGCGACCTGCATCCAGCACGTTCATGGCAATTTTGAAGCCTTGTCCAACTTCGCCAAGCACGTTTTCCACAGGGCAGCGGTAATCTTCGAAGATCAGCTCGCTGGTCGCGCTGGCGCGAATGCCGAGCTTCGGCTCTTTTTTGCCAGCGGCGAAGCCTGGCTTATCGGTCTCGATGATGAACGCCGTGATGCCATGATGTCTTTTCTCAGGCTCGGTCATGGTGAACAAGATCACATAATCTGCCATAGGTCCAGAAGTGACCCAGCTTTTGCGTCCGTTGATGACGTAATGCGTGCCGTCTTCGCTCAGCACGGCGCGGCTTTTCATGTTGCCGGCGTCACTGCCGCTCATCGGCTCGGTCAGGCTATACGCGCCGATCTTGGCGCCACTGGCGACGTCGCGCAGGTATTTCTGCTTTTGCGCCTCTGTGCCGAACTTCAGCAAGCCATGGCAGACCAGACTGTTGTTGACGCTCAGAATGGTGCTGGTAGCGGCGTCCGCTTTGGCGATCTCTTCCATCGTCAGCACATAAGCGATGGTATCCATGCCTGCGCCGCCGTATTCCTCAGGCACTTCGATGCCCATCAAGCCCATCTCGCCCATCTTGCGCACGATCTGCATCGGAAACTCGCCCGTCTCGTCGAAGTGCGCAGCGACGGGCAAAATTTCCTTGCGGGCGAAGTCGCGCACGACGCGGCGCAGCTCTTCATGCTCAGCTGAGAGCGTCAGATTGAGTGTATCAGGAGTCGCTTGAACAGCCATTTGAGAGTCCTCTAAATAACACTAGCTAACTTTGAGGTGATTATAGCACGTACGTGGCGCGACTCTAGACACAAGCGCTCAAATGCAGGTATGCTATGGCAACATCAGGAGCGTTCAAAAATGCGTGCTTTAGAGATCATCGAGCGAAAACGCGACGGCGAAGAGCTGACGACCGCTGAAATTGAGTTTTTCATCCGCGCTTACACACGCGATGAGATACCTGACTATCAAGCGGCGGCTTGGCTGATGGCAGTCTACTTGCGCGGCATGAGCCGCCGCGAGACGGTTGACCTGACTATGGCAATGGCGCACAGCGGCGACGTCCTCAACTTGAAAGATGTGCTGCCGTTCAGCGTGGACAAGCATTCCAGCGGCGGCGTAGGCGATAAGACGACGCTGATCGTCCTGCCGATGGTGGCGGCGTGCGGCGTGCCCGTCGCCAAGATGAGTGGACGCGGTCTAGGCTTCACAGGCGGCACGCTCGACAAACTCGAATCGATCAGCGGCTATCGCGTCGCGCTGAGCGTTGATGAGTTCAAAGATATCGTGCGCAAGCACGGCATCGTCCTATGCGGTCAGAGCGGCAACTTAGCGCCTGCCGACGGCAAGCTCTACGCGCTGCGCGACGTGACGGCGACGGTCAGCAGCTTGCCGCTCATCGCCAGCAGCATCATGAGCAAGAAGATCGCGGCTGGCGCCGATGCGATTGTCTTGGACGTGAAAGTTGGACTCGGCGCGTTCATGACCAGCATTGAGCAGGCAAAGCAGCTGGCGCAACTGATGGTGCAGATTGGACAGAGCGTCGGCAAGCGCACGGTCGCCATGCTCTCGGATATGAATCAGCCGCTTGGCGCAGCTGTCGGCAATGCGCTTGAAGTGCGCGAGGCAATCGAGTGCCTGCAGGATCGCGCGACCTGCGCGAGCATTGCATCGCCATCGCGGCACAAATGTTGCTCTTGGCGCGCCATCCTGATGGCGACGTGCCTGAGTACGCGCTTGCCGAGTACATGGCGGAATCGGCTGAGACGTTGCGCGACGGCAGCGCCTTCGCCAAATTCCGCGAGTTGGTGGCAGCGCAAGGCGGCGACGTGCGCCAAGTGGACGATCCGAGCCTGCTGCCGAGCGCGCAATTGGTCGAAGCGCTGCCTGCCCCGCGCTCAGGTTATGTGGAGCAGCTGAACGCTTTGGACGTAGGTCTGGCAGCCGTCGAGCTAGGCGCAGGGCGCGAGCGCAAAGGCGAGCCAGTTGATCATGCCGTCGGCATCTTAGTACACAAGAAGGTCGGCGAGTATGTCACGGCAGGCGAGCCGATCTTCACGCTACACGCTAACGACGCAGAACGCTTGGCGCGCGCGAAGGCGCGCCTTGCGCGCACGGTCGTCTATAGCAGCACGCCAACGCTGCCATTGCCAACTTTCTACGATGTGGTGACAGGCGCTGAGCGCGATTCTTGACTCTCAATGAGCGCGGCTTGTTTAGCGCGCAGCCAGAGCAACGCGCTCAAGATGAGTCCGCCGCCTGCGATCTGCCACCAAGTCATCTGTTCGCCCAGCAGAAGCGCTGCGCTGCTCACACCGAAGATCGGGATGAGCGTGAGCAGCAGCGCCGCGTGCGTAGCAGGGATCACTTTCAGCGCGCGCAAATACAGCCAGAGCGCCAATGCGCCTTGCGTGATGCCTGCGGTCGCAATCAGTAGCCAAGCGTGGAGCGGCACAGCAGCCAGCAAAGGCAGACCGATGCTCAGCCATTCCAGCGGCATCAGCGCCGCAATGAAGAGCAAGCCGCAGGTCTGCTGCAGCATGGCGAGCAGCAACGGCGGCATTCGGCGCGCGCTGGCGCGCGAGACAATTGTGTACAGCGCAGTGCTGGCAGTGCCGAGCAAGACGAATACATCGCCAAGCAGAGTCGGCGTGCCTTCATCGCTGCCGCTCAGCGTGACAAGCAGCGTGCCGAGCGTCGCAGCGGCGATGATTGGCTGAAAATGCGGCGGGACGCGCTCGCGCAGCAATAGCCACGCCAAGCCGATCACGATCACAGGCTCGCCTGCCATGATCAGCGTAGCGCTGCTGGCGGAAGTCAGCGTCAGACCGAGCGCAAAGAATAGGTAGGCAAGGCTTGGATCGAGAATGCCTGCCCAAGCATGGCGCACAGTGCGCCGATTCAAGCGGCTGCGCTTGCCCGAATATAGGAATAAGAGCCACAGAACGCTGCAGCTGGCGAGCAATTCAAAGAAGACGAGCGAGAGCGGCGGCAAGTAGTCGAGGACGTATTTGCTCAGCACAGTGCCGCTGCCCCATAGTGCGGCGGCGGCGATCATCGCGGCAAAAGCCAGATTCAGGCGCATGGCTGCGCACTGTTGTAGACGGGTGTTCATAAAAGCCTCAGAGTATCACATCTAGGTCTTGTCTTCACCTTATGAGCAGCTCAAAAACGGACGAAAATTAGGAATGGCAAGCCACACGCGCAGGCAAACCTTGCAAGGCGTGTTCGCACTTACCGTATTGAGTTGGATCAGATGAGGGACGTCAATAATCGGCTAGGCTATCAGAGCCTGAAGCGCGCTGATAGAAGTGGTATAGGCAGTGGATATGGTATTTGAGATAGAAAGCGGTTCTCATACGCAACTCATCGCTTGCCGACGATACTCGAAGTATACCACAACATCTGGTATGTTTGTCAAACGCGAGCGCTCGCCTCTCGGCAAGTCTCAGCAAGTTGACCGAGTCTACCGAATTTGTTAGACTTCAAACTATGTTAAAACCAAAACACTGGCGCATTCAACCGACACTTTCAGCGCACGAGCGCGCAGGCTTCGCCAACTTGCATCCCGTTCTCGCGCAGATTCTCTATCAGCGCGGTTTCCGCTCGCCTGCTGAGGCAGAGGCTTTCTTGCGCGGCGATCTGCTCGCTGCCGATCCGTTCAAATTGCACGGCATGGCAAAGGCTGTGGCGCGCATTCGCCACGCCATTCGCAAAGGCGAGCGGATCGTCGTCTACGGCGACTTCGACGCTGACGGTGTGACAAGCACGACGCTGCTCGTGACCGTGCTGCGCGCGCTCGGTGCGCACGTTGAGCCTTACATTCCCAGTCGCGTAGACGAAGGCTACGGTCTGAACCATGCCGCCATGATCGGCTTGGCGAAGCGCGGCTTCAAACTGTGCATCACAGTGGATTGCGGCATTCGCTCTGTTCAGGAAGTGCAGACCGCCAATGCGCACAGGCTGGATGTGATCGTGACCGATCATCACTCGGTCGGCGCGGAATTGCCGCCTGCGATCGCCGTGATCAATCCGAAGCAAGCCGCTTGCCGAAGCGGCGAGACGATGTTGTCAGGCGTCGGCGTCACCTTTCGTCTGGCGCAGGCGCTTTTGAAGATCGCGCGCGACTACGACAAGCGCGACCTGCCGCTGCAAGAAGCCGACCTGCTCGATCTGGTCGCTATCGGCACAGTTGCCGATCTAGTGCCGCTCAATCGCCCTGAGAATCGCGCGCTGGTCACGCGCGGCATCGCTGAGCTGCACCACGCGCGCAGGATCGGCGTGCGCGCCTTGCTGAAAGCAGCAGGCATCAAGCCTGAGGCAGTGGACGCGACTGCCATCGGCTTCGCCATCGGACCGCGCATCAACGCTGCCGGCAGGCTAGAGAGCGCCATGCAAGCCTATCATCTGCTGATGACCGAAGATGAAGCCGAAGCAGCTGAACGCGCTGCTGCGCTGAATCGCCTGAATGCGCGCCGCCAAGAGCTGACTCGCGACATGCAGGAACACGCTCGTCAGATCGCTGCGCCCAGCCCTGAAGTACCGCTCATCTTCGCTGCCGACTCAGCCTTTGTGCAAGGCGTCGTCGGCTTGGTCGCCGGTCGCTTGACCGAAGAGTATTATCGTCCATCGGTCATCGTGCATTGTGGCGAGCAGGAAAGTCACGGCTCGTGCCGCAGCATCCCAGAGTTCAATATCACCGAGGCGCTTGACGAATGCGCCGACCTGCTCCTGCGCCACGGCGGACACGCTCAAGCGGCAGGCTTCGCCATTCACAATGCCAATCTGCCCGCTTTCCGCCAGCGCCTGATGGCAATTGCCGCTGCGCAGCTGGGCGGACGCACGCTGCAGCCGACGTTGGAAATTGACGCCGAAGTGCGTCTCGATCAGATCACGTTTGACCTTTACGAAGCGCTTCAGTTGCTAGAGCCGTGCGGCAACAGCTTTCCGCAGCCGATCTTGTGTGCGCGCAATTTGCGCGTCCTGAGCGCACGCCAAGTCGGCAGCGACCTAGCGCATTTGCAGCTGACGCTTTCCGATGGCACGCAAACTTGCCGAGCGATCGCTTTCAATTTCGGCAAGCACGCTGATCAGCTGCCGCCGTTTGTAGACGCCGCTTTCCAAGTCACTTTGAACGAATGGAACGGCACGCAATCGCTGCAGCTGAACATCAAAGACCTGCGCCCATCAGGTTAGATCATGCGTCGCTTGCGCACATGGCTCAGCCGAGCTTTCACGCGGCTCATCTTGCTCATCTTCGCGGCAGGCTTCGTCGTCATCGTGCCTAACGACACGCCGCCTGCCAACACGCGCCACGAGCGCGTGCTAGGCTACACCAAAGATTCGCTTTACAACTATGTGGCATGGCTGCTCAGCGCCGTGATTGCCAAGCTCGGTCAGACACACGCCGATCCGACCGCTTTCATGTCCGAGACGGCGCGCTCCGCTTTCGTAGTGGACTATCTGGCGCGCATAGCGGCGCTGCAGACGCTCAACAGCGGTCTTGAGCGCGCTCTGAGCGACGGCGCGCAGAATCTCGAGGCGCGCATCGCTGAGCGCGACGCGCTTGCTGCGCAGGTCGCGCGCGAGACACCGCTGGCTGAAGCGATTGTCGAATCGCAAGTGGCAGCCGTCCTGCGCGATGAAGGCTTCGCGCGCTTCGGCGAAGTTTTTCCGCCTGTCTCAGCGCGTTTCACAGCCTTGCCTGCGTTGCTGATCGTCTCACCGCGCGACCGAATCCTGCGCGAGCTGACCATCAACCTGAATTTCTTGCCGCCCGATGCCGTGCGCGACCTTGAAGCGCGCCTTGAGCGCGAGCCGAACGTCTCAGCGCTCATCACGCCGATTGGCGGCTTAGCGCTCTTTCCGAGCATGGTCATTCAGACTTGGCACGCGCCATTTCTGATCGAGACCGTGGCGCACGAATGGGCACATCATTACCTGCTCTTCTTCCCGCTCGGCTGGGACTACGCAGGCAGCTCTGAGACGTGGATCATCAATGAGACCACTGCTTCGCTATTCGGCAAGGAAGTTGGACGGCGCGTGATCGAGCGCTACTACAGCGCTTTTCCGCAAGTGATGCGCCTTTTGCCGCCGCCCGACCCTGCGCTGAGCGCGATGCCTGCGCCAACTGCAACGCCCGATCCGCGCGTGCTGCCGCCATTTGACGCCGCCGCTGTGCTGGATACCACGCGCCGCCGCGTTGACGCGCTTTTGGCAGAAGGCAAGATCGCGGAAGCGGAAGCCTACATGGAAGCGCAGCGCCAGCTATTGGATGAGCATGGCTACTTCCACAGGCGCATCAATCAAGCGTTCTTCGCTTTTTATGGCGGCTACCAATCGCCGAGCGGCGGCGGCGCCGGCGGCGACGATCCGATCGGACCGTCTGTGGCTGCTTTGCGCCGCCATGCGCCTTCGCTGCGCGCCTGGCTTGAGCAAATGCGCTTCCTCACCACGCGCCAAGCCCTGCTCGCCGCCCGTGAGCAACTAGACCAGCGCTAGGACGCGCGCTGGACCGCCCGATCCTTTCTCCCAGCGCGGCAGCCCAACCACGACCGTCGCTTGCCGTCCCATGATCTGCTTCAAATTGGCGACGTTCTCAATGCCGAACTTGCCTCTGCCCAAGATGGCGTAGTGCGCGTCGAACGTCGTAGACGCGCCGAAGTCCAAGCTGAGCGTATCCACGCCCACGCCGTTGATCTTGCGCTCTTCGATCAGGAACGTCGCCGCTTCCGCGTCAACGCCCGGATAGTGCTGCACATCGTCGGCATCCGCGTTGCGGAACGCGATTGGATCGTCCCAGCGCGCTTCCCAGCCTGAATACATGAATACAATCGCGCCTTCAGGAATTTTGCCGTTAGCGCGCTCCCACGCTTCAACGTCCGCCATATTCAGCGTCGCGTCCGCGTTTTGCCCCGCCTTCTCCGAGATATCGATCACCACCGCCATGCCGACCAACAACTGCGCAGGATATTCATCCACCGTCTGACCGCCCGCGATGAAGTGCGCAGGAATATCCACATGCGTGCCTGCATGTTCTGTATAAATCCAGCGCTGAATGTAGAAGCCATCTCGCTCAACCGTCACGAAATCTTCGCGTTTCGGCTTCTCGTCAGGCAAGTAGGTCGGAATGGTTGTGCCGAAGACGTGCGAAAGATCAATCACTTCTCGCATTTCGCTCGCGCGCGCCACGCCGCCCGTCTTCACCAGCGAAGCCGCCAAGGCGCCCAGCGCGCCTACGGCGCCCATCTGCAAAAAACTGCGCCGACTCACGCTCGGCAAGCCTTCGCGCCGCACGCGCTCTTGCACGCAACGCGCCACTTTTGGTGAACACATGACCGATCATCCTTTCCCGCAAAAAACATGCCGCGCAGACTTTTTGAGACTCCGTTTCATCTCACTTACAAGCCTGCTACAGCCCAATATAAAAAACTTGCCTGAGCGCAGTCCACTGTCAATTTGCCACAATGTCGCCACAACATAAGCCGATCCTGCGATTGCAGCGCCTCGCGTTGCTCTGTAGAATTGACCTGAGCAATTTCGAAATTTCGCCTTAACACAGGATTATCTCGCAATGGCGACATCGGAGTACCTTGAGCAGATCGAGCGCGACCTGCGCAATTTGCGCAGCCCTGATGCCCTGCAGCGCTTCTTCGCTGAGCGCGATTACAGCCCTGACGACGTGCCGTTGCGCCTGCCCGATTCGCCCGAGCTGACGAGCAAGATCGCTGCGCCGCCGCGCATTCTCAATCAGGCGTATGATTTTCACATCATTCACACTGCGCTTAAAGCGCTCTCCCGCGCTGATGAGCGCGCCCTGATCGCTCACCTTTTGCCGCGTCATCCCTATGCGCTCTTCATTTTCAGCGATGCCCAATACAGCGCTTGGCATTTCGTGAACGTCAAGCTGATCCAAGGCGAAGCGACCGACTCAAAGCTGCGCCGCCTGTTCCGCCGCATTTCGATCAGCCAAGACGACCGCCTGCGCACTGCCTGCGAACGTTTGGCGCAGATCGATCTCCGCTATCTTACAGAGACGCCTTCAGCGCTCGCCATTCAAAAGCTGCACGACGACGCCTTTGACGTTGAAGCCGTCACCAAGCAATTCTTCAGAGATTATCGCGGCATTTTTGAAGCTGCCGAACGCCACATCGGCGGCATTCATGGCGATCCGCGCCGCATTTTCACGCAGCGCTTGTTCAACCGTTTGATGTTCATCCTGTTCTTAGAGCGCAAAGGCTTGCTCAAGTTCCCTGAGCAGCGCGACCGCGACTATTTGCGCGCGCTCTGGCAGGCACATCGGCGCCAAGCGCGCGCCGATTTCTACACTGAGCGCCTGAAGCCGCTCTTCTTCACAGGCTTGAACACGCCCAACGCCGTGAACATCCCTGCCATCAGCCGCCATGGCGCCTTGCAACAGATCATCGGCGATGTGCCTTACCTGAACGGCGGACTCTTCGAGCGCGCCGCCGAAGACGAGAACGACGCCGTCCGCGTCCCTGATCAGGCGATCGCGCCCGCCGTTGATAACCTGTTCTATCATTACAACTTCACAGTCACTGAATCCACGCCTTTTGACGTGGAAGTCGCCGTTGACCCTGAGATGCTCGGCAAGATTTTTGAAGAGCTGGTCGTCGGTCGCCATGAGACGGGCAGCTATTACACGCCCAAGAGCATCGTCAGCTTCATGTGCCGCGCCGCGCTCAAGAGCTACTTGCAAGTGCGCTGTGAAATGCACGACGAACAAGCCGAGCAGGCGCTGGACGCCTTCATCGAAGAAGATGACGCCCAGCGCTTGCCCAATCCTGAAGCCGTCTTAGACGCCCTGCGCACCGTCCGCATTTGCGACCCCGCCTGCGGCAGCGGCGCCTATCTGCTCGGCATGATGCAAGAGCTACTGCGCCTGCGCCATGCGCTCTTCACGGCAAAACACTTGGATAGCAAGAGCGTCTACGACCGCAAATTAGAGATCATTCAGCAGAATTTGTATGGCGTGGATAGCGATCCGTTCGCCGTCAACATCGCGCAGCTGCGCCTGTGGCTCTCTCTGATCGTGGATTATGAGAGCGACGCGCCGCCGCCGCCCTTGCCCAACCTCGATTACAAGATCGAAGTTGGCAACAGCCTGACCGCGCCCGCGCCCATGCCCATTCAGCCCGACCTTGTGCGCCACCAGCAGATCGCGCGCTTTTTGGAGCTGAAAGCCGCCTATCTGAAGGCGCACGGCGACGGCAAAAAAGCCTTGCGCCAGCAGATCGAGCAGCAGCGCGCCGAAATTCGTGAATGGATGTTGGCTGACCGCCGTTTGAAAGACGTGCAAGGCTTCGATTGGCAGGTTGAGTTTGCCGAATGCTTCGCCGCCGAGCGCGACTCAGCGCGCGGCTTCGATATCGTCATCGCCAATCCGCCTTACATCCGCCAAGAGCTGATCAAGAGCCAGAAGAGCGCCTTGCAGCGCATTTGTGGCAGCGCTTACAGCGCCACTGCCGATCTGTACGTCTATTTTTACCTGCGCGCCTTAGAGCTGCTGAAGCCTGATGGCACGCTCTGCTTCATCAGCAGCAACAAATGGCTGCGCGCCGCCTATGGCAAGACCTTGCGCCAAATTATGGCTCACCAAACACAGCTCGCGTTGTTGATTGACGGTCTAAATCCATTTAATGCATCTGTTGATGCCATGATTGTTGTAGCGCGCAAAGGCGAGCCTGATGCCGATCACACCTTCTCACATCTGACTGTGATGGAGAAAGCGCCAGACGACCTGTCCACGAGAGTAAAAACACACGGCATTGCGCAGCCGCAGCACAGCCTGAGCGCCGATGGCTGGACGCTGACGCGCCCTGAAGCGCTGCGCCTGCTGGAAAAGCTGCGCGCCAACGGCACGCCGCTTGGCGATTACGTCGGCGGCGCGATTTATTACGGCATCAAGACAGGCTATAACGAGGCATTCGTGATCGACCGCGCCACGCGCGACCGCCTGATCGCTGAGGACGCGCGCAGCGCTGAGATCATCAAGCCGTTCTTGCGCGGACGCGACATCAAGCGTTGGCGCGTTGACTTCGCCGAGCAGTACCTGATCTTCACGCGGCGCGGCATTGATATCGAGCAGTATCCTGCTATCAAGCGTCATCTATTGCAATACAAAGATCGTCTGATGCCGGGCGCCGCAGGCGGACGCAAAGCAGGCAGTTACAAGTGGTATGAGATTCAAGATAACATCGCTTACTACGCCGAGTTTGAAAAGCCGAAGATTGTATATCCTGATATTGCCAAAACTTTTCAGTTTGCGCTAGACAGCGTCGGCTCATATATAGGTAACACTGCTTATATGATCCTGACAGATGATTTATTCTTGCTAGGCATTTTGAACTCATCTTTGTCACACTTTTACTTTGTAAATCTATCTGCTAATTTAGGTAGCCAAGCGACGCGCTCTTTCAACATTTATATGCAGCGAGTTCCTGTTCCGAACGCGCCGCAAGCTTTGCGCGAGCGGATCGGCGCGCTTGCCAAACAGCTGAGCGCGCTGCGCGGTCAGGGCGCAGCGGCTGCCGCGCTAGAAGATGAGCTGAATGCGCTAGTCTATCAAGCCTACGGGCTAGAGCCGTCCGAGATCGCGCTGATCGAGGCGGCATTAAAGGAGTGAGCATGAGTTTGCTGACGGATATCATTGACAATCGCGAGAGCGGACAGTTCGTAGAGCGCCTGAAGACGTTTCTGGCGACCAGCCAATCGGCGCGCTTCGCCATCGGCTACTTTTTTCTGAGCGGCTTCGAGCTGATCGCCGATGAGCTGGCGCGGCTCTCAGAAGTGCGCTTGCTGATCGGCAACGTCAGCAACGCGGAAACAATCGAGCAGCTGGCGGAAGGCTATCGGCATCTGGGGCTGATCAAGACGTATCTCGGCGTACAAGCCAATCGCTCGCTCAGCGAGGCGCGGCAAATTCGCGCGGCGACGCTCGAAGCGATCCAAGTCGGCATCGATCAGCTGGAACAGCGCGAGGAGACCGAGCGCACAGTGCATACGCTGATCGAGATGATCGCGAGCGGGCGGCTGCACGTGCGCATCTACACGCGCGGCAGGCTGCACGCCAAAGCCTACATCTTCAATTACGGGCAGGTCTACGATGCCAGAGGCGCGCCGATCGCGCGCGATGAGGCGGGCGTGGCGGTGATCGGCTCTTCGAATTTGAGCTTGGCGGGCGTGCAGCACAACACAGAATTGAACGTGGTGGTGCGCGGGAACGATAATCACGCGGCGCTGGTGAAGTGGTTCGATGCGCTGTGGGAAGAATCCGAGCCGTTCTCAGCGGAGCTGATGCACGTCTTGCAAGAATCGTGGGCGGCGCGCTTGGCTACGCCATACGAGGTCTACATGAAGGCGCTCTACAGCTTGGTGGCAGATCGGCTGGAAAATGGCAGGCGGGATGAGATACTGTGGGAAGATGAGCTGACGGATAAGCTGGCGGACTTTCAGAAAGTGGCAGTGCGGCAAGCGATCAAGATGATCAAGAATTACGGCGGCGCGTTCGTCAGCGATGTGGTGGGCTTGGGCAAGAGCTTTGTGGGCGCGGCGATCGTCAAGCACTTTGAGCGGACGGAGAATACGCGGGCGCTGATCATCTGCCCTGCGCCATTGGTGGGGATGTGGGAGCACTACAACGAGCGCTATCGGCTGAACGCTAAAGTGCTTTCGATGGGCATGTTGCGTCAAAATGGCGATCCGAATTGGCTTGCGCGCACGTATCCTGAGCGCAACTTTGTGCTGATTGACGAGAGTCACAATTTGCGTCGGCGCGGAACACAGCGCTACGAGGTGCTAGAGGCGTTCCTGCGGCGCGGCAGAAGGGTGTGCATGTTGACGGCGACGCCGCGCAATCAGAGCGAGTGGGATATCTACCATCAGATCAAGCTCTTTCATCCTGAAGAGAAGACTAGGCTGCCAGTGGAGCCTGCCAATCTGAAGGAATACTTCAAATTGGTGGAAGCGGGCAAGCGCTCGCTGCCTGAGCTGCTGAGCCATATCTTGGTGCGGCGCACACGGACTCACGTGCTGCGCTGGTATGGCTACGACGAGCAGACCGATCAGCCTGTCGATCCTGCGAATTTCCAAGCCTATCTGGACGGCGAGCGGCGCGCTTATGTGCGCGTTGGCGGGCGGCGGCAATTTTTTCCGCGTCGGCAGCTGGAGACGGTTGAATACAGCATCGAAGAGACGTATGGCGGCTTGTATGAGCGCTTGCGGAATTACATCGGGCGCAGCGTGTACGATGAGGCGTACGATGAAGGGACGGGCGATTCGCTGATATACGCGCGTTACGGCTTGTGGCGGTATGTGCTGCCGCAAAAGCGACGCGAGCCGCAATATGTGAATCTGCAGGGCTCAGGCGCCAATTTGCGCGGCTTGATGCGGATCATGCTCTTCAAGCGCTTCGAGTCAAGCGTCCATGCCTTTCGCGAGACTGTGAAACGGATGCTGAAGATTCACACGCTGTTTTTGAGCGCTCTGGCAAAAGGCTACGTGACAGCAGGCGAAGAGGCGCAATACTTGCTTTACGAGTCGGACTTAGACGACGAAGAGGCGCTGTGGCGCGAGCTTGAGCAGGTCAGCGTGCAATATAAGATAGCAGACTTCGATGCGGCGCGGCTGCAGGCGGATTTAGAGCATGATCGGGCTATTCTGAGCGAAATGTTGGAGCTGGTTGAGCCGATTCGTCCTGAACAAGACGCAAAACTGCAGAAACTGAAGGAGCTTTTGGCGCGTCCGCTCTTGCGGCAAAACAAATGCCTGATCTTCACACAATATGCGGATACGGCGCGCTACTTATACGAGCAGCTGAATCCTGAGCGCAGGCGAGAGATCGAGGTGATCTACAGCAGCAATCGGGATAAAGCGGCGGTGGCAGGTCGCTTTGCGCCGCTCGCCAATCCTGAATATCAGGGCGGCGCCGAAGACGTTGAGATTCGCGTTTTAATCGCGACCGATGTGCTGGCAGAAGGCTTGAACTTGCAAGACTGCAATTTGATCATCAACTACGACCTGCACTGGAATCCTGTGCGCTTGATTCAGCGCTTTGGGCGCGTGGATCGCATTGGCACGGATCACAGCACAGTCTATGGCTTCAATTTCTTGCCGGAGATCGGGATCGAGCGCAATCTTGGTCTGCGCGAGCGCTTGCGCAGGCGCATTCAAGAGATTCACAACACAATAGGCGAGGACGCGGTAATCCTAGATCGCTCTGAGCGGCTGAATCCAGAGGCGTTCTACGCAATCTACGAGCAGCAAGCAAGCGTGATGAACGAGGCTGATCTGGACGAGACAGAGTTCTTGAGCCTGAGCGAGGCAGAAGAAATTTTGCGCCAAATGCGCGTGGAGAGTCCTGCCGAATTCGAGCGGATCGCCAAGCTGCGCGATGGCATTCGCTCTGCCATGCCGTCTGGCGGCAAGCGCGGCTACTTTGTGCTGTGCCGCGCCGGGAGCTACAAAGAGGCATTCTTGCTGGATAGCGAGGGGAATATCATCTCGCAAGATGTTAACGAGGCGCTGAGAGCGATCCGATGCACGCCTGATCAGCCAAGCGGCGTGCTGCCAAGAGGCTATCAGCTCATCCTAGGGCGAGCTAGGGAAGCCTTTGCCAGCAAAGTGCGCCGACGGTACGCCGATCAGGCTGCTAGTTCTGAGCTATCGCAAGGGCAGAGATACGTTATACACGAATTGCAGCTGCTCTATCGCGCAGCCGAGACGCCTGAAAAACGCGAGCAAGTGCAGCTGCTGGAAGAAGCCTTCCGTCAAACTGCTTCCGTCGCGCTCAAAGAAGAGCTGAATCGGCTGAAGCGCAATCAGGTGCGCGGCGATGCATTATTCAGACACTTGATCGATCTGTACTATCGGCACGATTTGATGACAAACACGCAATCGAAGCAGAAAATGTTATTCGACGAGCGCGAGTGGTTGCCGATCATCGTGTGTAGCGAAGCACTGTGATGTTGCGCTATGCTAACATCGCAAATAGGCATCATCATGAAAGGCGTTTTTGAGCATGGCTAAACGCAAATTGCTGGTGACTGGCTCTAGCGGCTTGATCGGCTCGGAAGTGGTGGCTTACTTTGACGCACTAGGCTGGGAAGTGCATGGCATAGATAACAACATGCGCGCTGATTTCTTCGGCAGCGGCGGCGATACGCGCTGGAATCAGCAGCGCTTGCTCAGCACATGCCGCGATTTCACGCATCACGAGGTGGATATTCGCGATCGACGTTCAGTGCTGGAGACAATTCAAGCGCTGCGTCCTGATCTGCTCGTCCATGCGGCGGCGCAGCCATCGCACGATCTGGCGGCGAAGCGTCCGTTCGACGACTTTGACGTGAACGCGGTCGGCACGCTGAACTTGCTGGAAGCGACGCGCTTGCATTCGCCTGAGACGATCTTCGTCTACCTTTCCACTAACAAGGTCTATGGCGACGCGCCGAACGAATTGCCGCTCGTTGAGCTTGAGACGCGCTGGGATTACGCGCGTCCTGAGGATTACAACGGCATTCGCGAGGATATGCGCATTGATCAATCGAAGCACTCGATCTTCGGCGCGTCGAAAGTGGCTGCCGATATCATGGTGCAAGAGTACGGACGCTACTTCGGTATGCGCACGTGCTGTCTGCGCGGCGGCTGCCTGACCGGTCCGAATCACTCAGGCGTGGAATTGCATGGCTTCCTTAGTTATCTGATCAAGGTGAACGTGACAGGCGGCGTGTATCGCATTTACGGCTACAAAGGCAAGCAAGTGCGCGATAACATTCATAGCTACGATGTGGCGCGCTTCATCGAGATGTTTTACGAGTCGCCGCGCGTGGCAGAGGTCTATAACTTAGGCGGCGGACGCGCGAACACAACGTCAATTTTAGAGGCGTTCAAACATATCGAGGCGCTCAGCGGCAAGCCAATGCGCTACGAATACGTGGATCAGCCGCGCGCAGGCGATCACATCTGCTACATTTCCGATCTGACCAAAATGCGCGCGCATTATCCAAGCTGGGATATCACCAAGACGCTCGACATGGTCTTCGAGGAAATTTACTTGGCGTGGCGCGCGCGCGCTGAGCAAGTCTAGCCATGCCGTTGTGCCAAAAGCGTGCTACAATCGCCTTGCAACTAACTTTTTCCACAACGGATAGCTGATGTTCGATAAGCTAAATGGCATTGAAGCGCGCTATCAAGAGATCGAGCGCGCGCTCGCCGATAACGCGATCCTGAGCGATTACAGCAAGGTGACGGCGCTTGCGCAAGAGCGCGCCGAATTGCAGCCGATTGTAGAGATGTATCAGCAATATCAGCGCGCGCGGCAACAACGCGCCGACGCGCAGTCAATCCTTGAAGCCGAGCGCGATCCTGAGCTGCGCGCCATGGCACGTGACGAGATAGCGAGCCTTGACGCGCAGCTGGAACGGCTTGAAGCTGAGCTGAGACGCCTGTTGCTGCCCAAGGATCCGCGCGACGAGAAGAACGTGATCCTCGAGATTCGAGCGGGCACAGGCGGCGACGAAGCAGGGCTGTTCGCAGCGGACTTGTTGCGCATGTACATGCGCTACGCTGAGAGCAAAGGCTGGGAAACTGAGATCATGAGCGCCAATGAGTCGGGCATTGGCGGCTACAGCACGGTCACGGTCTTTGTGAAAGGACGCGGCGCATTCTCGCGCTTGAAATACGAGTCAGGCGTGCATCGCGTGCAGCGCGTGCCTGTCACAGAGAGTCAAGGTCGCATTCATACGTCCACTGCTACAGTCGCCGTGCTTGCCGAGATGGACGAAGTGGACGTGCATATCGATCCGAAAGACATCATCTTCGAAGTGCGGCGCTCACAGGGCGCAGGCGGACAATCGGTCAACACGACCGACTCAGCTGTGCGCCTGACGCATATTCCAACAGGCATCGTGGTAGATGTGCAGGATGAGCGCAAACAGCTGCAAAATCGCATCAAAGCCATGAATATCCTGCGCGCGCGGCTCTACGAGATGGAAGCTGAACGTCAGCGCCAAGAGCAGGATGCTGCACGGCGCAGCCAAGTTGGCAGCGGCGAGCGCAGCGAGAAGATTCGCACCTACAATTTTCCGCAAAATCGCGTCACTGATCATCGCATCGGCAAGACTATGTATAACTTGACTGCCTTCTTAGACGGCGACATTGACGACTTCATTGACGAGCTTGCCACACGCGAGCAAGCGGAAAAGCTCGGCATGGGCGTGCAAACCGTCAACGCGGCTGATGATGACTGATCTGAGGCACGCGCGCACTGTTCGTGCGGCGCTTGAAGCTGCTACAGCACAATTGATGGGTCACAGCGGCACGCCGCGCCTTGACGCACAGCTGATCCTAGCGCATTTGCTCAATCAGCGCCGCGAGCAGCTGATCGCGCATGATGAGATGCCGCTCAGCATCGATCAGATCGCGGCATACGCCAAGCTGATCGCGTTGCGCGCCAGCGGCATGCCCATCGCTTACATCTTGGGACGCCGCACGTTTTTTGATCGCGAGTTTGTAGTCAATCCGCACGTGCTGATTCCGCGCCCAGAGACCGAGCTGATCGTTGAGTGCGCGTTGGCGTGGATACAAGCGCACGATAGGCAATCCGATCCAACGTTGCGCATCGTGGATGTTGGCACAGGCAGCGGCGCCATCGCTATCGCCTTGGCAGGTCGGCTGCCGAACGCGCGCATTCTGGCGACCGATATCTCAGTTGCAGCTTTGCAAGTGGCGCAGCTGAACGGACGCGACCTGCCGAATGTGCGCTACATGCAATGCGACCTGCTCTCAGGCATTGGCGGTCAGTTCGATGTGATCTGCGCGAACTTGCCATATATCGCCACAGCTGAGCTGAACGTGCTCGAAGTAGCCAAGTTTGAGCCTGCTGTCGCGCTCGACGGCGGCAGCGACGGCTTGGCGCTGATTCGGCGATTACTGGAGCAAGCGCCAAGCCACATGGCGAAACCAGGTCTGTTATTGCTGGAGATCGGCGCTGATCAAGGTGAAGCAGCGCGTGCTGCCGCACAAGCAGCCTTCGGGCAAGCTGCGCAGATCAGCCTGCGCAAGGATTTATCGGGCTTGGATCGCGTGTTGCACGTTACGCTTTAGCGCGGCACAGGCGCGCTGCCGCTGGTGCGGTATTGCGGCGCGTTCTTCACATGCACTGCCACTTCGCCGTCAATGTACGGCTCTTTTTCCACGATCTCCAGCTGCTCCGCCTCGCTGAGCAACCGCCAGCCCATGTGATACAGCACATCGTTGAAGCCATCGTACTTAAAACGACGATTCATCCAGCCGTAGGATGGATCGTTATAGACAAGGTTGAAGATGATCGCATCCTCACGCGGACGGAATTCTTCGTAGACCAACCAGATAGGCGCCAATTCGCCGAGCGTCTGGCGCACTTTGGCGTCGCGTTGTGCTGCAATCTGTTCCTGAGTTGAAGGCATAGCCAAACCATCCTCAACGTGCTTGTGAAAGCGCATTACAGTGCTTTGATTGTACCGCAAGCGCGCGCAAAACGCATGAGACGCTCTGCAGTTTGCTCTGCGCTCTGCTTCATGCTATACTGCATGGCGCATTCGAACCATGCCGCGCCTTCGCTCGGCTAGAAGTGGATAGAGTCGCTATGCGCGGTATCTTGGTCGCGCTTGACCTTGAGACGACAGGCCTTGATCCTGCCGACTCGCACATCATCGAGATTGGCGCAGCCAAATTCCGCGACGGCGTCCTCTTAGAGACCTACAGCACATTGGTCAATCCTGCTGTGACCATTCCATCGCGCGTCACGGATATCACCGGCATCCGCAACGAGGATATGATCGGCGCGCCGCGCCTTGCGCAAGTGTTGCCTGCACTGCAAACCTTCGTCGGCGACTCAGTCTTGATCGGTCACAGCATCGCGTTCGATCTGAGCTTTCTGCACAAGCAAAAGCTCTTCACGGCGCACAGAGCCGCCGATACTTACGAGCTAGCCTCTGTCCTGCTGCCAGACGCCGATCGCTACACATTGAGCGCGCTGATGCAGACCTTCAACATTGCGCCTGAAGGCGAGTATCATCGCGCGCTGACCGACGCCATCGCCAGCGGCAGGCTTTACTACGCGCTGTGGGAAAAATTGCTCGCTTTGCCGCTCGCCTTAGTGCGCGAGATCGCACAACTCTCAGCGCCGTTAGCTTGGCACGGCGCGTTGCCTTTTGAAGCAGCGCTCAAAGAGCGCCCTGCCGACTCTGCGCAGTCCGCCGATCCGCTCGACGGCGTTTTTCGCGCCGCGCCTGAGCAGGCGTCGCGCGCGTCGCTCGCCAATCTGCCGCCGCCTCTCGCAGCGCCTGCCGACTCGCTCAGGCAGAGCTTCGAGTCGGCGCAATTTTTGCTGTGCGAGAACGCCGCCGTCATCTCGGCGGCGCCGCCTTACCTCGAGTTGGCAGCGCGCTGGGCGATGCAACACGCTGAGCCTGTCCTAGTTGCCTATGGCAGTCAAGCGCTGGAGCAACGTCTGCGCGAGCGCGACTTGCCGCGTCTGCAAGCGCACTATCCCGCGCTGCGCGCGCAGTTTCTACACAGGCGCGCTGAGTACTTATGCCCTGCGCGCCTGCAGACTCTTCGTCGGCAAGGCGTGCAGAGCATTGAAGAGATGCGTCTGCTGGCGAAGACGCTGATCTGGTTAGCGGAAGGCGGCGCCGAACGCGCACAACAGCCGTCCATTCGCGGCAGCGGCGAATACTCTGCTTGGTCGCAGCTGAACGCCGAAGCTGAGCATTGCACGGCTGAGCGCTGCCAAAGCCAAATGCGCGGCGCGTGTCCGATGCATCGCGATCGGCAATTGGCGGCTGAGGCGCATTTGATCATCGCCGAGCATGGCACGTTGGCGGCTGAAATTCACGGACGCGATCCGCTCTTGCCGCCGTTCAAACGCTTGATCGTTGATGAAGCTAACTTGCTAGAAGACCTTGCCACTGAGAGCCTGCACGTGCGGCTTGACGCAGCGCGCCTGAAGCGCCAGCTAGTTGAGATCAGCGACGTGCAGCGCGGTCTGCTCGGCGATATTTTGGCTGAGGCGAGCGGTAAGTTGCCGCCTAAGCCTGAGGCAAGCCTGATGCGCTTCTGCAGCAACCTTGCCGATGCCGCGGCGCAAGCGCCTTATCATCTGGAGAATCTTTTCCGCGCGCTGCAGGCGTTTCTGGAAGCGATCACTGATGCACAGCCGAGCGAGTATGCGCTCACTGTCCGCCTGACCGATGACATGCGCAACAAGCCTGCTTTCGGACAAGTGCGCGCCGCATGGAGCATTCTGAGTCAGTTCACTGAGGCGATCATCGGCGCGCTGGCACAGCTGGCGAAGCAATTGCTCATCTACCACGAGAAATACGCTCTAGCGCGTCCGCTCGTCTTCAGGACAGAAGGCGCGGCGTATACGATGCAGCAATCGCACGAATTTCTGGATGCCTGCCTGAACGGCACACGCCCTGAGCAGGTCTTTTGGATAGAGCTGAGCGCCGAGCCGAACCGCGCCAAGCGCCTGACCTTGCACAGCGCGCCGTTGCAGCCTGCTGCGCTGCTACAGACGCATCTTTGGCGCAACTTGGAGACGGCGATCATCAGCGGCACAGCGCTGCGAGTCGGCGATGATTTCAGCTATCTGCGCGAGCGCCTCGCCTTGCCTGCTGAGACGCTCATCTGTGCGCAGCCGCAGGCTGAGACGCAAGCGCGCCACACGCTGATCTTCCTGCCGACAGACGCTCTAGATCCTGCCGAAGGCGAGCGCTATGCGCGCTACCTTGAGCGTGCCGTGATCGAGCTCGCTGTCGCGGCGCAAGGTCGCTTGTTGGCGCTTTTCAATAGCTTCACGCAATTGCGGCAATCGGCGCAGACCATCGCGGCACGCCTGAGATTGGGCAATCTGAACGTATTGGATCAGTCAGACGGCAGCAGTCAAGCGGCGCTGCTCGAAAATTTCCGTGCGCTCGGTCAGCAGACTGTGCTGCTTGGCGTGCGCAGCGCATGGGACGCGATCGCGCTTGATGAGGACGTGCTGCGTGCCATGCTCCTGACGCGCTTGCCGTTCGGCGTGCCGAACGATCCGCTCTTTGCAGCGCGCGGCGAGCGCTATGAAGATGCCTTTCGGCAATACGCCGTGCCTTCGGCAGTGCTGCGCTTTCGGCAGACGGTCGGCAGGTTGCTTGAAGAGCGGACGCGGCGCAATGTGCTGGTCATCCTCGATAAGCGCATGGTCAGCCGCGACTACGCGCAAATTTTCCTCGATAGCCTGCCGCCAAGCACGATTCAGCGCGCGCCGCTCTCAGAGATGGCAGCGGCAGTCCGCGAATGGCTGACCGACTAGCGTTCGCTCATATAGGCGCGAATCGTGTGCAAGATCACGCCTGTGAAGATGGCGAACACGCCGATGATGCACAAGGTGATGGCGATCAGCGCCGTGCCGAGCGCCAGCGCCGAGTAGGTGTTGTAGGTCGCGACGACGCTCGCGCCGAGCAACAAGCCGATCAGAATCGCCAATGCGCCTGTCACGCCGAAGAAGAAGAGCGGTCTGTGCTGACCGACCAAGCGCAAAATGCCTGTCAGCACTTGGAAGCCATGCGCGAATGGATTGCGCTTCGGTCGCTCATCGTAATTGACGCTGATCGGCACTTCGAGCGCTTGCAAGTTGTGCTGGCGAATTAGAAACTGCATCTCAGATTCGACTGAGAAGCCGCGCGACGTGAAAGTCATCAGGTTGAGCGCGCGCTGCGAGAGCGCCCGAAAGCCGCTCTGCGAATCGGAGAGCGGCACGCCTGAAGCGGCGTTCGTCAGCGCTGTCAGCGCGTGCTGTCCCACGATTCGCCAACGCGGCGTGTTGCTGCGCAAGCCCATGAAGCGCGAGCCGACCACCAGATCGGCAGCGCCGCTTTGAATAGGCGCTAACAGGCGCGGAATGTCGTTCGGATCGTGCTGCCCGTCGCCATCGAGCAAGATGACTGCCGCCGCATTGCGCGCTTGCGCTGCTGCCAGACCTGTGTTCAAGGCAGCCGCCTTGCCGCTATTCGGCTGACGGATCACCTCGGCGCCGGCGGCTTCCGCGATCCACGCCGTCTCGTCTTGCGAACCGTCATCCACCACGATGACGCGATCCACGTAGCGGCGCGCCTTCAGCACCACGCTGGCGATGAAGCGATCCTCGTTGAAAGCAGGGATGACGGCGATGAGCGGCGCAGCCGACTCGTTTTTGGTCTCTTGAACAGTCGCTTGGCTAACCATGTCGCGCTATTGTACCATGCGCCTGCGCAAGATAGCACAACGCGACTCTCGCGCCTCTCAAACGCGCCTGAAATGAATGATCGGGAAAGCTACAATTCCTTACAGACTCCCTACATTCTACGACAACGTCTTGTCTTGCCCTGTGGTATGATTTTTGCAGCGGCAGGCTATGTGCAAGTCGTTTTTGTGCAGCAGGCGCAGGCAGCGAGCCAAATTGAGAGCAGCTTTTGAGGGATGCTTATGCGAAAGACGTTGAGGCAACTGATCAACGTTCTGGACGGAAAGCCTAACGCAGCTAAAGGACAGAGCCTTGTCGAATCGGCGATCACTTTCCCGATCCTGATCTTGATGGTGCTGGGCTTAGCTGAGATGGGCTTCGCCATGAACTACTACTTGACCATGCTCGACCTTGTGCGCGAGGCAGGGCGGCGTGGCGCAAATCTGAGTCCTGTCTTTTGGGATGACAACGATACGCGCAATTATAACCGTCTCGATTGTGATACTTACATGCCGCCTGACGGCACAAGCCATCTTTACAACCTTGGCGATAACTTGAATCAAAATCGGCGTGTGCCGCGCGGACCAGACGCGACGCGCTACAACTATGTGGTCGGTCCGGAAGGCGCTTACGGTTTCTTCGACGGCATCATCTGCCAGATCATCTTGAGTATGCCGCCTATGGAATTCGAGGATACGCGTCCGTGGAGCGCTGACGGTCTGACGCCGCCCAGCGACCCTGATCGCAGCCGCGAATTCACTAAGAACGATATTGTGGTCTCTGCGTTTTCCTACACCATGCTGGACTTCAACAAACCGTTCAGAGGCTCAGTGGCAGGCGGCGTGCGCGGACCGACTGTGCCGAGCAACGGTCTGTACGTGCGCGTCACAGGACGCTATCCGCGCGACAATCGCTACTGCAGGACGGCTGATGGCGCCGGCGATGACCGCGATCCGTTTGACTACAAAACGCCCGATGTCTACTCGGCATGGACGCGCGGACGCCCAGCTGACGTTGATGAGCTGGGCTACGAAATTGGCATAGGCGATCCGCGCTACAACAATCCGCGCGAGAACATCACCACAACTTCGCAAGGCATTCGCGGATTCGTCTTCACAGGCAACGCAATCGGCACAGTCAACAATGGCGATCCGAGCGATTACTGCATTGGCTCGCGCTTCACTGTGCAAGATGTTGAAGCGCGGCTGAACGCCACACTTTCTACGGCAGGTTTGGAATACTACCGACCGAGTGGCGGCTTGGTGTTGGTCGAGATGTTCTGGCAGTACCATCCGCGCTTCTTCCAGCCGATTGCTGTGCTATTCGGCGGCGGCTTTTTCGCAGGCGCCG
>Ga0308403_1000140_pt1 | contig 29688 bp, 22 predicted proteins | sample HotsprSampleOSM3_FD_203470 | JGI IMG/M metagenome (GOLD analysis project Ga0308403, IMG submission 203470) | Hot spring phototrophic mat microbial communities from Octopus Spring, Yellowstone National Park, Wyoming, United States - 20060914_OS-M3 ... | reverse complement strand
CTTAAGGCGCGAGGATCACGCGCACTTCGCACGGCGGCGGAAAATTGCCCGTCTTGTCCACCACAGTCAGGCGCAACCAGTAGAGGCCGCTCGGCAAGAGCGCCGTGTTGAAGGTTGCCAACACACCGCCTTCCACAGGCGTGGAGCGCGTGACGATGTTCTGCCATAGGTCGCTGCCATCGGCGCGAATTTCGATCTTGTAGAACTGAAAGTCCTCGTGTTGCGCTGTGCCGATGATAGCGAATGTGCCGCGCAGCGCGCCATCAGGCGCTATGTTGACTATGCGCCGCAGCGGATCGTCGCAGTTGCGGATGTTGACGCCGAGCAGCGCCATAGCGGTCGGCGCGCTGAGCGGACGCGGCACGTAGATCACTGTGCCGACCACAAGTCGCGATGGGTCGCTGATGCAATTGGCGCGCGCCAGCTCGGCAAGGCTGATCTGAGCGCGACGCGCGAGGCTGAAGAGCGTCTCGCCTGCTTGGACTGTGTAAGGCGTCCAGTCGCGGCGCGGCACGCAAGGCGGCTCGGTGAGCGCAGCGGCGCTGAGCGGCGTCGCAGTCGGCGCGAGCAGCTCAGGCGGCACTGTCGGCACGAAAAGCGTCGGCGTCGGCGTCAGAGACGGCGTGAAGGTTGCGCTTGGCGTGAAAGTGCGCGTGAACGTGGCAGTCAAAGTCGGCGTCAGCGTAGGCGTCGCGCTGGCAGTCGCAGTTGGCGTGTGCGTGACGGTCAAAGTCGGCGTGTGCGTTGCGGTTCGTGTGCGCGTCAGAGTCAAGGTCAGCGTCAAAGTTGGCGCTTGCGTCAGCGTAGGTGTCGCTGTGAAAGTCATCGTGAGCGTATGCGTGACAGTCGGCGCTGGCGTGGACGTATGCGTCACTGTGGCAGTCAAAATCGGCGCGGCGCCGGCAGTCGCAGTGTGTGTCGGCGTGCCTGACGGCTTGTCTGTAGCGCGCGGCGTCTCAGTCGCAGGCGCAGCGGTAACAGTCGGCAGGTCAGTCAGTGTGACGCTCAAGGCAACAGGCGTGGCGCTATCGGCTTGCGCGGCTTGAGTCAAGACGGCGTCAGCGCGCTGACTGAGCGTCAGCACTAAGCCGAAGACGAGCGCTAGTGCTAAAATGCCGATGGCAACTAGCGCGACCAGCAGCTCGCTGCCTGTGTCACGGCGCATGAGCTTCGCCTGCCTTCAGCGGCTGCACTGGCAGCGCTAACGTGAACGTGCTGGACTTGCCGCGCTCAGATTCGAACCACAGATAGCCTTGATGCGCTTCAGCCAACGCGCGCGCAATAGAAAGACCGACGCCGGTATCGCCCAAGCCGGGGATGAGCGGCGTATCTGCGCGGAACAGGCGATTGAAGACGCGCGCTTGTTCTTCGAGCGGCACGCCGCCGCCGAAATCGCGCACGCTGATCACGACCATCTCAGCAGGTTTAGCAGGCGGCTTGCCGTTCAAAGTTGGCGGACGGAAAGCGCGGTCGTGTTGCGCGGTCAGCAGCACTTCGCCGTCATCGGGCGAGGCGCGGTAAGCGTTCGAGAGCAGCTCGACCAACACTTGTTGCAGCGCGCTGCGGTCGCCGCTGATCGGCGGCAAGCTATCGGGCAGGTTCAGGCGCAGCGTGATGCCTTTTTCCAAAAATTGCGTCTGCGTGGCAGTGATCGCGTCATCAATCACTTCGCTCAGATCGAGCTGTGCCATGTGCAATTTGACTTGTCCGCTATCAATGGCGACCACGCGCACGAATTCTTCGATCAACGTGGCAAGGCGCTCGCTGTTGGATTTGACGCGCAGCAAGAACTGCCGTTGCAAATCGCCCAGCAAGCCGACCGACTCGTTGAGCAGCAGATCGACGTATGCCGTGATCGCGCCGAGCGGCGTGCGCAGCTCTTGCGCCATGCTCAATAGCACTTCGAGCGTCTCGGCATGTGCGGCGATGTTCGGCGCTTGGCTGGCGGCGCTGAGCTTGCGGCGCGCGTCGTCCAGCTGCTCGCGCAGGCGCTGAATCTGACTCTGAGCGCGCAAGAGCTGATGTTCTAGCTCGCTGCGCTCTTCGGTCAGGTCGTCAATCATGGTCTTGAGCGTGCCAATGCCTTCCGCGCCGAGCTGCTGCAGCACTTCGCGATTGCCTTCCACACGCGCCAAGAGCTGATCGCGCTCACTTTGCAAGGCTGCGCGTCCAGCGGCGAGCTTATCGCGCTCGCTGAGCAGCGCAGCCATCTCTTCTTTCAGCTTGTCACGCTCAGCGGCGGCGCGTTTGTAGTTGTGAATGGCTGCCTCAAGGTCTTGCTGCAAAGCAGACATCTCGGCGACCATGCGCGTGCGCAGCGCTTCCCATTGCTCGCGTTCGCTCTGCGTCGCCTCGCGATCCTGGCGCAACGAGTCGCGTTGGCGCGCCAGCGCTTCGCGGTCGCCTGCCAAGCGGCGCAATTCGTTCTCCAGCGCGGCGATCTTCGCTTCGCGTTCGTCAGCAGCTGCGATCAGGTCGCGCACGCGCTGCAATTCAGCGCGCAAAGTATCGCGTTCTTGCGCAGCGCGCTCAGCTTGCGCTTTGTAGCGGCTGCGCTCGTCGGTCAGGTTGGCTAAGGTCGTGATCAAGGCGCTCGGTCCGCCTTCAATGCCGAGCGCGCGCAGCTGCGCTTCCACGTCGGTCAGTTGCGCACGCAATTGATCGCGCTCAGCTTCAAGGCGTGCACGTTCTTCGCTCTGGCGAACCAAGAGATCGCGCAGCATGGCAGGCGCTGTGTTGCCGCCTTTGCGAATTTCAATGAGCTGCTGCTCAAGCAGCGCTTTCTGCGCCAGCAGATCGTCGCGCTCTTGCTGCAAGACGCGCACCAGCGTGCGCAGCATTTCGTCATCGCTGCCGCTGGCGCTCGCCAACTGAGTCTGCGCTTCTTGCAGCGCCTGCACCAGCTGCTCGCGCTCCGCTTCAAGGCGGCGCCGCTCAGACGCCATTTTCTCAATGCGCTGTGAGATCGAGAGTCCTTCAGGATCGTCCGCCACGATCTCAGCGATGCGGCTGCGCTCGTAATCCAGCTCGATCTGTAGGTCGCGGACGAGCGCGCTCAGCTCGTTGATCTGGCTGCGCGCCAATTCAAGGCTCGCCTGCATCTCGGCGCGCACAGCAGCCGTGTTGCTGATCGGCTGATCGGCTGACTCGGCATCCGCTAGGACGGCTTGCGCCGCGCTGCGCTGCGCTTCCAAGCGCGTGCGCTGCGCCGTGCGGCTGATCAGCAGCAAACGCGCCGCCGCCGGCGCGACGCTCTCCAGCAAACGCCGCTCGCTCTCGCGCAGATTGCGTTGCGTGTACGGCAGCGCGATCACCAACACGCCGACCACGTCGCCTTCGCGCGTCAACGGCTGAAAGTAGACCGGTCCAATCTTCTGAATATCGAGCCGCGTGTACAAGTCGACCATCTCGTTCAGATTTTGGTCTACCGATAAACTCTTCTGCAGCCGCGACATGAGCGCTTCTTGCAAAGTCGGCTGTTCGTCCAGCTTGAATGCCATCGCGGCGATGGCGCGCTGCTGCACCACGTCAAAAGCGGCTAAGACATCGGCATATTCTTGGTCATCGGCGACCAACAACGCGCCAACATCCGCTTTCACAAGCGTCGTGGCAGCGATTACGATCTGGCGCGGCAAATCTTCAGGCGCTTCGCGCTCAATCATCGTGCCAATCGCCTTCAGCAGCGTCACTGACTCGCGATCTACAGTGGTATCAAGCAAATTGGTCGAGATGTTGGTCAGTGTGGAGACTGTCGCCTGCGCCGCGCGCTCTTCCACCAGCTGCATCATCCGCCTGACCACCAGACGGTATATTGCCACAGGCAAGAGCGGCATCGCGAGCAGAAAAGCGAGCCGCAGCGCACCAACTTCATTGCCGTCGATCTGTCCATTGAGAATGCCGTACGCTGTATAGGCGTAGCCTGCCAAAATGACAAGGCAAAAGAGCAGCTTCAACGGCGCATCAGGCACGCGGCGCATGTTGAGCAGCAAGAGCGCCGTCCAGAGCGCGCACAACGCGCCGCTGCCGAGCATCCACGCGCTGCCGAACGGCGTGCTGTTGAAGGCGACCTGTGGATCGAACGTTGTGAACCAAATGTAAGCTGTATAACCGTAAGCGGCTGATAGAAGCGCCAAAAGCGCCGCGAAGAGCAGGTCGAGCGCACGATTGTTTCGCCAGAACGGCACGACTTCGGCGCGCAAAAAGGCATAGCCAACGCAGGCGATGACGGACGCCTTCACGGCGCGCTCTAACGGCGGCATGATAGCAGCGCTCGGCTGTCCGCTCAACAGGACGGCGAGCGCGCCGCCCATCAGCGCCAGCCATGCCGCCAAAACACCCAGCCCTGCCCAAGCGTAGACAGCGGCAGCGCGCTCGCTTGTGCCGCGCAGCCGCTGCCCAAGCGCCATGAAAAACGCGGCGCCGCTCAGCAAGAGCATCGCCATGAAATACAGCAAGGCAACCGATGGCTCGGCGAAGAGCGTCAGCAAATCAGGCGCCACTGTTCAATCCTCGTCAACCGACTCTGCCCGTCAATCTTCCTGACGTATTCCTAACCTGTATCATAGCACAGATGTGCCGTCGCACGGCATGTGGCGCGTTGGAAGGCTGTTAGAGATCGGCAAAAGCGCCTGCCTAATCTTCAGAGCCGCCGTCGCGCAGCAATTTCAGGTCGGCTTCCACCATACGATGGATGAGTTCAGTGAAGGTCATGGTCGGCTCCCAGCCTAGCTGCCTGCCCGCCTTGCTCGGATCGCCGACCAGCAAATCCACCTCAGCCGGACGCATGAAGGCAGGATCCTGCACTACGTAATCACGCCAATTCAGCCCAACATAACTGAACGCCGTCTCCACCAGCTTCTGGACGGTATGCGTCTCGCCTGTGGCGATCACGTAGTCGTCAGGCGTCGGTTGCTGCAACATCAGCCACATGGCGCGCACGTAATCGCCGGCGAAGCCCCAGTCGCGCTGCGCGTCCAGATTGCCCAAGCGCAGCTCCTTCGCCAAGCCCAGCTTGATGCGCGCCACGTTGTAAGTGACCTTGCGCGTGACAAACTCGATGCCGCGCCGCTCGCTCTCGTGGTTGAACAAGATGCCGCTGACCGCGAACATATTGTAGCTCTCGCGATAGTTGATCGTGATCCAGTGTCCGTACGCCTTCGCCACGCCATATGGACTGCGCGGATAGAGCGGCGTGGTCTCGCGTTGTGGCACTTCCTGCACTTTGCCAAAAATCTCTGAAGAAGACGCCTGATAGAAGCGTATCTCAGGATTGACATGCCGAATGGCGTCCAGCAGGCGCGTGACGCCAAGCGCGGTCACATCGCCTGTGAAGACAGGCTGCCGCCATGACGTTTGCACAAAACTTTGCGCGGCAAGGTTATAGACCTCATCAGGTCGCGCCTCGCGCAGCGCCTCTTGCAGCGACGTCTGATCGAGCATATCGCCTGAGATCAGGCGAATGTGATCCTGAATGTGGCTGATGCGCGAGAAGCGCTGCGTGCTGGTGCGGCGCACCAAGCCGTAGACCTCATAGCCTTTTTCCAGCAGCAGCTCGGCAAGGTAAGAGCCATCCTGCCCTGTGATGCCAGTGATGAGCGCACGTTTCGCCATAAAAACTCGGACTCCTCGTCTGATGAATAGTGATGAAAGCCTTCAAGCGCTGCGCAGACGCGCGCGCCATTCGTTCAAGACATCGGTCAGCGATTGGGCTAAGCTGATCTGCGGTCGCCAATCGGTATCTGCCTGCAGGCGCGCATATGAGCCGTACAGGACAGGAATCTCAATCGGACGGACGCGCTCAGGATCGACGCGCACTGTGATCGGCGTCCGGCTGAGACCGATGAGCGTCTCAAGGACGTGCTGCATGGTCTGTGGCACGCCTGAACAGACATTGTAGACGGCGCCCGCGGCGCCGCGCTCAAGCGCGAGCGCGTAAGCGCGCACCACGTCGCGCACATCGGTGAAATCGCGCGCTGCGGCAAGGTTGCCCACTGCTACGATCGGCTCGCGCAGCCCAAGCTCGGCAGCCGCGATCTGCGACGCCCAGTTCGGCACGGCAAAATCGGCGCTCTGCCCTGTGCCGATGTGATTGAAAGGACGCACGCGCACTGTGTACAAGCTATGCGCACGCGCATATTGCCATGCCAGCATATCCTGCGCAATTTTGCTGACGCTGTATGGACTGGACGGCATGAACGGCGCGCTCTCAGTCAGCGGCAACGAGTCGACGGCAGCCGCGCCGTAAATTTCAGCAGAGCTGACCACCAGAATGCGCGTCTCCAGCTTGAGCGCGCGGACGGCTTCCAGCAAGTTGAGCGTGCCGCGAATGTTCACCTCAAGCGTTTCCCACGGCGCGGCGAACGAGCGCGGCACAAATGCCTGCCCTGCCAAGTGATAAATGCGATCAGGACGTATGTGTGCCACCAGATCGCGCACAGCGTCTGCGTCGCGTAGATCGAGCGTCCACAACCGACAGCCGAGCGCTTCCAGCGCAGCGCGCCGCTCTGAATCGGAGAACAACGTGCCGTGCAAAGCGACGTGCGGCATATGTTGGCATAAGTATGCGAGCAAGTGTCCGCCGACGAAGCCGCCTGCGCCGCTGATGAGAGCTTTCAAAGGTCAAACTATCCCTTCTATGCCTATCTGATCCGAGTCTACCGCGCTGAGCGCCGATCACCTTAAACGAAAAGCGGGCAAAGATCAAGAGCGCGCCGCGCGGCGCGCTGCTCGCCCTGAATCAGCGTTCACGGCTTCCCTAACACTGCGCATCTGATAAGTCTGGAGACTGCGCAGCTGCTTTTGCTTCAACGCTCGCTGCAAAAAGAGACTAGCGCAGCGCCAAAAAGTGTGCTAGACTTGAGCGCGTAACACAATACGGTGGCCGTGGTGGAGGGGTACCACGTCTGGTTGTGGCCCAGAAGGTCGAGGGTTCGAAACCCTCCGGTCACCCACAGAGCGCCGATCTCACGCGAGATCGGCGCTCGCGTTCAGCAGCGCCGCGACCAGTGCCTCAAGCGAGCCGTAGCGCACGCCTTGCCACTGCCAACTATCGTGTGTCACCTGCACGCAAAATGGCGCGGACATCTGCTCACGGACGACAAAGCCAACGCGCTCCAGCGCGCGGCGCGTCCAAAAAGCGCGCAGACCGTCGCCCTGCACGGCGAGCGCGCCGCGCACTTCTGCACACAGCTTGAACGTGCCACTGCTCGCATCAAAGGCGACACCTTCGCTGGCGAACGTGCGCGCAAAGGCGCCGCTCAACACCAAGTCTTCAGGCGCGCCTGCCTGCAACGCGCCATTCCCATCCAGCAGCCAAATGCGATCCGCGCTGCGCAGCGCAAGGTCGAGATCGTGCGTCGAGAGCAAGATAGCGCGCCCTGTGCGATGCGCCAGACGGCGCAAAAGTGCCATGACCTCGACGCGACGCGGCAGATCGAGAAACGCGGTCGGCTCGTCGAGGAAGATCAGCGGCGTCTCTTGCGCCAAAGCGCGCGCGATCATCACTTTTTGGCGTTCGCCATCGCTCAGCTCGCTGATCGGACGCGCCGCAAGCGCCTGCGCACCGACCGCTTGCAACGCCCAGTCCACAACCGCCCGATCCGTCTCGCTCAAGCGCCCTGTCCAATCCGTGTGAGGCAGCCGTCCGAGCGCTGTCACTTCGTAAGCGCTCAACAGACTGGTCTGCGCGCGTTCGGTCAGCACGACACTGATCAGGCGCGCCAAGCGCTTGATCGGCAGCTGATGCACGTCTTCGCTGCCGATGAACACTGCGCCTGCCAATGGTCGCTGCACCGCGGCGAGCGTCCGCATGAGCGTGGACTTGCCGGCGCCATTCTGTCCGATCAAACAGACGAGCGCGCCGCTGTGCAAGGTCAAGTTCAGGTCGCGCAGCACAACTGCAGGCGCGCCGCGTCCTGCCCGATAGCCGACGCTCAATTGCTGCGCAGTCAAGACGGTCTGGTTCATGCGTTGAAAGCATCGCGCAGACGGCGTTGCCGAATCACGATGAGCGCGACCACAGGCGCGCCGATCAACGCCGTGATCGCGTTCAAAGGCAGGATGATCTGCCTGCCCGGCACTTGCGCGATCAGATCGGCGAGCATGGCGACCAACGCGCCGAGCAGCATCGCCGTCGGCAAGAGCGCGCGATGATCGGCAGTGCGCAACAATATGCGGCTCAAATGCGGCACGGCAATGCCCAAGAAGCCGATCGGTCCGCAGAAAGCGGTCACAGCGCCTGCCAGCAGCGCCGTGCTGAGGATGATGCCGAGCCGCGCGCGGCGCAAATTGATGCCCATGCTCTGCGCGTAGGCTTCGCCGAGCAGAAGCGCGTTCAGCGGCTTGATCAAGGCGAAGCTGAGCGCCAAGCCGACGCCGATCAACGGCGCGAGAATTGGCAACTGCCGCCAAGTCACGCCGCCAAAGCTGCCGAACGTCCAGTTGATGTACGCCTGAATGCGCTCAGGAATGCTGAAGTAGAGCAGCAAGCTGACCAGCGCGCTGACCGCGTAGCCGAGCATCAAGCCGACGATCAAGAGCGTCAAAATGCTCTGCGTGCGCTGCGCGAAGCTCAGCACGATGAGCAGCATCGCGGCTGCGCCGAAGCTGGCAGCCGCTGCCAAGCCAAAGTCGCCCAGCAAGCCAATGCCGACCAAGACGCTGGCGCCTGTCGTGCCGACTGCCAGCACCACAAGCGCCACGCCTAAGCTGGCGCCAGCGCTGACGCCTAAGACGAATGGATCGGTCAGCGGATTGCGGAAGAGAGTCTGCATTTGCACGCCGCCCACAGCTAACGCCGCGCCTGCTAAGAGCGCCGTCAGCGCGCGCGGCATTCGGAACTGCGTCACGATAGTGGCATAAGCAGGCTGACTGGTCGCCTGCCCTAGCAGCGCGCGCAACACATCCTCTAACGGCACGCTGACCGAGCCAACTGCCAAGACGAGACAAAACATGCCGCACACGGCGACGAGCAAGGCTGTGAGGACGATGCTCCGCCTGCCCAAGCGCAGTGCAAGGCGCGCCGATTGCCAAACTTGTGCTTCAGAGTGCGTCGCCACAGCCTTTTGCCTCGTTTACTCTAGCTGCCGATAGTAGACCAGCTCATGGTCAGGCAGCAGCTCAGGATGGAAAATCTTGATCAGATCGGCGAGGATCACATGCGGACGAATCACGCCGCTCTCGAAGTAATCGTTGCCGAAATTCTCATTGGTGCGCTTGTCGTTATTGAAGACCTTGCCGTTCTTGAAGGCGGCGAACTGCGCGAAGCGCGCGTCAGCTGCTTCGAGGTCTTTCAGCGAGCCGAAGAAACCGACATTCACCCAGAATTCGGCGTCGCTCGCCTTGGCGAAGACGTCTTCGATGCTCAGCGGCAGACTGCCTGTTGACTCGTCGTCCGCCCATGCGTAGCTGGCGCCCGCGTCCAGCAAGAAGCGCGCGGCGAAGCTCTTGCCGCCAGGTATGTACCAGACATCTTGGAAAGGCGTGTTGATCAGGACGCTCGGACGCGCGCTAACGCGCTCGGTCAGCGCCACCAGACGCTCATACTCGCTCACCACGCCGTCGAAGTAGGCGTTGGCGCGCGCCTCAGCGTTGAAGAAGAGCGCAGTGAACTTGATCCACTCCGCGCGACCGAGCGGCGTGTTCTCGGCAAACTCGCCGTTCAGAGCGACCTTGTAGCCTGCCTCGATCAGCTTGGGATGCGCGTCGTAGTCAGGAAAGCCGCTGCCGTAAGTCATGATTAGATCGGGCGCGGTCAGGGCAACCTGCTCGACGTTCACTTGCGCGCCGCTGCCGATCTCGACCAGCTTGCCTGCCTTGCCGAGCGCGATGATCTCAGGCGTCGAGATGTATTGCAGCGTATCCACGCCGACAAGCGACTCAGTCACGCCTAGCTCGACCAAGTGCGGCAGATACGTGGTAGACATGCTGATGAGTTTCTTTATTGGAATTTCGACCACGACGGCGTCTTTGAACTGCTCATCGCTTGGCGTAGGCGCGCCACACTGCACCAATAGGTAAGTGAAGCTGCTCTCAGCGCCTGCCCATGGGCGCGTCACGCGCACCACTTTGTAATGCTTGTGATATTCCACGCTGAAGCCTGTGGCGAAGGCGATCTGGGTCTTCTGCGGGAAGTAATCGAGGTCAGGATTGAAGCTCGTCAAGCACTCTGTTGGGTTTGCCTCTTGTCCGCGTGCTGATAGTGCGCCGCTCAGCGCGACTGCCAGCACAAGTGCGATCATCAGGCTGAATTTGAGCATTTTCATCGGTCAAACATCCTCTCCCAGCACTATGCGTTGGTTGCTTTGGGCAAAGGATGCACGCGCCATGCTGTTGGCGCGCCGATAGTCAAAAAGCCCGCCAAGTGGCGGGCGAGACAGCATGGAGATACAGGTATCCATACGCGCTCCCCTTTGTCCACGAAGGTGAAACACGGCATACAGTCAAAGCGGGTAATCGGGCTTCGCCTGAGCGCTCAGGCGTTACCGTTGCGGGAACAGCGTCGGACTTTCACCGATCTTCCCCCGAAGGTCGTGTAGACCTTGCGCCGTGCATCCGGGCAGCGGCGCTCTTTGACCTGCACACAAGTGTAGCGCTTTCTGAACATTGAGTCAACTGCTCGTCTTTTGAAGAGTGTCAAGGCGAGAGCAGGTGTACCGTCTCTGATCGCTCGTCAGGTGCGCAGCGCTGTTTTCCTGACTGTCTGAATGAACAAGCATTTGGTAGTCCATCAGCAATGTGGTATGCTCTAAGGCAATTCAGCACGCCGCGCAGCTGGTTTGGCAAATTTTCCGCGCCGAGCGTCTCTCAGCTCGGCTAAGCGCACGTTCAGCCTATTGGCGCGCAGCGCGTGATTTTCGTCACGGGCAATGAGGAATGGTAAATGTCCGAGCTAACCAAAACATTGACCAGAGCAGAGCTTATTGAAGTCTACCACCAGATGGTGCTCATCCGTCGCTTCGAGGAGAAGTGCAAGGAACTCTACAACGCGCGCAAGATCGGCGGCGTGTACTTGCATCTCTACAACGGGCAGGAAGCGACGGGCGTTGGCGCTATCAAGGCGCTCAAGCCGACCGATCACGTCATCACTGCTTATCGCGATCACGGCATTGCCATTGCCAAAGGCGCAGACGTGAATCGGCTGATGGCGGAGATGTTCGGCAAGCGCACAGGCGTCAGCGGCGGCAAGGGCGGCTCAATGCACTTGGCGGATGCGAGCGTGCGGATGTGGGGTGGCTATGCAATTGTCGGCGGTCACTTGCCGCTGGCGGCAGGCATCGCGCTGAAATCGAAGTACAGCGATGACGGCGACGTGGTCTTGTGCTTCATCGGCGATGGCGCAACCAACAACGGCTATTTCCACGAAGCGCTCAATCTGTCCGCCGTCTGGGACTTGCCCGTCATCTGGTTGATCGAGAACAATTTGTACGGCATGGGCACGCCTGTGGAAGTCTCAAGCGGTCAGCCTGAGCTGCACAAGCGCGCCATCGCCTATGGCATGAAGGACTTCGGGCGCGTAGACGGCATGGACTTCTTCGCAGTTTACGAAGTGGCGCAGCAAGCGGTTGAGTACGCGCGCACAACCGGACCTGTCCTGATTGAGGCGATCACATACCGCTATGAAGGGCATGGCGTCTCGGATCGCATTTACATGAAGCGCGTTGAAGAGATGCAGACCTACCAGCAGCGCGATCCGCTGATTGTGATGGAGAAAAAGCTGCGCGAGCTGTTCCCGGATATCGAGCCTGAGCTGGCGCAGATCGAGCCTGCAGTGGCTGCTACCATCCAGGAAGCCGTCCGCTTTGCCGAAGAGAGTCCTGTGCCAACTGCCGAAGACCTGACGCGCAACGTTTACGCCTGATACACTGCAAAGGACGATGCTGGAGCATGGCAGAGAAGAATATTCCAATGCGCGAGGCGTTACGCGCTGCCTTGCGCGAAGAGATGATCCGCGACGAGCGCGTATTCGTGATGGGACAAGAAGTGGGCGCTTGGGAAGGCACACACAAGGTCACGCGCGGCTTCTTGGACGAGTTCGGCGCGCGCCGTGTGCGCGATACGCCGATCAGCGAGATGGCGATCGCAGGCGCGGCGGTCGGCGCGGCGATGGCAGGCTTGCGTCCAGTGGCGGAGATCATGACCATCAATTTCGCCTTCCTCGCCTTCGACGCGCTGATCAATCACGCTGCCAAAGTGCGCTATATGTTCGATGGTCAGTTCAAAGCGCCGATGGTCTTGCGCGCAGCCACAGGCTGGGGCAATCAAGCGACGGCGACGCACTCGCACACGCCTGAGCCGATCTTCGCGCACTTCCCAGGACTGTATCTCGGCTGTCCGTCCACGCCTGCCGATGCCAAAGGCATGTTGAAGGCGGCGATTCGGGATGACAATCCTGTGCTGTTCACAGAGGTGATCGCGCTCTATCCAAAGCCGGGCTTGGTGCCAGACGATCCTGATTTTGTGCTGCCAATCGGCAAAGGCGATATCAAGCGCGCAGGCAAAGACGTGACAATTGTGAGCTATGGGCGCGGCGTGGAATGGTCGCTGGACGCGGCTGAGATGCTGGCGCGGGAAGGTATCTCGTGCGAAGTGATAGACGTGCGCTGGCTGCGTCCGCTGGACTTGCCATTGATTTTCGAGAGCTTCAAGAAGACCAATCGCTGCGTAGTCGTTGAGGAATCGCTGCCGTTCTACAGCTTCGGCAGCGAGATTGCAGCGCAATTGCAAGAGCATATGTTCGACTACATGGATGCGCCGATCAAGCGCGTCAGCGCGATGGATGTGCCATTGCCTTACGCTAAAGAGATCGAGCTGATGGCGCTGCCTGATGCGCACAAAGTAGTCGCAGCGGTCAAGGAAATCATCTGAGAGAGGCGGTTGCTATGGCTGAAGTGGTGAAAATGCCAATGCTTGGCGCGACGATGCAGGAAGGCACTTTCGTCAATTGGACGAAAGACATCGGGCAGCGCGTCCAAGCCGGCGAAGTGATCGCCGAAGTTGAGGCGGATAAGGCGACGATTGAGATTGAGTCGCCGTTCAGCGGCGTGTTGGTGGAAAAATTGGTCAGCGCAGGCGACGTAGTGAGCGTCGGGATGCCTTTGGCGCACATCGAGACAGCGAACGGCGGCGCTGCGCCTGCTGCGAAGCCTGCTGCCATCGCTGAGAGCGCACCGAGCGCGTCCGCTGCGAAGCCTGAGCCTGTCACGGCGTCTGCGCTTGTGGCAGCTTCAAACGCGCCCGCTGAGTTTGATCCACACTTGCCTGATGGCGTGCGCGCCAGTCCGTTAGCGCGGCGCATCGCGCGCGAGCGCGGCATTGATCTGCACGCAGTGCGCGGTACCGGACCGAGCGGACGCATCACCAAAGCGGACGTTGAGCGCTTTGTGCCGACTGCCGTCCAGCAGGTCGCCGAGACGCTCAGCGCGCCTGCCAAAGCGCCGCAGCGCGTCCTGCCGAGCGGCGAAGGCATTGCGCACGAGCCTGTCTCGCGGATGCGGCAGCGCATTGCAGCGCGCACAGTGGAGAGCAAGACGACCATTCCACATTTCTACCTGACGAGCGAAGTGGATATGGCGGCGGCGCTGACCTTGCGCAAGCAGATCAACGACGGCTTGGCGGATGATGAGAAAGTGACCGTGAACGACTTGATCGTGAAAGCGGTCGCTTTGGCGCTGCGCAAGTTTCCGAACTTGAACAGCCATTTCTATGGCGATACGCTCGTGCGCTATCAGTACATCAACATCGGCATTGCGGTCGCGCTGCCGGAAGGCGGCTTGGTGAACGTGGTGGCGCGCAACGCCGATCAGCTCTCGATCTCACAGCTTGCCAAGCGCAACAAGGCGATGTTCGCCAACGTCCGCGAAGGCAAAATCAAGCCTGAGGATATCGAAGGCGCTACCTTCACGGTCAGCAACCTAGGCGCTTACGATGTGGAGCATTTTCAGGCGATCATCAGTCCGCCGGAAGCGGCTATTCTCGCTGTCGGCGCGATCAAGCAGGTGCCAGTGGTCGTCAACGACGAGATCAGGATCGGCACGCGCATGAAGCTCTCGCTGAGCGTGGATCATCGCGTGAGCGACGGCGCGGAAGGCGCGTTGTTCCTGAAGGCGCTGCGCGAATTGCTAGAAAATCCGATGCGCCTGCTCGTCTGAGCGCGCTGATAGCGCTAGAAACATGCCGCTGCGCTGCGCTTATGCGCCGTGCAGCGGTGCGTTTTCTCCAACCTGCTCCTGAACGTCCGTTCGTGTTACAATAGCTATACTTGCGAAGACTGAGCATAGGATTGTGCGCTATGTGCCAAGCGCGGGATGACTCTGTCGGCTCAGCTGCCGCGCCTGAGCTGACGCCAGAGCAACGTCAGGACTTCGTGCATTTGCACGTGCATACCGAATACAGTCTGCTGGATGGCTTGAGCAAGATTGACAAGCTAGTCAAGCGTGCGAAGGCGTTGAATATGCGCGCGCTCGCCATCACAGATCACGGCACGATGTTCGGCGCCATCAGCTTCTACAACGCTTGCAAAGCAGCAGGCATCAAGCCGATCATTGGTATTGAAGCGTACTTGGCAAAGCAGAGTATGCACGTCCACGATCCGAGCGAGAAATCGCCTTATCACTTGCTACTGTTGGCGCGCAATCGCACCGGCTACCGAAACCTGCTCAAAATTGCCACGGCGGCGCAGCTGGAAGGCTTCTACAACCGTCCGCGCGTTGATAAAGAATTCCTCGCGGCGCACGCCGATGGTCTGATTTGCACGTCAGGTTGCTTATCGGCTGAGATTCCGCATATGGTGAGCGAAGGACGCGAGCAGGAAGCGCGGCGCGCCATCGGCTGGTATCAAGATGTCTTCGGCAAGGAGAACTTCTTCTTAGAGCTGCAGCATCACGCCATTCCTGATCTGCACGCGCTGAATCGATGGTTGGTGGCGAATCGCAGCTATGCCGATACGCCGCTGCTCGCCACGAACGATGTGCATTACGTGCTTGAAAGCGACTTTGAAGCGCACGACACGCTTTTGTGCATTCAGACAGGCGCGCGCAAGAGCGACGTCAAGCGCATGAAAATGACCGATGCCAGCTATCATCTGCGCTCAGGCGCTGAGATGTGGCAGCTCTTCGGCACGGATGAGGTGATCAAGCGCGCGCTGCTGAACACGCTGTTGGTCGCTGAGATGTGCGACGATCCGCGCCTTGAGCGCGAGAAGTATCACCTGCCGATCTTCCCTGTGCCGCAAGGCTACAACGCTGAGTCGTATTTGCGCCACTTGGCGGAAAAAGGTCTGCGCTGGCGTTTTGGCGCAGATGCTGAGCGCGCAGAGATCAAAGCGCGCCTTGACCATGAGCTGAGCGTGATCCACGAACTCGGCTTCGACACATACTTTTTGATCGTCTGGGACTTGTGCCAATACGCGCGCTTCGCCGATATTTGGTGGAATGTGCGCGGCTCGGCAGCAGGCTCGCTAGTGGCATATACGCTGGGCATCACCAGCATCGATCCGCTCAGCAACGGGCTGATCTTCGAGCGTTTCTTGAATCGCGGGCGCGCCACGATGCCCGATATTGACATAGACTTTCCCGATGATCGGCGCGCTGAGATGATCGCCTATGCGCGCAACAAATACGGCTCGGATCGCGTGGCTGCTATCATCACTTTCGGCACGCTTAAGGCACGCGCCGCTATCAAGGATGTCGGTCGCGTGCTAGGCGTTGAGCTGACCAAGGTCAACCAACTGACCGCGCTTGTGCCGAACATTCCTAGCAAGCCTGTCACGCTCGCCGATTGTCTTGGCGACGATCCTGAGAAGGCTGTGCCTGAGCTGAAAGAGCGCTACAACGCCGACTCAGAAGTGCGCCAGCTGTTGGACACTGCGCTGACCGTCGAAGGCGTCGCGCGCAACGCAGGCACGCACGCTGCAGGCATCATCATCACGCCTGAGCCGCTCGTCGAGTATCTGCCGCTGCATCGTCCGATCGGCGAATCGCCCGTCGAGCAGATCACGCAGTTCAGCATGGAAACCTGCGAAGCGATCGGCTTGCTCAAAGTGGACTTCTTAGGACTTGCCACGCTGACCATCATGCGGCGCGCTTGTGAGCTGATCGCAGAGCATCACGGCGTCCATTTCACGATGGAGAACATCCCATACCGCCCTGATCCAAACGATCCTGAGCAGGCGCAGCGCGTGGCGAAGCTCTTCGAGCTGATCGGCAACGGCGAGACGACCGGCGTCTTCCAGTTAGAGAGCGGCGGCATGAAGAAGCTATTGGTCAGCATGAAGCCGAAGACCTTTGAGCATATCGTGGCAGCCATCTCGCTCTATCGTCCCGGCCCGATGGAATTGATCCCGACCTACATCCGCCGTATGCACGGTCAAGAGCCTGTGCGCTACCATCATCCGAAGCTAGAGCCGATCCTGAGCGAGACGTACGGCATTTGCGTGTATCAAGAGCAAATCCAACAGATCGCCGCTGAGCTGTTCGGCTACACGCTCAGCGAAGCCGACACAATGCGCCGCGCCGTCTCTAAGAAGAAGAAAAAAGACCTTGAAGAGCATCGCGAGAAGTTCATCCAACGCGGTCCTGAGCATGGCGTCTCGGCTGAGGTCGCTGAACGCATCTTCGCCGATATCGAGTTCTTCGCCGCCTATGGCTTCAACAAGGCGCACGCCGCCGATTACGCCGTCCTGACCTGCCAGACGGCTTATCTCAAAGCGCATTATCCCGTCGAATACTACACTGCCTTGCTCAGCGTGCAGCGGCACAACAGCGACGACGTCGCGCTCTTCATCGCCGATTGCCGCCGTTACGGCATTCCGATCCTGCCGCCTGACGTGAATGCCAGCGCCATTGACTTCGTGATCGAGCGCCTCGCCGATGGTCAGCGCGGCATTCGCTTCGGCTTGAGCGCCGTCAAAAATGTTGGCGAGAAGGCTGTGGAGCAAATTCTCGCCGCGCGCGCCGCAGGCGGACGCTTCGCCGATCTGGTGGATTTCAGCCGCCGCGTGGACTTGCGCATCATCGGCAAGCGCGCTCTGGAATGCCTCGCCAAAGTTGGCGCGTTCGACTCGCTGGTGAACGGCGCGCGCGAAGTAGCGGTCGCCGCCGTTGAGCGCATGTATGCTTACAGCGATGAGTATCATCGCGCCATAGAGCGCGGGCAGTTCAGCTTATTCGGCGGCGAGACCGATAGCGGCTTCGCGCTGCCTGCGCCTGAAGCGAACGGCGACGCCAAAGCGCGTCTGAAGAAGCGTTGGCAATGGGAAAAAGAGCTGATCGGACTGTACGTCTCTTCGCATCCGCTCAGCAATCTGCCTAAAGAAATTGAGCAGCTGAGCAATTTCATCTACGTCAAGGATTTGGCGCAAGAGGCAGAAACGTTCAGTGGACATGTCGCAGCGATGGCAGGTATGGTCGAGAGCGTGCGCACGATGACCACTAAAGCAGGCGATAGCATGGCGATCGTGCGCCTTGAAGACATGACAGGCGCGATTGACGCCGTCCTGTTTCCGCGGGCGTGGAAGAAATACAGCGCGCTGATCGCGCCTGAGGAAGTGATCATCGTGTACGGCAAAATTGACCTCTCGCGCGGCGATCCGCAGATCATCGTCGAGCGCGTGACGAAGGAATATCAGATCGCAGTGCCGAAGGCTGATGAGCAGTCAGCTGCCGCATTGATGACACAAGCAGCTATCCACACGCCGCCTCAAAGCTATAGCGCCGACGATCTTGGCGAAGACGGTCCGCCGCCGCTTGATTTAGACGCGCTGCAGCCGCCCGATGAGACGGCTGAGTATCAGACTGCCGATGTGCGCACCACGTCTACACAGCCGCTGCAAACAGCTGTCACAATTGACGCTGCTGACGATGTATACACACCGTCAGCGCTGAGCCGCGAATGGCGAGCGCCTTGCCGCGCCGTGATCACAATCGCTCTGAGCGAAGACGTTGAATACGAGCGACGCCGCCTGAATTGGCTGCGCGAGCTGCTGCGCAGCTATCCTGGCTCAGATCGTGTTGAGATACGGCTGTTTTACCCTGACGGCAGGCGTTATCACTTACGGCTTCCTGAGGCGACCTGCTATCACGGCGAGCTGAGAAAGCTGCTGAGCGACCATTTCGGCGCGCATAACATCAAAGTGAAGCCGCTATCGCCGCAAGAGGCGGCGCATCAGCCAAATGGCGCTGCCGAACGCGCCGAGCAGCGTCAAGCTCAGCACTAGGACAGCAAACCATGTGGTATCTTCAGGCGCGCTCGCACGCCGACTCGGCTGTGGAGTCGGCGGCAACGGACGGCTGAGCGTGAAGATCAAGCGCTCAGCGGCTTGTAACGGCTGATCAAGCTGATAGACGCGATAAGCGCGTCCTGTGCCTTGTGCCGTCTCAAGGCGCTGGCGGAAAGAATGCTTCTCGCTGCTCAGAGTTGCGGCGGCGTCTTGCGGCAGCCTGATCTCGACCTGTTCTGTGCGATACAAATAGTCTTGATCGAGCGTGGCGCTGCCGCTGAGCGGCAGTTGGTAGCTGAAGATGACTTCGTAGGTCTGCTCAGGGAAGAGCGGGCGCGTCAGCAGCACTTCGGGCGCGATGGCGCTGCCGCCGCTGCTGAGCGACTCGCCGAGCGACGGATCGAAGGCGAGCGCCGCGGCGCCGATTGGCAACGGAAAACGCGCCGAGATCGCTCTGCCGTTTGGCGCGCGCTGATCGGTCATGAAGAACTTATCGCCTTGCACGCGCAGGACGTAAGCCGAGAGAATTTGCGCTACGCTTTCGCTCGGAAACTCAAAAGTGTGCTGTGCGCGCAGGATTTGGACGACGCGCGCATCATCCGTGCGCGCGTAGAGCGTGATAGGCAGCTCGAAGTCGCGCAGCGGCGCTTCCAATTTCACAATCACGCTGGCTTGTTGCGCGCCGCTGTGCCGCACGCTGGCGAAGACCAGATCGTCAGGCTGAAAAGCGAGATTCTCGAAGCGGAAGGTGCCCTCAGCGCTGAGCAGCGCTTGAATCTGCTGGATCGGCGTAGGCGGCAGGTCGGGCGCAGCGGCGCGCAGCACGTGCAAAGTGACGGGCGCGCCAATCGGCAATTGCAAGCCATCCGTGCCTGCCACGATGCGCCCGTTGATGGTAATGCGCGCCAAAGGCGACGTCGCCGTGGCTTGTGCAGCGCGCAGCGGCACGTTATGCGCGCTGCGCAGGCCGAGCGCGAACAGCGCACACAAGCACAAGACGAACAGCGCACGCCGCAGCACAGTTAGCTACTCGGCTTGAGCAGGCACTGCGCTCTCATACTTGGACGGACACTTCAGTTGCAATTCATCAGCGTAGAAGATGCCGTCGCTGCCCAGCCTGCCCGTCATGATCGCCTGCGCTTCATCCTGCAGCAGGTCGGGCATTGGCTGATTGCGCACTACGATCTGCAAGCGGTTCGCAGTTGGATCGTTGACTGCCAAGTGCAGCGCGCGCGCCAAGCCGCCGAGCGCTTCCAATTCGCTGATCTTATCAGTGATGTGCGCCACTGTGAAACTGATGGTCTGTGTGTCAGGATCGAAGCGAATAGTATCGCCGATCACGGCGCCTGTGATGCGCACAGTCTGCCCGACCAGCTCAGGACGGCTCAGCACATCGTTGACGCCGATGAAAAAGCGTCCTGTGGTCATGGTTGCGCCTAAGAGCATCACGATCATCGCGCCCATGATGATCACGCCTAACGTGGCAAAGCGCGCTCGCACTGAGACGCCGCGCCGTAGTTTCTCAGCTACTTGTGCCTTTTCCCAACTCAAGCTCTGTGTCATGCCGTCTTTCCTCTAACCGCGCATCGTGCGGACAAGCGTCTTTATTGTGATGTAATGCACAGATTGTAGCGCTTTTGGCGCGCCTTCGCAATGCAAGTTGACAGCTATAGCCAGAAGTGCTATAGTAAGCACGCTGCTTACTGTGCATAAAAAGGTCATGGACGACTATCCCAGTTCTAGACGGCTTTGCACTGTTGACGAACGCCTGATTTGCCGCGCTCAGCTTGTCTAGCCACGATGCCCGTGTGCGGCTGAGCCTAGTCAGCGGCACACAGGCGATCCACGCGGCGCATAGCCCGCCAAAACAGCATAGACTCAGCTTGCTTTGGAAAGGCGGTGCTTATGGAAGCACTTCGTCGCAAGACCATCTTTGCTACTGGACAAGGCGATGCAGCCTATCTAGGCTGGGCGGATATCTTGATCCTGCTCGGCTTGGCCGTCGCCGTTTATCTAGGCGTGCAGCTGGCATCCAGCACACCACCTTCGCTCGCTCGTGCCGAGATTGACCTGAATCCGCAAGTGTTGCCTTACTACGCTTTGCAATCGGTCAGGCGCATGGCAGCGGCGTACATCCTCTCGCTGCTCTTCTCGATTGTCTACGGCTATTTCGCGGCACGCAGCCGCTCGGCTGAGCGCGTTTTGCTGCCCGTGCTGGACGTGCTGCAATCTGTGCCGATTCTCTCTTTCTTGCCTGTAGTGGTCTTAGCGCTGACCGCCGTGTTGCCACAAGCGGTCGCTGTTGAACTCGCCGCCATCGTGCTGATCTTCACCAGTCAGGTCTGGAACATGACCTACAGCTTCTATCAGTCCTTACGCACGCTGCCGCGCGAGTTGCGCGAGGCGGCGTCGGTCTTTCGCTTCAATTGGTGGTGGCGTTTTCGGCGCGTTGACCTGCCTTTTGCCAGCATCGGCTTGCTGTGGAATAGCGTGATGAGCTGGGCAGGTGGCTGGTTCTTCCTGATGGCGGCTGAAATTTTCACGGTTGGCGATAAAGACTTTCGGTTGCCCGGCGTCGGCTCGTATCTGCAGGAAGCAGCCAATGCGAACGATACGACCGCCATTCTGTACGGCGTGCTGACGCTGGTGCTGATCGTAGTCTTGCTGGATCAGCTGGTCTGGCGTCCGCTCTTGGTCTGGGTTGAGAAGTTCAAGATCGAGACGGTCGAGAACGACAATCCGCCGACCTCATGGTTTTACAATCTGCTGAGCGGCTCGCGCCTTGCCGGCGCCTTGCACCAAGTCTTGATCGTTGGCACGATCAAGGCGCTGGATCGGCGCTTGGGCGGCGCGCGGCGCTTTGAGCCTGCCGAGCAAGAGCGTCCGTTGCACTGGACACAGCGCGCCGCGCGCATTTTGGCGCTGACGATCTTCGTAGTGATCGTGATCGCGCTCGGCATTCAGCTCATCCAGCTTTTGCTGAGCGTGTCGCTCGATGATTACGGTCGCGTAGCTGCCGGCACGGTCGCTACAGCGCTGCGCGTGCTGTCAGCGATGCTGATCGCAATGGCGTGGACGATTCCGCTCGGCGTGCTGATCGGCTCTAATCCGCGCTTGGCGAATTTTCTGCAGCCTTTGGTGCAGATCGCGGCGTCTACACCAGCCACGGCGTTCTTTCCGCTGATCGTGTTGGTGATCGTCAGCAACGGCATCAGCTTCAATGTGGCGGCTGTGCTGCTGATGCTGCTCGGCACGCAGTGGTACGTGCTGTTCAACGTGATCGCAGGCACCACAGCCATTCCGAAAGACCTGCGCGATATGACCGATCTGCTGCGCTTCAAAGGTTGGAATCGCTGGCGCAAGCTGATCTTGCCGTCGCTGTTTCCTTATTTGATCACAGGCTTGATCACGGCGAGCGGCGGCGCGTGGAACGCCAGCATTGTGGCGGAATACGCCGAGTTCGGTCAGCAGACCTACAATGTGATCGGCTTGGGCGCGCTGATCAGCGAGGCAACTGCCAAAGGCGATTTTGGGCTGCTCACAGCAGCAACACTGACCATGAGCGTGGTCGTGGTGATCATCAATCGGTATTTCTGGCGGCGTCTATACCGTCTGGCGGCGGAACGTTACACGATGGAGTGATGAGAGATGACAACACACGGACACAAAGTGCTAGGCGAAGTGTTGGTTGAGCTGCGCAACGTCGGCAAGCGCTATGGGCGCGGCGATAAGTACACAGAGGCATTGCGCGGCATCAATTTGACGATCCGCGAAGGCGAGTTCGTGGCGCTGCTCGGGCCGAGCGGCTGCGGCAAGTCAACGCTTCTGCGCATCATCGCAGGCTTGATCGGCGCGTCCGAAGGCGAGGTGCTTTATCGCGGCAAGCCGTTGCGCGGCGTGAATCCGAACACGACGATTGTCTTCCAGAGCTTCGCGCTCTATCCATGGCTGACGGTGCAAGAGAATGTCGAAGCGGCGCTGGAGCCGCTGGGCGTGCCGCGCTTGGAGCGCACCAAACGTGCGCTGCGCTTGATCGATCACGTCGGTCTGGACGGCTTCGAGACGGCTTATCCGCGCGAGCTGAGCGGCGGAATGCGCCAGAAGGTCGGTTTTGCGCGCGCGATGGCAGTTGAGCCTGAGCTGCTCTGTCTGGACGAGCCGTTCTCAGCGCTGGACGTGCTTTCGGCTGAGAGCTTGCGCGGCGAGCTGATGGAACTCTGGCTGAGCGGCGGCATTCCGACCAAAGCGATTTTGATGGTCAGCCACAACATCGAAGAAGCGGTCTTCATGGCGGATCGACTTGTGATCATGGACAAAAATCCAGGTCACATCGTGGCGGATATCCCGAACAACTTGCCGCATCCACGCCGCCGCAAAGAGAAAGCCTTCTTGGCGATGGTCGATCAGGTCTACGGGCAGATCGTAGGCAAGACTCGTCCTGAGGCGGAAGAGCTTGGCTCGGCGCCGGGCGAGCCGGGCGCGACTCGCGCTTTGCCTGCCGCGCCGATCAACGCGATCTCAGGCTTGCTGGAGCGCGTGAACGAAGAGCTGACCAACAAAATAGATATCTACCGCTTGGCAGACGAGTTCGTGAACGACTACGACGAAATCCTGCCGATCATCGAGGCAGTTGAGCTGCTCGGCTTCGCCAGCGTCGAGGCGGGCGATCTGAGCTTGACGCCGCTCGGGCAAGCCTTCGCCGAAGGCAGCATCCAAGCGCGCAAGGAAATCTTCGCCGCGCGCGTGAAGCGCGTGCCGATGATCCGTTGGATTCTCTCGATGCTCAAAGCACAGTCCGATCAGCGGCTCTCGTGGGATGTCTTCATCGCCGCGCTCAGCCGCGAATTTCCGCCTGAGGTCGCTGAGCGCCAATTGGATACGGCTGTGGACTGGGGACGCTACGCTGAGCTATTCAGCTACGATAACAGCGATAACACGATCTTCATCGAGACTGAGCAGCCTATCTCACAGCCTGCGCCGATGCCCTGAGAAACGACTTTCGCTAGATCGCTCTGTGCGCGCTATACTCAGCGCCTTCAAGGGAAAGGCGAGAGATCATGCGCACAGAGCAAATTCGCAGCCTTTGGCAGGCGCTGCGCTTCCGCAACTGGCGGATCGCCATCAAAATTACGGTCTTGCTGTTGAGCATCTCATTGTTCACAGCGGCAACAGTCACGCTGTTCATCACACAAATGGCTGCTCAGGTGCTGAGCGAGCAGATGCGCAATACGCTGCAGAGCATGGCGCTCGGCGGCGCGCGCGTCCTCAAAGGCGACTTGGATTTCACGACGCAAGAATTCGGCGAGCGCCAGACTGAGCTGCTGACTGAATTGGCGCAAGCGCTCGCCGACTCGGCGACTGAGGCTGAGATCGTTGACGCTGCGCTCGCCTTCTACACAACGTACGCCGCGATCAAAGATGTCTTCATCGTGGATAAGGACGGCGCAATCGCAGCGGCGCTGGACGCTGAGACGCTCGGTCAGCCTTATGCGCAGGCGCACGTGCAAAGCGCATTGGCAGGACGCGCAGCTCTCTCAGCACCGCAGCCGAGCGCCAAGACGTTCTTCGCGGCGGTCTCGCTCGCCTTGCCGCTCAAATTCCAAGAGACAGTGCAAGGCGCTTTGGTCATCACGTATAGCCTCGATCTATTCGATTTTCTGCTGCGCGACACATTGTTCACACAGCAAGGCGAAGGCACGCTGCGCACGCTACGCGAGGCGCGTCTGTACGCTGTGAACGCTGAAGGCGTGGTCTTCTTCGATAGCGACGGGCAACGCGCATGGCAATATAGCGCGCTCGGCGTGCCTGAGGCGAGCGTGCTTGCCAAATACGGCGCGCCTGATGCGCTCGGTCTGCTCTGTACGGCGGAAGGCTGGGACGGCTCGCAGGATTGTCCACCTGATCGCGTGCAGCCGCGCACAACTTTTGAGAGCTTGCCTGCTATGCAGCCAATCGCTGAGCTGGCGCGTCGCACAGCGAGCGCGCCGCAACGCGGCAACGCGCGCTATTGCCGTCCTGCCGACTTACGCCAAGCGCCTGAGGACGATACATGCAACGGCACTTGGTACTTGGTCGGCTATGCGCCGCTGCAAGCGCCATTGACTGACGAGGTGTGGTTCACCATCTTCGCCGAAGTGCCTGAAGCAGCAGTTCTGGAAGCAGTTGCCGAGCAGCGTGCGCGCGGCTTCACAGTGGCGGCGTTCATCACGCCGTTCGCCGTGATCGTCGCCTTGTTGCTGGGACGCACCATCGCGCGTCCGATTCGGCGTCTCTCAACCGTCGCGGCAGCCGTCGAGCGCGGCAGACCGCTCGATGAGATGGCTATCGGGCGCATTGCGCAGCGCGGCGACGAACTAGGCGATCTCTCGCGTATTTTTGGCTCCATGGTGCGCGCCTTGAACGCGCGTAGCGAGGAATTGAAGACGATCTACGAGATCGGCACGCGCATCAGCAGCAGCCTTGACCTGAGAGAGACGCTTGAGTTCGTCTTGATAGCGCTACGGCAAGTCATTCCATACGATTGGGCAGAGATCAGCTTGTATGACGCTGAGAGACGCCAGATCGTGCCGCAGGTCGCCGCTGATCACGACTCGCTAGAGCCTGCCACGCCGCAGCCGATCAGCGCTATGCAAGGCTACCTGAGCTATCTGATCACGCAGGGCAACGGCGTGTGCGTGCCGCGCATTGAAGCCTTCAAGGGCGCTAACTGGCTCTTGGGCAGAAGCTGGGACGCGCTCAAGCCGCAGGCGTATCTCGGCGTGCCGCTCAAGAGCAAGGATCAGATCATCGGCGTCATCGAGATGGTCAGCGCGCGCGCCGAGCAACTGACCGCCGATCATCTGCGCATCTTGGAAAGCGTGGCAGTCCAAGCGGCGGTCGCCTTGCAAAACGCGCAGCAAGTTCAGGTGCGCGAGGCGAAGCTGCGCCAGGAGATTCAAGAGCTGCGTATTGAGATTGACGAGGCAAAGAAAGCCAAGCAGGTTGCCGCTATTACAGAGACGGAATATTTCCAGCAACTGCAGAGCCGCGTCAATCAGCTGCGCAATCGCGCTAAGCGTGCCGCCGATCCATCTGAAGCGCAAAGCTGAGCTATTGGCGCAAAGGCGGCAAGCTGCCGATGAACAACGGCGCGCTGGTCGGCTGTTGGCTGCCGCCGCGCGGCTCTAGCGTGATGCCGAGCGTATAGGCGCGGCTTGGATCGGGCACGCGGACACGCAACGGTTGTGAGCCTTCCAGCACGCCGCCGCTGCGAATATCCGTCTCGGAGAGGATGAACCAGAGCTGGTATTGTCGGTCGGGCGCAGGCGGCGGCAGCTCTGCAACCAACACACCTTGATCGGTGTTGGGCAGCGCGATCAGGCGCACAGCGCCTGCCACAGCGTCCTGCGGCGTCAGCTCGACGCGCACGGCGCGCGGATCGTTGAGCAGCGCGGCTAAGTCGTCTCGCTGCGTTGAGAGCAGCAGTATGCCAAGCGCGATGGCGATGATCGCCGCGGCGGATAAAATAAGGCGCAGCGGTGAGCGCCGTCTAGGTTTCATCCGCGCGATCTCAGCGGCAAGGCGCGCCTGAAAACGCTCAGCAGCGCCTTCAGGCGCAGCGCGATACGGCGCTAGCGCGCCGAGTCCGCCGAGGAGCGCCTGATAGCGCGCCAGCAGTGCTTGCGCCTGCGCCGAGCGCGCCAGCAGCGCCTCAACTTCGGCGCGCTCAGCTGCTGAGAGCGCGTCCAGCGCATAGGCGGCAATCTGATCTTCCAGCGCTTGCTCATCCATCATCATAGTCCATCACTCGCGTTCCCATGCTTCGCGCAATTTTTGCAACGCTGAGCGCATTCGCGTCTTGACTGTGCCGAGCGGAATGCCGAGATATTCGGCGATCTCTGCCTGCGTCATGCCGCCATAATAGCTGAGCGCGATCACTTGCACTTGCTCAGCAGGCAGGCGCTCGATCATGGCGCGCACATTTTCAGCGCGGTCGCGATCAGCCCATGCTTCAAGGAATGCCATAGCAGGTTGCATTTCGTCGCTTAGCAGCTCCTCTGAGACTGTGACGCGCCGCGCCGCTTGCCGCAGCCGATCAATTGCCATGTTGCGCGCAATGCGCGCCAGCCATGTGGCAAACGCGCCGCGCTCAGCATCGTACTGATCAATACGTTGCCAAACGCGCAAAAAGACGTCTTGCATGCATTCTTCTGCGCTCGTCGGATCGTCCAACACACGATAGGCGATGCTATACACAAGATCAGCGTAGCGCTGATACAATTGCAGCATTGCCTCTTGATTGCGCCGCTTGATCTCAGTTATGAGCTGCTTATCATCCATAGCTGACCTTGCCGTGCAGCGCCTTTCTCGAAGTCCGCGTGAAGATACTCAACCTCGGCGCTTTTCGCAAACCTAGAACTATGGCAGCCTTGCAATCCATACGCTGCTTTGCGCACGTATAGATTGGTAGTTGCAGGCAACGGCACTGCGACGCTTTATCCGTTAAGCTCTGAAGGAAGGTCTGAAATGTCCAACATGTCGCGTCGTAACTTTCTGAAAGGCAGCGCTGTGATCGCAGCCGCTGCGACGGTCGGCTTTCATGGCGTGTTCGGCGTACGCCGCTCGCTGGCTCAGATGAAAGATGACGATCTGCAAACGGTCTTGAATCTGGCTGCTACAGCTGAGACGCTCGCCACAACGCACTACTACATGGCGCTGACCACTGGCGTCATCGCCTTCAGCGACTTCGAGAAGAAGTATCTGCGCGCCTCGCTTGAGTCCGAGCAAATTCACCTCGATTATCTGCTCGCCAATGGCGCCAAAGCGCTGACCAACGAGTTTTATTTCCCAGATGGCGTCTTCGAGAACAAGGCGACCTTAGCCGCCATCACAGAAGTGGCAGAGAACGCTTTCATCGGCGCATACTTGGCTGCCACGCGCATTTTCGCCGCTGCGCAGCAGCCGCTCTTGGCGATGGTTGCGGCGCAAGTGGCAGGCGTGGAAGCGCAGCATCTCGCCTTCATGCGCAGCCTTGGCGATCAGACGCCGCCGAACAACATCGCGCTGCTCGAGCCGCTTTTCTTCAACGTTTCGGATGCCGTGCCGACGCTCACGCCGTTCCTCGAAGGCAAGACGCAAGGCTTCGATGACATCGCAACTGCCTATCCAGGTCGCGAGAAGGTGATGGAAGTGGTCGGCATGAGCGTGCTGAAGCCTGTCCTGCCTGCCACTGATCCCGATGCCTTCAAAGGCATGATGTAAGCTGTTTTTTGCGCGTCAGGGCGTCTGCACAAGACGCCCTGTTTTTTACATCATCGCAATTGCGCCGCGCTATCGAACGCGCTATCATAGCGCAAACCCTTCGAACGATTCAGCGCGTGATGCAACTACCTTATCTCAACCAAGTCTTGTGTGGCGATAGCGCGTGCTTGCTCCGCGAATTGCCAAGTGACAGCGTAGACTTGGTCATCACATCGCCGCCTTATTACAAGCAGCGCGACTACGGCAGCGGAATCGGCAATGAGGCGACGCCGCAAGCCTATCTCGAGTCGTTGTTGAGCATTTTTGGCGAGTGCGTGCGCATCATCAAGCCAACAGGCAGCTTGGTTTTCAACTTAGGCGATAAGTATGAAGCGAGTAGCCTATTGCTGATGCCTTATCGCTTCGCCATTGCTGCTACAGAGCGCTTTCCTGTCAAACTGGTCAACAACGTCACCTGGGTCAAGTTGAATCCAACGCCGCGCCAATTCCAGCGCCGCTTGGTGAGCAGCACAGAGCCTTTTTTTCACTTTGTGAAGAGCGAACAATACCAGTACTTCCCAGAGTCTTTTCTCTCTGATGAAACAGCTGATGCCGATGTTGATCGCGACCATCGGCATGTTGGTCAGCGTTATTTCAGCCTGATCGCACAATCCGCTCTGAGCGAAGAACAGAAAGCTATGGCACGCACTGCGCTTGAAGCAGTCATTCAGGAAGTCCAGAGCGGTCTTATTCAAGGCTTTCGTATGAAAATTCGCGGCATTCACGCCGAGCCGTTCGGTGGACAAGAAGGCGGACGTAAAACTCAGTTGGCGCGCAACGGCTTCACAATCATCCGCATTCACGGCAATCGCCTGAAGCGCGATGTGATCACCACGCCCGTTGAGTCGACCAAAGGCAATCCACATCCTGCCAGCTATCCCGTCAAAATAGTTGAGGAATTCATTCGCTTGCTCACGCAGCCTAAAGATGTTGTACTTGATCCTTTTGCAGGCGCTGGCACCACAGCTATCGCAGCCTTAAAAACTGATCGCCAGTATATCTGTTTCGACATTAACGAAGCGTACTGCGCCTATGCGCGTGAGCGAATCCAAAATTTCACCTTCACGCGCAGTTTGTTCTGGCAATGACCTACAACTCTGAAACTATTCTCTCAAACGTCTATCAAGATGCACAGAGCCAACCGTCGCATCAGAGCTTGCCTTCAGAGCTGACTGCCTTGCTTCAAACGATGGCAGAAAGCGCCGAGAGTCAAAAAGCAGCTCTTGGCGCGCTCATCACAGTGCTGGCTTATAAAATCTGTCATCCTGAGCAAGATATTCGCTATCATCAAGAGCAAATGCTGAATGGCTACTCAGCGCGCACTTTCGATACCAAATACGTTACGCCGCTTGTGAAAGTATATTTTCCGCGTTACGCAATGCGTGAAAGCGCTTGGTTAACGCGCTCAATTGAGAAGATACTGAGCGAACTGTTAATAAAATCTCCGCGTTTCAAGCGCAATACGGCTGTCAATTCATTGTGAACGGCATTTTGCCTTCGCTCAAGTACTACCTGCGCCTTGTCTCCGATCCAAGCCAGTGGATGCTGAATTACTCCAAACTTGTCAGCGCCGATCCTGCACTCAAGAGCGCTCATCGCAGCGCATGGTCAAGATTGCTTGAAGGCTAGGCAATTGCGCCGTGCTGCGCAACGCGCCATAATGGACGCGCTATGAAAAATTCCTCTTTGAAAGGCGTGCGCAATGGATTCTCGTGTTCAGAAAATGGCAAGCGTCCTCGTCAATTACGCCACGCGCATTCAGCACGGCGAGCGTGTACTGTTTCGCGGCACATCGCCGCTGGCACAGCCGCTGATGCAAGCGCTGACGGCTGAAGCGCTGAAAGTCGGCGGCATTCCGTTCAACTATCTGCACATGAGCGGCGAAAATCGGATTGTCGCTGCGCATGGCACGCCTGAGCAGATCGCTGCTGTCAATCCGATGCTCAAGCTGATGTACGAGACAGCCGATGTGATCATCCGCATTGAAGCTGCCGATGACACAGCTGAGCTGAGCGATTTTCCCGCTGAGATCGTCCAGGCGCGGATGCGCGCCTATGGCGAGCTGCTCGATATCCAAATGGAACGCGAAGCGAGCGGCGCGTTGCGCCGTTGCACCACGCTCTTTCCGACGCCTGCCTACGCGCGCGACGCCAATATGACGTTCGAAGCATACGAAGCGTTCGTCTACCGCGCTT
>Ga0308403_1000139_pt1 | contig 29727 bp, 28 predicted proteins | sample HotsprSampleOSM3_FD_203470 | JGI IMG/M metagenome (GOLD analysis project Ga0308403, IMG submission 203470) | Hot spring phototrophic mat microbial communities from Octopus Spring, Yellowstone National Park, Wyoming, United States - 20060914_OS-M3 ... | reverse complement strand
AGGCAGGGTTTGGTTGACTCGCACTAGGCGTTGTGCTATCATCGAAAATGAGCAGAGTCGTTCGGCACACGCGCCGAGCAAGTGATGATCCTTCAGGCATTTTCAGGCATTAGAGAGGCACCTATGGCGAAATCTCGTACCGAATTGATGGTGGAGCGGCTACGCGACCTCCAGTACGGCAATTCCGATATCGAAGCCTCAGCGGTGGTGAGTGTGGATGGCTTGAGCATCGCCTCTGTGCTGCCGGGCAACGTGGAAGAAGATCGCGTCTCGGCGATGTCGGCTGCCATGCTCTCGCTGGGCGAGCGCATCTCAGGCGAGCTAGGGCGCGGCGCTTTGGAGCAGGTCTACATTCGCGGCACAGCTGGGCATGTCGTCCTGATTTCGGTCGGTACGGACGCAGTGCTGACCTCGATGGCGCGTGAGAGCGCTAAGACAGGTTTGGTCTTTCTGGATATGAAGCGCGCCGCCAGCGACCTTGAAAAGTTAGTTTGAGCGCGCCGCATAATTTTTCACAGCGCGGCGGAGAGGTGCAGCACAGGCAAGAGACCTCTCCGCTGCTTTTGTGTGTGCGCCGCAAGGATCGTGGTACGTGATCGGTTTGGAAGCTGTGCAGGCAGCGCGCCTGCGAATTGCGCCCTACGTGCGCCGAACGCCGCTGATGGCTGCCACAGCGCTTCAACAGCCGCCGAAGTGCCAACTGTGGCTGAAGTTGGAACAGCTGCAAGCGAGCGGCTCGTTCAAGGCGCGCGGCGCTGCCAATAAGCTGCTCAACACGCCTGAGGCGACTCTGCGGCGCGGCGTGATCACTGCCTCAGGCGGCAACCACGGCTTGGCTGTGGCATATGTGAGCTGGCAGCTCGGCGTGCCTGCGCACGTTTACCTGCCGCACAACACGCCGCTCAGCAAAGCGGACAAATTGCGCGCATGGCGCGCTGAGGTGATCATGCACGGCGCAGTCTGGGACGACGCTAACGACGCGGCGCTTGCGCGCGCAGCGCGCGAAGGTTTGGTCTACGTGCATCCGTTCGCCGATCCTGACGTGATCGCCGGGCAAGGCACGCTGGCGCTGGAAGTGCTGGAAGATTTGCCGCAAGCCGATACAATTCTGGCAGCGATTGGCGGCGGCGGCTTGATCAGCGGCGTGGCGTTGGCTGCCAAGGCGTTGAAGCCTTCCGTGCGCATCATCGGCGTCGAGCCGATAGGCGCGCCAACGCTCAAAGCGAGCCTTGCGGCGAACAGCGCAATCGTCCTGCCGAGCATCGCCACACGCGCCAACACGCTGGCGCCGCGCCAATCCGCGCCGATCAACCTTGAGATCGTCCGTCAATATGTGGATGAGATCGTGCTGGTGAGCGATGAAGCCATGCTGGAAGCGGCGCGATGGCTGTGGTTTGAGCTTGGCATTGCAGCCGAGCTGAGCGGCGCAGCGGCAACTGCCGCTGTGCTGAGCGGCGCCATCGCCGTGCAGCCCGAAGAGACCGTGTGCGCCTTGGTGTGCGGCACAGGCACAGATGGGATCAGTTTTTCGTGATGAGTGAAGGATTTAAGTGAGAGAGTGGGATCACATAATCCTTCGGGCGCTTGGTGGCGCAATTTTCTGGGCGTGCTTTCACTCTCTCTTGCACAAGTATAGCGTGGTGTACGATAATCTGTCAAGGGGTTACTTTACAATTTTCTGGCACATGACGCGATACATCTTCTGCACAGGCGGCGTGGTCAGCTCGGTTGGCAAAGGCGTGACGGCTGCCGCGATTGGACGCATTCTCAAGGCGCGCGGTCTGCGCGTCGCCATTCAAAAACTCGATCCTTACCTGAACGTCGATCCTGGCACGATGAGTCCTTACCAGCACGGCGAGGTATTCGTGACGGCAGATGGCGCTGAAACCGATCTCGATCTCGGTCATTACGAGCGCTTCATTGATGAGACGCTGACGCGCGGCTGCAACGTGACGAGCGGTCAGATTTACGCGGATGTGATCGCGCGCGAGCGGCGCGGCGACTTTCTAGGCGGCACGATTCAGGTCATTCCGCACATCACGAACGAGATCAAGCGGCGCGTGCTGCAAGTGGCGCAGGAGAATCGCGCTGATGTGCTGATCGTAGAAGTTGGCGGCACAGTTGGCGATATCGAGAGCCAGCCGTTCCTCGAAGCGCTGCGCCAATTGCGCATTGACGTCGGGCGCAAGCGTGCGATGTACGTCCACGTTACTTACCTGCCATACATCGGCGCAACAGGCGAGCTGAAGACGAAGCCAACGCAGCACAGCGTGCGCGATCTGCGCAGCATGGGCATCCGACCGAACGTGATCATCGCGCGCGCCGATTATCCTGTGCCGCCAGATTTGTTGGAGAAAATCTCGCTGTTCTGCGACGTGGATCGCGAGGCGGTCATCGCCTTGCCGACGGTCAAGACGCTCTATGAAGTGCCATTGCTGCTGGAAGATGCAGGTTTGGGCGAATACATCGTCAATCGGCTGCGCCTGAAGACGGTTGATCCTGATCTCGCCGATTGGCGGCGTATGGTGGAAGGCATGAAGAAGACGCGCAAGCCGATCACAGTCGCCATTGTCGGCAAGTACGTGGAGCTGCACGACGCTTACATGAGCGTCAAGGAAGCGCTCAGTCACGCTGCGGTCGCAGCTGAGCGCGAAGTGCAGATCAAGTGGGTCTACAGCGGCGATCTGGAGAAAGGCAAGCACTGGGAAACGCTTGAGCAAGTGGACGGCATCGTGGTGCCGGGCGGCTTCGGCTATCGCGGCATCGAAGGCAAGATCATGGCGGCGCGTTTTGCGCGCGAGCGCAATGTGCCATATCTTGGCTTATGTCTTGGGATGCAAGTGATGTGCATTGAATTCGCACGGCACGTGCTGGGCATGGAAGATGCCAACAGCACTGAGTTCGAGACGCCAACTGAGCATCCTGTGATTGACCTGCTGCCTGACCAGCGGAATATCGTGGATCGCGGCGGCACAATGCGGCTAGGTCTCTATCCGTGCATCTTGGAAGAAGGCTCGCTGGCAGCGCAGTTGTACGGCGTCAGCCGCGTTGAGGAGCGCCATCGCCATCGCTTTGAATTCAACAATCAGTTCCGCGCCGCTTTTGAGACAGGCGGTATGCGGCTGAGCGGCTTGAGTCCTGACCGACGCTTGGTGGAGATCGTCGAGCTGGTCAACCATCCGTTCATGATCGGCAGTCAGTTTCATCCTGAATTCGGCAGCCGTCCCAATCGTCCGCATCCGCTGTTCAAAGGCTTCATCGAGGCTGCCATTGCGCACGAGCGCGCGCGCCAAAAGGACTGAGCGCATGTGAGCAGCGCCGTCGCTATCAGCCCTGACGATCTGCCCGCTTGGATGCGTCCGCGCCGCCGCCTGCCCGATCTAGGTATGTTGTTGGCGCTTGTCCTCGCCGTGTCAATCGCCTTGCCGCTGCTGGCGCGCAATAGCGTGCCGCCGTACTCGGCAGTGAAGTTGCACGCGCTGCGCGTTGCCGAAACTGCCGCTCTGATGCGGCGCGGCGTCTTCTATCCGCGCTGGGCGAGCGGCTTCCACCTGACCTACGGCGCGCCTGTGCTGAACTATCTGCCGCCGTTGCCGCATATGTCAGCCGCGCTGCATCAAATCATCACGGATGCCGCGCCGACTCAGAGCGTCAAAGTTGTGATGCTGATCGCGTGGGCAGCGGCGGCAATAGGCATGTACGCTTTTGCGCGCGGTCGCTTTGGCGTGCGCGGCGGCGTGTTAGCCGCTTTCAGCTACCTGATGAGCGCGCCGCTCGCTTTCACGTTGCCCTATCAACTCGGCGAGCTGCCCTACATGCTCGCTTTAGGCTTGCTGCCGTGCGCTGCCGCAGCGCTAGACCTGCTCTGGCGCACAGGCGATCGGCGCGCCTTCGCCCTTGCGCTCGTCCTGTGCGTCGCGTTTGTGCTGTGCGACTCGCGCTTGACGCTCTTCGGCGGCATTGTGCTAGGCTTCGTGGCGCTGAGCGGCAGAATCTATGCGCCTGCTGAAGCGCGCCTGAGACGCGCGCTGTGTTTCGCAGCGCTTGCGATAGCGGTCGCTTTGTTGAGCGCGTTCTATTGGCTGCCTGCGCTACTCGAGCGCGACGCAGTCCGTTGGCTGAGCGCAGCTGCGCCGCCTCACGCTGAGCCAATTCCGTTGACCGAGAGCTTGCTCAGCGCGCCGCGCTACGATTTGAGCGCACAAAATCCGCCTGTGCAGCGCGGCGTCGGCATTGGCGTGGTCGCGCTGGCGTGTTTAGCGCTTTTGAGAGCAGGTCGGCAACGATGGCATGTCGGCATCTTCGTCGCGCTTGCGGCGGCGCTGATCGCGATCAGCACGCCTGCCTTCGGACGGCTGTGGCAGGCGCCAGAATCTTTCATGCCGATTCTGCCTTATCATGCCGTGCTGGCGGCGACTTTCTGTCTGGCGGCGGCGGCGGGCGGCGCAGGCTTGGACGAGAGGCGCGGCATGCGCGCTGCAATCGCGTTAGGCGCTCTAGCGAGCGTGCCATTCCTGCCGATGGCAGGCGCCTTCTTTCCGCCGTCATGGGCGGAGCACAACGCAGATACGCCTTTCGCCGCGCTTGAAGGCGAGCTATCAGGCTACCACGCGGCGAGCCTGCGCGAAGGCGTCCTATTGCCTGCGACCGTGAACGAATTGCCGCGTCCGTTGCCTAACTTGGCGGAAAACCTGCGCTCAGGGCGTCCTATTGACCGCGTTAATCGCGCGACGCTCAGCGGCGGCGGACAAATCTCGCCGTTGGCGGAAGATGGCTTGACGTGGCGCTATGTCGTCAATACGCAAGAGAGCAATCGTGTTGAGTTCTTCTTCCACAACGGTCTGGGCTGGCGCGCACAGCTGCAAGATAAGCCGTTGCCGCTCAGCAGCTCGCCAAACGGCTTCTTACAAGTGACGCTGCCTGCGATCAACGCTGAGCTGACTTTGAGCGTGAGCGAGACGCCGCTCAGCAATGCAGCGTGGTCGCTCACAGGCGCAGGCGTGGTGATCGCATTGCTAGTGTTGCAACGCTTGCCTAAGGCGACGCCTGCGCAGAGCGGCTCGGCATTGCGTTTGAGTCGCGCTGAACAGCTCGTCCTGATCGGCGTGATGCTGGTCGTGCAAGTTGCTGCGCTGGTCGTCCGCGCGCAACCTGACCTGATCCTGCCGCGCAGTGAACGCGGCAGCGTGCTGGATGAGATGACGCCGCTGCCGCGCTTCTCGCAAGCGGGCATAGACTTGCTCGGCTATCACTTGCCGCGTCAGACTGTGAGGCACGGCGAGATGCTCACGCTGACGCTGTATTGGCGCGCGGCGCGTCCGCTCGTGGAGCACAATCAATCCGAGCTGCGCTTGATCAGCGTTGAGACGGGCGCGGTCGTGGCGCGCGGCAGCAATCGGCATATCGGCGGCGTGCCGACCATCGCTTGGCAGCTCAGCGGCTATATCCGCGACGATCTGCGGCTGAGCGTGCCGTCCGATCTGCCTGCAGGCAGCTATTTGCTGAAGGTCGCGCTGGGCGCGTGTAACCTGCCTTTTCCGTTGCCTTGCCAAGCGCTGCGCGCGCTGGACGCTTACGATGCACAAGGGCGCCCTGAGCGCGACGGAATTGTGATTCCGCAGGTAATTCGCGTCCAATAGCGCCCGTTTTTAATCTCTCTCTCATCTCTCGCTTATATAATACTTATGTGCAAAGGTGTTGCCGCAACTTTATATTTTGTTTAGAACTTTCGAGGCTTTGTGAAAGTTTTGAACAACCTGAATCAATAGACTGAGGTACGTCAACAGGAGTTACTCATATGTTGCCACAGCTATCCACTAGTGAGTTCAGTCTGGTCTATAACGCCTTCTCGTTCACATTTGCCGCCATGTTTGCCACGTTCATCTTCTTGGTGCTCTCGCGTGGCAATGTGGCGCCAAAGTATCGCAATGCCATCACGCTCTCGGCGCTGGTGGTCGCCATTGCAGGCTATCACTACCTGCGCATCTTCGAAAGCTGGCAAGCCGCCTTCGACGTCAATCAGGCGGGCAACTATGTAGCCAGCGGCAAGCCGTTCAACGACGCCTATCGCTACATTGACTGGCTGCTGACCGTGCCGCTCTTGGTGGCTGAGTTGGTGGCGGTCATGACCATCGCGAAGGGCAAGGGCTGGCTGACCTTCCGTCTGGCTGCCGCTGCCGCGCTGATGATCATCTTGGGCTATCCGGGCGAGATCGCCACTGACAATGGCACGCGCGCGCTCTGGGGCTTCCTCTCGACCCTGCCTTTCGTCTACATCCTGTATGAGCTGTTCGTCGGCCTCGGTCCAGCCATTCAGAAGGAAACAGGCGAGGCGAAAGTTCTGCTGCGCAACATCCGCTTGCTGCTCTTCGCCACGTGGGGCTTCTACCCAATCGTGTACTTGATCCCGATTATCAGCGGCGGCACGGAGATGACTGCAGGCGTGCTGTTAGCGGTGCAAGTCGGCTACTGCATCGCGGACGTGGCTGCCAAGTGCGGTTATGGCGTGATGATCTACGCGATTGCCAAGGCGAAGACGGCTGCCGAGCCTGCCTCGATGGAAGTTGGCACCGCGGCGGCTGTCGCAGGCGATTAGCGCTTACAGTTCCCAGAACACAGTCCAACGGCTGAGCGATTGCTCAGCCGTTTGCGTTTCGTTCAGCCTACCAGCAGCGTCGTACGCGCTAGAAATGCCGCGACGAAGTTCCGTTTGCGCTCGGCAAGGCGCGCCGACTCTGCGAAGTGCATTTTGGGAAAATGCGCCAGCTCGTTCAGCACAACGCGCAGCGCTGCCGCTGGATTTTGCTCGCCGATGTAGCTTGAGAGTCGGCGTAAGATGCCTGTCGCGCCGATCTTGTCGAGTTTATCGGCATCGTGCAGAACTTGCACAAACGGATCGCGCTGCGCGCCGCGCTTGGCGATAGCTGCCGCAAGGCGCTCGATAATTTCCGCAGGCAGCTCAGACGCAAGCCATTGTTGCGCCATCTGCGCGCCGATCAATTCATGTGAAGTGCCTTGCCGCAGCTCGTCCAGTTTGCCCACATCGTGTAATATGCCGAGCAGGAATGCCTGCTCAGCGCTGATCTCAGCCGACTCTGCCAATAAGAGCGCGTTGCCCGTCACGCGCAAGATGTGCGCCCATAAATTGCGCCACGCAAAGCCGCTCGCCGCAAGGTGCGCCTGCGCTTGCGCCATGACGGTCTGGCATAATGCGCTTGGCACATGCAACGGCTGCCATTCGTATGCCAACTGCGCGCTGAACAGACGGACGGTCTCCGTCTCAGCGCCAAGATAGGCTTGCCACGCTTCAAGGCTGAACAACGGTGCATCAGCGGCGGCGCTGATCAGTCCGATCAAGCGCTCATACTCAATGCGGTAGGACATCTTCACCTCATTAGGTCAAGCTAGTCAGGATACGGTTGAAGAGCAGGACGTAGATCGGCGTGGCGAGCAGCGCGAGCAGCACGATCAGCGCGTCGCGCAGGCGCCGCCGCCGCGCTAGACGGACGACATATGGCTCAGGCACGCGCGACGGACTCGACAGGCGCTCAGCGAGCGCGGCGCGCAGCGCTTCAGGCTGCGCAAGGCGTGCAGTCAGGACGAAGGATCGGCGAGGCGGCTGCTCAGCCAGCGGCAAATTGACCAATGACTCAGTCGGCTGCGCCTGTTGTGGCACGGCAGGTGACTCGATGTAGAGCAATGCCAAGCCGCCGCGTCGCGTGATGGCGAAGCCAAGCACATGCGCGTACGGAGTGCGTCGCGCACGCCCTGTGATCGAGCCTTGCACAAGCAGATACGACTCGTAAAGCCGCACACCGCGCCCTTGGCGCAGCCCTTGCAGCGCCGCCCAAAACAAGACGCCTAGTCCGCTGCCCAAAAAGACCACGCCTAGCACGCCGCCCAGCCCAATGCCGAGCAAGGCGCCGCCCAGCGGCAGCAAGAGCGCTGCCAAACCGACGCGCTCAGCGTGGTAAGGAAAGGTCATGGCGCGCCTAGAACCAACCTTCGGCGCGCATACTGGCGGCAGCGCGATATGGGTCTTGCTCATCGAGCGGCATGGTCAAGTGGTAGGGCAGCGGTTGCGGCTCTAGCTCTACATAGAGGATGCCTTCCGCGCTCAGCGCGCCGATCATAGCAGAGGCGCTTCGCGCTACTTCTTCAATCGGCAGTGCGGCGCTCACGGCGATCTCAACAGCGATATCGTACAGAGTTGTCAGTCCATCAATCCGCAGCCACAGCTCTGCGCCAAACGGATCAAGGCGCACATGCCGATTCTGATAGCGATCATGTACAATCACAGCGTCGGGAAGCACGCTGTACACGCCATCGCGGCGCGGATAGCGCAATAACGTTACAGAGAAAGGAGCAATATTTGTCATGGCACGCCTCTCACCAGCTATACAATCGCCCAAGCGGCTCAGGCAGATCGGCATTGACTGAATCGGTTGATCAAGTTATCGCTGATCAGGCTCGCACTTGACCATAGTCGCCATTTATATCCGATTCTAGCGATGTTTTGCAATCAATCGGCATCCTTAGCGCCGATCTCTACCAAAAGCTAACCGTCGTGCGAAAGATTCGCTTTTATAATTGAGTTCGCAAACCTGAACGCGGAGATTGTTGAATGAGCATTCATATTCGCTGGCTCGGTCACTCAGCTTTTGACCTGACCTTGAATGGTGTGCATGTCTTGATCGATCCGTTCCTGACGGGCAATCCGTTGGCGCCTGTTGAGGCAGATCAGCTTCAAGCGGATTTCATCCTGCTGACGCACGCGCACGCCGATCACGTCGGCGATACAGTCGCCATCGCCAAGCGCACAGGCGCGACCGTGATCGGCGTATGGGAAGTCCACGCTTGGCTGCAGAACCACGGCGTTCAAAACACGCATCCGCAGAACACAGGCGGCGGCTACACACATCCGTTCGGTCACGTGAAGTTCGTGCGCGCCGATCACAGCTCGTCTTTCCCGGATGGCAGCTACGGCGGCGTGGCGTGTGGCATCGTGCTGACCGTGAACGACACGCGCCTGTACTTCGCAGGCGATACGGCGCTCTTCAGCGACATGCGTCTGATCGGCGAGCTGGGCATTCACTTCGCCGCGCTGCCAATCGGCGATAACTTCACGATGGGTCCGAGCGAGTCGCTTGAGGCGACGCGCCTGATCCGTCCGCAGAGCGTCTTTCCGATTCACTACAATACGTTCCCAGTCATTCAGCAGGATGTGGTCAGTTGGGCGCAGCACATTCACAACCAGACCGAAGCAAAAGCCATTGTGGTCGATCCGGGCGGCAGCTTCAGTCTCTAAGGTTTTAGGACAAAGACGTGCGCAGGCACAGATAGCCGCGCTCGATCAGCCGCTTGCGCTGATCAATTGGAAAATCGCTGTGGTTGATCAGCTGCGCAGCTGCCGCGATCCACTGTTTGCGGCGGCTGCGGATGCCTGCGCCTTGCGCAACGGCGAAAGCGCGTTGCCATGCCCTGAAAAAAGCCGATGGCTGCGCTTGGCGCATACGATGGATCAAACGCTTGGGCAGGATCGTCTGGAAAGCGGCAGGCAGCTCGGCTTGATGGAAGTTGGTGGCGAAGACGAGCGTCTCATGGCACAGGCTGCCGTCGCGCTTGCAGTACACATCAAAGGCTGCCATGCCGCCGCTCGGCGTGGAAGTACCTTCGATCAAAAGTCCGCCTTCCGCCAAAGCTTTGCTCAGCGTATGCAGCGCAGGCGATACATCCTGCTCAGCGTATTGGCGCAGCACATTGTAGCAGCGGATGATCGTCGCAGCCTGCGCGCCGATCAAATCGGCGAGATTGAAGCCGCCTAACGCAAAGGTTAGGTATGGCGGCGCAGCGTAAGACTGCGCTGCGCGCACGCGCTCAGGGTCAATCTCGACGCCTAGCACGCGCAACGTCGCGTTCAGCGCTCGCCAACGCGCCGCCATCTCAAGCGTGGTGTAGGCGTGCGCGCCAAAGCCAATATCTACGACGAGCGCGTCAGGCGCGCTGAGCAGCATGGCGTGCGCCAAAAGGACGTAAATGTCCACTTGGCGCAGCCGATTCGGCGCAGTTTTGCCGCGCGTAGGTTGTCCGTAGGCTTTAATCGGCTTGGACGGCTTTGTAGGCGGCAGTTTGGCGGCGCACATCGTAACGCACGCGCTCAACAGGCAGCGCAATCGTCCACTCTTGCAAGAGCCTAGCGTCGCCGTCCAGCAACAGATACGTCGGCGTTGCATCCAAGCGGAACTGCTCAGCAAGGCTCTTGCCCGGCTCAGTGTGGACGCTCAGCCGAACCACGCGCAAGCCTTCCTCGTGTTCCAACTGATGAATGCGCTTGCCGATCGTCATGCAGTAGCCGCAGTAGTCGCTCTCCAGCGAGATGAGCGTCGGCTTCTGGTGAGTGCGAATATCGTTGAAGAGCGCCTCGACGCTGGATGCAGGCGGCGTCGCGCGCCGCAAATGCGGACTGAGCTGCCACCAGATCAGAAAAGCGGCGAAGGCGAGCATCGCGCTGAGCGCGAGCGATACGTTCAAGTCTAGGTCAGTGTTGAGCGCCAGCATGACCATCATCGCTGAGAGCATCGTCCACAGCATGATCGCCATTGTGACGTAGCCATAGCGGTTGAAGATGAGCCGTCCAAGCGTGATACGCGATTTCTCAACAGTTGCCATAGTCTCTGTCCTCAGCTATAGAGCGGTCGTTGAAAGTTCCTTGCACTGCTCTTTTAGATACGCCGAGATCGCTTTTTCTGCATTTGAAGGCGGCAATTTCACATGAAAGATTTATAATTCATGCCGAGAATGGACTTTCACTGAAGTAAGGTGGAATATGCCTGTTGACTCAAACGCACTGCGCGCTACGATGCGCCAATGGGTGACTGGAGTGACCGTCGTGACGACTGCCTTTGAAGGCGTGCGCGTCGGGATCACTGTGAGCAGCTTCACCTCAGTCTCGCTAGAGCCGCCGATGGTCTTGGTATGCTTGAACAAGCAATCTTTCGCGCATGACTTCGTGAGACGAGCAGGCGTCTTCGGCGTTTCGCTATTGGGCAAGGAGCAGGCGGCGCTCTCGCAGCGCTTCGCAGGTCTCGATCCGACCGTCACGGGCGACCGCTTCGAAGGCGTGCCGTACACCATAGCCAAGACGGGCGCGCCGCTTTTGGAAGGCGCGGTCGGCATTTTAGATTGTGAGGTGCGCGCTGCGCACGACGCCAGCACGCACACCATTTACATCGGTGAAGTGGTGTATGCGCAAGCCTTCCCAGAGCGCGCGCCGCTGATCTACTACAACCGTCAATACCACGACCTTGTGCCGCAAAGCTGATCCATGCGCCGCTTTTTGCTGCTCAGCGCGCTTGGGCAAGTAAGCTCTATCGCCGCGCAACGCGCTGAACATTGTGCGACATCTGAAAACCGATATGCAATTAAGATATATTGCCTGTAGCATCGCCTGTATGAAATGTGCAATAATCTAGATCGAAAAGCGCAAAAGCATCGGCGCTGCGAGCAAAAATTGAGCCTTGCCAAGCAAGGCGCAGCGTGCTATACTGTCAAGTGCTGAGGGCGCATAGCTCAGTTGGTTAGAGCGCACGGTTCACATCCGTGAGGTCATAGGTTCGAGTCCTTTTGCGCCCACTCTCAGCTGATAGTATCGCACGCCGCATGGGAAATCCTTGCGGCATTTTTGTTTGGCAGCTCCAAAGCTGAATCACATCGAAACGATGCTCAGAGGAGTGTGTGCGATCTATGCTGAAACTGATCATGGTCTTCGCCATAACGCTTGGCGCGTTCTTCAGCGGATTGGCAATCGGCGGCGGCACATCGGCAGGCGCGTTGATCGGCGGCGGCTTGCTGTTGCTCTCGGCGGCAGTTTTAGGCTTTTTCAATCGGCGCGCTGCGTTCACGCGCCAACTCGCCGCGCAGCAGGCGCAGATCGAACAAGTCATGCAGAGCGCGAACGAGCGCGCACGCGCCTTAGCTGAGATCACAAACGCGCTCGGCGCGTCGCTCGACTACGAAAAGGCGCTGAATGTCACGTTGGATATCGGTTTGCTCGGTCTGCGCGTAGGCGCTTCGAACGAGCGCATGACGAGCGCCGTCTTGTTGTTCGGCGATGACGACAAATTGCACATCGCCAGTTCGCGCGGCTTGCCGCCACGCGATCAAGGGCATGTGTTGGCAGGCGAAGAAGGTCTGTTGGCAGAGACGTTGCGGCGCGCTGAGCCGATCTTCGCCACGAGCGCGGATGACGATCCTGAGCTGAGCTATTTCATCGCCATGCGCAACGCGCGCTCGCTCATGCTGATTCCGTTGCGCGTGAGCTATGAAACTTACGGCGTGCTGATCTTCACCAGCACGCAAGCCAACGCTTTCTCGCCCGATCAGGCTACTCTGTTGACTGCGATCAGCACGCAGGCTGCCATGGCGATCCAGAACGCCATTCTCTACAACAATCTGCGCCAAGAGCGCGACCGCTTGATCGAAGTTGAAGAAGAAGCGCGCAAGAAACTGGCGCGCGACCTGCACGACGGACCGACGCAGCAAGTCTCGCTCATCGCCATGCGCCTTGACTACTGCCGTCAGCTCGTCAAGAACAATCGGCTCGGCGAGCTGCTGCCCGAGCTGCAGCAAATCGAGACCACTGCGCGCGAGACGGTCAAAAATTTGCGCCACATGCTCTTCACCTTGCGTCCGCTCGTCTTGGAGACACAAGGCATTTTGCCTGCGCTGCAGCAGCTGAGCCAGAAGATGCTGGAGACGCACAAACTGCTCGTCCATCTTCACATCGAGGAAGGCGTGGTAGACCTGATCGAGCCGCATCGCCAAGGTCCGCTCTTCTACATCATCGAAGAGGCAGTCGGCAATGCGCGCAAATACGCTCAGACGCCGCACATAGATATCCGCTTCTCACGGCAGGGACGGCACGTCTTGGTTGAAGTACAAGATTACGGCAAAGGCTTCGATGTCTCGGCTGTGAGCGGCAATTACGAAGCGCGCGGCAGCCTTGGCATGGTCAACATGCGCGAGCGTGCGCAAGCCATTGACGCTCAGCTGCGCCTTGAGAGCGCCGTTGGCAAAGGCACAAAAGTGAGCTTGTTGCTGGCGATTCGGACTGCTCCGAGCGCCAATGGCGGCAAGTCGGGCGTGTCGCTCAGCAAATCCAGCAGCGCCTCAGTCCGTTGAGCGCGGTGAGCCGTGAAGGCGGCGCGGCTGCGTCGCCTCACGGCTTACGTTATAAATTTCACAAACTAGACCTGCGCGCTTTTGCTCTCTCGGTTGTGAGGATATCATAGCGTGATACAATCTGAGCAGTGCATAGAGAGAGGATCAGCGCGTGACGACCATCGAGCGCTTGCAAACGATTGCGCCGTTGCTTGTGGCAGTCTTGCTCGGGCTGGGCGTCTTGTTGTTCGCGCTCTCTATGTTGATGTTCCGCCGCAGCCGTCGCAATGCCTATTGGCGGCAACGCCGCGCGGCAGGGCAAGCAGGCTTTCGCTTTCTGGTCTGGTCGCTCATCATGAGCGTGGCAGGCGTCATGCTCTGCACCACGACGACGTTTGCTGCATGGCTGGCTTTCCCTGACGGCATCCCGACCGCCGTCGTAGTCGCGCCAAGCCTGACTGCGACGCTTGAGCCGAGCGCAACAGCTACCCAAACGCTGTCGCCGACCGAGACGCTCAGCGCCACGTTGCCTATGCCAAGCGCTGAGACCGCGCCTTTTGCCCGCGTCACTGAGACGCTCAATCCGACCGTGCTTTTACTCACGGCGACTCCGACGCTCAGCCCGACTCCGACGTTCACGCTCACGCCGACTGTGACTGCCACGCTGACCTTCACAGCCACTGCGACGCCAACTGAGACTCTCACGCCGAGTCCGACGCAGACGTTCACGCCGAGTGCCACGCCAACGCCGACCTTCACTTTCACGCCAACTGCGACGCCAACTGAGACTGCCACGCCGACGCCGACTTTCACCTTCACGCCGAGCGCCACGCCGAGCCCGACGCTCATCCCGCTCGCATTGCTGAGCGCGCCTGTGCTTGAATCGAGCGTCACGCCAAGCGGGCGCGCGCGCCTGACCATCACGGCGCTTGGCACGCGCCTTAGCGCGACAGGGCAAATCGTCAATGCGCAGCAGCCCTTCAAAGCGCCGATTGCGCGCGTGTACTTCGCCGTGCGCGCCGAGAACTTGCAGAGCGGCGTGCTGTGGCGGCGCGAGCTGCTGCACAATGGCGCAGTCGTGCAAGCTGCTAGCTATTTGTGGGGCTTGCGGGCGCAAGGTCAGATGGTCTTTTTCTTCGGGCAAGCGGAAGGTTTTCCTGCGGGCGATTACGAGATACGCCTGTACATCGGCGCGAGCGAGACAGCCGCCGCGCGCGCCGCTTTTCGTATTGAGTAGCTATTTATCCTGAACGCATTGAGGAGCTTTTGAGCGCCTATGGCACGTCTGTACATTCCAAAACGCGCTATGGTCATCGTGGCGCATCCTGATGACATCGAGTTCTCGTGCGCAGGCACGGTCGCGCGCTGGGTGCGCGAAGGCGCGCAGGTCTGCTATGTGCTTTGCACCAGCGGCGATGTCGGCATTGCGCAGCCGGGCATGACCAAAGCGCGCGCCGCTGAAATCCGCGAGGCAGAACAGCGAGAAGCCGCTGCCATCATCGGCGTGCAAGAAGTGGTCTTCCTGCGCGAGCCTGACGGCATGTTAGAGGCGACGCTGACCTTGCGCAAGAAATTAGTGCGCGAAATCCGTCGCTTCAGACCTGATGCCGTCATCTGTGGCGATCCGCAGGCGCTGTGGGCAGGTGAGAACTACATCAATCATCCCGATCATCGCGCCGCTGCGCTCGCCGCGCTGGACGCAATTTTTCCCGCCGCCGGTCAGCCGAATCTATTTGAAGAGCTGGCAGAAGAAGGCTTGAGCGCGCACAAGGTCTACAAAGTGTTCGTTATAGCATGGGATCGCGGCGAGAATTACACTTACGTGGATATCAGCAGCACGATTGACCTGAAAATTGCGGCGCTCAAGGCGCATAAAAGCCAGATGGGCGATTGGGATCCGACTGAGAGCGTGAAGGCATGGGCAGCCGAGCGCGCCAAGGGCTTGGAGATCGATTACGCCGAGTCATTCCGCGTCATCACCTTTGAAGATGCTGCGCCGAAAGTAGAGGTGACTCTGCCGCACACAGCGGAGAGCGCTGAGGCAGTATCAGCTACAGGAGACTAGCTGTGTTCACGCGCATTTTGATCGCCAATCGCGGCGAGATCGCCGTGCGCATCATTCGCGCTTGCCGCGAGCTTGGCATCCAGACCGTCGTGATCTACTCAGAGGCGGATGCAGACTCGCTGGCGGTGCAGCTCGCCGATCGCGCCGTGCTGATCGGCTCAGCGCCGCCGAGCGACTCGTACCTGCGCGCCGAGCGCATTATCGAGGCAGCACGCCGCACTGAATGCCAAGCCGTCCATCCCGGCTTCGGCTTTCTCTCTGAAAATGCGGCATTTGCCGAGATGGTGCGCGAAGCAGGTTTGATTTTCATCGGACCGACGCCTGAGGCGATCCGCGCGATGGGCTTGAAGACGGCGGCTCTGGCGCGCGTGCGCGCCGTCGGCGTGCCAACGCTGCCCAGCTACGCCGGCGACGGCTTATTGGCAGATTTTCAGCGCGCCGCTGATCAGCTCGGCTATCCATTGCTGGTGAAGGCAGCTGCCGGCGGCGGCGGCAAAGGCATGCGCGTCGTGCGCACAGCCGCCGAGCTGCCCGAAGCGCTTGAAGCATCCGCGCGCGAGGCAGGCAAAGCCTTCGCCGATAATCGCTTGTTCTTAGAGCGTTACATCGAAGCAGCGCGCCACATCGAAGTGCAGGTGTTGGCAGATCAGAACGGCAACATGGTGCATCTCTTCGAGCGCGAATGCTCAATTCAGCGCCGCCATCAGAAGATCATCGAAGAATCGCCTTCGCCATACCTCGCGGCGCGTCCTGAGCTGCGCGCCGCCATGTGCGAAGCCGCTTTGCGCGCCGCGCAGAGCGTCAACTACATCAACGCCGGCACAGTTGAGTTCATCGTTGACGCGCACACAGGCGAGTTTTTCTTTCTAGAGATGAACACGCGCTTGCAGGTTGAGCATCCTGTGACGGAAGCCGTCACCGATGTAGACCTTGTCCAGCTGCAGATTCGCATTGCGGCAGGCGAGCCGTTGCCATTCCGCCAAGCCGATCTCTATCAGCGCGGACACGCCATCGAGTGTCGCATTTACGCTGAAGACCCTGCCGATCATTTTCTGCCGTCCACTGGCGATCTGCTATGCGTCCTGCCGCCGAGCGCGCCGCACATCCGCGTGGATAGCGGCGTGCGCACAGGCGACACGATCACCATTCACTACGATCCGATGATCGCCAAGCTGATCGCTCATGCGCGCACGCGCCCTGAGGCGATTCGGCGGCTGGACGCCGCGCTGGCTGCCTATGTGATCCTTGGCGTCACCACTAACATCGCCTTTCTGCGCGATGTTTTGGCGCACCCTGACTTCTTACGCGGTGAGACGACCACGCGCCTGATCGAGCGCGCTTTCGCCGATTGGCAGCCGCGCCGCGCGCCGCTGCCTGATTCTGTCCTGATCGCAGCCGCGCTCAGTCTACTTTTGCAGGGCGGCGCGCCTGCTGCACACGCTGCGCACGCCGAGTCCGATCCGTTCAGTCCATGGGCGCGTCCTGATAACTTCCGCGTAGGAGCATGAGGCGATGGAATTTCGTTTTGAACATGCAGGCGCGCTTCACAGCGTCCGCGCTGAGCGCGACGGCGAGAGCTTCCGCGTCCGAGTTGGCGAGCGGACGTATCTGGTGGAGCTAGTGCGCGCAGCAGGCGGTGAGCTGGTCTTCAGGCTCGGCGATCAAGTGCTGACGGCGTACATCGGGCGCGACGGCGAGACGTTGCATCTCGCCATAGGCGGTCAGTATTTCAAACTCAATCTCGCCAAGCCGTCCGCGCGCCGCAAAGCGAGCGACGGCGGCGCTGCCAGCCTGAGCGCCGCCATGCACGGACAGGTGGTGCGCGTCCTCGTGGCAGAAGGCGACCTAGTCAAGCGCGGTCAGCCGCTCGTGTTGCTCGAGGCGATGAAGATGGAAATTCGCGTGACCGCGCCGCACGATGGTCGCGTGGTACGGCTGCTGTGCAGCGCGGGCGATGTTGTACAGCGCGCTCAGCCATTGTTGGAGCTGGCAGAGGTTTGAGAGAGCACCTCATTGATGCAGCGGCGCAGCTCGTTGTACATGACAGGCTTAGTGAGCCAAGCGTTCGCGCCGAGCTGCGTAGCGATCTGCTCCACATCAGGATGCGCTGAGACGACGATGATCGGAATGCTGCTCAGGTCAGGCGTGCCGCGCATGAAGCTGAGCGCCGAATCGCCAGAGGCGGTTGGCATCATCAGATCGAGCAAGATCAGGTCAGGACGGTCTGTGATCGCCACGCGCACGCCTTCCACGCCATCTCGCGCTTGTGAGACGACATGTCCTAAGTTTTCGAGCAGATCGACCATCATCTGCCGCGTGTCGGGAATATCTTCTACCACCAAGATTTTCGCCATAGGTTACGCCTTAGTTTCAGCGATCTAACTTACGCCCAAGCATAACCTAGTTTGGCGCATTTTTCCCAACAAAGGTGCGCTGAAGGCGGATGAGGCTGCTTGCAGCGAGCGGATTAGCTCGGTATACTGTCGCCGCATTCATCAGCTTGCTGAGAGAGAGAGTACACTTTGCCTATGTCAGCAGCGCGCGCTGCGCTCATGATTGCCTGCTTATGTCTTGTCCATTTGCTCAGCGCTTGCGATGGCAGCCTACCTCAAACGACGGTCGCCGCCAATCCGCCGCTCAGCAGCCCAACTGCGCTGCCGGTCGCTCAGGCGACGCAACCGACGCCGACGCCAGAGATATTGGCGGCGCGCGTGAACGATCAAGGAATCAGCATGGCAGCGCTTGATCGCGAAGTGGCGCGCCGTCTGGAGACCATTCGCAGCTTCGGCAATCCACTGCCGCGCGATCTCGCCGCATTCCGCGCCGAAGTGCTGGACACGCTGATCGAGCAAGTTTTGATCGAGCAAGCGGCTGCCATTCAAGGCGTCCAAGTGACCGACGCCGAGCTAGAAGCTGAGATCGCCGCCATCATCGAGATCGCGGGCAGCCGCGAGAATTGGGAAGCGCAATTGAAGGCAGATCGGCTGAGCGAAGCAGAGTATCGCGCCAATTTGCGCGCCGCCTTGATCACGCAGCGCATGCGCGATATTGTGACCGCTGCTGCGTGCAAGAACGTGGAACAAGTCCGTGCGCGGCACATCCTCGTGCCTGACGAGCAGAGAGCGCTCGCCTTGCGCGCCGAGCTAGAAAATGGCGCCGATTTCGCCGCGCTCGCTGCGCTCAACTCGCTCGACGTGACCACCAGTCAGATCGGCGGCGATTTAGGTTGGTTTGCGCGCGGTCAGTTGCTGCAAGAAGAGATCGAAGTCGCCGCGTTCAGCCTGCCGATCAATGCGCTGAGCGCGCCGATCAAGACTGAGCTCGGCTATCACATCCTGCAAGTGCTTGAGCGCTCCACTGAGCGCCCTGTAGACGACGAGATGTGCTACCGCCTGACCGAGAGTACCTTCGAGCGTTGGATTCAAGAGCTGCTCAGCCGCGCAAAGATCGAGAAATTCCTATAGACTCAAGAAGCGTCTTGCCTCAGCGCACTTGGAAAGGCTTAGCCAAATGTCCCGAAACATGAGCAGCACTTATAATACGCTCACCATTGTCTTTTTAGGTTTGAGCGCATTCGTGTTCATATGCGCTTTGTTGATGATTGCGCGCGTGATCCGTCCGCCCGCAGCTTTCATACCGCGCACGCCGACCGCAATTCCAACTGTCGAGCTGCCGACCGTCACGCCGACTGATACACCAACTGCCACGCCGACGCCGACCGACACGCTCACGCCAACGCCGTCCGAGACGCCGACGCCGACCGAGACACCAACGTCAACTGCTACGCTGACGCCGACGCCTGAGCCGCCGACGCCGACACTGCCGCCTGAAGCGCCAACGCCTACCGAGACGCCGCAAGTGCAAGGCTAGGTGATGCCCAACAGGCAGGTCGGCTGCGCATTGAACCTGCTGACAGCGCTCTTCCTGAGCGCCGCTTGCGGCGTGATCGGCATCACTGTGCTGCTTTTGACAGGCGCGCTATCGCCGCCTGAAGCGCTTGCGCCGCGCACTGTGACGCCATTGCGCGCGCTTGTCTTGCCCAGTCCAACGCCTACACTGACCGCGACGCGCACGCTCACGCCGACTGCTACGCCAAGTTTGACGGCGACGCCAACGCACACCTTCAGCCCGAGCCCGACGCAAACGCCGTCAGCCACTACGACGACAACCCTCACTGCGACTGCTACCTTCACGGCGACCGCAACGCGCACTGCAAGCGCGACCGCCACCTTCACAGCGACCGCGACTCAGACTGACACGCCGACGCCGTCTTTGACGCCGACTGAGACCTTGACCGCGACGCCAACTTTCACGCCGACGCCCGCTTTCCCGCTCATGCCGCTGCAGACGACTTTCGCGCGCTTCCAAAATAGAGAAGATTGCGCCTTTCAAGGCATCAGCGGCGTCGTCATCGGCTTGCAACAAGAGCGCCTCACGGCGCGAGTCGGCATTCAGGTGCAAGTGACGGGCAGAAATTTTGCGCAGCGCGCCAGCATCGAGAGCGATTCAACTTACGGCTGGCTGATTCAAGTCGGCGAGCGCCCTAGACGCGCCGCTTATCGCGTCCAGTTGCTCAGCCGCGAAGATGTTATACTCTCGCCCGCCGTGACAGTTCAGTTCGATGGCAATTGCGAACGCAATCTCGCCCAAGTGGACTTCACGCAAGTTCGACCTTTTTAGAGAGACTCTAGGCTATGGCTGAGGAAAGACCGCCTGTTTCGTCTGAAGACGCCGCGCCCGATGACGAACCGCTCAGCGCTTATGACCTGCCCGCTGCGCCTGTTGTGCGCCGCACGCGCCGAAAGCCGCCATGGGATGCTGCGCCGCAATACGCCGATGAGCCATCGCCGAGCGGCTACGGCTGCGCCGATGTGATCACAGCTTTCTTCATCCTGCTCTCAGCAGGCGTCGTCTCGCTGACCATCTTGCTGATCGCCAATCCCTACGCGCCGATCAATCCGTTTCCGCCGCCTACGCCGCTCGCTCTGCTCGTCCTAGCGACGCCTGAGCCGACGCTGACGCCGAGCGCCACGTTCACGCCTGAGCCGCCTACCCTGCCGCCGCCGACAGAGCCGCCGACCGCCACACCGACCGAGACGCCTGTTCCCACAGCCACAGAGACGCCTACGCCGACCATCACGCCGACTCCAGTGGTCGGCGGCATTGTCACGCTGCCGCCGACGGCAGCCGCGCCTGAAGCATCGCCCGTCTCACAGAGCGGCACGCGCTCGCTTTATCCGTTCAGCCTGAACGCGATTCGCTACCAAGCGCATGACGGCAGCGAAGGTTGCCGCTGGCAGAGCTTGGCGGGCTTGGTGCTGAACATGCAAGGGCAGCCGCGCACGCGCGAAGAAGGCAGCCTGACCGTGCGCATCACCAGCGCTGACGGCAACATTGATGAATTCCACTACACAGGCGAGCAGCCGAAGTTCGGACCGAGCGGCTTCGAGGCGTTTCTCGGCACAACGCCGCGCGTCGGCGATTACACTGTGCAGCTGCTTGGCATCACAGGCGTGCCTATCTCGGAGAAAGTGACCGTGCAAGCGCGCAGCGGCTGCGATGAGAACGTCGTTGTGGTCGAATTCATCCAGAATTACATCTATTGAGCGCGCGGCGCGGTCGGCTGACCGCGCCACACAAGTCGCTCACTTGGCGAACTCTGTAATGCGCGTCTCACGCATCACTTGCACCTTGATCTGACCTGGATACTGCATCGATTCCTCAATGCGCTTGGCGATCTCGCGGGCAAGGCGTGCCGCGCCGACATCGTCCACTTCTTCAGGGCGCACGATCACGCGCACTTCGCGCCCTGCTTGCAGCGCGTAGCTCTGCTCTACACCCTTGAACGAGTTGGCGATCTCTTCGAGCGTGCGCACGCGCTTGATGTAGGTCTCCAAGCTCTCGCGGCGTGCGCCAGGACGCGCGCCGCTGATCGCGTCAGCCGCCTCGACGATGATCGCCTCGACGTACAGCTGCTCAACTTCGTGATGATGGCTAGCGATGCAGTTGATCACTTTCTCGTTCACGCCATAGCGCTTACAGAATTCTGCGCCGATGATCGCGTGCGAACCTTCGGTCTCGTGGTCAATCGCCTTGCCGATATCGTGCAGCAAGCCGCCCATCTTAGCAATTGCCACATCCGCGCCCAGCTCAGCGGCGATCATGCCCGCCAAGTGCGCCGTCTCAATCGAGTGCGCGTGCTGATTCTGCCCATAGCTGGTGCGGAATTTCAAGCGTCCCAGCAGCTTGATGATCTCAGGATGCAAGCCTGGCACGCCCGCTTGGATTGCGGCAGCTTCGCCTTCCTCGCGCACCACGCGCTCCACTTCTTTGCGCGCGTCTTCCACCAGTTTCTCAATGCGCGTTGGATGAATGCGTCCGTCCAGCACCAGCTTGCCCAACGCGCGGCGCGCCACTTCACGGCGGACAGGATCGAAGCTGGAGAGCGTGACCGCCTCTGGCGTGTCGTCCACCACCACATCCACGCCGGTCGCCTGCTCAAAGGCGCGGATGTTGCGTCCGTTGCGCCCAATGATGCGCCCTTTCATCTCATCCGACGGCAACGGCACCACGCTGACCGCCAGATCGCTGACCTGCTCAGAGGCGATGCGCTGAATGGCGAGCGCCACCACGTCGCGCGCGCGGCGATCCGCTTCCGTCTTCAGCTCTTCATCCAGCTCGCGCAGCTTGCGCGCCATATCAGCGCGCACCTCGTTCTCCAGCGAATCAAGCAAGTGCTGGCGCGCTTCCTCGCGAGTCATCTGCGCTACGCGCTCCAGCTCAGCGCGGCGCTCTTCATACATCTTGTCCAGTTCCTGACGGCGCTTATCGAGCGCGCTTTGGCGCTTGTTCAGGTCGCGCTCGCGCGCTTCAAGGCGCTCCAAACGCTTATCGAGTTCTTCGCGCCGTCTGTCCAGCCGCTCAGCTTCGCGGTCATTCTCATCGCGGCGGCGTCGAATGATCTCTTCCGCTTCGTTCAGCAGACGTTGCGCGTCGTCGCGCGCGCGCAGCTCAAGCTCTTTGGCGCGCGAATCGGCTTCCGAGACGATGCGCGTCGCCTCTTCATCAGCCAGTTTGCGGCGCGTAGCGACGTACTCTTCCAATTCGCGCTGCACAACGCGGCGTGTTCGGTTGCCAAAGATGATCACCACCGCAATGATCACCACGCTCACAATGATGAAATCAAGTATGCCCAGCACGAGTAGCGAACTACCGTCCATGCTTCACCACTCCTCATCGGCAGGCGCCCTGCCGTCTGCATAAGATGTGAAATGAATCGAGCCGTAGCTAAATGCTTAGCAACGGCTGAGCATGGTGCTTATGCGAAAACAGTTTTCCTGCTGAAACGCGCTGCGCTCAGGTGAGCCGATCTGCTTCCCCGCCGCAGTATATCATCCCTTGAATAGTGGAAAGCCTTCGCACGGCGTGCCTCATGGTGAATCAAACTTGCCGCAGCGTCGCCGATGCGTTGCTGTGATATACCGAACGTTGTTCACGACCCATGCCCTGCCACACAACCGAAGACCGCTCACAAGTCGCGGTGCGCTTCCAACCCTGCCGCGCCCATCCCTACCATCGGGACGCCTTCGAGCGCGGTAAACTGTATTCCAAAGTCACCATTCTACCGTTGATCAGGCGTGTCACCTTGAACGGGTGAACATAAACCTGCATTATGCTACTGAACTCTATGATAAGGCAAATTTTGTTTTTGCGCTACAGGCAGGTTGAAACAGGATGATAACAACACGACAAATGCGGCACGGCGCAGAAGTGATCGCTTTTCTGCTCATCCTGAGCTTGGCGGCATGGCTACGACTCAGCGCGGCAGACGTGGTCGAGTTCAAGCGCGATGAAGCGAACTTAGCGCGACTTGCCCTTGATTTTGCGCGCGGACGGACCTTTCCGCTGCTCGGCATCGGCTCGTCGGTCGGCTTGCGCAACGCGCCGTTCAGCGTGTACGTTGTGACACCGCCTTTTTTGCTCAGCAGCGATCCGATCCTTGCCACACAGTACATCGGCGCGCTGAATGTGTTGGCGGTCGGCTTGCTATACGGCTTGGCAAGGCGCTACTACGGCGCGACAGCGGCGTTGATCGCAGCGCTATGCCTGGCAGCCAGCCCTTGGGCGGTCATATTCTCGCGCAAGCTGTGGGCGCAAAACGCGCTGATGCTGTTCATCGTCTTGACCGTTGGCAGCGCGCTCGTCGCTTTCCTGCCTGATGAGCGCAAGGCGCGCCTTGCACAGCTGCTGCACCTGCCGCTGCTGAGCATCACTGTGCAAATTCACTTCGCCGCGCTTGCGCTCGCGCCGCTCTCGCTCTACCTGATCCTGCAGGCGAGAAAGCGCTTGACGCGCTACTTTTGGCTCAGCTTGCCGTTGACAGCGCTCACGCTTGCGCCATATGCCATTGGCGCGCTTGAGGCGATTTGGAGCGGCACTTGGGCAGGCGTCCAGCTGAGCGGCGCGCCGAATGCAGCGGACGACACGCTATTGAGCGCGCAGATGCTCACCTACGCGCTGATCGTCCTGAGCGGCGCCGATCTGCACAGTCTGGCAGGTGCGCAGATGTTCCAGCGCTGGTTGGAGACGCTGCCTGCGCCGATGTATGGCGCGCTGTACCTTTTCGGCGCGCTCTGTCTTGCTTGCAGCATTTGGCGGCTGGTGCGCGGCGTGCGTCACAAACAAGCACTAGATGTGGCGCTCGGCATATGGTTGCTCGCGCCGTTGGCAATTTTCTCAGTGCGCTGGGTGACGCCGCAATTGCACTATCTGATTCCGATGATGCCTGCCGCGTTTTTGGCGCTCGGCGCCACGCTTCACGACCTGATGCAGCGCGCGCGCTCGGCGACCGTCGCGATTGCGCCGATCATCGGCATCGCGCTTTTGCAAGTTGCGCTGATAGTGCATTTGCTGAGCTTTTTGGCGCGCGTTGCCACACCTGATGGCTTTGGGACGCCGCTCGGCATGTACATGCCAATTCGCGCTGAGCTGCTCAGGCGGCAGCCTGCCGAACTGCTCATCCGCGTTGATGGACAATTCATCGGCATTGATGATGAGGCGACTGTCTGGGACGCGCTGCTCTACGATCTGCCTGCGCGGCGCTTCCTGCCGCCTGACCTAGACGTTTTCCCTGCGCAGGACGCGCTCGTGCTATCCATGGATTGCGCAGCAGACGCCGCTGGCGAGCGCTACGTCATGCGTCCGCTGCCCGATGGCACGCCTGAGCGCTGTTTTACGCTCTCAACGCGGCGCGCCGCCGATTTTGAGCGCGCGCGATACACCGAATTGCCTGAGCGCGCTGCGCTGCGCAGCGGCGGCGGCTTGCAAGCGTTCAGCTGGGACGCGCAACGACGCTGCCTGCACCTGGTCTGGCATTTATCCGCGCCTGCCGCTACGCCTTTTGGCGATCAATTCCACGTGGCGCTCTCGCTGTATGCCGCCGATCAGACGCGACTCGTCCAAGCGGACGGGCAGTTCTGGCTAGGGCGCTTTTGGCGCGCTGAGGATCGCGTTGTGAGCCGTCACTGCCTGCCTGAACTCAACGCTGAGCCTGCCTACGCGCAGATTGGCTTGTACACCTACCGTCAAAGCGCGGAAGGTCTGCAATTTTTCAACCTGCAATGGCTAGAGGACGGCTCAGACGCGCCTTTTTACAAGCTCATGTTGCGCAGCGCACCAACGGAGTGAGCGCTGATCAGCGCTTGCACAATCCGCGCAATCAGTGGTTTTATCTCGTCTGAGGCGCTAAAATATGCGCTTGCAAAACGGCTCACACAATAGAGGACGTGGCTTATGCGAAAGGTAGCGAGATTTTTCATTTTCAGCGTGTTGGTTCTGGCATTGGCGAGCCTGCCAATGCTGACACAAGCGCAGTCGCGCGGCAACATCTTGGTCATGGCGCGCGCTGCCGATACCACTGGTCTTGATCCGCACAAACAGACCGCTTTTGCGTCGCTGCGCCTGCTTGAGCTGATCTACGAGACATTGGTGACGCTCGATCCTGACCTGAATATCGTGCCGATGTTGGCAGAATCGTGGCAGTTCAACGCTGACTCGACGCAACTGACCATGCAGCTGCGTCAAGGCGTCTTCTTCCACGACGGCACAACGTTCGACTCGGCTGATGTGAAGGCGACCTTCTCACGCATCCTCGACGAGGCGACTGGCGCCGCAGCGCGCAGCAACTACACCAGCATCGCCAGCATCGAGACGCCTGACGCTTACACAGTGATCTTCAATCTGAACACGCCTGACGTGCCGATCTTGGCGGCAATGGCGAGCATCAACGCTGCCATCGTCTCTGAAGAAGCGGTGGCTGCCAACGAATTTGAGAAGCGCGCTATCGGCACTGGTCCATTTGTGCTGGAGCAGTGGATTCCTGAGGAAAAGACCACGCTCAAGCGCAACGACAACTGGTGGGTTGAAGGACCGTATCCAGATGGCATCGAGATGCGCGTGATTCCGAACGAGGCGACCATCGTGGCTGCGCTGCGCGCCGGCGAGATTGACTTCGCGCTGCTCAACGATCCTTTGGCAGCGGCTCTGCTCAAGGACGATCCGAACATTGTGCTGAACCGCGTGCCTGCGCTCGCTTATCACGTCTTCCAACTGAACGCCTCGCGTCCGCCGATGGATAAGCTGGAAGTGCGGCAGGCGATGTCGTGCGCGATAGATCGGCAAGAGGTGCTCGAAACTGCCTCGCTAGGCGAAGGCACGGTCACTGGTCCGCTGACCATCCCTGCCTATCGCGTCGAGCCGAGCGAATTCTTCTGCTACAAGCGCGATCTGAACAAGGCGCGCGAGCTGCTGGCAGCGGCAGGTTTGCTGAACGGTTTCACGCTCAAGACCATCGTCGCCAATGCGGATCCGCCGACCGCGCTCTCAGAAGCACAGGTCATTCAGGCGCAGCTAGCGGAGATCGGCATCACGCTTGAGATCGAGGCGATGGAATTGAGCGTATACGTGGATCGTTGGTTGAAGGGCGATTTCGACACAGCAGTCGCGCTCAACGGCGGTCGTCCTGATCCGTACACAATGTACGCGCGCTACTGGACGAAGACGGGCAACTTGCAAGGCGTCGCCAATTGGATTGACGACCTGACGGATAGCTTGATGGCGCGCGGACGCGCTGAGAGCGATCCTGAGAAGCGCCGCGAAATCTTCACGCAGTTCCAGAAACACATCGTGGAGCAAGCGCCTTGGATTTGGCTCTATAACGGCTATGAGTACACTGCGCATCAGCCGTATGTGGAAGGCTTCATCCCGAATCCGATGGACTCGCTCGTCTCGTTCGCAGCCGTGCGCCTGAAGCGCTAGGCGCATGCCGCTATTGGCTGCCGTCTGCTCACAACTGGCGGACGGCAGCCAAATTGAGAGCTGTTCGTCATGCTGCGCTACATCGCACAGCGCCTGATCGCGTTTCTGCCGACCCTGCTCGGCGTCTCGGCGCTCGTCTTCTTCGCTATGCGCCTGATTCCGGGCGACGCGATCACGGCACAGCTCGGCACAGAGGCAGGGATGCTGACGCCTGCACAGCGCGCCGCGCTAGAGCGTTACTACGGTCTGGATAAGCCGCCGCTTGAGCAGTACTTCATCTGGCTCGGCGAAGTGCTGCAAGGCAATCTCGGCTTTTCCATACGGCACGGCAAGCCTGTGCTAGAAGTGATCCTCGACCGTTTTCCGCTGACCTTGCAACTGGCAGCGATGTCGGTCTTGATCGCGTTGGCGATCGGCATTCCAATCGGCGTGCTGAGCGCGATCTATCACAACACGCTGATCGACCTGATCGGCAGGCTCTTCGCGCTGCTCGGCTTGGCACTGCCCAACTTTTTGGTCGGCACGCTTGTGATCTACGTGCTATCGGTCTATTTCAAAGTGCTGCCGAATAGCGGCAATTACGTCAGTTTCAGCGTCGATCCGCGCCGCAACTTTGAGCAGATGATCTTCCCTGCGCTCACGCTCGGCTTCGCGCTCGCCGCGTCGTTGATGCGCATGACGCGCTCGACCATGTTAGAAGTGCTGCGCGAAGATTACATCCGCACGGCGCGCAGCAAAGGTCTGCGCGAGCGGACAGTGACTTATCGCCATGCGTTGCGTAACGCGCTGATTCCTGTGGTCACGCTGCTCGGCGTGCAAGCGGGCTACTTGCTGGGCGGCGCCGTGATTGTCGAGCAGATTTTTGCGCTGCCCGGACTAGGACGCTTGGCAGTGAATGCTATTTCACAGCGCGAGTACGCGCTTGTGCAAGGCGTGACGCTCTTCATCGCCTTCAACTTCGTGCTGATCAATCTTGCTGTAGACGTGCTTTATGCCAGCATCGATCCGCGCATCAGTTACGGCAAACGTTAAGCCGTTTCTCATCCGCCTGCTGGTCAATCCGAGCGGCGCGCTCGGCATGAGCATTGTGTCGCTCTTCGTGCTAGTGGCGGCGCTCGGCGGTGCAGGACTCACGCCGTATCCGCCTGCTCAGCAATTCGGTCGCGACCGTTTGAGCGCGCCGAGTGAGCGCTACCTGCTCGGCACGGATTTATTCGGGCGCGATATCGCCAGTCGTTTGATGCAAGGCGCGTGGAATTCATTGCGCGTGGCAGCTTTGGCAGTGCTGATCGCAGGCACGCTCGGCACGCTGATCGGCGTGACGGCAGGCTTCATCGGCGGCGCGCTCGATACACTGATCATGCGCGTGATGGATGTCTTCTTCGCCTTTCCTGCGCTGTTGCTGGCGCTGCTGATCATCGCCGTGCTAGGGCGCGGCGCGAGCAGCGCTGTGATCGCCATCGCCATCGTCTACACGCCAATTTTTGCGCGCGTGGCGCGCGGACCGGTCCTAGCGTTGAAAGCGATGGAGTACGTCACAGCGGCGCGTTGCATCGGCGTGCGCGAGCCGAGCATCCTGCTGCGGCACATCTTGCCTAACATGCTGGCGCCGCTGATCGTGCAGTTCAGCCTGGCGCTCTCATGGGCGCTGCTGACCGAAGCCAGCTTGAGCTTTCTAGGTCTTGGCACGCAGCCGCCCGATGCATCTTGGGGCGTGATGTTGGCGGAAAGCACGAGCATCGCGGAGCGCGCGCCATGGCTGATGTTCTACACAGGCGCGGCAATTGTGCTTGGCGTGCTTGGCTTCAATTTGCTCGGCGACGGTCTGCGCGACGTCCTCGATCCGCGTCTGCGCAAGCGTTGAGCGCTTTTGTGGTAAACTGATGTGATTGCTGAGCAGGAAAACGCGATCCATGAACCTTGAAACCTTGACCACTGCCTTGCGTCAGATTGCACAAGGCGCTGCGCACACTTCTGACGTGCCGAGCGACTATCAGAACGCTTTGTGCGATCTCTTCGAAGGCTTAGGCATTCTGCGCCAAGATAGGCGGACTTTCAGCACGCCTACAGCGCACTTTTTCGTCCAGAGTCTGTTGCGCTGCCTTGAAGAAGGCGCGCTGACAGCTGAGGCGTGGCATGGCGCGCCTGAAGAGCCGTGCAGCGGCATCGGTGCGACGCTGACACGCGCGCTAGAGCGGCATCGGCGCGAATGCTCGCCGCAACCACAGCCTTTGCGCGTAGTCCGCACGGCTGTGGCGATCATCAAGGCGCAGCGCAACGGCGAGGATGTCTACTTGATGCAGTACGATGCACTCGCGCGTCAATTTCAGCCAATCGGCGGCAAGCGCGAGCTGAGCGACGAATCAACAGCGACGGCGCTTGTCCGCGAGCTGCGCGAAGAGCTGGCGATGGAAGATTTAATGCCAGAGCGCGATTTCAGGCTCTATCCATTGGTCGAAGGCGTGCGCGAGACCAGTATCTCGGAAAGCACGCACGTACTCTCTGCCTACGAGCATAGCTTCTACCAGCTGCTCGATGTGCGTTTCCATCTGCCTGAAGACGACGCCACGCGCTGGCTGACCGCGCATGAGCTGCTCAGCGGACGCACGCAAGACGGACGTAAGGTCTCGCGCTTGTTCGCCACGCATCTGGCAGAAGTGCTGCCTGCGCTGAGCTACAGCTTGAGCGCAGCTTTAGAATGAGCCGAATCGCGGCATTGTTGTGCCTGAGCGCGCTCGCGCTGCTCGCGTTGATGACGCCGCTGCCGCTCAGCCGTGCGCAAAGCGCCACGCCAACGCCGACCGCGTTCATGCGCGTGCGCCCAGACGCGGAATTTCAGCCATTACAGCGCGGCGTGCCGATTGTAGGCGAACTCAAAGATGCGCGCAGCGTGCATCGCTTCGCCGTGTTCGCCGCGGCGAACGATGTGATCAGCTTCGGCATGTTCCCTGAGCCGAATAGCGCGCTCGTGCCGCGTTTTGAGGTCTACGCACCGAACGGCGAGCGCGTAGCCGTTGGCAGCGCGCCTTTCGCTGCCGTGATCGGCTATCGCGCGCCTGCCACAGGCGCTTATATCGTCTTCGCGCGCGCTGAGCGCGGCAGCGGCGCATACAGCTTCTGGGTGAACAGCGGCGAGACCTTGCGCGACCTGTGGCGCGGCGATCTAGCCCTTGATCAAACCATGCAAG
>Ga0308403_1000134_pt1 | contig 30292 bp, 32 predicted proteins | sample HotsprSampleOSM3_FD_203470 | JGI IMG/M metagenome (GOLD analysis project Ga0308403, IMG submission 203470) | Hot spring phototrophic mat microbial communities from Octopus Spring, Yellowstone National Park, Wyoming, United States - 20060914_OS-M3 ... | reverse complement strand
TAATTATTTCAACGTCTTGTGCAAATTGCACAAAATTTTTTCTTTTGCACAAATGTAAAGGTCAGGTATAATCCACAAGTGAACCTGAAAGGTTTCCTTAGTTTTTTCGAGGAAGGTTACATGAGCAAAGTTAGTCTCTCCAAGCGTTTGACGGTATTCGCCTTGATCGCGCTGTTGGCGCTGGTGCCGAGCGCGCTGCTGGTGCGTGCGGCAGAAGAGCCGGTCGTGATCGGTGTGGCAGTGGCACAGACCAGCAACGTCGCCCTGCTCGGTCAGGAGCAAGTGATCGGCGCGCAGATCGCTGAAGAGTTCTTCAATGCGCGCGGCGGCGTGAACGGTCGTCCGATTCGGATCGCTTTTGCCGATACCGGCGGCGACGAAGCAGGCGCGATCAATGCTTTCCAAACCTTGATCAATCGCGAGAACGTGGTTGGTATTCTCGGTCCGACGCTCTCGCAGCAGGCATTTGCCGCTGATCCAATTGCCGATCAAGCAGGCGTGCCAGTCATCGCGCCTTCCAACACGGCGCGCGGCATTCCGCAGATCGGTCGCTTCATCTTCCGCGTCTCTGCGCCAGTGGCAATCGTGGCGCCAAACGCCGTGAAGCAAGCGCTGAAAATGAATCCTGAGATCAAGCGCGTGGCAGTCTTCTACGCGCAGAACGACGCTTTCAGCGTCTCCGAGACGGGTACTTTCCAACAGACTGTGAAAGACCTGGGCTTGGAGCTGCTGGACGTGCAGACTTTCCAGACCACTGACACGGACTTCACCACGCAGATCACCAACGTGCTGCCGCTGGAGCCACAACTGGTCATCATCAGCGGCTTGGCTGCCGATGGCGGCAACTTGGTCAAGCAACTGCGCGAGCTAGGCTATGACGGCATGATCGTCGGCGGCAACGGTCTGAACACGGCGAACATCTTCCCTGTCTGCCAGGAGCTGTGCGACGGCATTTTGATCGCCCAGGCTTACAGCTACCAGTACGATAGCGAAATCAACAACGCCTTCCGCGAGGCGTACAAGGCGAAGCAGGAGAAAGAGCCGCCACAGTTCAGCGCGCAAGCCTTCGCAGGCATTCAGGTCTTCGTCGAGGCGCTCTCCAGACTCGATGAGCGCAAGCCACTCAAGGACATGGACTTGGCGACGCTGCGCGCCGAGCTGCGCGATGAGATCATGAGCGGCAAGTACGACACGCCGCTCGGTCCGATCTCGTTCGTCGAGACCAAGAAGGACGACGGCACGCCTGCCGGCGGCGAGATCGTGCAAGAGCAGTTCTACGTGGCGCAGATCAAGATGAATCCTGACGGCAAGACGGGACGCTTCGTGTTCGTGGACTGAACTGCTGTCCGCCTTCGCTTAGCTTTCAAAGAGAGACGGGCTTCTTCGCCCGTCTCTTGACTTAACGCATTGTAATAGTTATTACGGCGAGACTTTCTATGAAACTGGTTGACCAATCCTCGCAGCAGTACCGCCGCTTGTGGTGGTTTGCCTCGCGCGGCTTCGCTGCGGTAGCCATCGTGCTGCTGATCACAGCTATTCTCACAGCGCCCAGCGGCTTGCAAAATCTTTTCAACGGTCTGGCAATCGGCGGCGTGTATGCCATCTTCGCACTGGGCTACACGCTGATTTTTTCCATCTTGCGCATCATCAACTTCGCACACGGCGCCATCTTCACACTCGGCGCGTATTTCACTTACTTCCTGACAGGTGCGGCAGTCGGCTTCAACGGCTTGCTCGCCAACCAGCGGCTGCCTTTTGAATTGCCTTTTCCAGTCGCGATGATCGGCGGCGGCTTGTTGGCAGGGCTATGCGGCATCTTGATCGAGCGCGTCGCCTTCCGTCCTTTGCGCAACAAAGGCGCCGATCCACTGCTGACGCTCGTCTCCAGCCTAGGCGTGGCAGTGGCAATTGTGAACATCATCCAACTGTTAGTAGGTGCGGAAATTTACTCATATCCGCGCAATCCATTCGGCGAGATGCCCGCTGCGCTCAACCTTGGCACCTTCGGCGGCTTGACGCAACGTCCGATCATCATCCGCACCATTCAAGTGATCATCTTCGCCGTCTCAATGGTGACGGTCGTCCTGCTGACCTACTTCATCAATGGCACAAAGACGGGCAAAGCGTTGCGCGCAGTGGCAGAAGATGCCACCACGTCCAGCCTGCTGGGCATCAACACCAATTTCTTGATTTTGGTGACTTTCTTCATCAGCGGCTTGGTCGGCGGCATTGCCGGCACATTGGTCGGCTTGAGCGTGAACGTGAGCGGGCCGTACTTCGGCATCAACTTCGGCTTGAAAGGCTTAGCCGTGATCGTGCTAGGCGGACTGGGCGATATTCCTGGCGCAGTGGTCGGCGGCTTGGTGATCGGCGTGGCAGAGGCATTCGTGCCTTCAGAGTATGTCGCTTACAAAGAAGCTATCGCCTTTGTCGTGCTGTTTTTGGTCTTGTTGCTGCGTCCGCAAGGGCTGCTCGGACGCGCTGCAGTGCAGAAAGTCTGATGGAGACGACAAATGGAAGGATTTTTCAGCACTTACGGCTCAGCCATTGTACAGATGGCGTTAGCAGGCGTCCTTGCGCTTTCGTTATATCTGCCGCTGATGGCAGGGCAGCTCTCACTGGCGAGTCCGGGCTTTTACGCAGTTGGTGGCTACGTGGCAGCTTTGCTTTCCACACAGGTCTTCACAGGCTTTCCGAATGGCAGCTATCCAATTCTGCTGGTTGTGCTGGAGATGGTGGTGGCAGGCGCCATCTCAGCGCTCTTCGCGCTGATCATCGGCATTCCGTCGCTCAGGCTGCGCGGCATTTATCTGGCGTTAGCGACCATCGCTTTCGTAGAGGTGCTGCGCGTCTTCGCCTTGAATCAGCCGTGGCTGGGCGGCGCTGTGGGCATTTATAACATTCCGCAGCCGTTTTTCAGCGCCACGCGCGTGGAATATCTGCTCTTAGCGTTGCCACTTTTGATAGGCGCGATGCTCTTCGTAGCGCGCTTGGAGCGCTCGCGCATTGGGCGCGCCTTCGTGGCGCTGCGCGAGGACGAGTTGGCAGCGAGCGCTATGGGCGTCCGTCCGACGTATTACAAGGTGCTGGCGTTCACGATGGGCGCGGTGTTAGCAGGCATGGCAGGCGCGCTGAACGCGCATATCCTGAACACATGGAATGCGCGGCAAGGCACGTTCGATCTGGCAATTCTGATTCTCGCTTATGTGCTAGTCGGCGGCTCGCGCACTTTTCTCGGTCCGGTGATCGGCGGCGCGTTCCTTGTGGCGCTGCCTGAGATCATCCTGCGCGAAGTAGCAGGCGCGCCCGGCTTGAATCCTGCGATCGCCACTTTCCTGCGCGATGGACGCCTGATCCTGTTCGGCGTCTTGATCGCGGTCAGCGTCTTCTTCTTCCCATACGGCTTGATCACGCCTAACTTGTTCAAGCGCCGCAAGAAAACGAAAGCACTGCCAGTGGAAGCGGCTAAAGCGACGCCAAAGGTCAGCCGAGGTGAGCTATGAGCGACGAGATCGTGCTAGAAGCGCGCAATATGACGCGCCGCTTCGGCGGCTTGTACGCTGTGGATAACGTCTCGTTCGAAGTGCGGCGCGGCGAGATTTTCGGCTTGATCGGACCGAACGGCGCAGGCAAGACCACGATGTTCAATCTGATCACAGGCATGACGCCGCCAACGCACGGCGAGCTGTTCTACAAAGGCGTCAACATCACCAATAAGCGTCCGCATGAGATCGCGATGCTCGGCATTGCGCGCACTTTCCAGAACATCCGTTTGTTCGGCACGCTCACAGCGCTGGAGAACGTGATGATCGCGCGGCATATCCACACCAAGAGCGGCGTGATCGAAGGCGTCCTCGGCTTGCCGCCTGCGCCGCAAGAAGAGCGCGCCGTCCGTCAGCGCGCGATGGAACTGCTGGAGCTGGTCGGTTTGGCAGATTCAGCCGAGACGCAAGCGCGCAATTTCTCGTACGGCGATCAGCGCCGTCTGGAGATCGCGCGCGCGCTCGCCCTTGAGCCTGAGCTGCTGCTGTTGGACGAGCCTGCAGCAGGCATGAATCAAAACGAGAAAGGCGCGCTGAGCGCGTTCATCCGCCGCATCCGCGAGCAGTTCAACCTGACCATCGTGTTGATTGAACACTATGTGCCGCTTGTGATGGGCTTGTGCGACCGCATTGCCGTGCTGAACTTTGGACAACTGATCGCGCTTGGCGCGCCTGAGGCAGTGCAGAATGATCCTGCCGTGATCGAGGCATATTTAGGAGACTAGCGACATGGCGATGCTGGAGATCGAGAACCTGAGCGTGAATTACGGCGGTATCCAAGCGCTGCAATCACTCAGTTTGAGCATTCAGCAAGGCGAAGTGGTCACACTGATCGGCGCGAATGGCGCAGGCAAAAGCACAACATTGCGCGCTATCTCGCGCATTGTGAACGCGCGGCAAGGGCGCATCATCTTCAACGGCGAAGATATCAGCCGTCTGGCGCCGCATGAAGTGGTGCGGCGCGGCGTGGCGCACTGCCCTGAAGGACGGCGCGTCCTGACTCGTCAATCGGTCTATGATAATTTGATGCTCGGCGCGTATGTCCGCAACGACTCGGCAGGCATCAAAGCCGATATTGACCTGCAATTCAAGCGTTTTCCACGCCTGCAAGAGCGCCGCAATCAATTGGCAGGCACGCTCAGCGGCGGCGAGCAGCAGATGCTCGCCATTGCGCGCGCGCTGATGAGCCGTCCGCGCTTGCTGCTGCTCGACGAGCCGAGTCTCGGCTTGGCGCCGCTGATCGTGCGCGAGATTTTCAACATCATCCGCGAGCTGCACGCGGAAGGCGTCACGATCTTGCTGGTTGAGCAGAACGCCAGCCTGGCCTTGCAACACGCCGATCGCGGCTACGTGCTGGAAGCCGGCAATCTGACCATCAGTGGCAAGGCGTCTGACCTGCTGGACGACGATCGCGTCCGCCAAGCCTATCTCGGTTAGCGCCCGATGATGCGCAGCTGATTCAGGCGTATGAAGTCGCCGAGCGGCGCGCCATCTCGGCTGATCGGCAGGCGCGCGCCGCTGATCGGATCGTACAGACCGACGCGCAATTCGTACTCGCCCGATGGCACATCTTCAGGCACTGGCACGCGCCATTCGTCTTTGATGATCTCGCCTGTTTGCCACAGGCGCGTCGGATACGGCTGCGCAAAATGCTCGCCCGGCACGCCATACCAGACCTGCCACGCGCCTTCGTTCGGCTGCCCGCCAAAGTTCATCACCAAGCGCTGATTCGCTTCATCCCACAGATGGATGAAAACGCTGTACTCAATATCTGCAGGACGCAAGGCTTCCCACCACAGGATGATATGGATCGGCTGCCCTGCGCCGAACGTCAAGTTATTCAAGTCCCAGCCGTGCAGATAGGCGATATCGCCAAAGTGAACGCCGAGCTTGCCGTTCGGCTCAGGCTTCTTGAAGCGATTGGCGTTGTTCACTTCATAGGCGGAGAAACGAAAGACGCCGTCATCTGCTGTGAAAGCGCGCCACATAACTTCCATGCGCGTGCGCGAGTGGATGATTTGATTGTAGTACAAACCGCGCACATTATACAGGAAATGACTGACGCTGCTATCAATGTAGTAATCTACATCTGCAATCTCGTCGAGCGTTGTAGGAAACCAATCGCCGCGAATGTCGTCCTGTGGAAAGAAAAAGTTCAGGCGCAGCTCGCCCGGCGCGACAATTTTGAGCGGTCTGCCGAGAGCAGCGCGCCGCTCGCGCAGAAAATTGACCAGCTCCATCAGCGCAGGATTGCCCAATGTTATCTTGGCTTCATCATCACGTAGACTGCCCAATAATGCGTAAGGTAAAGCTGACAGCGCACTCAGCCAACCAGGCGCAGCAAGACTGAAGATGACGATCAGCGCAGCGGCTTTCTGAACAGGACGCGCCACGTAGCGCCAACAGACTCGGCGCATGAGCGCCTCGGCTTGCGCTGCGATCAGCCAACAGAAGAATGGCACAATCGGAAAGCTCAGCCGAAAGTGATATGAGTAAGACCAGAACCACGTGATGCCATACGGCACGATGAAGGCGGTAATCAGCGCGAGCGCGCCGCGTCGCTTCAAGCTGAGCGCACGCCATTTCGGCAACAAGCTCCACGCCAAAAGCGCCGCACCGAGCGCAAGCACAGCGTACTCAAGGACGCCGAGCCGCGTCGGCAGGATGCTAGTGGCAATTTGCCCGCTCGCCATCAGCTGAAACTCAGCCAAAGTCGGCGCCCTGCCACCAAAAGCCGATGGCAGTGCTGCAAGCCACAGCAGCGCACAGCCGAGCGCAGCAACGCGATAGCGCGCTGCCGCAAAAGGCACTGCCAGCAGCGCGATCAACAACAACCAACCGAGTTCTTGTCCGCTGCGCTGCGCCGCCGCTTGCCAATAGCCATCTGGCAGCACCAGCATCGGATGACCGTACAGCACATTGCGAATATACCACATGCCGCCGAGCGGAAAAGCGACGATCAACGTCAGCGCAGCATAGCGCACCAACTGACTCTGCCTGAGCGCGCGCAGAGAGAAGCGCCGCCGCGCCACGACTTGTCCGATGAGCGCCGCGCCGCCGATCAGGAGCAGACTCTGGATGAGCGCGCCTGCCGTCGGCTTCGTCCAGAGCGCAGCCGCCAAGAGCAAGCCGCTGACGACGGCGTAGCGCGCTTGGCGCTCGCGCCAAGCTAGGATGAAAAAAGCGGCTGTGCCTGCGAAATAGCCGGTCAGCGTCACTTCCAAGTCGCCGAATTGACTCCAAACGGCGTGATGCGGATAGAGCGTCCAGAGCGCAGCGGCGATCAAGCCCGCGCGTCGCGAGAATAAACGCGCGCCGCCGATGTAGGTCAGCAAAATGCTGTTGAGCGCAAAATAAGGCAGCACTGTGCGCGCCGCGTGATCGTCAATCGCATTCCAGAGCAGCTGTGCATAGGTATAAGCGAGCGGCACCTGCTGCGGATAGTAGCCAATGCGCGCTGGAATCTGCCCTTCGAGCAGGAACAAACGCGCGTTGTAACCGTAGACCCAGAGCGCGTCATAGGTTGTGAAGCACCAGTAGGCAGTATTCCAAAAGCGCAGCACAACAGCTACAGCTATTGCGACGATCAAGGCAATTTCAACCGCGCTGAGCGGCGCTGAGCGCGGTTGCACAGGCGGGCTCGTTCGCAGGCGACGCAACGCGAATGGCATGCCTAGCGCACAGACTGCTGCTGTGCCGAGCAAGACGTTTGAAGCGCTGAAGTGTCCAACTGTGCCGATGACGAACATGACGGTCGTGCTGAGCAGCGGGCTGAGCGCCAAGCTCAAGGCGATGACGAGCAAGCTGCTGCGCAGATCAGCGCGCGGCAGGACGATCAGCGCGTATGGCAAGCCAACGCCGATGAAAAACCAGAGCAGAGCAGGCGCGAGCGCGAAGGTAGGCAAGAGCCAATCGGGCATTGACATGCGATTTTCCTCAGGCGAGCGTAGTTGAAGCGTAGGGCAATCTTTACGAGATATTGGCGAGATTTTGATGATTCGTTGCGCGTTTCCGCAACAATAGCAGTACAATAGCACATAGAGCGAACGATTTCAAAAAGGAGAAATGAATCATGAAGCGCTTTGTGTGGGCGGCTGCTCTAGTCGCACTATTGGCGATGTTTCTGGGCTTGGTGGCGCCTGCGCAGGCGCAATCGCCTTATAGCGTGACGACGGACGGCTGCACAATCACTATCAATTTGAGCGATCCTTCCGCTTTTCCGAACACTTACAAGATTGGACCTGTGGAAGGCGACTGGCCCTACGTCTCTGTAGTGCCTTTGCCGAGCGTCTCAGCGACCATGCCTGCCAGCGGCACGTATTTGGTTCAAGTTAATGGCGAGATAAGTTTCAGCACCATCGTGACGGTCGCTTGCGATACATTCCCTGTCGATCCGCTCGATCCTGCTGCAGGCGAAGGCGATCCTGACCTCGTGGTGGACACCATCGTGCTGATTCGCGATACGGACGGCGTGATTCGCGAAGGGCAAGCCTTTGCGCGTCTGCTGCGCCCAACCTATTTGGGCAACCGTAGCATTATTGACATTCCCTACATCCGCGCCGGCGACGTCTTCGTCTTCTTCAAAGGGCGGACGTACAAAGGCGGCTTCCACACGCCGTTGCGCGTCTGTTTGCGCGGTGAAGGACAGTTGCTCTTCGCCAGTGTGCAAGGGCGTCCGCGCCAATTCGGTCCGGCAGTGCTGGCGCCGACTACAGGTCGCCGTGGCTTCCAGTGCGCATGGCTGAGCGATCCGGGCACTTTGGCGCTGGTGCGCCGCTAGAGGATAACGCGTTGTGCCTGCTTTTTTCACAGAAGCGGACGCCGATCCAAAAGCACTAGCAGGCTTGGCAGTCGCGCTGCTCGGCTATGGCGAGCTGGGCAGCGCAGCTGCGCACAATCTGCGCGAGAGCGGCTTGACGGTCATCATCGGCAGCGATGACAGCCATCAAGCTGATGCGGCGCGCATGGCAGGCTTTGAAGCAATGTCTGCCGCCGATGCCGCTGTGCGCAGTCCGCTCATCGTGCTGGCTGAGCCTGACGAAGGCTTGCCGTCTATTTATTTTGAGCGCGTGGCGCCTGGTTTGCGCGTCGGCGATACGCTGATCTTCCTTTCAGGCTATTGCCTCGCCTTCGGCTTCATCGAGCCGCCGCCATTCGTGGACGCTGTGCTGATCGCGCCGCGCGGCAATGGCGCAGCCTTGCGCCAAGCCTATCAAGCAGGCACAAGCGCGCCGAGCTTCATCGCTGTGGAGCAGGATTCGAGCGGCAAGGCGTGGCAACGCGCCTTAGCGCTTGCGCAGGCGCTTGGCGCGCTGCGCGGCGGCGCGCTGGAAGTGACCGCTCAGCAAGAAGCGGAGCTGCGCTTGTTCACACAGCAGACTCTGTTGCCGTCCTTGCATCATCTCATAACGGTCGCGGCAGAGCTGCTCATCCGCGAAGGCTATCCGCCTGAGGCGAGCTTGCTCGAGCTGTATCTCTCAGGCGAGCTGGCGCGTTCTCTGAGCGAGAGCGCGCAGCACGGCTTGCTGAACGCTCTCACGCGCAGCTCACAGACAGCGCAGTACAGCTTGCTCTCGCGCATGGAGCGCTTCGCAGACTCAAAACTCGTCCGCGTTTTCGAGAACGCCTTAGAGGAAATTCGGCGTGGCAAATTCGCGCACGAATGGTCGTCAGAGCTTGCGAATGGCGCGCCGCGCCTTGCCGCGCTGCGCAACAAGCGCGCAGCTTTAGCGTTGTGGCAGCACGAAGCGCGCACGCGCCAAATGCGCGATTCGGCTGCGCAAAAAGACACATGAGACGCATTCTGCTCGTCAAGCCGTGTTGCATCGGCGATGTTGTTTTCGCCACGCCACTTTTGGCTGCATTGCGCCGCGCTTTTCCTGAAGCGCACATCACTTGGCTGATCAACGCTTCCATCGCGCCTGTGCTGTACGAACATCCGCATTTGAACACTGTGTTTGAAGTTGGCGATACAGCCAATCCTGCTGCGCCGCGCCGATTGTTCAGCTTTGTGCGCCAGTTGCGCCGTCTGCGCGCCGATGCCGTCTTCGTGCCAGATCGCTCGCGCTGGTACAGCCTTGCTGTGCGCTTGGCAGGCATTCCGATGCGCGTCGGTCTGGATAGCGCTGGACGCGGCTTCGCCTACACGCACAAGGCGACCATTCGCCCTGAGTTTGTGCGCCATGAGGCGGAAATTTATCTGGATTTGGCGCGCCTGCTCAACATACCGACCGACGGTCTGTGGGCATTTGTGCCGCTGACGGCGCAGGCATCCGTGCAGGCTGAGCGCGCCTTGCACGAGGCGCGTTTGGCGCACGGCGGCTACCTGATGGTGCATCCGGGCGGCGGCGTGAACGTCGGAATGCGCATGGTTGAGAAGCGCTGGGCAGCCGAGAATTTCGCAGCGCTCGCCGAGCGGCTTGCGGATCGGCTGAGCGCGCAGATCGCCGTGATCGGCGCCGCCAGCGACCGGGAGGCTGTTGCGCGCTTCAAAGCGGCGCTCACAACGCCTTGTCAGGATTGGTCAGAGCGCTTCTCGCTGACCGAGACAGCGGCGCTCGCCGTGCGCGCTGCGCTTTACATCGGCAACGATAGCGGCGTAGGACACTTAGCGGCGGCTGCCGGCGCCAAAGTGCTGATGATCTTCGGTCCAAGCGATCCGCGCCGCTATGCGCCGTTCGTGCCGCCGACTCAGGCGCGCTACGCTTGGCGACCTGTGGCGTTGCCACAAGGCGGCGTGGCAAGCGGCGCGCCGCGCGCGTTCGATTGGGCGCGCGACGGCGTGAGCGTTGACGAGGCCTTCGCGGTCGCCTGCGCCCTGTGCTAGACGCTCGCTTCCTGTGTGATCAGTTTATTGAGATAGGCTTGTGCTTCTGACTCTGATTGGAAGAAATGCGCGCGCTGGAAACGCGCCAATTTCAGCACAGTTTCTGCCAGAATGCGCCCTGCGAGGTTCACGCCGAAGACTGCGATCTCGCCGCCCATCGGATGGCGCAAGACCGGCGCTTCGCGGGCGCGCATCGCGCCGTGTGTGGTGCGCACGGCGTTTGTCATGTCTACGAGCAAGTGGATCGGCTTGGTAGCAGCATTCAGATAGCGTTCTGTCTCTTCAAAAGCCGCCAACATCTCGTCCGCTGTCCATGGATCGGAGAAGACGACGCGCAAAATGCGCCCTTGCGCTTCAAGCGCTTGTGTAACAGGCATGGTTTACTCCTAGACTACTTCTGCGTACTTTTTAGTCCGATGGCGTGCCAAACGGCACGATCTCGATGCTGTGGGCTACCATATCTAGGTCAGGGCGATTGTTTTCAAGCCAGCCGAGCGCGTTTTCAAGCAGGTTGTTGGCGTGCGCTGCGCTTGTGCTGACCGTTGCGATGCCGATGCTCGCCGATTGCCAGACATCGTGTAAGGCAACTTCAGCAGCGCTCACGTTGAACTCGCGATGCAATCGCGCCAAGACAGTCTTCAAAATGCCGCGTTTCTCCTTCAGCGAAGTCACGCTTGGCAAGTGAAGCTCAATAATACAGATGCCTATGAACATAATACACGAATCACATGCGGAAGACGCCATACAAAGTTGTATCAATTGGCGCGTTCAGGCAAGCTGAGAGCGCAAGCGCGACCACGCGGCGCGTCTGCGGCGGATCGATGATTCCGTCGTCCCACAGGCGCGCTGTGGCATAGTAAGGATTGCCTTCGCGCTCATATTTCTCCAGAATCGGCGCTTTGAAGGCAGCCTGCTGTTCAGGCGTGAGCGGCGGCTCGCCGCTGCGCGCCAACTGATCGAGTTTGATGGTCAGCAAGACGTTCGCCGCCTGTTCGCCGCCCATCACGCTGATGCGCGCGTTCGGATACATGAACAGAAAGCGCGGCGCGTAGGCGCGTCCGCACATGGCGTAGTTGCCTGCGCCAAACGAGCCGCCGACGATCACTGTGATCTTAGGCACGCGCGCATTGGCAACTGCATTGACCATCTTCGCGCCATCTTTAGCGATTCCGCCCGCTTCATATTCCTGACCGACCATGAAGCCTGTGATGTTCTGCAGAAAGAGCAGCGGAATGCCGCGCGCTGCGCACAGCTCGATGAAGTGCGTGCCTTTCAACGCCGACTCGCTGAACAGCACGCCGTTGTTCGCCACAATACCGATCAGATAGCCTTCGATGCGCGCAAAGCCGCAGACCAGCGTCTCGCCGTAGCGCGCTTTGAACTCGCGGAACTGGCTGCCATCTACGATCCGAGCGATCAGCTCGCGCACGTCGTAGGTCTCGCGGAATGTGCGCGGCAGAATGCCGTAAATTTCCTCAGGATCGTAGCGCGGCGGCTGCGGCGGCGCCACATCCAGCGCGATCTGCTTGCGCACGTTGAGCGTCGCCACGATGTTGCGGCACTGGATCAGCGCGTCTTCGTCGTCCAGCGCGTAGTGATCGGCGACGCCTGAGCGCCGCGTATGCACATCGGCGCCGCCGAGTTCTTCCGCCGAGACATCCACGCCAGTAGCAGCCTTCACCAACGGCGGACCGCCTAGGAAGATTGTGCCAGTGCCTTTGACGATGATCGTCTCGTCGCTCATGGCAGGGATGTACGCGCCGCCGGCAGTGCAGCTGCCCATGACCACTGCGATCTGTGGAATGCCGAGCGCGCTCATGCGCGCCTGATTGTAAAAAATGCGTCCGAAGTGATTGGCGTCAGGAAAAACGTCATCTTGCATTGGCAGGAAGGCGCCGCCGCTATCCACTAGATACAGGCACGGCAAGCGATTCTCTTCCGCGATCTGCTGCGCGCGCAGATGTTTTTTGACCGTCATCGGATAATACGTGCCGCCTTTGACGGTCGCATCGTTCGCGATGATCAGGCACTCGCGACCTGCCACACGCCCGATGCCCGTCACGATGCCTGCGCAAGGCGCTTCGTTATCGTACATATCCCACGCCGCCAATGGCGAAAGCTCTAGAAAAGGACTGCCTTCATCTAACAGGCGATCGATGCGCTCGCGCACGAAGAGCTTACCTTGCTCAGCGTGGCGCTTGCGCGCGCGTTCGCCGCCGCCCTGCCGCACAAGCGCCAAGCGCGCGCGCAGCTCCTGCGCCAGGTCGCGGTTGTGCGCCGCATTTGCGCGAAAGGTCTCCGAGCCTACATCGAGCGTTGATTCGAGAATGTCCACAGGTCTATCCTAACGGTAAAGGCTTGAGGAAAGTGCATACATCTTTGGAAAATATGCCCGATCTTGGCGAGAAATGCCATTGCGCTCAGTTTTTTGTTGCACCAAGATGTGCTATACTGTTGGATATCGCTCAAAAATTATGCTTATCCCGTGAAATGTGCGCAAGCACAACTAGGTTCGAGGTGGCGCATGGACAACAATATGGTCGAGGTGATAATTGATAGCATTCGCGTCAGCCTGATGTCGCCACATCGGCTGGTCGTCCTGAAGGATACTGCGCAAGAGCGCTACCTGACAATCTGGATCGGACCGTGCGAATCGGATGCTATCACGGCAGAACTGCAAGGGCAAGGCTCGCCACGTCCGCTGACGCACGATCTGCTCAAATCGCTGATCGGCACGCTCGGTGCGCGAGTCCAATATATTTTCATCAACGATCTGCGCGACGACGTCTACTATGCGCGCATCGTGATGGACGTCAACGGTCGCTTGATAGATGTGGACGCGCGCCCGAGCGATGCTATTGCGTTAGCAGTGCGCGTGCGCGTGCCGATCTACGTCCACGAGGCAGTCATGGATCGTGCCGCGATCTTGCCCGATCAGGAGATTGAGAGCGACCCAAGCGCGCCGCCGACGGCAGAGATCGAAGATGAAGACGACAAGCTGGACATCTTCAAGAACTTTGTGGATACGCTGCCCTTCGACGATGACGAGCCTGAGAAAGAATAGACGGGCGACGACGGCGCACATTGGGCAGAGCAGGCGGCACAAGCTGCCTTGCTCTGCTGCGGCTTGAGCGCAGTTATGAGCAACCAACCCGAGCCGAGCGCCTCACAAGCGCCTGAGCGGACGCAAAAAGTGCCCGAGCGGCTCGTGCCGCATTCGATAGAAGCGGAAGAAGCTGTGCTCGGCGCCGTCCTGCTCTATCCCGAGATGTTGCTCGAACTGACCAGCATCGTGCAGCCTGAGGATTTCTACGAGCTGAAGCATCGCTGGATTTGGGAAGCGATGCTGGCGCTCTCTGAGCGCGACGACGCCATAGACTTGCTGACCGTCACTGAGGAATTGCGGCAACGCAAGCGCTTGGAAGATGTTGGCGGCAGCGTCTATGTAGCGCAATTGGCGAACAACACGCCGACCTATCTGTACGCCGAGACCTATGCGCAGGTCGTGCGGCGCGCTGCTATTCGCCGCCGCTTGATGGAAGCTGCCGGCAAGATCGCCGATATCGCTCGCGACGAAGCGCGCGATCTGCAGGAAGCGGTCAGCGCGGCTGAGGTGGCGCTTTTCTCAGTCACGGATGAGAGCTTGCGCCAAGAGATCATTCCAATCGAGCAAGCGGTCAACAACTACTATCGCCGTCTTGAGGAACTCTATCTCAATCAGCAAGAGATTCTCGGCGTGCCGACGCGCTTCACTGATCTCGATAAGCTCTTAGGCGGCTTGCAAAAATCCGACCTGATCATCGTGGCGGCGCGTCCGGGCGTCGGCAAGACCAGCTTTTTGCTCAGCGTGATGCTCAACGCGGCGCGCTCTGCCAATGTGCGCTGCGCTTTCTTCAGCCTTGAGATGGGCAACGAGCAGCTGGTGCAGCGGCTCTACAGCATCGAGACAGGCATCAACTCGCAGCGCCTGCGCGACGGCAAATTAGAAGATCATGAGTGGGATCGTTTTGTCGAGGCGACCAGCCGCTTGAATCGGCTCGCAATCTTCATTGACGACACGCCTGGCATCAGCGTGCAGCAGGTGCGCGCGCGCTGCCGTCGCCTGAAGAAGGAGAGCGGTCTCGACCTTGTGATAGTGGATTACCTGCAATTGCTCTCGAGCGGCGTCTCGCGCGCTGATACCAATCGCGTGCAAGAGATCAGCTATATCTCGCGCAGTCTGAAAGAGATGGCGCGCGAGCTGAAAGTGCCTGTCCTAGCTGCAGCGCAGCTCTCACGCGCCGTTGAGCAACGCGCCGATAAACGTCCGCAGCTCTCTGATCTGCGCGAATCGGGCAGCATCGAGCAAGATAGCGACGTCGTGATCTTCCTGTATCGCGATGAGCTGTACAATCCGAACACAGAGCATCCGAACCAAGCTGAGGTGATCGTCGCCAAGCATCGCAACGGACCGACGGGCAAAATTTCGCTCTACTTCCGCAAAGACTTGACGCAGTTCATTGATATTCAGGTCAAACAAGGCAATGTCGCCGATTTTTAGGAGTGTGCAGTGAACGGACATCGTTTCAATGGCTTCCCGAAAGGCGAGCGCGATATGACGAGCGTGCCGACGCGCTTTTTCAGCGAGCTGCTGCCGTACATTGACGACTTGGCTGAGCTGAAGTTGACGCTCTATTGCTTCTGGGCGCTTCAGCAGCGCGAGAGCGATTACCGCTACCTGCGCCTGCGCGACTTTTTGGACGATCCGCTCTTCATGGCAGGCATGGGCAGCCATTCGGCTGAGGCTGAGCGCGCCGTCCGCGATGCGCTGGCGCGTGCGCTCAATCGCGAGACCTTGTTGGCTGTGGACGTGCCAACTGTGAACGGTTCAGAGACGCTGTATTTCATGAATACAGAGCGCGGACGGCGCGCTATCGAAGCGTTGCTGCGCGGCGATTGGCAGCCTGAGAGCGCCGAGCATCCGATTCGGCTTGCGCCTGAGCGTCCGAATATTTTCGCGCTCTACGAACAAAACATCGGCATGATCACGCCGATGCTCTCTGAGACGCTCGCCGATGCTGAGCGCACCTATCCCTACGAGTGGATCGTCGAAGCCATGCGCATCGCCGTTGAGAACAATCGCCGCAATTGGCGCTACATCGAAGCGATCCTCAAGCGCTGGGCGCTGGAAGGCAAGCCGAATCAGCGCGTTGCCAAGCCTGCTGAGCCTGAGATCGATCCGTACTTGCGCGGCGCGTATTTTCAGCGCGACGAGACGGATTAGTCGCCGGCTTCGCTCGGCACAGCCTCAAGACTTTGATCAGTGGCGAGCGCTTGTTGTCCGCCTACCGTCACTACGAGCGTGCTGCTGAAGATGAGCGCGCAACCTGCTAGACCGAGCGCTGTCAAGACTTCGTTCAGGAAAAGCACGCCGAACAGGACTGCGAAAGGCGCTTCTAAGGCGAAGATTAGCGCTGCGTCGCTTGGCGGCAGGATGCGCTGTGCCCAGACCTGCACCATCAAGCCGAAGGCAGTCGCAAAAATGCCTGTGAAGGCTGCCACAGCCAGCACGTTCAGCGGCAGGTCGCTCGGCAGCGGATCGGCGAATGGCGCGATTGCCAAACAGATTTCCACATTGCACGTGCGCACTGCCGCAAGGATCGGCAGAAGCGCGCCGCACAACACGGCGACCGTCAGCGCTTGCGCCAGCGCCAGAAAGCGCCAATCGGCAGTGCGCGGCATCTGCCCAATGGCGAGGATATGCGCCGCATAGGCGAGCGCGCAAAGCAACGCCAGAACGTCGCCCAGCAACGTGCCGCCCGGCGCGTATCCCAAGAAGACCATGCCGAAGAAAGCCAAGGTGCCGCCCAACAACACGCGCCGCTCAATCGGCTGCCGCAGCACGATCAAGCCTAGGAACGGCACGAAGATGACGTACAAACCTGTGATGAAGCCTGCGCGTCCTGCGTCCACAGTGCGCAGCGCGAAGGTCTGGAAGATATAGCCTGCCGTGAAAAGCACGCCTGCGCCGATGCCCCAGAGCCACTCGCGCCGTGTTGGCAACGCGCCGCGCCGCCTGATTTCCAACAGCACGAACGGCAGCAAGACCAGCGCAGCGATTGCGAAACGCAAGGTCAGGAACGCCATCACAGGGAAGCTCTGCGTAGCGTCTTTGATCATGAAAAATGTCGATCCCCAGATCGCGGCGACCGTGAGCAGCGCACCATCTGCCAGCCAGCGCTCACGCTTGCGCTGACGCAAGCGGATGAGCAGCGTTGTGCGAAGCGATTTGGTTGTCATAGCGCCTCATTGTGTTGGACGAGTTGGACGCGCCTAGATTGTAGCATAGCAGGCGCGCCATGCCGCGTCGCGATGGCTGCCATACATCGCGACGCAGACGCAGTAGATTGCGTGATGATCAGGCTTTGCCGCCGCTTGTGACGCCGCCGCCGAAGATTTTGCCCGATAGTTTGAAGCCTGCCTGCTCAAGCCGCTCGCTGAACTTAGTGCGATAGCCTGTCGGCTGTAGCGTGCCGCCGCCGGTGTGGCTCGGACCGGGGCCTTTGTGATCGGGCGTCTTGTAGACGAATAGGTCTTGCATGGTGATGCTATCGCCTTCCATACCTTGAATCTCAGAGATTTGAATGATCTTGCGGCTGCCATCTTTCAGGCGCGCTTGCTGCACGATCAGCTGGACAGCGCTGGCAATTTGGCGACGCACTACGCCGATTGGCAAGTCCATGCCTGCCATGAGTGTCAGCGTCTCAAGGCGCGCGATAGCATCGCGCGGCGAGTTGGCGTGAACAGTGGTCAGCGAGCCGTCGTGACCAGTGTTCATGGCTTGGAGCATATCGAGCGCCTCGCCGCCGCGACACTCGCCGATCACGATTCGATCAGGGCGCATCCGCAAGCTGCCCTTCACCAAATCGCGGATGACCAGCTGACCTGTGCCGTCTTTGGCGCCCGGCACAGGCGGCGCCGTCTCAAGGCGCACCACGTGCCGTTGCGTCAATTGCAGCTCTGCGGCGTCTTCGATGGTCACAATGCGCTCATCCTCAGGGATGAAAGACGAGAGGACGTTGAGCAAGGTCGTCTTGCCGCTGCCTGTGCCGCCTGCCACCACGATGTTCAAGCGCGCCACGATGCACGCCTGCAGAAAGTCCGCCACTTCCTGAGTCAGCGAGCCGAAACGGATCAAGTCCTGCACAGTCAGCACTTTCTCAGGGAATTTGCGGATGGTCATCGTGATGCCTTGCAAGGCGGACGGTTTGCGCACCAGATGCACGCGCGATCCATCGGGCAGGCGTGCGTCGGTCATCGGATGTTCGCGGTCGAAGCTGCGCATCAAGCGCCGCACGATCTTCTGCGCGACCCAATCAGCGTGTTCGTCGTCGTCGAAGACGTACTCGGTCTCGATCAGCTTGCCTTTCCGCTCAGCGAAGATGATCTCCGGTCCGTTGACCATGATCTCGCTATAAGAGCGGTCGCGGATGAGCGGATCGATGGCGCCCCAGCCTAGGATGTCGTCCAGAAGCGCCTCGCGCAGCTCGTCGTACTCAGGCTTGGGCAGCTGCAAGTTGGCGCGCTGCAAAAAGATGTTCAGCCGATCCACGATGATCTTCTGATGCTCAGGATTATCGCGCCGCCATTCGTCCGCTTCGTTTGGCGCGGCGAGCAGCTTTGGGCGCAATTGGCGGCGCAGCTCGGCGACGCGCGGCGTGGTGCGGCGCTTGGGCGGCGGAATGTAACCGCGCGTTTCTTCAGCAGGCTTCTCAGGCGCAGGCGGCGGCGGTGCATCGGCAGGACGCACCTCAGGCGCGACTTTGCGCGCTTCTTCGGCGGGCTTGTTCAGGCGACGTGATAAAGGCGATCCCATGTGTTGCGTACCTCTTGTGATTCTTCAATGTGCAGCGTAGCTGTTCAGCACAATGCGCATGTGGCGCAGATTGACTGTATCTTAGCATAAGTGACGCTGCGCTATGCACCTTGCCTAGTAAGTTGTTACAACACTGCGAAAAGCGCGGCGATCAAGCGTTTTCGCAGGCGTGATACGCCAATTTCCCATACGCGGCATTCATCGCTACAATACGCGGTTATGAAAAGGTTTGCGGCTGAGAGGAGTCTGCCATGACCGTTTACAACGGCAAAGTGGCTGTGTGGTACGTGCATGGGCGCACGGTCGCCGAGAACACGATAGATGAAATCATCGGCGCGTTGCAAGAATTTGCGCCGGCTGTCGAAGCGGTGTGGGTCAAAATTGGCGAGGCAAGCGAGTGGATGGGCAACATCGGGCGCGGCGATCCGAAGCCTGATCTCGCCATTCGTGGCGTCGCCGATATCGATCGCTGGGTCGCCAAGTTAGCCGCTGCCAATCTGGAATTCCACGCTTGGTACATTCCGAAAGGCATCAATCCGACGGCAGAAGCAGACCTTGTGATCCAAGCCTGCAGCCGTCCGGGCGTGCGCTCGCTGATCATGGACGTTGAGCCGTTCACAGGCTACTGGGTCGGCGGGCGCGCTAATGTGCGTCCGTTCATGACGCGCCTGCGCACAGGCTTGCCCGCCAATTTCCACATCGGCATGAGCGTCGATCCGCGCCCATGGCACTTCAACAGCATTTTTCCGCAAGAATGGCGTCCTTATATCAACAGCATTCATCCGCAGACCTACTGGGCGGATTTCAGCCAGACGCCTGACGCAGCCTTGCAGATGGTCTACAACACATGGGGCAATTATGGCTTGCCGATCATCCCTGTCTTGCAGGGCTATCAAGGGCCAGGCAATCGCCTGACGCGAGAAGATATGGATCGGGCGCGCGTGGTGGCGACGGTCACTTACAAGGCGCCCGGCTTGAGCTGGTTCCGCTTTGGCACGCTCAACCGCACGTGGTATCCTGCCGTCAACGTCAAAATGACGGGCGAAGTGCCCGTTGGCATTGGCGGCAGACCGACCAATGGACGCTATGGCGCGGAAATCATCATCAAACCGGGCGAGATCGGCTACGCGGAAGGCACGTATGACGGCTCGCCTAATCCTTTGCAGAGCTTTCGCAACGAGGAAGGCTGGACGAGCCGCTATCTCGCCACGAGCGATACCTTCAGCCGAGTCTGGGTGCGTTGGGCGCCGCGCTTGCCTGCCAGCGGCTGGTACGAAATTTCCGCCTATGTGCCTTCGCAGCACGGCTCAACGCGCAACGCGCGCTACAAAATCAACGGCATTCTGGGTCAGCTGGCGGATTTCGAGGTGCGCGTCTCGCAGATCGCCGTGGATTCGCTATGGGTCTCGTTAGGCGTGTACCAGTTCGATGCCAGCAATCCGAATGCAGGCGTCGTCTTCCTCAACGATCTGACGGGCGAGCGCGGACGCGAGATCGCCTTCGACGCAATCCGCTGGCGGCAAGTGCTGGGCTGGAATCAGCCGCCGCGCTACCTTGCCGATGGCTTCGACTCGCCTGTCGGCTTGCCGCAAGAGCGCCAAGCGCGCGGCGGCACAACGTGGCCCGAGACGTGGCTCTCCACCAATCCATACAAAAATCGCTATTCGCTGCTCGGCACGCCGACCATTCACACGGGCGACGATCTGGTCATGCGGCGCGGCAGCACGCTCGGGCAATCTGTCCACGCTGTGGCGAGCGGCGTGGTGACCACTGCGCGGCGACTCTCGGGCAGCTGGGGCGACGTGATCGTGATTCGGCACGATCCGCTCATCAATACAGGACAAGTGGTCTATAGCCGCTACGGTCACGTCGGCGAGATGCTAGTGCGCGCCGGCGACCGCGTGGTGCGCGGTCAGCGCATTGCCGTCATCAGCGATGCCTACGGCGTCTTTCGCTCAGCGCCGCACCTGCACTTCGATATCAGCCCGACGCGCATCCTTGAGAGCGCACCTGCCGATTGGCCCGGTCTGGATATGACGCGCATTGAACGCGACTACGTCGATCCGCGCCTGTTCATCTACGGCAATCGTCCTGTGCAGCCGTGAGCAGAGGCTTGTTCTAGCGCCTGAATTAGGCTACGATCAGTTGAGAAGTCAGCCCATCAGATTCGATAGCGCTCGCATGAACTTTTTGACGCCGCAATTCTTCGACATGTTGGTGATCGCCACCATCGTGAGCGGTCTGTTGTTGGCGGCAGCGCGCATTCGCCGCGACTTTCAACAGCCGCCGCGCTTTCCCGAAGATGAGCTGCCAAAGGAATGATCGCCATGATTGAGCCTTTTACAGAGCGCCTGTGCAGCCTTGATGAGTTCTGTACGCTCGCGCAGGCTGAGACGGGCGATCTGCCGCGCCGCTATGAGCTAGATGAAGGCATCGTCCTTGAAATGTCATCTGCAGGCGCATTGCATGGCGCTTTGCGCGCGTGGATAGCCTATCTACTGAACGCACATGTCCACGCACAAGGCTTAGGTCTCTCTTTTGGCGCAGAGACAGGCTTTGTGCTGCACCAAGCGCCTGATGGTCGCGCTATTGTGCGCGCACCTGACTTCGCTTTTGTGAGCAAGGCGCGCTTGCAGCCGATCAGCGGCAAATTCTATCCTAGCGCGCCTGACCTTGCGGTCGAGATAGTCTCGCCGAGCGACACAGCGCGCCAGATGCGCCGAAAGGCGCGCCAGTACATGGAATATGGCACGCGCTTGCTGTGGATCATCTTTCCCGATGAGTCGGAGCGTTTTGTGGATGTCTACCGTCCTGAGCAGCCTGTGCTGACCGTGCAAGGCGAGCAGCTTTTAGAAGGTTACGATGTGCTGCCGAACTTCAGCGCGCCTGTCAGCCGTCTGTTCGCTGCGCTATCCGTTTGAGTTCTTTGAAGGAGAAGCGTTCTCATGCGCCGTATGCTTGTATTCCTGTTCGCGCTCAGCCTAGTGAGCTTCTCTGCGCTGCCAGCCGCTGCGCAGACGGATCGGCGCTTGCTCTTCGAAGAGACATTCGGCGGCAATTACAGCGGCTGGAAGCTCGCTGGCACAGCTGGTTCATTGAACATCACACAGAACGCAGTGACCATTGAAGTGAACGAGGAAGGCAGAGCGGCTTGGATCACACCTGCGCTGACAGTGCCTGAGGACATTGAGATCGAAGTTGAGGCGCGTGCGATCGAGCCTGATAGCAGCGGCGATTGGAATTTAGCAGTGTTGCTGCGCGTCAGCAGCCGCGATCTCGATGGCGAGTTCTATCACTTTGGCGTGGCAGGCAATGGCACGTGGCAATTCTTGGTGCGTCCGCCTGAGCCAGCCACATACGCTGATAACATTGAGAGCGGCAGGCTGACAGGCTTCGATGCTAATCGTCCTATCCAGCTGCGCGTCTTGGCGAGCGGCAATACATTCACGTTCTATGTGAACGGTCGCTTGGTTCGTCAATTCGTCAACGATGTGCTGCCTAGCACGCCTGGTCGCGAGCGTTTCTTCGGTCTGATGGCAGGCACGTATGGCGGCGTCAGCAGACACAAGGTTGAGTTCCGTAAGATCGCCATTTACGAAGTCGTGCGGCAGCGCGCGCTCTTACGCGATACGTTCCCTGATAGCAATCCAAATGCGTGGGGAACAGGCAGTAGCGCCAACAGCAATGTCTATCTTGAGAACAATTCGCTTGTCTTCGAAGTGCTGAAAGACAACGTGCTGAGCTGGAGCCAGCCGAACAAGAATTTTCCGAGAGATGTAGATGTGCGCGCTGAGGTGATCAGCGATCCGTCGAATCAAGGGCGCGGCTGGAGCTACGGCATAGGCGTGCGCGCATATAAAGACGGCGAGGATACTTTTTTCTACCTCTTCGAAGTGCGCGGCACAGGCGAGTTCACGTTCACAGTACAGCGCGGCGGCAGCACGATCAGGACGCTCATCAACACGCGGCGAATCGCCAATTTTGACGCGCAGGCGAAACATACCTTGCGCGTCCTCGCCGTGAACGATGTCTTCACGCTGTTTGTGAATGATCAGCAGGTAGGCAGCGTGCGCAGCAGCGATCTACGACCGCGAGATGAATACGGCATCCTGCTGACAGCTGGCACGTTCGCCGCGCCGAGCGCGCGCGTGCGCTTCACGAACGTCGTCGTCTCGCAGCCGCGCTAGGCAGATGCACAGTTTCAGGTCATTTTGATGCGAGGAGATGTGCCTTGAATACAGAAGATTTCGTCCGCCGCCGCCCTGTCTACTTGCTGCTGGATACATCAGGCTCAATGCGCGGCGCGCCGATCCAAGCCGTGCAGCAAGGCGTCACCATGATTCATCAAGAGCTGATGAATAATCCGCACGCCATTGAGACTGTCTATCTGAGCGTGATCACCTTCGCTGATAGCGCGCAGCAAGTGGTGCGGCTTGTCTCAGTGGAAGATTTCACGCCGCCGACGCTGCGCGCTGAAGGTCAGACGGCGCTCGGCGCTGCAATCACGCTGCTTGGGCAGGCGTTCGAGCGCGAGCTGATCTCGGGCGGCGAAGGACGCAAAGGCGATTTCCGTCCGCTCGTCTTCCTGCTGACCGACGGCGCGCCAACCGACGATTGGCGGACGGCAGTGGCGCGCTTCAAAGCGGAACGCGGCAACAGAGTCGGCGCGTTTGTGGCGCTCGGCTGCGGCACGAACGTGAACACAGAAACGCTGCAAGAGATCACGAAAGATGTGCTGTTCATGAAGGATACTAGTCCTGACGCGCTCAAGCAGTTTTTCCGCTGGGTCTCTTCGAGCATTCAGCGGACGAGTCAGCGCATTGAGGCAAGTCCTGACGAGAGCGGCTTGAGCGCGCCGCCGTTGCCGCCAGTCATGAAATGGGATCGCAGCACATAACTGTTGGCTTATCATGCCGCCGACTCTTCATTTTGTCATAGACTCGCGCGGCTGGACGACGCCGCTCGACCGTGATATCTTGACAGCCTTGATACAGGCACGGTTGCGCGATCTAGCCGCGCTAGATGTGCAGGTGCGCCTGTTGAACAACAACTGGGCAGCCGAGCTGCCACAGGAGGCGGCTGTGACTTTGCTCGTCCTAGCGCGTCCTCTGCCTGAAGGTTGGCAAGCAGCGCTGCAGGCTTGGCTGGATGAGCAGCACCTGCTCTACGTCGCCTTCTTCGATGGCGCGGCGCTGAGCGACTTGCAGGAAATCGCTGCGTTGACCGCTGCACAGCCAATTCCGCGCGCGCCGTATCGCCTTGCTGCGCAGACCACAGCGCAATTGGACGCCGCCTTCGCATGGTTTGAGAACTTGCTGCGTAAAATGCAGCCCGCGCTGCTGCCCGAAGCGCCGCCGCCGCCCGTCCGCATCACGACGACGCGCTGGCGCAACTTGCCCAGCAACCATCAAGACGCTCACGCCTATCCCGATCAGCTGACGCGCGCTGTGCGCGGCGCGCAAGGCTATAGCCTTCTCGGCGCCAGCCACCGCGGTCGCACGCACGCGCATCACGGCACGTTTCGCGATGACGCCTTCGCGCTCGGCGTCACGGCGCACTGGAACATCCTCGCCGTCGCCGATGGCGCCGGCACTGCCGCGCTGGCGCGCGTCGGCTCCAATCTCGCGGTCAATAGGGCTGTAGAGGCTATCCAACAGAACGCGCCGCCCGCGCCTACGCCTAACGATCTGGGACGCGCGGTCTGGATCGGCTTAGAAGCTGCTTATCACGCGCTATTCAACTTCGCGAGCGCTGAACACATGCCTGTGAGCGACCTAAACACGACCTTGCAACTTCTGATCCATTTTCCGCTTGAGACCAGCTGTTATGTCGGCGTGGTGCATATCGGCGACGGCTTAGTGGTAGCAGAGGCAGTGGATGGACAAATCTACCCGCTGACCGAGCCTGACGTCGATCCTGACGACGGCGGACGCACGGTCTTTCTGACAAGCGCGCCGCTCAACCAATGGAAGCGCCGCACAAAGGTCTACCAGTTCGATGAGCGCCTGAGCATCGTCGCTCTGATGACCGACGGACTCTCAGGCGATTTAGAGCCGTACGATGAGCTGCTGCAGCCTAACTTATTCAGCGCGTTGCGGCAGCGCGTCTTGTGCTATCCGTCCCATCTGCGCGAGAACGCCTTGCTCAGCCTGATCAGCTATGAGCGACGCGGCTCGTTTGACGACCGCACGCTCGCCGTCCTCACGCGCGATTAGTTCGGCAAGTCATCGGCGATCAGCGCCAATTCCTCAGGCTTCAAGATCGTGATCTGCTCGCGACCTACTTCAAGCAGACCTGCACGCTGCCATGCCGTCAGCGTGCGGCTGACTGTCTCAAGCGTCGTGCCGTTCATCTGCGCCAAATCTTGACGGCTCAAGCGCACGTTCAGATAGACGCTGCCATCAGCCTGCCTGACGCCAACTTTGTGCGCCAAGCGCACTAGCGAGCGCGCCACGCGCTGCTGGACGCGCTCTGCGCTCAGCTCGCGAATGCGCTCGTGCGCTTCGTGCAGGCGCGCCGCCAACATGCGCACAACGCGCACGGCGAGCGGCGCATGTTGCGACATGATCTCCCACATCAGCGCGCCTGAGAGCGCCAGCACTTCGCAGCGCTCTAACGTCTCGGCTGTGGCAGGATATGGATCGCCGCTCAGCGCCACGATCAGACCGATCAGGTCGCCTTCAGTGAACGTCGCCAGCGTGACATCCTTGCCTTCAGGCGTGTGCTGCACAAGGCGCAATCTGCCGCGCTGTAACAGATAAAAAACCTGCGCAGGCTCGCCTTGATGGAAAAGAAAGCCGCCGCTCTCGATCTCCAGCGTGCGCGCTTGACTCATCAAACGCTCATAGAGCGGCGGCGGCAGATCGGCAAAAAACTCAGTATGCTTTACGCTATTTGGCTTCACGGATGATTGATAAATTCATAAGAGTATCATATAATAACAAGCGTGCCTTGCAAAAGTGCGATTTGACTCAAGAGGTGCGTTATGTCTAGCTCAGGACTGAATCCATCTATGTTGGTTTCGCACGTGCTTTCAACGTATCCGCAGACAGCGCAGGTCTTCAACAAGTGGAATGTGGCGTGCGTTGGCTGCTGGCTGACGGACGAACATACCATTCAAGAAGTCGCCCAAATCTACAACCTCGACCTGTACGCCTTCATGCGCGATTTGCGCGAAGCGATCGGCGAGCGAGCCAAAGGTCCGGAACGCGCCTGAGCCGTGCCGTCTGTGTCTTTCAGCACACAGACGGCGAGCGCTCAACCGACTGCCGCCTGCGGCTGTGGACTGCTCAGCTCGGCGCGCACAAGGCGGACGCCTGCCACGGCGCGCACCTGCTCCAAAAGCGACTCGGCGCTCATGCCTTCAGGCAGCCTGCCCGTCAGCGCCACTGCGCCGTAGTGAACGGTAGCGTACACGCCATAAGGCAACACTTTTCCAACTGCGAAGCGCACTTGCTCGTCATCGTAGAGTTCGCTCACGTCCACGCTGCGCACGCCTGCGATGTGCGGCACGCGCTCAGCCAGCAGAAAGCGCTCTTGTGGCGTGCGCACATTGCCCATGAATTTCACTGCGCCTTGCAGCGAAGCGAAAGTGAAAAATGGACGCGAGGTGCGCAACGGCGGATAGCTGCGGATCAAGTCTGCGATGGATTCTTCGATGTCCTCATCAGGACGCGCTTGTACAGTTTGTTCGTTAGCCATGCCTCAGAATGCCTTTCGCGTGAAAAAGAGTCGTGTGCCGCGTATGATTCTACATCAATTCTAGTGTCCGTGAAGGCAATGCGCGAGTTGGCGATTGTGCTGCAGCCGTGCGTCGCTATAATCAAGATATCCTGACGCATATTTTATTCCAGAGGCTGTGTGCTGTGAGCGCTTTAGTGCAAGATGCAATTCCTGTCGGTTTGATTGAAGAGATCGCCTTTGAGCTGAACAAAAAGGCGGCAATGGCGATTCCAGCGGATGTGATGGAGCGCTTCGATCAGTTGATCGCGCTTGAGACCGAGCCGCTCAGCCTGCTAGTGCTGGAGCAGATCAAGGCGAATGCTGAACTCGCTATTCAGAGCGGACGACCGATGTGCGGCGACACAGGCTTGCCGCGCTATTACGTGAAAATTGGCAATGAAGCGCCGCGCATTCAAGGCGGCATGGTCGCTTTTGAGAATGCGCTGCGCCGCGCTGTGGCAAAAGCGACCAAGACGCTGCCGTTGCGTCCGAATCGCGTGCATCCGCTGACGCGAGTCGATCACGACAACAACGTGGGCATGCACGCGCCGGAAGTCACCTACACTTTTGAGCCTGACGCCGATTGGATCGATATCATCGCTGTGCATAAAGGCGGCTTGTTCGGCAGCGATTATCGCATGTTGTTCCCAAGCGACGGCGTGAAAGGCATCAAGCGCTTCTTCCTCGATGTGGTGGCAGAGTTCAATCGGCGCGGCTTGGCGTGTCCGCCGTCTGTGGTCGGCATCGGCTTGGGCGGCACCAAGGACACTTGCTTCCGCTTAGGTAAAGAAGCGGCGTGCTTGCGCTACGTGCCTGATCGCAACCCTGATCCGATGGTGGCAGAGCTTGAAGAAGAGTTGACCGAGCTGGGCAATCGGGCAGGTTTTGGACCGATGGGCTTTCCAGGCGCGACAGCGATCGCGGCTGTGAAGATCGAATGCGCGTATGCGCACACAGGCGGCATGCCGATGTCGGTGCATCATTTTTGCCATGCCACGCGGCGCGCTGTGGTGCGCATTTTCCCTGACGGCTCACACGCCTATCGCGACGATCCGCAATGGTTCACGCCGTACTATCGGCGGACTGTAGTGGAGTGGTAGCTGTGCCGAGCTTCCGCGAGCGTTGGCAAGCGGCGCAGGCGCGCAGCGGCGGCAACTTGGCGATTGGCATCGCGCCTGCGCTGGACAAGTTGCCGGCAGCAGTCGCCAAAATTGACGATCCATTTCTGCCGCTCGGCAAGTTGATCATCAACACAACGGCCGATTTGACCTGCGCATACGTCTTTCACCTGAGCGCCTATCTCGCCATTGGCGCGGCAGGCATCATCGCGCTAGAGCGCACGCTCGCTTACGTGCCAAGCGGCATCTTGAAAGTGCTGCACGCGCCATTCGCCAGCGCGGAATACGTCCGCGCCGCTTTTGAGGATGCGCTTGGCGCAGATGCGGTCACGCTGAGCAGCCCTGACTTTGCTCCGCCATACCTAGCACAAGCGCGCCACGGCGCCTTTGTGCCACACGGCGCAACTGTATCAGCCGCATTGAGCGAGCAGCTCGGCACGTATGTTCAAAATAGCGACGGCACGGGCAGATTTTGCCTTGCCGATCTTTGGATGAACTGGCAATTCGGCGCAGCGCTCTATCAGACGCGCACGCTCGCCTTCGAAGAGACGCTGCGCGCCGCGGCGCTCGCCTTGCGCGACTCAGCCGCAGCTGCTGCAGCCGCCACCTGAGCCTGCAGCGCTATTCTCGCCTTTGGTCTTGAAAGACGTGCCGCAGCCGCATGTGGAGACGGCGTTCGGATTGTCAATGCGGAAGCCGCCGCCCATCAGGCTATCCACGTAGTCAATGGTCGCGCCGCCAACATACATCAGGCTGGTCGGATCGATCACAAGGCGCACGCCGTCAATCTCGACGAGCGTATCGTACTCTTGCGGATTGCCTTCGAACGCCATGCCATACTGCAAGCCTGAGCAGCCGCCGCCTGAGACAAACACGCGCAGCGCGTGATTCGGGATGTTGCGCGCCACCAACAATTCCTTGATCTTAGCCACAGCAGCAGGCGTGACGGTCAAAACAGGCGTCTCGACGCTCTCAGGCTCGGTTTGCACGTTGGGCTGTTCCAGCAGATCGGTCATGGCTCTTGCCTCTCAAGTGAAAACGGATGATCTACGAGCAGAAGTTTAGCACAGCCTGCTCAGGCTGTCAATAAAGCAGAAAGGCGTCTTATAAACTGTTCAGAGTCGTGCGCAGGCGCATTTCCAGCTCGGAAAGGATGCTGGCTGTGGCGCCCCAGACTTTGTGACCGAACAGATCGTAGTAGAGAATGCGGAATGGCAAGCCGTAGCGCGTGGTCTCTTCGGCACCTTTGAGCGTATCATCGAAGAGCAGGCGCAACGGCACTTCGATCACTTCCGCCACTTCATCCTGCTTAGGCTGCCAGTGCGGACGCGCAGCGCAGCGTCCGACAATCGGCTGGACGAGGAAATTGCTGGGCGGAATGTACAGCTCGGCGAGCGCGCCGATCACTTCTACCGACTCAGGCGCGATGCCAAGCTCTTCTTGCGTCTCGCGCAAGGCAGTCTGCACAGGCGATTCGTCCGCCTCGCGCCTGCCGCCCGGCAAACCGATCTGCCCGCTGTGAACGCCTGTCCGCTCAGCGCGACGCATCAGCACAAAGTGCAGCTCTGCTTCGCGCTCGTAGAGCAGGAGCAACACAGCGGCGTATTTAGGCGCTGCATCCGTGAGGAAAGCCTGCGGCAAGCGCACGATTGGCATCATACGCCGCTGCGCAGCCGCTGCGTCGAAATCGCTCAGCGCCAGCGCCTGTTGCACCTGCGCAAGACTTAACAGGTTGAGATCAAGCATACCACGCGCGACGCTTGCGTAGCGAGACGCCAGGGTCTGCTTCGTCGCGCCGATTGACGCGAATACGCCCGCGCGAGTCGATGTTGATCGCGCCGTGCTGCTGCAAACGAGCGAACTCTTCAGGCGAGATATCGGGCGCAGGCTCGCCGCTCAAACGGCTGACGCGATCCTGAATCATGCCCGCCTCAGCTGCCTCAGCGCTGCTCTGATCGTCATCGGGCAGCGGCGGCAGCGGCGGCTGACGACCGACATTCTGATCAGAAGGCGGTTGGCGTGTCTCTTCGCTCATCTCTCACTCCTCGCGGGTCACTTTGCCCATGCTCTGCGTTTGACGCTTGGCTTGCGCCTGCTCTTCAAGCGCCTCGATGGCGCGCTGCTCTTCCACGTCTGAGTTTACATCAACGATCAAGTCTCCGACAAGCGATTCGAGCGAGAGCGCGCTCTGCTCAGGCGCGCCGCACACCAAACAGTGCGGATCGCGCGGGATATTCAGCCATTGTGCGCTGTAAGGCGGCACCGTGATGCCTTCGAAAATCTCAAGCGGCACATTCGCCAAGATGACCGTGTTGGCAGGATACTCGCGATAGATCGGCTGCCCTTTGAGCAGGAAGTTGAGCGCCATATCAGCTTGAGTCGCCGCTACGCGCACCACGTGCAGATACAAGCCCGGCTCGGCAGCCAGTGTGCCGTCCTCGCCGATCATGCCGTAGTCAAGGTCAGGTTCGCCCGAATCGGTCTCAGCGCTCTCAGCGGCGGTCGCTTGCGCCACATCAGCGCGCAATTGTTGCGCCCAACAAGCATAGCACGGTCCATCGCCGCGCGGATAGATGATGGTGACATCGCCGCCTTCGCCACGCTCGTAGACGCCAGCGTAGATCGCCACGCGGTCATTGGCGCGGCACACTTCATTGATCGTGTACTTCGCCAGCTCGCCATCCACACCAACTACGACCAAGTCAACGTCTTGCAGCGCCTCAGTGTGATTCTCCACGCGCCCGATGATCGTCTGCACAGCGGCGTGCGGATTGCGCGCGCGGATCAGGTCGGCAACGGCGTCCACTTTCGGACGACCGACGTCGCGCAGATCGGCGACGTGACGCACCACGTTCGTGATCTCGACCATGTCGTCGTCAATCAGCACAAAATGCCCGACGCCGCTCATGGCGAGCGTCAGCGCCACAAAGCCGCCGCCTGAGCCAAGCCCGACGACGGCAACTTTTTTGCGCGCAAGTTGCGCAAGCGCATCTTCGCCTAGATAGCGCTCGATGCGATCCCATTTGTTTGTCATAGCGCTTTTCCTTCAGCTAACCGCTCTTCAACCTCGCGCACAAGGTCTATCAAGCGATGATTCTCCGTCCAAGACCAGAGCGGATAGGCGCTCTGTGCTAACGGCTGCGAAGCGTTCCAGAGACGATCGAACAAGTTTGCCGCTTCGGGCAGGTCGCGCAGCGCGCTCATGGCGGTCAGGCGGATGCGCGGCATA
>Ga0308403_1000133_pt1 | contig 30492 bp, 20 predicted proteins | sample HotsprSampleOSM3_FD_203470 | JGI IMG/M metagenome (GOLD analysis project Ga0308403, IMG submission 203470) | Hot spring phototrophic mat microbial communities from Octopus Spring, Yellowstone National Park, Wyoming, United States - 20060914_OS-M3 ... | reverse complement strand
CTGACCTACCTGCCGCAGAATAACATGGAAGACCCGCCTTTCAAGCCGCCAAAAGACGATCCGCTGCGCAGCGATCCGCGCTTGGACGAGATCATCCCTGATAGCCCGAACAAGCCGTACGACATCAAAGAAGTCATCCGCATGATCGTAGATGACGGACAGTTCTTTGAGATTCACGAACATTTCGCGCCGAACATCGTGGTCGGCTTTGCGCGGCTAGGCGGCTACAGCGTCGGCATTGTGGCGAATCAGCCGATGGTGCTGGCAGGCGTCTTGGATATTGACGCCAGCGAGAAAGCGGCGCGTTTCATCCGCTTTTGCGATTGTTTCAACATTCCGCTGGTCACCTTTGAAGATGTGCCAGGCTTCATGCCGGGCACCAAGCAAGAACATGGCGGCATCATCCGCGCTGGCGCCAAGCTGCTCTACGCCTATTGCGAAGCGACCGTGCCAAAGCTGACCGTCATCACGCGCAAGGCGTACGGCGGCGCCTACGACGTGATGAGCAGCAAGCACATCCGCGGCGACCTGAACTTAGCGTGGCCCACGGCTGAGATCGCCGTGATGGGACCGGACGGCGCGGTCAACATCATCTTCCGCCGCGAGCTGGCTGAAGCCGAAGACCCTGTCGCCAAAAAAGCGGAGCTGGTCGCCATGTATCGCGAGAAGTTCGCCAATCCTTACGTGGCAGCCGGACGCGGCTACATTGATGATGTGATCATGCCCAGCGAGACGCGCCCACGCTTGATCAACGCCCTAAACGCTTTACAAAACAAGCGCGATAGCAATCCGCCCAAAAAGCACGGCAACATTCCGCTTTGAGCGGCGTCACAGCAAGGTCAGTGCAGCGTAGAGCGCGTTCACTGACCTTGTTTGTGAAAGAATCGCTATTTGACAGGCTGACAGACTGCTCTATACTTCATTCAGAATACAGCCGACACTGTCAGCGACTGTCTGCAAATCTTTAGCCTTAGGATAGAGCCTGTGGAAGCGACCAAACAACCAGCTGCTATCGGTGCTGCGCCGCGCGATATTCGCGCCATTGTGCGCCAACCTGAGACCTTCGAAGAGCTAGGCGTCTCCTCATCCATCGTCACTGACCTGATGTTCCGCATAATGTTCAACGAAGGCGACGTCAGCCTGAAGCGCTTCGTGGACGTGCTGCGGATCAGCTTCAAGATTCTCGATCAGATTCTGCTCAAGATGCAGAAAGATCATTTGGTCGAGATCGCGCAGGCAGGCTCGCTCGGACGCACGAGCTACATCTATCGCCTGACCGATGAAGGCATGGCGCGCGCGCGCGACGCTCTGGAGCGCAGCCAATATGTTGGTCCAGTGCCAGTGCCTGTTGAAGTCTACAACGAGGCAATTGTGCTGCAGACGCGCAACCGCAAGAAGGTCGCGCCTGAGGAAGTGCAACGCGCTATCAGCCACTTGATCTTGCCCGAAAACTTCCATCGGCGCATCGGACCTGCCATCAACGGCGGCACCTCGCTCTTCCTCTACGGTCCGCCCGGCAACGGCAAGACGACCGTCTCAGAGGCAATTGCAGGCGTCATCGCAGGCACTGATCCGATCTGGATTCCATACGCGGTCACGGTTGGCGGTCAGATCATCAGCATCTACGACCGACTCGTCCACAAGCACGTGGAGCTGAGCAAAGACGAGCTGGACGAGCTGGGCGACTACGACCGACGTTGGGGCTTGTTCAAACGACCGTCGGTGATGGTCGGCGGCGAGCTGACGATGGAAGCGCTCGAATTGCGCTTTGACGAGGTCGCCAAGTTCTACGAAGCGCCGCTGCAATTGAAGGCGAACGGCGGCATGTTCTTGATCGACGACTTCGGTCGTCAGCAGATGTCGCCGCAGCAGCTGCTCAATCGCTGGATCGTGCCGCTTGAGTCAGGTGTTGACTTCTTGCGGCTGCGCACAGGGCAGAGCATCCAGATGCCGTTCCGCCAATTGATCGTCTTCAGCACCAATCTCGATCCGAATCAGTTGGTGGATGGCGCTTTCCTGCGACGCATTCAAATGAAGGTGCAGGTTGAGAGTCCGTCGCTGCAAATGTTCTCGCAGATTTTCGTAGCGCAGTGCCAAGCGCTCGGCTTGCCTTTCGATCCTGAGTCGCTCAAATATTTGGTGAACGAATGGTATCGCAAGCCGAATCGGACGCTGCAAGCTGTGCATCCGCGCGATATCTTGAAGATCGTGCGCGCGCTGTGCGAGTACGAAGGCAGACCGCCGACGCTCAATCCGCAGTTGATTGATGACGCTTGCCGCAGTTACTTTGTCTGAGCTTGAGCCGACGCCACATCAGCCTGTCTTGCTGACTGAGGTGCTGGAAGCACTTCAGGCGCGCTCGCTGCCTGAGGCGCACTTCATTGACGGCACGCTCGGCGCAGGCGGACATGCCGCCGCGTTGTTGAGCGCGGCGCCACGAGCGCGTCTGCTCGGCATCGATCGCGATCCGCGCTCGTTAGCAATGGCGCAGGCGCGCCTTGCCGCTTTTGCAGAGCGCGTGATCTTCGCGCACGCCAATTACGATCAGATGAGCGCGCTCGCTGTGCAACACGCTTTTGCGCCCGCCGATGGCATCTTGCTCGATCTCGGCATCGCTTCGATGCACGTGGACGATCCTGAGCGCGGCTTCAGCTTCCGCGCTGATGCGCCGCTCGATATGCGCTACGATCCGCGCTCAGATACACCGAGCGCCGCCGATCTGCTCAACACGCTGAGCGTTGAAGCGCTCGCCGACCTGCTTTACACTTATGGCGAAGAGCGCGAGAGCCGTCGTCTGGCGCGCGCGATTGTGGCAGCGCGTCCGCTGCGCACCACGCGCCAATTGGCAGCCTTGATTGAGCGCGTCCTGCCGCGCCGCGAGAAAATTCATCCTGCCACGCGCACCTTTCAGGCGTTGCGCATCGCAGTGAACGATGAGCTTGGCGCGCTGGAGCGCGTTTTGCCACAGACGCTCGCGCTGCTGCGGCAAGGCGGCAGAGTGGCGATCATCAGCTTTCACAGCTTGGAAGATCGGATCGTCAAGCGCTTTTTCGCGCGCGAAAGCGCCGATTGTCTGTGTCCGCCGCCGCAGCCGCGCTGCACATGCGGACACACTGCGCGGTTACGGCTGCTGACGCGCAAGCCGATCACGGCGACTGAGGCTGAGATCGCCGCCAATCCGCGCAGCCGCAGCGCCAAATTGCGCGTCGCGGAGCGCTTGTGAGTCTCGGCACGCTGGCTTGTCTGTGCTACTGAAGCGCAGACCTGCCAGCGCACAGCGCATCGGGCTGATTTTTTGCCAGCGATATTCCTCAGGCTATGTCTGCGCCTTGCCCAGCTTCTCTAGCAGGCGCTGATAGCTAGGCGATTGCGGCAGGAAAACGTAGCGCGACGGAATGACGGTTGCCTGTGTGCCGCCGATGCTGCGCAAGTGCGCTATCGCCGCCAGAAGATGCTTTTTGTGGACGATGATCGTGGCGCTGAACCAACACTCAGATAGATGCGAAGCGTAGATCGGCGCGACCGTTGGACCTTGCAAGCCGCGCGTGATTGGATTGGACGCGACTGCGTGTGCGACTGCCTCGGCGTCATCGCCGCGAATGTTGACCGTCACTTGATAGTAATTCTGAGCGCTGAGCGTTGCGTCGAAGACTTCCAGCAAAGTGCGCGCCGTCTCCAGCAGCAGCGGCGACTCGTGCAGACGGCGCGTGTTGGCGATCAGGCAAGCGGTCGATTCGAGCAGCACGCCGTCCAGAAGCGGCTTGAGGTGATTCTCGCGCAATGTCGTGCCTGTCGCGCTCAAGTCAACCACCACGTCCGCGTAGCCGAGCGTCGGCGCCACTTCTATCGCGCCTTCGGCTTCCACCAGTGTGAAGTGGAAAATGCCATGCTGATGCAAAAAGCGCCGCGCTAAGTTGGTGAACTTGGTGGCGACGCGCAGATTGCGCCGCTTGCTCTCGCGAAAATCAAGGGCGACGTCGGCAAGGTCTGTCATGGTCTCCACATCAATCCACGCCTCAGGCACTGCCAGCACCAACTGACACTCGCCATAGCGCAAATCTTCATGGATGACGGTCACGGCGTCGTTTTCGCTCGCCGTTTCGTAGACCACATCCAAGCCTGTGATGCCCATATCGAGCGTGCCGTCCGCCACTTTGTAGACGATATCCGTCACGCGCTGAAATAACACATCCAACTGCGGCAAGGCTGCGATGTGCGCCACATACTGACGCGGATTCGATTTGGCGACCTTCAGATCGCACGCTTTGAGGAACTCAATAGTCGGATCGGCGAGCGCGCCTTTGCTGGGCAAGGCAAGGCTGATGCGCGGCTCAGGCATGGCTCGTCTTCCCTTGTATGTAGGCAATGGCGTCGGCAAGGCTCAGGCGCAGCTGCACAGCGCGACGCATATCGCGCAGGCTCAGCACGTCAGCAGCGCGCTCTTCCGCGCCGATCAAGATCACATGCGCGATATTCTGCTTGGCAGCGTGCGCCAACGCCTGCGATAGGTTATAGGTCGGCACGGTGTAGAGCGCCACATCGAAGTGAGCGCGCAGCGCCATCGCCACACGCGCCGCTTCTGCATCATCAGCAGGCTCAATCGGCACGACCAACGCCGCTGGCGCTTCATCAGGCAGCGCAAGCGCGCCGAGCGCCGCCAAAATGCGATCTAAGCCGTAGGCGAAGCCGATGGCAGGCGTCTCTGCGGCAGCGCCCAAGACGCGGATCAGCTCGTCGTAGCGTCCGCCGCCGCACAGCTGCTCGCCTTGTGCGCTGTAGACCTCGAAGACGATGCCGCTGTAGTAATTCAAGCCGCGCGCAAAGCCCATGTTCAGCTGAACTGCCTCAGCCGACACGCCATAGGCAGAGAGCAAGGCGATAGCGCGCTGCAATGCTTCAAAAGCGGCGCGCGCCGCCGTCTGCTCAGGCGCGATCAGGCGCTCAAGCGCAGGCAGCACCTGCTCAGGCGAGCCGTTCAGCGCGCACAGCTGCTCTAAGAAGTCGAGTGTCTGCATCAGATCGGCGCGCTGATTGGCGCGTCGCTGTTTGGTCAGCAAGCGCTTGGCGATGTCTGTGCTAGTCCGTCCGACACCCGTCGTGCCGAGATCGGCTGACTCGAGCAGCAGTTGCAGCGCGCTGCCCAATTTGTCCGAATCGGCGCTGAGCGCCTCAGCCGAGAGCGACGACGGTCGCTCATCGCTCGGCAGCTCGCCGTAGAGCTTGGCGAGCTTGGCTTCCACGTAAGCGCGTCCGCGATCGGGACGCCGCAAGTTCTCAACCTGCCCTAGCACAAAGCGCCGCAAGCGCCGATCAAGGTTGAACGGCTCGATCAGCTGTGCTAACAAGCCGACGTGACCGATCACCATGCGCAGCCCTTGCAAACCGAGCGCCTGCAAGGCGTGCATCGCCATGCCGAGCGTCTCAGCGTCAGCGCTGGCGCCTGCCGCGCCAATCAGCTCCGTGCCGAGCATGGTGAATTGGCGCGAGTGATTGCGCTGCGCCGACTCGTAGCGGAAGACTTCGCCTGCGAACTGCCAGCGCAATGGCTTCGGCGCGTGCTGATAGCGCTCGACGTACATGCGCGCCGCTGACGGCGTGAACTCAGAGCGCAAGCAGAGCAGGCGTCCGTGCAGCTCAAAGGTGAAGAGGCGATTCACGGCGTCATCGCCGCTTTTGGTCAAGAACAGATCGGCATATTCCACAAATGGCGTCTCAAGGCGCTGATAGCCGAAGCGCGCTAACGTCTGCTGCAGGCGCGCTGTGACGTGCGCAGCAGCCGCGCTCTCAGCAGCTGTGCGATCATAAAAGCCATGCGGTCGGCTGAAAACGGTCATACAAGCCTATGCTTCATCAACGAGTCTGCGGATAGCGCGCGCGATATCGCGCGCGCGTTGCGGCGCATCGCCCAGATAATCATCGGCGCGCATCAGCTCGCGCAGACGGCGCGGCGGCACGAAATCGGTCAGGCGCACATCGGCGCACAGGCTTTCGACAAGCATGTGCGCGCCGCGCTCGCGCATCGCCTGCCAAGCGTTCAGGCTATGCTCGCGGATGACCGCGTGCAACGCCTGCCGATCGCCGCCGTTGCGCGCCGCTTCCATCAGCACGCGCTCAGTGGCGGCGAACGCGCCATAGTTCGCCAGATTTTGCTGAATAGCGTCCTGATCGATCTGCAAGCCGCGCAGCAGGCGCGTCAAGCGGCGCAGCATCTCATCGGTGGCAAGAAATGCCTCAGGCAGGACGCTGCGACGATTGGCGGAATCGTCCAAAGTGCGCTCCAACAGGCTGTTGGCGGCATTGTGCCAAGTGACTGCAGGCAGCGCCGCGACCAAACGCGCGAGACTGTCAATATTTTCGGCGTTGATCGGATTGCGCTTGAACGGCATGGCAGACGAGCCAATTTGCGCAGCGGCGAACGGCTCTTGCCACTCGCCAAATGGCGGCGACTGCAACAGCCGCACGTCGAAGGCGACTTTGTGCAAGGTGAGCGCCATGCCTGCCAAAGCGCTGACCACTAGCCAATCCTGCCGCCGCGAGTAGGTCTGCGTGGCGACCGGCAAGGCTTCAATGCCGAGCAACTGCATGACCTGCGCCTCGAATTGTTGCGGCGTGAGCGACGTGCCTGCCAGCAGCTGTGCATAGGCAGCGCTTGTGCCAACCGCGCCTTTGAAGCCTTTGCCGCGCAATGTCTGGCGCACAGCGCGCAGCGCTTCGTGATCGGCGAGCAGATCGTGCGCATAGCACGCTAGGCGATAGCCAACTGTCGTCGGCTCAGCAGGCTGCAAATGCGTGAAGCCAATCGTCGGCAGCTCAGCCGTCTGCTCAATGCGCTCGGCGAAGACGCGCAATAGCTCGCGCAGTTGCTCTAAGATCAGGTCAAGGCTCTCGCGCATGCGCAAGATATCGGCGTTATCTTCGATATCAGCGCTCGTCGCGCCCAAATGGATGATTCCGCCGCCGATGGCGCATTGCTCAGCATAGCACTTGATCTCTGCCATCAGATCGTGATGGATTTCGGCTTCAATGGCGTGCGCACGCTCGATATCCACGCGGTCTTGATGCGCGCGCAGGTCAGCCAGCTGCTCAGCGCTGACCAATCCGAGCCTGTGCTGCACCTCGGCGAGCGCTACCCAGATTTTGCGCCACAGACGGCGCTTGTAGATCTCTGACCACAGGTAGCGCATTTTAGGCGAGCCGTAGCGCCAAGCGAAAGGACTCAGATAGGTCTCGTGTGTGAACATCAGCTGACCGCTCGCAGCAATTGCTTCAATGCGTCCTCAATTATGCTATGAGGCGCGCCATTGCGCAAACTGAGCGCGATCGGCGCGCAAATGCCGCTGAGGGATGTTACAATGAATCAGATTTTCTGACTGCAAGGAAAGTTTTATGACAAAACGTATCGTGATCACCGGCATGGGAATGGTGACGCCGCTCGGCTTGAACGTTGAAGAGACATGGGCGAACATCAAGCGCGGCAAATCGGGCGTGACGCGCATCACGCGCTTCGACGCATCGCCGCTCGACTCGCAGATCGGCGCTGAAGTCAAAGACTTCGACGCTGCCAAGTGGCTAGGCAGCAAGGAAGCGCGCCGCATGGATCGCTACGCGCAGTTCGCCGTGGTCTCAGCGCTGGAAGCCTGTGCGCAGGCGAACTATCAGGTGACGGCTGAGAATACCTTCGAGACAGGCGTGATCATCGGCGCAGGCTTCGGCGGCAGCGAGACGCTTCAGGAAGGCATCAATGTGTTGCACACACGCGGCGCCAAGAAGATCAGTCCGTTCACTTTTCCGATGGTGCTGAACAACATGGGATCGGCGCAAGTGGCGATACGGCTCGGCATTCGCGGCACGAATTTCACGGTCTCGGCAGCGTGCGCCACAGGCGCGGTCGCCATTGGCGAAGGCGCTGAGCTGATTCGGCGCGGCGAGGTGAACGCAGTCATCGCCGGCGGCTCTGAGGCAACCTTCGCCTTGTTCAGCCTAGCAGGGCTGAACGCGATGAAGGCGCTCTCGACGCGCAACGACTCGCCTGAGACTGCCAGCCGCCCTTTTGACGCTACGCGCGACGGCTTCGTGCCGAGCGAAGGCGCAGCCGTGCTGCTGCTAGAGAGTCTGGAGAGCGCGCAGGCGCGCGGCGCGACCATCTTGGCAGAGCTGGTCGGCTACGGTTGCACGTGCGACGCCAGTCACGTCAGCGCGCCTGATCCTGATGGCATTGCCATTGTGCGCGCCATGCAGCGCGCCATGCAGCAGGCAGGCATCACGCCTGAAGCCATTGACTACATCAACGCGCACGGCACCAGCACGCCGCTCAACGACGCCAACGAGACGCGCATGATCAAGAAAGTGTTCGGCGAGCGCGCCTATCAGATTCCGATCAGCTCCACTAAGTCCATGATTGGACACGCCATGAGTTCCTCAGGCAGTATGGAAGCGATCTTCAGCATCATGGCGCTGCGCGAAGGCTTCATCCCTGCCACTATCAACTATCAGTATCCCGATCTTGAGTGCGACCTCGATTATGTGCCGAACACGCCGCGCACTGCCAACTTGCGCTATGTGATGTCCAACTCGTTCGGCTTCGGCGGTCAGAACGCTGTGCTGATCTTCAAGCGTTGGGAAGACGCTGAACAGCCGCCGCGCAGCCTGAATGGAGATACACTTCAATAGTAGTGTGCATTGGCTTCACAAAAGAAGGAAGTGAGTATGGCACAGCGAACCTTTCGTGTGATCAACGCGCCGTTGAACATTCGTAACGCGCCGGGCATCAACGGCACGAGAGTGATCGGCACGTTTGCCGTTGACCAGACCTTCACCGAGATCGGCGAGCCGCGCGAAGCGGACGGCTTCCGTTGGCTGCAACATGAGCGCGGCTGGTCGGCTGAGCGCAGCCTGAGCGATGGTCGCGTCTTCGTCGAAGTCGTGGTCGGCAGCGATACTGCTGCGCCAACGCGCGAAGAGCGTCCGTCCGCTGCGCCTGCGCGCCGCACCTTGCGCGTGATAACGCCTTTTTTGAACATCCGCAACGCGCCGAGCCTGAGCGCTGCCATCATCGGCAGCTTGTCAGGCGGCGAGCGCATCGCTGAGATCGGCGAGCCGCGCGAAGCGGACGGCTTCCGCTGGTTGCAACATGAGCGCGGCTGGTCGGCTGAGCGCACGCTCGATTCGCGCGAGATTTTCGTCTCGGAAGTGCAGCCTTTGCCGCCGATCATCACGCCTGAGCAGGTTGCGCTGCCTGACGGCAAAACCTTCACGCCTGTTGAGCTTTTCACGCGGCTGCCTGTAGCGCTCGGGCAGACGCAATGGATACAGTACTTCGGCAATACGCGCTTCGCCTATAGCCTTGCCACTGATCGCAATGCGCAGCGTCGCCGCGCTTACCTGTATGCACAAGGCTTGCACGGCGGCATTGACTTCGGCAACGCAAATGCCGATGTGCCAGTCTTCGCAGGCATGACAGGTCGCGTCAGCGCGGTGCGCTTGAATACGGATATGTATGCGCCGAACTTCGTGATGGTCGTCAATGGCGCTTTCACAGTCATCTATGGACACGTGGCGAACGTCGCGGTCTCGCTTGGGCAGAACGTGACGCCCGATACGCGCATTGCCAATATTGACGTGGCGCAAAACGGCAGCAACGGTCACTTGCACTTGGAAGTGCGCTATCAAGGGCAGTGGATCGTCAATCCGTTGCTCTTCATGCGCGCCGATCTGCGCCAAGCGCTGATCGGCAAGTTCGATAGTTTCGAGATCGAGTTTCAGCCGTTTGATAAGTGGCAGACACCGCTCGATCAGCCTGTTTTGATGCTGTGCAATCCTGCGCAGGCTGTCTTGATCGGACCGGCGGCGAGCGGTTGAGATGAAAATGCGGCGCGTGCGAGCTGATTGCACGCGCCGCACAGCTGCCTAGTACTTGATCTCGACCGCGCGTCCGCTCGCCGCTGATTCCAGCACGGCGTCGCAGATCACGGCGCAACGATAGCCATCTTCAAAGGTCGCGCCATACGGCGCGATTGGCGCGTCATGCACGATGGCGCGCAGCAGATGGTCGAACTCATGCACGAACGTATGTTCCCAGCCGATGATATGACCGTGAGGCCACCAATGCTGCCAATATGGATGATGGCGCTCGGTCACTAGGACTTGCGTGAAGCCTTGCGTCTCGCGGCGCCCGTCGCGCCACATGATCTCCAGCTCGTTCAGGCGCTCAAGGTTGAAGCGCACACTGCCGTGTTCAGCGTTGATCTCAAACGCATTGTGATTCTTGCGTCCTGGCGCGAAGCGCGTGCTCTCAAACGTGCCGAGCGCGCCGTTCTCAAATTCGGCAATGGCGACGAAAGCGTCATCTACCGTCACTGGCGCGCGTCCGCCTTTGCCGTCAGGTCGCTCTGTGATGAACGTTTTGGTCAGCGCAGCGATGCGCGCAGGCTCGCCGACCAGATAGCGCGCTAGGTCTATGATGTGCGCGCCGAGATCGCCCAGCGCGCCGCTGCCTGCGCGTTCCTTATCCAAGCGCCAGACCATCGGAAAGTCAGGATCGGCGATCCATTCTTGCAAGTAGACGGCGCGCCAATGGTAGATGCGTCCGAGCGCGCCGCTCTCGATCAGGTCGCGAATTTGGCGCACTGCCGGCACAAAACGATAGTTGAAAGCGACCATATGCTTGACGCCTGCTTTGGTCACTGCATCCAACATCGCCTTCGACTCCTCAGCCGTGCGTCCGAGCGGCTTCTCGCACAGGATGTGCTTGCCTGCTTGCGCCGCAGCGATGCACGGCTCAGCGTGCGCGTCGTTCGGTCCGCCGTTATCGAAGAGCTGAACGTCAGGGTCTTCGATCAACTGCCGCCAATCGGTATAGTATCGCTCATAGCCGTAGCGCTGCGCCGCCTCGCGGACTGCCGCTTCATTGCGTCCGCTGATCGCCACAAGGCGCGGCACTGCCACAGGCGGATAGAGCATATAGGGCAATTTTTTCAGCGCGTTGGTGTGCGCTTTGCCCATGAAGGCGTAGCCGAGCATTCCCACGCCGATGCGCGGCGCGTCGCCTGTCGCTTTGCCGCCTGCCATGCTCACAAAACCGACTTCTTGATCGCTCATTAAAAAATCCTCCTCAAAGTGCGTCTTCACAAAACATCGCAGCCATATATCAGGAATTATGACACAAAAATAGCGCTGCATCGTGCGATACAGCGCTACCTCAGCAATTCAAACGTTTACAACAGCGCTCACGGCGCGTTCAGCTCAAAATCCCACAGGAATTCGTTGATCTGGATGCTATCCAGCGCGCTCTCGATGTAATCGCCTTGATGCGCGCCGCGCGACGGATAGCCGATTGCGAACTCGATAGTCGCTGGACCGTAGAAACCGTCAGGTTTGATCACGGGCTTGAAGCCGCGCTTCTTGAACTCGCTCAGCACTTCGCGCCACGTCTTCTGCTTGCCGTAATCAGTGTATTGGTATGGACACGGCATGTGTCCTGGCGCGTCAGGATTGTGGTTGTGAACTGTCCAGCCGCGCGCGCCTGACATCGGACCTTTCCTGCTCCAACGGTTAGAGCGAATGACGCCGTTGAAGTTGAGGCGGCAGTTGGCAGTCGTCTGATCGCCGCCCGCCTTGACGTACAAGTTCATGAACCAGTCGTTATCAGGCTTGCCTTTGTGATAGGTCGCGTAGTCAATGAACAAGATATCGAGCGGCTCGTTCACGTAGTCGAAGCGCTGCAAGCCGACCATGTCATTGCCGTCTACCGTGGCGATCAGGCTGCCTTTGCCTGCCAGCGGACGCCCTGGTCCTTCGGCAAACTTGTGGAAGCCATTATCCACAGTGTACATTGACCAGTTCTGCATGTTGCCTGCCGTGACCACAAAGGTAGCGATAGGATTAGCGCTTGCCGATTGCCACGTCCACGCCATGATCGAAATCAACAGCAAAAGCGCGCCCTTTTTAATGAGCTTGATCATTTCTATGCTCCTGTACAGCTTACAGTGTTGACTTTGATGAACTGCGCGAGCGAGAGCGTGCCACACGGCGCAGCTCTCGGCTCGTTTGCGCATTAGCCTATCCGCCGCATTTGACGAGCTTGGCGAAGCCATGCTCAGGTCGTCCGCTGGCGTTGTACTGACCGCCTGTCCAAGCGACCCAAATGTGCCCTTGCGGTCCCATGCTGGCAGAGAGGATGCCGTCTACGCCTTTATCGAGGTAGATGCCTTTCTCGCCCGCCTGCTTGAGCGCCTCGAATTCAAAAATGCCCATCAGGAAGCCGCGGCTGTTCCTGTTGACGCCGTAGATCAGGACGCGCTTCGCTTCGCAGTAGGCTGCCAAGCGGTCGCCGGGCTGCGGATTGTAGCGTCCGTCGCCGGGATTGAAGAATTCGGCAGGCGGCACAGGCGGCGGCTCAAACTCGAAGTTCCACGTTGTGCCGTTGATGGTGACGGCGTCAATCACGCCGCTCACTAGCGGCGGATCGTTGTTGTAAATCTGCATCACGATGGTTGTAGTGCTTGCATTGGGCGCAAGGGTGGCGCTGGAAAAAGTTGACGTGATGGTTGACCAAGGATGCGGGCTTCCCCAGTTGGGCGGGACGTTGCACGGCGCCGGCGGCGACGTGAACTCATCCGATCTGATCACCCAACCGCCGCTGGGCGTGTAGCCGCCTGCCGCCGCCGTCGGCGCTTTCTGCGACCATGCGTTTGCGGCAGGCAACAGATGGACGTATTCCAGTGCGCAATTAGCAGAAGGACCGCCTGTCGTGTTGATGTACAACTTGATCCGCCAGTTATTGGCTGAGGTATCGCTGTTGTACGCCCAGTAGGTGATGTTGAGGCTGCTCAGCGGCGTGCCTACGAAATCGCCGCGACCGATGCCCGCGCCGCCATACTGTGGCACTGTGGCAGGCGCGTGAATGCCAAAGCTGCCCGTTCCCAGCGGCGGCGCGTCCGGACCGTTGGCGAAGCTCGGCACAGGCGCGCCGCCAAAGTTGTAAGAATACCAGTTCTGCGTGTTGCCTGGCCACGCGTGCAGAGGCGCCGCATGTGCAGGCTGCGCCGTGAACAACAGCGCGCTCACCAGACCGACCATGACTAAAACGCGGATGAACTTCAACATAATTAATTCTCCGATGTTGCTTTTGCGGTTACGCACGATGATGAGTGCCTCATCTCACTTGCCCGATGGCTCAAAGTCCCACGTGATGTCGTTGATTGTGATGGCGTCAATGGCAGCATCGTGGTCAGCGTGCGTGCCTTGAGAATTGTAGCCCGTGTTGAAGGAGATGACCGGACCAGAAGTCTCTATCGGCTGCAGCGCAGCGTTCGGATAGGCTTCGAAGAGGCGCTTGATCTCGCCGAACGACTTGCTGCTCTCATAGCCGACGATCACAGGGCAGCGCTTCGGATCGACGTTGTGAACTGTCCAGCCGTAATTGAACAGTTTCGGATCGGTCGCGTTCTTGAAAGTCCAAGTTTCCCTCGGTCCGGCGTCCACGGCGAAATCAATGCGGCAATCAGCCGTGCCTTCGCCTGTCGAGCTGACGAATAGGTTCAAGAACCAATCGCGCTGATTGCTGCCGCTGCGGTAAGTGTGAAAAGAGATCGTCTGAAGGTCGCTGAGCTTGAAGCCTGTGAAGCTGAAGTTCATGATCAGCATCATCGAAGGCTTGTCATCCAGCTTGACGCGATAGCTGCCCTTGCCGAGCGGCGGCTCGCCGGGACCTTCCACAAAGCCGAACGAGACCAGCGCGCCTTCGTTGACTGGCACCAACTCCCAATCCACCAGCGAGTCAGGCGAGACCGTGCGCTGATCGCCTTCGGAGCTCAGCTCAAAGTTCCACGTGGTCTGGTTGATGGTGATAGCGTCAATGGCTGAGGCATGGTTGGTGTGTGTGTCAGCGCCATTGTAGCCTGTGTTGAAGGTGATCACAGGCTGAAACTGCGCTGCAGGGCGCAGAATGGTATCAGGATAGTCTTTGAAGGCTTCCAGAATGCCTTTGAAAGAGACGTTCTTGTCGTAGTCAATCGTGACAGGGCATTCTTTCAGCTTAGAGTCCGCGTGATGGACAGTCCAGCCGTAGTTATAGACGCTCTCATCGGTGGCGGGCTTGAAGAACCAAGTGTCTTGCTCGCCGGGTGGCGCCGCGAAGTCAATGCGGCAGTTAGCGTACGGGCGGTTTGGGTCAGTGCTGACGAAGATGTTGATGAACCAATCGTGCGCTGCATTGCTGCCGCTGCGATAGGTATGGTAGGAAATCTCTGTGATCTCAGTCAGCTCGCGCTCTTCAAAGTCGTAACGCACGAGCATGACCATCGAAGGGCGGCTATCGAGGCGCACGCGATAGCTGCCTGTGCCGAGCGGCGGATTGCCTGGACCTTCTGCGAAGTTGCTCAACGGAATGTTGTTGGGCTGGATGTTGATGACTTCCCAGCCTTGCAAGTTGGACGGCGTGACGACAACAACGGCGGCATGCGCAGGCTGCTGTGATGCGATGAATGCCAGCGACAGCGCCAATGCTAGAACGATGCGAAGTAAGCCACGCATAAACAAAGCCTCCTAAAAAACTCATTTTGAGAGCGCTCTCAAATTCACTTAAAAGCGTTCCCTATCAAAAGAATATCAAAAATGGCTTTTGAGTCAATAGGTCGCAGGACTGTAGATTCGGAAATTGCCGCTCAACTGCAAAAGCGCGATCAGGTAGAGCATGTTGTCATAGTAGCGGTAGAGTCCTTCGGTCAGCGGCGTGTTCCAGAAAGCCTTCACGAATTCCCAGCGGATCGGGTCTGTGGCGGCGAGCGCGGCCGTCGCGTTCATGGCGATCAAGGCGAGCGATGTGTAGCGCGGCTCGAGCGGAATGCCGCCCAGCGTGTAAATTGAAGGATACTTGCCAATGCCCTGCTGATAGAAGAAGCGCAGCAGGCGATTGCTCTGCTCCACTTGCCATGCATCAACGCCGAACCATGTGTGGTCAAGCGCGACCAACATGGCGCAACGCCAAGCATCAGCGGAGAAAATTTCGCCGTAGCCTTCCCACACTTTAGGCGTGCCATCGAAGTTGGCGTAGTTCGGCATCAGACCTGTCTCAGGATGTGCGGCGCGCCGCCAGAAAGCGCGGCTTGCCTCTGCAATTTGTGCCCAGCGCTCCTGATCGCGCTCTGCCCAGCGCGCCCATAGCTCGTAGAAATGCGGCGCGTGATAGGATGGATTGGTGAAGCGGCTCAGCCGTCCGCGACGCGGACTGAAGACGACCAGATCGGTCTGTCCGTCGAACATCGCGGTCAGGATTTGGCTCGTCTCGTGCTTGTGCAGCATCTCGTGAAGCAGCGCGTTCGCTTCCGCTTGATAATTGAAAATGCCTTCGCCATTTCCCCAGCGCGCCGCAGCGAAGAAGAGCGCCGTGACAATCCACGTCTCGGCATCAGGCGCGGCATCGTAGCTCAGGCGCGTACCATCAGTGGCATGCTTCCACGAGAAATAGCCGCGGTAGCGCGGATCAGTGTGGTACATATACGTGCGCGCCCATTTCCACAGCCGATCAAATTCTTCTTTCTTGTCGAGCTGAACGGCGATCATCATGCCGTAAGAGATGCCTTCACTGTGGACAAAGCCTTGATTCACGTCGAGGATGTACGCCATATCTTCGCCGACAGGAAAGTAGACGCGTTCAGTCTCTGGGTCGCCGTAGAAAAGTGACTGCCAGACGCGCTCAATGCGCGCTTGAATAGCAGCTTGTGAGACGCCCAGCTCGGCGAGCAGATTCGGATAGACATTGCTGAAAAACGCGCCGCCTTTGTCTGCAGGCAAGGCGCGGTCGGCAGGCGCGGCAACATCGGCTTGCACAGCGCCAAGCGGCAAGAAGATGATCGCAAAAAGTATGAGAGCGCTCTCAAAGCGGCGTGATAGAAATTGAGCCATGTCAGACCTTTCTTGGTTGCTTTGTGTAGGCTATCTCGCCTGAATATAGCGGAAGCGCTAGATGTGAGCGATCACAAAAGCATCACTACACTATCTAGGCGACTGCGCTGCTGCATGGCACAAACAATGGTCTCAGCCCGCGCTGAGACCATTGCATTGCCTATTTTCGAGCGCAGAAGGCGCTATTGCAGCTCGCGGCTGGTGTAGCCCAGAATGCGGCGCGCCACGATCAGCAAGTTGATCTGACCTGTGCCTTCGTAAATGTCGTTGATCTTGCCGTCGCGCATCCACTTTTCCACAAGCCACTCGCGGCTGTAGCCCATCGTGCCGAGCAGCTCAACCGCTTTTTGAGTCACCTGCGTGACAACCTTGCCTGCCTTCACCTTCGCCATAGAAGCCTCAAGGCTGTTGTGCAAGCCGTGATCGAGCATGGACGCCGAGCGCAGCGTGAGCAGCCAAGCCGCCTTCAACTGCGCTTCCATCTCGATCACGTCGCGTTGCACTGCGCTCAAGCTGTGATACGGCGCGCCGTAAGGAATTTGAATGCCGTGTTCCGCCAATTTTTCCTTCAAAAACTCAAGCGCGGCGCGCCCGACGCCGATGGCGGACGCCGCGACCATCGGACGCGACGCATCGAAGGTCGCCATAGCGCCTTTGAAGCCTGCCGTGCCTTCGCGCTGCACTACTTCAGGGCTGCCCAGGAGATTTTCGGCAGGGATGCGCGCATTATCCAGCACGATGGCAGCTGTATCACTGGCGCGAATGCCGTGCTTGATCTCGACCTTGCCGATCTTGACGCCTTTCGTGCCTGCCTCGACCACGAAAGGTTTCATGCCTGCGCGTCCCGCGCTGCGATCCACAGTTGCCCAGACCACCACAATGCCGTCCGACTCTTCAAGCGCCAATTTGCCATTGGTGCAGAAAATCTTCTCGCCGTTCAGCACCCATTCGTTGGTCTCAGGATCGAAGGTAGCGGTCGTCTGAATAGCAGATGTATCTGAGCCTGCGCCCGGCTCGGTCATCGCCATGGCGCCCCACTTCGGCTCGCCTTCGGCGAAGCGCTTCAGAAAGCGCAGCTTTTGCTCCGTCGTGCCGACCGCCTCAATGGCGCTGCCCGCCAAAAGCGGCGATGGCATACACAAATACTGCCCAACATCGCCCCAGCTCAGTTGCTCGGCAAGGATGATCATGCGCACGTAAGTGATGCCCGCGCCTTCGCGCTTCGGCTTATCCTCGCCGTTCGTCAGCCGCTGAAGCGCCTTCGCCTGCTGATCGCGCAGGATGTACCACATCGCCTTGATGAACGAATGCGGACGCTCATGCTCGTGTTCATCCAAATAGCGCGACTCAGGACGCATGATGCCTTCCGCCACGCTTTTCAACATCTCGCGCTCTTGCAGCACGCGCTCTGGAATCTGGAAACTGATCGCCATTTTGAAACACTCCCAGTCACTCAATATCTTTATTGCATTTTCATCATGACAGCAGTCGCTGCCAAAACTGTATCTTGTCTCGCGCTGAAAAGCTCAGCATAATCTCGTATAGATGGCTGTATGCCGTCACTCTGCTCAAGTTGACTCAACGGATGTTGACGATGATCTCTTACGAAAAACCGAAACGCGATAATCCGCTGGAGCGCGTCTTCAGCTTCACTGAATTTGACCTCAAACAGAACTTGCAAGGCAAGCTCTCTGATGCACAAGTGGCGCGTCTGCGTCAGGAAGCCTACCAAACACTCTACCTCGTCATCGGCGCTTTGGCGATCATCGGCTTTCTTGCGCTGCTCTCCTTTCGCGCTAATGCAGGCGAACTTTTGCTGCTGCTCAGCTGCTTGATCTTGCCCGCCATCGTCACTTTCGTCTTCACGGTCGGCACAACTGAGTCGGCGCTGAGCGCGCGCACTGTGAGCAAGGTCAGCGGCATGATCCATCTCGCCTATGGCATGATGCCTTATCAGCCGCCGTTGCCCGATGACTTCAAACCTGTGCAGCGCGGCGTCGTGCTTGGCTACCAAGCCGCTTATCGGCTTGCCATTGGCGACCGCGAGTTCCGCTTAGATCGCGATCAGTACGAAGCGCTCTCAGCAGGCTACGGCTACTACAACGTCTTCTTCGTGCCGACGCTCAATAAGATCGTCGCAGTGCAGCGGATCGATCCGAGCGAGCCTGAGACGGCTGCCGGCTTGCCTGTTGACTTGGACGTGCCTGCCAACATCGTGCGCAGCGGCGCGCTGAGCGACGAAGACGAAGAGCTGCTGCGCGGCTAGACAGACTAGACAACTGCCAAGCCTTCAAAGGCCGCGAAGCCGCGCGCGTTGCGCAACCAGCGCTCGACAGGATGCTCGCGGATGTAACCGTGTCCGCCGAGAATCTGCACGGCGCAATCTGTGACGAATAGCGCGGCTTTGGCGGCGTACTCTTTGGCGAGATAGCTCTCAGCTGTGTGATCGCCTTTCGGATCGCTATCGAGCTGCCATGCCGCTTCCCAAGTCATCAAGCGCGCTGCATCCACTTCAATCGCCATCTCTGCCAACATGAAGGCGATGGATTGCTTCTGAGCGACGGGCACGCCGAACTGCACGCGAGTCTTAGCGTAATCGCGCGCATATTCATAAGCGGCGCGCGCCACACCGACCGCGAGCGCCGCCAGCGCCGTGCGGCTGTGACTCAAGATGCGCTGGTAGCGCGTGCCTGCCTCGCCGCCTAGTTTGTGGCTCGCTGCGACGCGAGCGTTGTTGAACTGCACACGATAAGTTGGCAGCGCGCGGATGCCCATCAGCTTCTCGCGCTGCGCGATGCTCATGCCTTCAGCGCCGCGCTCGATCAGATAGCCGTCCACCTGACCGCTCTGGCTATCGCGCGCATAGACCAAGAGCATCTGCGCCTCAGGCGCGAACGGCACGTAGCACTTCTCGCCGTTGATCAGATAGTGACCGTCCTCGCGCACAGCTGTTGTGCGCGGCGCGTTCGCATCGAAGCTGATGCTCGGCTCTAAAAGCGCGGCGCTGAAGTAGGGCAATGTCTCAGCAGCGGCAATTTGCGGCAGGATGTGCTGTTTTTGTTCCTCAGTGCCGCTGAAGTAGACAGGATTGGCGACTGTAGCAGGCAACATGACCGCTAACGCCAGCGCCAGATCGCCCCACGCCAGCGCCTCTGCCGCTAGGACGTTGGTCACAGCGCTATGTTCGCCGAAGCCGCCGTATGCCTCTGGAATGCTGGCAGGCAGAATGCCGAGTTCCCAGCCTTTCTGGATGATCTCAGGCGGAAAAGCGTCCTCTTCATCGGCGTCGTGCGCGTGCGGACGTACATCGGCGACGGCGAATTTGGCGATGGCGTCCACCAGCATCTGCTGCTCATCAGTAGGTGTGAATGAAAGCATTTGTAAAGAACTCCTCATCTCTTCTATACGTTGCAAGCGTTAAATCTCTAGACGCAATGCGCTACTTGTGATAACTTTAACGCACGCGCGGCGCTTTCTGCAAGCGCACAACGCGACAACAATCCATCGCTCACCAGCAACACGCGATCATACATTCAAGGAGCGCAACTGTGTCATCGTCCTCAATTTTCGAAGTGCCGATTCAAGGCATGGATTGCCACGAATGCACGCTGCATGTGCAACGCGCAATTGCCGCGTTAGACGGCGTGCAAGCAGTGGACGTTTTCCTGAGCAGCGAGAAGGCGCGCGTGATGCTTGACCCTGAGCACGTGACTCTTGAGCGAATCCGCGCCGCCGTTCAGGATGCAGGCTACCGAGTGCCAATCGCCGACTCAGAGCAGCGCCAAGCGCAGACGAACGCGCTCACACAGCGTCTTTTGGCGCTCTTCGGCATCATAGTAGGCATTGTGCTGCTCGTCGTGGTGATAGGCGAGTGGTCAGGTGTTTTCTCAGCGCTGACCGCGCGCGTGCCATATCCGCTAGGCGCAGCGGCTGTGCTGCTGAGCGCGCTGCCCATTCTGCGAAATGTGCTGCGCGCTGCACTTCGGCGGCAGATCACCTCACACACGCTGATGAGTCTTGGCATGGCAGCTGCGCTCGCAGTTGGCGAGTGGGCGACGGCAGGCGTGGTCGTCTTCATGATGTATGTCGGAGCATTCATTGAGCATATCACAGCCGAGCGGACGCGCCGCGCTGTGAAAGACCTGAGCGCGCTTGCGCCGCAGACAGCGCGTCTGTGGCGCGAAGGTGCAGAGCAAGTTGTGCCGATCAGCGCTGTGCAGATCGGCGATGAAGTGATCGTACGACCCGGCGAGGCGATTCCGACCGACGGCACAGTCAGCGACGGACAGGCGACAGTGAATCAGGCGATGATCACAGGCGAATCCTTGCCTGTCGAGGTGAGCGTTGGCGCGCAGGTCTACGCGGCGACGCTGATTCAAGGCGGCTATCTGCGCGTGCGCGTGACAGCGATCGGCGCAGAGACGACGTTCGGACGCATCATCAAGCTGGTGGAGAACGCCGAGGCGCATCGCGCTGAGATTCAACGCATTGCAGATCGCTTCGCCGGCTACTATCTGCCGCTCGTTTTGAGCATCGCTGCGCTCACGTTGCTGCTCAGCCGCAATGCATTGGCGACGGCGGCTGTGTTGGTTGTGGCATGTTCATGCTCATTCGCGCTCGCCACGCCAATTGCAATGTTGGCGAGCATTGGCGCAGGCGCGCGGCGCGGCGTGCTGATCAAAGGCGGCAAGTACATCGAGGCGTTAGCGCGCGCCGATGTGCTGCTGATTGACAAAACAGGCACGCTCACGCTTGGCAAGCCGCGCCTGACCGATGTCATTGCGCTCGCCGATCTGTCTGAGAGCGATGTGTTGCGTCTGGCGGCTGCCGCTGAGCGCTACTCTGAGCATCCATTGGCGGCGGCTGTGCGCGCTGCCGCTGCCGAGCGCGCGCTGAGCGTGCCTGAGCCTGAATCTTTTGAAGCGTTGGCAGGCAAAGGCGTGCGCGCCGTCATTGCAGGCGAGCTGATCGCAGTCGGCAATGCGAGCTTGATCGGCGCTGAGCTGCCGCAGGCGAAGGCGCTGGCTGAGCAAGGTAAGGCGCTGCTCTACGTCATGCGCGGCGAGCGCGTCATCGGCATTTTGGCAGCCGCCGATACGCTGCGTCCTGAGGTGCCAGCTGCGCTTGAGGAGCTGCGAGCGCTTGGCATACGGCATATCGAGCTGCTGACGGGCGATCATGCGCAAGCGGCGCAGACGCTGTGCGCGCCGCTCGGCATTCCTTTCCGCGCCAACTTGCTGCCTGAGGATAAAATTCGCATTGTGCGCGAGCATCAGGCGGCAGGTCGCCTTGTGGTGATGATTGGCGACGGCGTGAACGACGCGCCTGCGCTGGCGCAAGCGGATGTTGGCATAGCGATGGGCGCCGCAGGCTCGCCAATTGCGATTGAAGCGGCGCACGTGACCTTGATGAGCGATGATTGGCGCTCAGTGCCATACGCTTTCCGCGCGGCAAGGCGCACAATGCGCGTCGTGCGCTTGAACATCGGCTTCACAGCGCTCTACAACTTGATCGGCTTGAGTTTAGCGGCGCTCGGCTTGTTGCCGACGGCGCTGGCTGCTGTGGCGCAATCAATTCCTGATATCGGCATTGTGGGCAACTCGGCGCGCCTGCTGCGCGCGCTGCCTACTGACCTGTCAGCTCGCGATACTCACGGCGGTTGATCAAGCCTGCTTGCAAGGCTGCCTCAGGATTGTTGCGCACGTAGTATTGCAAGGCTTCAATGGCGCGATGAGTTGGCGGATAGGTCTCGACGAGCGTTTTGAGCCACTCGACGACGGCGGGCTCGATTGGGATCATCACCTCAAGGTATTCCACGCCTGCCGCGAGGAAATATTCGCTCACTTCATCTTGGTCGCCGACGAGCGTGATCATGCGGTCAAGCACGGCGCGCCAATCGCGCACGTCGTGCAGGTAAGAGAGCAAGCGCAGCGCGTGGTAGCTGACGCCTGCATCAGGATCGTGGATCAGGCGGCGCGCTGTATCGGCGATCTCGCGCGGCAAGCCGCGTCGCGAGGTGCGTCCTGCGTCGCGCAGCAAGGCGTATTTCACTTCCGGCAGCTCAGTTGGCAGGAGCAGAATTTGGTTGACCAACGCCGAGGCTTCGTCGAAGTAGCCGTCAATCATGGCGTACAGAATCTGGAAGTTCTCTGCCGCGTTGACGCGCATGACAGGATCGGGATGATGCAGCAATTTGAGCATTAGGCGATGGTTGCGGCGCTGCGAGGCGATCTCTATCACGTTCATCGGATAGTCAGCGCGGCTGCTGCGCGCTAGAGGCATCAGCCAATGCTCAGCGACCAAGCCTTCGATCTGCTCAACAGGCAGCACAGCGTGCAAGTTGGCTTGTTTGGCTTCGCGTAGCACTTCGCGTAGGTAGCTCTCAGGATCGTTGCGCAGCCTTGCCGATTGACGCTTGTTATTGGCGATGTTCTCTAGCTTCTGCTTGAAATCTTCGGGAATCATAGGCGCTATACGATATTCATGAAGTGACCTGCACAATCATAAACGCGCTGTGAACGTCTGGCAATGGCAGGTCAGTGCGCAGCGGCGAGATTGCGTCCCGCGCCTGCTACGGCGTAGCTGATGCCGCCGCGATAGACTTCAACGCCGCGCAACGTGACTGCTTCAACGCGACCGCGCAACGTCCAGCCTTCAAAAGGCGTCCAGGCGGCGCGCGAGAACATTTGCGCGCCGTGTGGCTGCCATACGGCATCGGTATCCACTTCGATCCAAGTCTGCTCAGGCTCGCGGATGCCGAACAAGCGGCGCGGAGTGTGCGCCATGCGATCCAGCACGTCGTCTAAGGTCAGGCGTCCATCGTGAACAGCGGTCAGCATCAGCGCGAAGGATGTCTCTAAGCCAGGAAAGCCGGGCGGCGGCGAGTCGCTGTCTTTCTCGCGGAGCAAGTGCGGCGCGTGATCGGTGGCGATGCAATCAATGTACGCCATGTTTGCCCAGAGCGCCGCTTGATCGGCAGGTGTCGCCAAGCGCGGGCGCACTTCGGCGCGTCCTGTGCCAAGTCGCGGCACGTCGGCGAGGCTCAAAAACAAGTGCTGCGGACACACTTCGCAGGTCACGGCGATGCCGCGCTCTTTGGCGGCGCGGATCAGCGCGATCTCATCGGCGCGGCTGACGTGCGCGATGTGTACGCTGCGCTTCGCCAAGTGCGCGCACAAGATCGCGCTGGCTGCCATCTGACCTTCCGCATGGCAGACGATTGGACGATCTTTTGGAAAGCGCTCGAAATGCTCGCGCACTGTCCGCAGATCGTCGGCGTCAATGCGCAGCGTCCCGAAGGTATCGTTCAGGTAGCATTTCAAGCCGCAGACGCGCGGCGCGAGCGCGGCGGCAAATTCGATGTTCTGTGCGCACGCGCCGAGGTATATGCCATAATCGCAGCAGGCGCGCCGCGCAGCTGCCTGCTCAGCGAGCGCAAGACTCTCTGAGTCGATCAGCGGCGGCTGTGTATTCGGCATTGCCAGCACGGCTGTGATGCCGCCTGCCAGCGCAGCGCGCGTGCCGCTCTCAAAATCTTCCTTGTGTTCGCCGCCCGGCTCGCGCAGATGCACGTGGATATCAATCAGGCTGGGCAGACGCAACCGTGCCATGCTCGCGCACCTTCCGCCGTCAAGAGCGCGCAGGACGAAACGCCGCTAATGGATCGCGCTCGCCTTCTTCCGCTTCGCGCCGCGCCTCGCGCGCTCGCGAGACACTGGTGTCAATCTCAAACTTCAACGACTCAGGACGCGGCACGATCAGCACAAAGCCGCGCTCTGAGCGCGCGCTGAAGAAGAATTTGTGCAGCCGCTTGCGCAGTTGCTTCTCAGGCAGCGGAAAATCGGATAAGACTACTTCCAAAACGCGATCTCTGTGCCGTTTGCTGAGCAATTTCATCAGGATGCGGTCGCGTCCGCGCACGTTTTTCGTCTCCAGCACGTTGCGCGGAATGTCCAGCTTGGTCTCGTTGATGCGCGCGTAGGCGACGGCGACGCGACCGCCTGCCGTGTTGATCAAGAAATATTCAGGCTTGCACTGCGCGTAGGCAAGGCGTCCTTCCAAAAGCGAGACGATGAACAAGCCAAAGCCGATCAGCAGCGTTGCCAAGCCGATCAGCGAGAGCTGCTCATATGTGATGAACGCCTGCGGAAAGCGCAACTCAGGGATGAAGCGCGGCAATTGCGCTATCGCGCCGATGGCGACCAACAACACGCCAACCGGTCGGTAGCGTCGCGCTATCAAGCGGTAGACGACCAGCGGATATTTTGTGCCAAGCCTAGTCTGTGTGCTTGCTTCTGCCATACACGCGCATCCTTTTTCCGTAAAGCCTGTGGCAGTTGCGCTATTCTAACATGCGGCGCGCTTTTGAGCTATTTTGGGAACTTTTTGCGCAGCCGCTGAGTCTGTGACGTAGAATGTGATCAAGGCATTGCCTGCACAGGAGAAAATTGCTATGCCATCTCTCGCTTTGCTGCGCCGCGCGCTATTGACAGCGCTCGCGCTCAGCTTGATACTCACCAGCATGAACGCCAAGTTACATGCGCAAACTGATCTCGGCGCGCCACGCGTTGTGGCGAGCGCGCCTGCGCAGCGCGAGATCGCCGCGCCGACCAGCACCTTGCAGATCGTCTTCGATCAGCCGATGGATCGCGCCAGCGTCGAGGCAGCTTTCGTGATCGATCCGCCTGTGAACGGCGCGCTGCGCTGGACAGACGATCAGACCCTGACGTTTGCGCCTGCATCGCCATTGCCGCGCGGCACGCTTTACACTGTGCAGATCAGCACAGCGGCGCGCTCAGCGCAAGGCGTCGCCCTTGAAGAGCGCTTCCGCCTGAATTTCCAGATCGCGCCGAATTTGAGCGTGAATCAGGTCATCCCTGCGCCAAACGCTGAGAACATCGCCACAAATGCCACTATCACAGTCATTTTTGACCGTCCCGTCGTGCCGCTGGCAGTCACAGGCGCGCAAGCCGACCTGCCGCAGCCGCTCAGTTTTGAGCCGCCGCTGGAAGGCACAGGCGCGTGGATCGGCACGGCTATCTATCAATTCACGCCGAAGCGCGGCTTGAACGGCGGCACGCTCTACACAGCGACGATCAGCGGCGACCTGACTGACCTCGATGGCAGCGCGCTCGGCGCGCCTTACCGATGGCAGTTCCGCACCATTGCGCCGCAAATCCTCAGCGTCTCGCCGCAAGGCGACTCAGTCCGCTTAGAGAGCGAGATCACAGTCCGCTTTAACCAAGCAATGGATGAAGCGAGCCTGCGCGAGGCGTTCACGCTGCGCAACGCGGCGAACGGCGCCAATGTGGCAGGCGTGCTGACGCTGGAAGCGGACGGCGCCTTGCTGCGCTTCAAGCCTGCTGCATCGCTCGCGCTGGATACGCCTTACCAAGTCAGCATCAGCGCGGCGGCGCGCAGCGCCAATGGCGAGGCGATCCTCAGCAATCCGCAGACCTTCACCTTCCGCACATTGCCGTTTCCGCGTGTGCTGAGCACCTATCCTGCCGATGGCGAGCGCGACGTCTTTCCATCGCGCGGCGTCAGCATCACCTACAACACGCTGATGGATCAGGCGAGCTTCCGTGAGCGCGTCAGCGTTGAGCCAAAGCCTGATGAACTCAGCCTGACCGTCAGCGGCAACGGACTGTACCTGAATTTTCCGATGCAGCCTGAGACGGATTACACGATCACCATCGCGGCAGGCGTCGCGGATATCTACGGCAACGCCGTAGACGAGCCGTTCGTGCTGCGCTTCCGCACCGCGCCGACCGAGCCGCAACTGAGCGTGCCTTTCCGCGATTGGATCAGCATCACTAACGCTTACCGTCCTCAGACAGGCTTCCCTGCGCTCACGCTGAACCTGAGCGCGCTTGAGCTGCAGCTGGCGCAACTGACGCCTGAAGAGCTGATCGCGCTCAGCGGCAACACATATTATCCGAATTGGCGCGATTACCGTCCGCCGCGCCTGACGCGCCGATGGCAGCAGCCGATCCAAACCGTGCGCAATCGCTTTGTGCGCACGGACGTTCAGTTGGCTGAAGACGGCGGCAAGCTGCCGCAAGGCATTTACTACATCGAGCTGTTCGCGCCTGAGTTCCGCCGCCTTTTGATGCCTAATATCCGCGAGCCGCAGAAATACGTCCTAGCTGTGGTCACGGCGAACCTGACCGTGAAACAGACGCCGAAAGCGCTTCACGTCTGGGCGCACGATCTCGCCACAGGCGCGCCGCTCGCCGATCAGCCGATCAGTTTGTACCAGTTCGGTCGCAAAATCGCCGAAGGACGCACAGATGCCGAAGGCGGACTGACCTTCGCAGTGGCGCCAACGCCTGACTCATACATCGGATATTGGTTCGTCCTGCAGAGCGAGCGCGCTTTCGGCATTGCCAACACGAATTGGCGCAGCGGCGACTTTGAGCCATATGCCTTTGAAGTGCAGCCTGATTATCAGCCCGTCAAGACGGTCACTTACCTGTACACCGATCAGCCGATCTACCGTCCTGCGCGTCCTGTGTATCTGCGCGGCATCGTGCGCCTGCAAGATGACGTGACGTTCGGCGTGCCGCAAAACGAGCCGATCCAAGTCACGATCCTCGATCCTGAAGGACGCGAGGTCTACAGGCAGGCGCTGGACTTGAACGAATATGGCGCGTTCAGCGCGCAGTACGTCCTGCCGCAGGAGACGCCGCTGGGCAGCTATAGCGTCCGCACGCGCTTTCGCGGTCAAGAAGGCTTTTTGAGCTTCACGGTCGCCGAGTTCCGTCCGCCTGAATTCTTGACAACGGTCAAGGCGGCTGAAGAGCGCTACGCGGATAGCGACCTGATCGCAGCTACGATTGAGGCGAAGTTCCTGTTCGGCGGCGGCGTGAGCGGCGCAGCCGTGCAGTGGAAAGTGGTGGCAGATGCAGGCTTCTTCGGCAGTCCGCGCGATCCGCGCCTGCTGTTCGGCGACGAGTTCATCGGCGGCTATAACAGTTTTCAGCGCGTGGTGGCGCAAGGTAGCGGCACGCTCGATATCTTGGGCAAGCTCGAAATCCGCTTCCCTGCCGATCTAGGCGAGCAAAAGGTCACGCAACGCTTCACCATCGAAGCGACCGTGACCGACATCTCGAATCAGAGCATCAGCGGACGCACGACAGTGACCGTCTTCCCTGCCACAGTGCTGGTCGGCTTGAAGCCTGAGACGTACGTCGGCGTCGCGGAACGTCCGCAGCGCGTGGAAATTGCCACCACTGACTGGGACCCGGCGCCTGTGCCTGAGCAGCCTGTCACGGTCAAGGTGACCGAGATCGCATGGCGGCAAAATCCAAGCACGTTCGAGTGGACGCAGCAGCGCACGCTGGTCAAAGAAGCGCGCCTGATCACGGACGCGGAAGGCAAGGCACTTTTTGAGTTCACGCCTGAGCGCGGCGGTCTGTTTGAGATCAGCGCTGAGACGCGCGATCCGCGCGAGCGCGTGGCGAGCAGCCGTTTCACACTCTGGGTGCAAGGCAGGAACGCGATTCAGTGGCGGCGCGACGATCAGCGCTTGCAATTGGTGGCAGATCGCAAGGATATCTATCAACCTGGCGAGACGGCGCGCATCTTGATCGCATCGCCATTCGAGGAGCAGGTCACTGCCTTGATCACGGTCGAGCGCGCCGCCATCATCAAGCAGACGACCGTCACCTTTGTAGGCAGCTATACCTACGAGCTGCCGATTGAAGCGATCCATGCGCCGAATGTGTATATCTCGGTCGTGTTGCTGCGCCCTGGCGGCGCGAATGCCGCGCTAGTGCCAACGCTGCGCTACGGCTTGCTCAACTTGAACGTGGCAGTCCAACAACAGCTCAAGATCGTCGCGACGCCTTCTGAGAAACTGGCTGAGCCGAACAAGACGGTCAGTTTTGCGCTGCGCGTGACCGATCTGCGCGGCGAGCCTGTGCAGGCTGAACTCGGCGTCGCGCTGACCGATCTCGCCACGCTGAGCGTCGGCACGCCGAACAGCTTGCCGATCTTCGATGCATTTTGGAGTCGGCGCGGCTTGGCTGTCATCACGCTCGCCGCGCTCAATCGCCTGATTGATGGCATCCTGCCGCAAGGCGACATCGCTCAGGCTGAAGTGATGATGATGGCGCGCGGCGGCGTTGGCGAGCCGCCTATGGCAGCGCCGCCCGGCGTCGCTGAGCAAGGTGGCGCGGATGCTGAGCGCGATAAGTCGGCTGCGCTGCCTGACGTGCGCACCAACTTCATAGATACGCCGCTGTGGCTGCCGAGCGTGATCACGGCGGCTGACGGCACAGCGCAAGTCTCGGTCACTTTGCCCGACAATTTGACCACATGGCGTCTGGAGGTGCGCGGCATCTCGGCACAGACCTTCGTCGGCGATGCGACGCTGGAAATCGTCTCGACCAAGCCGCTCTTGGTGCGCCCTGCCACGCCGCGCTTCTTCACGGTCGGCGATGAAGCTGAGTTGGCTGTGGTGGTCAACAACAATACAGATAGCGACCTTGAGACGACGGTCAGCTTGATCGCGGAAGGCGTCACCTTGCGGACTGCCGCACAGCAAGTGGTGAACGTGCCTGCTAACGGTCGTGTCCGCGTGGCATGGCTCGCCGTCGTCGCTGATGTCGAGGCGGTCGATCTGACCTTCAGCGCGGTCAGCGGTCAGTTCAGCGACGCCAGCAAGCCTGCCGTCGGTCTGGGCGAGCAGCGCTTGTTGCCCGTCTACCGCTATCTGACGCCTGACTACAACGCGACAGCCGGCAGTCTGCGCCAGCCGAGCAGCCGCACAGAAGGCATTCTTGTGCCGAGCGCCGCGCTGGCGCCGACAGGCGCGCTGACCGTGCGGCTCAGTCCATCGCTGGCTGCCGCTACATTGGATACCTTGCGCGCGCTTGAGAACTTTCCGTATCAGTGCATCGAGCAGAGCGTCTCGCGCTTTTTGCCGAACGCGGTCACTTATCGCACGTTGCAACAGCTCGGCTTGGCAGATGAGGAATTGCGCGCCGATCTAGAAAAAGCGCTGCGCGAGGCGCTCGCTCAGCTCAGCCGCGAGCAACGCGCTGACGGCGGCTGGGGCTGGTATTACAACGAGGAATCCAACACGCTGGTGACGGCTTACGCGCTGCTCGGCTTGGTCGAGGCGCGCGACGCCGACCTGAGCGTGCCAAGCGAGATGCTCAATCGCGCGGTGGCGTTTTTGCAGGCGCGCCTGCCGCGCTTTGAGCAGAACACGCCTGAGTGGGAACTGAATCGCGGCGCATTCGTGCTGTATGTGTTGGCGCGCTCAGGCAACACAAACGTGACGGCGATTGAGTCGCTCTTCACATGGCGCGAGAAATTGGCGCTCTACGCGCGCGGCTTCTTGGCGCAGGCATACGGTCTGTCGCGCAATGCGCTCGGCTTCCAAGATCGGATCGACGCGCTGCTCAGCGATATCCAATCGGCGGCGATCGTGAGCGCGACAGGCATTCACTGGGAAGAGGCGTACCGCGACTGGTGGAATTGGAGCAGCGATACGCGCACGACGGCTATCCTGCTGCAGACGTTGATCGCTTTCACGCCTGAGAGCGCGCTGATTCCAAACGTGATCCGTTGGCTGATGATCGCACGGCGCGCTGACGCTTGGGAAACAACGCAAGAATCGGCGTGGGCAGTCATGGCGCTCGCCAATTGGATGGCGGTCAGCGGCGAGCTGAATGCGAACTACACTTACACGGTCAGCGTGAACGGCGAGCAGCGCTTCGAAGGTCAGGGCAATGCTGAGACGCTCAAGCGGACTGAGACGCTCACTGTTGCAATCGAGGCGCTGCTGCGCGAGCAGGTCAATCGCCTGACCTTCCAGCATGGCGCAGGCGAAGGCGCGCTTTACTACACAGCGACTCTGGATGTGAAGCAGCCTGTCGAAGCCGTGCAGCCGACCGATCGCGGCATTCGGCTTGTGCGCACGTACTACAACGCCGAAGGCAAGCCGATCACAGAAGCAAAAGTTGGCGATGTGATCACGGTTGCGCTTGAGATCACGGCGGCGCACGACCTGTACTACATCGTCATCAACGATCCATTGCCTGCAGGCACAGAGGCGATTGATCGCTCGCTGCAGACCAGCGCGCAGATCGGTCAACGTCCTGAGCTAATTCCGACCGAGGCGCCGTATCGCTTCGCTTGGGGCTGGTGGTACTTCAGCGATACGCAGCTGCGCACAGAGCGCGTCGTCCTCTCTGCCAGCTATCTGCCGCGCGGCAGCTATCGCTACGTCTACCAAATCCAAGCGACCGCGCCGGGCGTCTATCGCGTCATTCCGCCAAATGGCAACGAATTCTACTTCCCTGAGGTCTTCGGACGCGGCGCCGGCAGCTTGTTCACGATCAAGCCGTAAGCGCTGAGCGTTAGCGCTTGCGCGATTGACCTCGCTGCGCAGGCGGCGAGGTCAATTTGTCGCTCAGCGCGTCTCGCCGCGCGCTTTCAAGCACATATGCGCAGCGTGCGTTACAATTGTGCGCTAAGCACGCTGCGCACGCTGAGTTGAAGATGAGTTACCTGTATGGTCGCCGAAGTTACGCTGCCAACAGTCGCTGAAATTTGCCGACTCGCCTTGCCGTTGAA
>Ga0308403_1000126_pt1 | contig 31155 bp, 29 predicted proteins | sample HotsprSampleOSM3_FD_203470 | JGI IMG/M metagenome (GOLD analysis project Ga0308403, IMG submission 203470) | Hot spring phototrophic mat microbial communities from Octopus Spring, Yellowstone National Park, Wyoming, United States - 20060914_OS-M3 ... | reverse complement strand
GCGCGCCAGCGGACGGAAATTTTCGAAGGTCAGGTCGCGGAACGGCAGCTGCAGCCGCTCGCGCAGCTTGAAGAATAGCTCGCTGTAGCTCTGCGCAAAGCGCGGCGCGTCCGTCATTCCCAAGCGCGCGATGAGCGCTTCAATCGCCGCCAGCGAGTCGCCTTCCACCTCGATGAAATCGCCGAAAGGCAGCTCATCCAGAGCCACTTCGCAGCCGTCCAGCGCGTAAGCAGTGCGGAACTTCTCATAGCGCCATACAACTTGGAAGCCGAGCGCCTGCAAGAGCTGATCGGCTATGGCGAAGTCGCTCACCTCGATCTCCAGCTCGGTGCGCACGTGCGGCGCGGCGCTGTGCGGCGCTTTGTAGGTCAGGCGCGCGCGCGAGTCTTGGCGCAGGCGCAGCACTTCGCCATGCGCGCCTAGACTGCCGTCAGGACGATCGTAGCGCAGATTGCGCTCAGCCATGCGCGGCTGAAGCAAGGTCGCGCCAAGTGCATTCAAGCGCGCGGCGACTGCCGCTAGATCAGCCGCCCAAAGTTTGATCTCGGTCTCAGTGTGCGCAGCGGACATCACACATCGCTCTCTGCTACAGGTTGCTGCGAATTATCACGCGAAGCGGCGCGTTTGCCAAGCGCAGCGCGCGCGCGGCATAATGGCGCCGAGTCGGCTAGCGATAGAGGAAACATATGACCAAGTGGCGCGTAGAGCTGCACAGTCACACGCTTTACTCAATGGACAGCCTGACGAGCCTTGAGGCGTTCTTACGCACTTGCGAAAGTCGCGGATTGGACAAAGTGGCGGTCACTGATCACAACACGGCGGAAGGCGCCTTGCGCTTGGCGCAGCGCGCGCCTGAGCGCATTATCGTCGGCGAAGAGATCATGACGACGGAAGGCGAGTTGTTGGCGTTTTTCGTCAAAGAGAGCGTGCCGCCGTTTCTCTCGCCTGAAGAGACCATCGTGCGGCTGCGGCAGCAGGACGCTTTCATCAGCGTCTCGCATCCTTTTGATCGGCTGCGCAAAGGCGCTTGGCAAGAGCGGACACTGCTGCGCATCCTGCCGCTTGTGGACGCCATTGAAGGCTTCAATGCGCGCTGCTTGTTCGCCGAAGATAACGCGAAGGCGCTCGCTTTTGCGAAGGCGCACGGCAAGCCGTATACCGTCGGCTCGGATGCACACATGCCCTACGAGCTGGGTCGCGCCGTGCTGGAAATGCCGCCTTTTGAGGACGCGCAAGGCTTCAAACGTGCGCTCGCATCGGCTGTGCCGCAGACGCACTTGAGCGGCTTCTGGGTGCATCTCTACAGCAAATACGCCAAATGGGCGCGCAAGTTAGGCGTGGCAAAACAGCCTGAAGTCGTCCTGCATTCATGAGGCAGCTGAACTTGCCTGAGCGAGGCGTTCTGCGCATAATCTAGCTATTCCAAACACGATGCATCCATGTTAGAGAATTTTCAAAGGAGCTTTGAGTTATGACAGACGCTGCACAGCCTGCTGCCAACACTGCCGAGCTTTATCTGCCATCGCCAGAGGTGATTGAGCAAGCCATTGTGAAAGATTACGACGCCATGTATCGCCGCGCCGCTGACGATCCTGAAGGCTTTTGGGCAGAACAAGCGGAGCAACTTGAATGGTACAAGCGCTGGGATAAAGTGCTGGAGACGTCGCGCGCGCCGTTTTACCAGTGGTTCGTGGGCGGCAAGACCAACATCGCGCACAACGCGCTGGATCGGCATGTGAAGACGTGGCGCAAGAACAAGCTCGCCTTGATCTGGGAAGGCGAGCCGGGCGATCTGCGCACATACAGCTACTATCGGCTCTGGCAGGAAGTGAACAAGTTCGGCAACGTGCTGCGCTCGATGGGCGTGCGCAAAGGTGACCGCGTCACCATTTACATGGGTCGCGTGCCAGAGCTGATGATCGCCATGCTGGCGTGCGCCAAGATCGGCGCAGTTCACAGCGTGGTCTATGGCGGCTTCTCCGAGCAGGCGCTCGCCGATCGCATTGAAGACGCGCAAAGCCGCGTTTTGATCACGCAAGATGGCGCGTGGCTGCGCGGGCAGGTTGTGGAGCTGAAGAAGATCGCGGATGAGGCTGTGCGGCGCTCGCCGGTGGTCGAGCATGTGGTGGTGCTGAAGCGCACAGGTCACGAGGTTGCCATGGAGCCTGATCGCGACTATTGGTGGCACGATCTGATGGCGTTGCCAATCGCCAGCACCAAGTGCGAGACCGAAGTGATGGATGCCGAGGATCCGCTCTTCATCCTGTACACTAGCGGCACAACCGGCAAGCCGAAAGGCATTCTGCACACGCACGGCGGCTATTCGGTCTATGTCAGCACGACGCTGCGCTACGTCTTCGACCTGAAAGATGAGGATCGCTGGTGGTGCGCCGCCGATCCAGGCTGGATCACGGGACACAGCTACATCGTCTACGCGCCGACCATCCTCGGCGCGACCAGCTTCATGTACGAAGGCGCGCCGACGCATCCTTATCCAAACCGTTGGTGGAAGTTGGTGGAGCATTACGGCATCACGGTCATGTACACAGCGCCGACGGCTATTCGCGGCTTGATGCGCTTCGGCGCGGCGTGGCCCAATCGCCATGATCTCTCGTCATTGCGGCTGCTCGGCTCAGTTGGCGAGCCGATCAATCCTGAGGCGTGGAAATGGTTCTACGAGGTGATCGGCAAAGGGCGCTGCCCGATCATGGATACGTGGTGGCAGACCGAGACGGGCGGCTTCATGATCGCGCCGCTGCCGATCACGCCGCTCAAGCCGGGCAGCGCCACGCGACCGTTGCCGGGCATCATCGCCGATGTGGTGGATGAAGACGGCAACAGCGTGCCGAACGGTCAGGATGGTTTGCTTGTCATCAAAAAGCCGTGGCCTGGCATGTTGCGCACCATTTACGGCGATCCTGACCGCTACATGCGGCAATATTGGAGCAAATTCGCCAATCAGGGCTGGTATCTGACAGGCGACTCGGCGCGCAAAGACCAGGACGGCTACATTTGGATCATCGGGCGCATTGACGACGTGATCAAGGTCAGCGGCTATCGGCTTGGCACAGCCGAGGTCGAGTCAGGCTTGGTCAGCCATCCTGCCGTCGCTGAGGCAGCTGCTATCGGCTTGCCGGATGAGCTGAAGGGCAACGTCATCCACGCCTACTGCATCTTGCGGCAGGGCTATGAGCCTTCGCCAAAGCTGGAAGAAGAACTCAAGAATCACGTGCGGCATGAAGTCGGTCCGATCGCTGTGCCTGCCAAGATCGAGTTCGTGAGCGCGCTGCCGAAGACGCGCAGCGGCAAGATCATGCGCCGCGTCCTAAAAGCGCGCGCGCTCGGTCAGCCTGAAGGCGATCTCAGCACGCTCGAAGAGTGATCCTACGCTGCACGGCGCGCTCAAGGCAGCGTCCAGATGTGCAGCGTGCCGTTCACGTCAGCTGTGACGAGCAGGCGTCCATCAGGGCTGAAGCGCATACACTGAATTGGCGCGCCGTGCGCTTCGATCAGACGCAGTGGCTTGCCTGTAGCCACATCCCAGAAGCGCACGGTCTTATCCGCGCCGCCAGTCACAAGCAGCCTGCCATCGGCGCTGAACGCGAGCGCAAGGACTGCGCCGCTGTGTCCATCAATGCGCCTGACCACTTCGCCGCGCTGCACGTTCCACAAGCGCACGACGCCGTTATCATCGCCGCTGGCGAGCAGCTGACCATCAGGGCTGAAGGCGATCTCATGCACAAACGGCGCGTGATCGGTGAACTGTGCCTGCTGACTGCCGTCCGTCACGCGCCATAGCCTGACAGGTCCGTTGCCGCTGGCAGCCAGCAGCGCGCCATCGGGACTGATGACGACGCGCACCGCCCAAGCCTGCTGCCCTTCGAATTGTCGGACTTGGCGTCCGCTCGCCACGTCCCAAGTGCGCACATCGCTGTGACTGGCTGTCACCAGCTGCGCGCCGTCAAGCGTGAAGGTCACATCTTGCACCCAGTCTCGGAAGTTATCTATGCGGTATATCTCGCTGCGCGTCTCAGTGTCCCAGAGCCGCACAAGGGCGAAGCTGCTGACGGCTATCAGCTTGCCGTCAGGGCTGAAGGCGACGCCGCGCACCCAGTTGTTGAAACCTTCAAAGCGATGGAGCTGCTCGCCTTTTGCCACGTCCCACAGCTGCGCAGTATTGTTGTGACTGGCGGTCAGCATCAGTTTGCCATCAGGGCTGAAGGCGACGTTGCGCACGAGCGCGCCGAACTCAATCGTCTGACGGATGGTGGCGCGCAGCGGATCGAAGACGAGCGTCGCCGTCGGCGTCAAAGTTGGCGTCTTCGTCCACAGCGTGGCGATCTCAGTTTTGGCGAGCGCCGTCAACTCTACGTCGAGTGTGGCTTGATAGACGGTTGCAAAGCGCTCATAAGACGCCGTCGCACTTTGGATAGCGGCTGCTGTGCGCGTCGGCGCCACTGTTTGCGCAAGGCTTGTGGCTGAGGCGCGCGCAGCGTCTTGTGGTCGCAAGGTCGGCGTCACGCTTGGCGTGAACGTGGCTGTGGCAGTGAAAGTTGGCGTTGATGTCGGCGTGAATGTAGCAGTGGCAGTGAAGGTCTGTGAAGGCGTCAGTGTAGCGCTTGGCGTGGATGTTAGCGCGACAAAGAATGGCTGCCGCAGCAAGCCTACAAGAAACAGTGCAACGGCAGCAAAAATGATCAGGGCAGGCAGAATTTTTCTCATCGCAGTCTCACGCTGATAGTTATGGTCGCTCAATTGTAGCGCGTGACGCGATGGTTCAGCCTGCGCGCCTTGACTTTACCATGCGTTCGCGCTTAACTTGAGGCGCTATGCGCTGTGAGAAAGAAAAGTCGTCTATGCGTCGTGCATCTCTTGTGTTGAGCGCGGTCGCGCTCTTGTGGCTGCCGTTGAGCGTCGTGCGCGCTCAGGATGAGCAAATTGAGACAATTCTGGCGCGAATGCCGCTCGAAGTGCGCGTCGGGCAGCTGTTCATGGTCAGTTTCTTCGGCGAAGGGCTGAACGAAGCGAGCGACGCCTTCATGCGCCAGATGATGCCGGGCGGCGTCGGCGTCTTCGCTTCGAATGGCGTCTCGCCTGCCGCTGTCACGCGCTCGACCAATGCGTGGCAAGCGTTGGCGCTGCGGATCGGCGCAGGCGTGCCGCTCTTGATCGCGACCGACCAAGAAGGCGGCACTGTGCAGCGCCTGAACGACGGTTTCACTGCTTTTCCCTGGGGCGCGGCGCTGAGCGCGATGCCGTTCGAGCAGACGGCGCAAGTGGCGCTGATGACCGCCGATGAGTTGCGCGCCGTCGGCGTCAACATGAACTTCGCGCCTGTGGCTGACCTGTATCATCCTGACGGACGCTTCATGAGCAAGCGAGTCTGGGGACACGATCCGCAGCGCGTTGGCGAGTCGGTCGCGGCGTATGTGCGCGCCTTACAAGCGCGCGGCGTGATCGCGACGCTCAAGCACTTCCCTGGTCACGGCGCCGCTGCCGATTCGCACGTCGCGCTGCCGACAGTCGCGCTGACTCGTCAACAACTTGAGCGTGAGCTGCTGCCATTCCGCATCGGCATCGCCGCCGGCGCCGACGTGGTGATGGTGGCGCATGTGAGCGTGCCGAGCCTCGATCCAACGCCTGAGCTGCCTGCCACGCTCTCGCGGCGCATCGTGAGCGACCTACTACGCGGCGCGCTCGGCTTCACAGGCGTGATCATCACGGATGCAATGGACATGGGCGGCGTGCGGCAAGGCTTCACGCCTGCGCAGGCGGCTGTGCGCGCTTTTCAAGCAGGCGTTGACATGCTGGCGACCGGTCCAAACTTGCCGTTGAGCGATCAGCTCGCCATGAAGCGCGCCGTCCTCGAAGCTGTGCAAGATGGCAGGCTGCCGCGCGCGCAAATTGACGAGTCCGTGCGCCGAATCCTGCGCTTGAAGGCGAAATACGGCTTACTGACATGGCAACCGCTCGACGACTTGACAGCGAGTCAGCGCGTGCAGAGCGCGACACATCGCGCTGCGCTGGAGTCGATCTACCTGCGCACGGTCGCTGTTGTGCGCCAAGCGCCTGATCTCCTGCCGCTCGATCCACAACGGCAGAAGATCGGATTGATCTATCCCGGCGTCTACAGCTCGCTGCCGAATGTGTGCGGCGTCTATGGCGTGCCAACGCGCCGACTTGCCTACTCGCTCACGCCAACCGACGGCGAGATCGCCATCGCGCGCGAGATTGACGCGCAAGTGGATGTAGCCGTCATTTTCACGTTCAACTTGGACGAATATCCGCGCCAAGCGCGCCTTGTGAACACTTTCACGCCGCGAAAGACGGTCGTGGTCGCGCTGCAAAGTCCGTATGACGCGCTGCAAGGCATTCAGCCTGCCGCCTATGTGACCGTCTTCAATCCGTATCCTGAGGCGTTCCGCGCCGCTTGCGCCGTGCTATATGGCGCCTTTACGCCCAAAGGCGTCTTCACGCTGCCCTAGCTCATTCTCTGAGAGACGGCTGAGCGTCGCTTGCTCAGCCGCTGCACACGCGATAAGTTTAGACTCAGAAGTCTCTCAGCGTAGAATGTGCGCATGGCAGAAAAGTCTTCAGCGAATTTGGCGAACTTGATCATGCCTACGCACAGCCGCTTCGATCGGCTGGATGTCGGCGTCGCGCTGGCTGTCCTCGCCTTACTCGGCGCGCTGCTGCTCGTCCTGCTGCACGGCGACCGAGTCGGAATCACGGTGCGCCGTTTCACGCCGCAAGGGCTCGCCTCAAGCCAAACCGTGATCCAGATCGCCTTCGATGAGCCGCTCGATCCTGAGAGCGTGCGCGATAAGCTCCAGCTGCTGCCTGAAGCCGAAGGCGAGATCAGCGTGACAGGCAATCAGCTGCAATGGCAGCCGAAGCGAGCGCTGCGGCAAGGTCAGCTTTACACTGTGCGCCTTGCCGAAGGCGTGCGCTCGCAAAATGGGCGACTCTTGCTGGAAGCGCATGAATGGCAATTCCGCGTGCGCGCGCCGCAGGTCGTGTTCATGGCGCCTGTGGATCATCCGATCCAAAACTTGTTCCTGATCGATCCGAACGCGCCTGAAGCGCAGCCGCAGCAGCTCACTTTCAGCGAGCGAGGCGTGCTGAGCTACGATGTGCTGCCCGACGGCAGCCGTATCGTCTACAGCGAGCTAGGCGATCAGCGCACGGCGCACTTGCGCATCTACGATCTGCGCACTAATAGCACGCTCACCTTGCTGGAATGCCGCACAGCCGCTTGCACAACGCCTGCTTGGCGCCCTGACGGCAACATGGTCGCCTTTGAGCGCTCTGACCTGAACCTTGACACAGGCGCCGGACCTGGCGCGCCGCGCATTTGGCTAGTGGACACCAACACAGGCATTCCGCGCCCGCTCTTCGCCGATAGCCAGCGCCTCGGTTATTCGCCGCGCTGGTCGCCGGATGGCGCGCTGCTCGCCAGCTACGATGCCAACATCGGCGGCATTGTGCTGTTCAACTTTGAGACCAACACCGAGCGGCTGATCCGCACGCCACAAGGCGAAGTCGGGCATTTTTCGCACGATGGACGCTGGCTTTTCTTCCCGAAGATCATTCAGTTGGCAGGCACAACGCGCTATGTGGCGCATTTCGTGCTGGCAGATGTGCAATCCGAGCTATTGGTGCAGCGCGACCTGACGCCTGATAGCGATCCGAACAACGATGTTGAGCTGGCTTGGCTGCCCGATAGCCGCCGTCTGATCGTCACGCGCCGTCCGCCGACCATCAGCACCATGCAAGGCGCGCAGCTGCACCTGCTCGACCTGGCGACAGGCGACGCGACGCCGCTCGTGACCGATCCTGACTACAGCAACGGACAAGTTGCCGTCAGTCCGAACGGCGCGCAGCTTGCCTTTCAGCGCTTTGCGCTCGGACAGAGCGGCGCGCGTCCGCAGATTTGGCTCTACGACCTGACCACAGGCGCGTTGCGCCTGCTGGCGAACAACGCAACCTTGCCGCGCTGGCTGCCCTAGCGCGCTAGGCTTGAGAAGGCACTTTTATGGACTTCAGCACGCAGTTGACGCTTTTCAGCACGCGCTTTTTAGGCATTTTCATCGAGGCAGTCTCATTCCTGCTGCTCGGCACAATTGTCTCAGGCTTGATCGAAGTCTTCGTGCGCAAGGAAGACATTGCGCGCTTTGTGCCGCGCAACACATTCGCCGCTGTAGCCGCCGGCAGCTTTCTCGGCTTTTTGTTCCCTGTCTGCGAGTGCGGCGTGGTGCCGGTCACACGCAAGCTGTACCAAAAAGGCTTGCCAGTCTCGGTCGGCGTGGCATTTTTGTTGGCGGCGCCGGTCATGAATCCAATCGTGTTCGCCAGCACCTACGCTGCTTTTGGCTTCGGTCCGATCTTGATCGGACGTTTCGTCATCACTTTTGTGATGGCGGCGGCGGTCGGTTTGCTGTTCAGCTTACAGCGCAGTCCTGTCAAGCTGTTGCAGCCGCGCGCGCTGATGACGATGGCAGGCGGCTCAGGCGTGGCGTCGCCGCAGCCGAGCGCGCCGCAACTGACTTTTGGGCAGAGCCTAGTGCGCGCAGCGCGCGTGGCGACCGATGAGTTCTTCGACATGGGACGCTACCTGGTGCTGGGAACGGCGCTGGCGGCAGGCATGCAGACGTTCTTCTCGCAGGAGCAAATTCGCGCGCTGGCGAGCGATCCGTCCATGTCGGCTGTGGCGATGGCGATCATGGCGTTCGTCCTTTCCATCTGCAGCACAACTGACGCGATCCTAGCGCTCTCTTTCGCGAATTTCGGCTTTCCAGCAGGCTCGTTGCTCACTTTCTTGACCTTCGGTCCGATGGTGGATATCAAGGCGACGCTGATGTACCTGAGCATCTTCAAGCGGCGCATTGTGATCTACATGGTCATTCTGCCGCTGCTGATGTCGCTACTGTTCGGTATTTTCATCAACCTTAATGTGAGGTTCTGACCATGCGCACGCGCCAATGGTTTCAAGCGGCATTGATGCTGCTCTTAGGGCTGTATCTTCTAGAGACGTTGCTGACGGGCGAGATCGCTTACTACATCAACGAGCGCTTCAATTGGTTGGCAGGCGTGGCAGGCTTCACGCTGCTCGCTTTAGGCGTGATCAACGTGATCGCGCTACTCTCTGAGCCTGAGCAAGGCAAGCCGACGGCGCAGCCTGCGCCTGAGCTGCTCACCAGCGCGCCGCGCATGGCGCACGGCGGCACAGCGCGTTGGTATGTGCTGGCGATTCTGAGCGTGCCGTTGATCTTCGGCGTCTTTCTGCCTGCGCAACCGCTCGGCTCGGCTGCAATCAACAACAGTGGCATCACTTTCTCGCTGAACGTCGCCGACGACCAAGTCTTCAGCATCGCGCCGACTCAGCGCAATGTGTTGGATTGGGTGCGCGCTTTCAGCGCCTCGGTCAATCTAGATGAATTTGGCGGTCAGCCTGCCGACTTGATCGGCTTTGTCTACCGCGATGCGCGCTTTGAAGACGATCAAGAGTTCATGGTGACGCGCTTCACGGTCAGTTGTTGCGTGGCGGACGCTGTGGCAATCGGCGTGATTGTGCGCAGTCCGCAGACGGCTGAGCTGAGCGCTGACGATTGGGTGCGCGTGCAAGGCAGGTTCGAAGTGCGCAATTTTCTAGGGCAGCGCACGCCGATCCTGATCGCAGAGACCATTGAGCGCGTGCCGATGCCTGAGCGTCCTTACTTGTTCCCATAGTGCCTAATTTTCGCTCAGGCGCTTCAGACAGACCGCGCGCATCAGATCGATGGGCGGCTTTTTGCCCGTCCACATCTCAAAAGCGGCGGCGCCTTGATAGATCAACATGCCCAAGCCGCCGATTGCGCGCAAGCCGCTGCGCTCTGCGTCGCGCATCAGTTTGGTCTGCAGCGGACGGTAGATCGTATCGTACAGGACGGCGTTTTTAGGAAATGGCACGCCGTCGCGCCATGGCGAGCTATCCGTGTGCGGAAACATGCCGACCGACGTGGCGTTCACAATCAATGTCGCCTCGCGCGTCACGGCTTCCAGCTGTTCCAAACCGACCGCCTCGACCTTACAGCTTTCCCAGCTGGCGCGCAAAAAATCGGCAAGCTGCAGACCGCGCTCGACCGTGCGATTGACGAAAGTGAGCTGCGCGCCGCTGCGCACCAGACCTGCGCCAATGGCGCGCGCGGCGCCGCCTGCGCCTAGAATCACCACGCGCGAGTCCTCGCCGACGCTGATCTGGTTGACCGCTAGATCGGTCAGGAAGCCGCTCACATCAGTGTTCAAGCCTTCCAAACGACCATTGCCGCCGTCAATGCGAATAGTGTTCACTGCGCCGACGATGTTGACCGCCTCAGTCACGCTATCTAGATATGGAATGCAGGTCACTTTGTGCGGTACGGTCACGTTGGCGCCGCGAAAGCCAAGCGCCGCGACGCCGCGCAACGCCTCAGCGAGCTTATCAGGATGCACTAAGAGCGGCACATAGCGCCAATTCATGCCCAGCTCAGCAAAGGCTGCGTTGTGCATCTCAGGCGAGAGCGAGTGCGCTACAGGATAGCCTAAAATGCCCACCAATTGCGTCCGTCCGTCAATGTGCGCGATGCTCAAGCCTTCCACCTTTCTTTGTATTGAAGCCATGCTTGGCGCGCCAGGCGCGCGCGCTCCAGCTTAGCGCGCAAGGCTGCTTCATTGTCAGCCGCCAAGAGCGCTTGCAGGTCTGCCAGTTGCTCAGCATAGCGCGTCAGCGCGCGCAACAGCGCGGCGCGATTGCCCATCACCACGTCGCCCATCATAGTGACATCGCTTGAGGCGAGCCGCGACGTATCGCGAAAGCCGCTGGCAGCCAATTGCCACAACCGCTCGTCGTCCGCTTCCGCCGCGCTCAGCATCAGCGCTGCGCTGAGCAAGTAAGGCAGATGGCTGATCTGCGCGACCGCTTGATCGTGCGCGGACGGCGCCAAGTGCAGCGGCTGCGCTCCGATAGCGCGCACGAGCGTCTCCATGAAGCTGAGCGCCGCTTGCGACGTGCGCTCTGTAGCGCACAGCACATACGTGCAGCCTGCGTAGAGCATCGGATCGGCGGCTGAAGCGCCGCTCAGCTCCTTGCCGCACATCGGATGTCCGCCGACGGCTTGCACGCGCGGCGGCAGCGCCGCCATCGCCGCCATGATCGGCGCTTTCACGCTGCCCAGATCAGTGATCAGCGCGCCTGCCGCCGCCAACGCGCCAACTTGCGGCAGCAGCCTCAGAATGGCGCGAATCGGCGTCGCCAAGACGATCACGTCAGCGTTGTACAAACTGTGCAGCGCGTCTGAGAACGTATCGAAGTATGGCGCGGCGCTTGGATCGGGATCGATGCCGTGCAAATGGCGCACCTTGCCGCGCAGCGCTAGGGCGAGCGAGCTGCCCATCAAGCCTGTGCCGATGATGCAGAGATGTGTATCGTTCAAGGCTTTCATGGCTGCCAAGTATAGTCCTGCGCCACGCTGTTGCCAAGTGACTGCCTATTGACGCGCGCTACGCTGCAACTTAGCGCGAAGTGCGTGCGTAAAAGGTGTTCGGCGTGTTATATAGGTTGAGGCGCGCTGCGCGAGCGCGCGAATTTCGCAGATAGGCGAACGAACAGTGAGGCAAGGGGACTGTGCTGAGTGTATTCCAACCGCACAAACGCTACTCCGTTGCTGCCGATCAGAAGCTCAGGATCGGATTGTTCACGGATAGTTTTCCGCCTGTCATCAACGGCGTCAGCGTCGTGCTGAGCCACTTGCACGCTGAACTGCTGGCGCAAGGGCAAGATGCGCACGTCTTCACCTTCGGCAGCCATGAGAGCGCACAGCCTAACGTCTGGGTGACGCACGGCGTGCCGCTCGGCAATAGCGCGTTCCACACAGCCTTGATGCTGGATCGGCGTTCGACGCTTGTGGCGCAGACGTTGAGCATCTTCCACATCCACGATCCGTTCAACATCGCAAGCGTGGCGCTGCGCATGGCAAGGTACGTGCGGCGTCCTGTGATCTTCACCAATCACACACGGCACGATATCTATATCGAAGAGCGCTGGTCAAGCGTGTTGCGTCCGATGATCAAGCTGTATGTTGAGACGCAGATGATCAGTATGCTGCGCGCCAGCGCGGTCATCACAGCGCCTTCGCGCTCTGCGCTGCGCTGGATGCAGGAATTAGCGCCCGAAGCGGCACATCGGATGCGCGTGGTGCATAACGGCATTCCGCTGCAGCGCTTCGATCAGCCGCCGCAGGACGCGCTGCGCCGCGAGCAGCTCGGCATCAGCGAGACGGCGACTATCTTCGGCTATGTCGGTCGCATTGCGCCTGAGAAAAACCTTGAGGTCTTCGCCGAAGCCTTTGTGCGCGCTATGCAGCAAGGCGCTGACGCGCACTGGATCGTGATCGGCGATGGCGGCACGCGCGCTGAGCTTGAGGCGATCACAGCGTGCGCAGCTGAGCGCGTTCACTTCTTGGGCAGAGTGCCGAACGAAGCCTTGCCGCGCTATCTGCCGCTCTTCGATGTGTTCGGGATGCCTTCGCTCAGCGATACCAATCCGCTCTCTGTGATCGAGGCGATGGCGTGCCATAAGCCGTTCTTGGGTGTGCGCGCCGATTGGTGGGAAGAGTATCCCGATCATCAGCGCGCAGGTCTCTTAGCGGAAAACGATGCAGCCGATCTAGCGGCGGCAATTTTGTGGTTCTGTCAGAATTCAGAGGCGCGCCGCGCTATGGGCGATTGCGCGTATCAGATCAGCCGCGACTTCGATATCCGCAACATCGCTGCGCAGTGGATCGCGATCTATAGCGAGCTGGTCGAGCGGCACGCGCTCACGCAAGCCTCGTGAGCGCCGCTCAGCGCAGCGCGTCGAGCGTCGCGCTGAGATCGGCTGCGCATTCGGCGTCTGTCTCGCGCCGTAGCGCTGTGTGCAAGGTCTCGCGCGCTGTCGCGCCTGCCAAACGCGCTATTGCCCATGCCGCGTGTGCGCGCACCAGTGGACTATCATCGGCTAAAAGCTCGTGTAGAGACGGCAACAGCGTCACATCGGCGCTGTTGCCTGCGGCAAGGCACGCATTGCGCAGCAGGCGCTCATGCCTCAGGCGCAGCACAGGCGAGCCTGCAAAAAATTCGGCGAATTCAGCGGCGCTCAGGCGCAGCAGGCGCGCAAGGCGCGGCGCAGCGCGCTCAAGCTCAGGCGGCTGAAAAGCAGGCTCAGGCGTTGGCGTGGCAAAGCGCGTGAACGGACAGACATCCATGCACACATCGCAGCCCATGATCCAATTGCCGAGCAGCGGACGCAGCGCGTGCGGCACGTAGCCTTTGTACTCAATGGTCAGATAGCTGATGCAACGGCGTGCATCCAGCACGTACGGCTGTGGAAAGGCATCGGTTGGACAGGCAACGCGGCAACGGTTGCACTTGCCGCACATCGTCTCGCGATGCGGCGTATCGTAAGCGTCGAAGACGAGATCGGTCAGCAGCTCGCCCAGCAAGAGATAGCTGCCGCGCTTTGGATCGATCAAGACGGTATTCTTGCCGATGAAGCCGAGTCCTGCTTGCTGCGCATGAGAGCGCTCCAGCAGCGCGCCTGTATCCACATAGACGCGGTAGGTCAGTCCGCCTGCTTCAGCGCGCAGCCACGCCGCCAATTGCTCAAGGCGCGCCGCGATCACGTCGTGGTAATCCTGTCCCCAAGCGTAGGCTGCGATGCGTCCGCGCGATGGATCGTTCAGGATGTGCGACGGCACGCTCAGCGTGTGATACGCCAAAGCGACCACGATCAACGAGCGCACGTTCGGCAAGATGACGTTCAAATCGCGGCGACGCGCCACGCGATCTTCACGCGCCATGTATGCCATTGTGCCGTGATAGCCGAGCGCGAGCCAGCGCAGGTAAGCATCTAAACGCGGCGAAGGCTGCGCAGGCGTCACGCCGAGCATAGCGAAGCCGAGCTGCTGCGCATGTGCCTTCAACCGCGCCGACGAGAACGTCTCGTGCATCAGTACATCACAGTGCGCAGCAAGGCGTCCAACACTTGCAGCGCGTTCAGATTGCGCACAGTGTAGCCGTATTGCAGGTTCTCAGGCGTGAAGCGCGCCGCCGCGCCATCAGGCGGCACAGAAGGATGTAAGCCATCGCTGCTGATGCCGCGATTGGGCAGACCGAGCAGATTGGCGTGGTAATCCCAGAGCGGCACTTCATATTGCGCCGCGACAGAGCGGATCACATTGTTCCAAGTCTGCACGCGCTGCTCCTGATTCTCGTCGAAGTTCTTGGGCGGAATGGTGCTGAGGACAGGAATCACGCCCATCTCCAGCGAGATTTCCACGATCTGGCGCAGCTGCTCAGCGAAGATTTCAGGGAAGCCGCTGCCGCTATCGTTCGAGCCGATCATGATCAGCGCAATGGCAGGGCGAGTCTGTTTGTACTCGCAGACCAGCGGCGTATCCGTGCCGCAGAGCTCAGGATAGGCGAAGCCGGGCGTCAGCAGCTTGTCAGCCGTCCAGCCGCTGACCGCCGCCAGCGACTGATTGGCGAACGAGTTGCCTGCGCGCGCGTTCTCTTGCGAGAAGAAGGCGATCGCGTTTGCCAAGTTGCCATACGCGCCTAGCTCATACTGACTGAAGCCGATTGGATACAAAAATTGCGGCGCGGCAGTGATGCTATCGCCAATTTTTGAGAAGACGTTGCGCCGATTGCCCAGTTGCTGTCCGCGCAGGTAGATGGCGCGCGTACGCGAGCTGATGCCTGTCAGCCATGGCGGAATGCTCGCCGTGAAGGCAGTGGTCGGCGTCGGGCTCGCCTCAACGGCTGCGCCTTGCACAGGCAGCTGCTCAAGGCGCGCGGCAGGAATCGGACTCAGATCGGGCAAGCGCGTGTATAGCGCCGCGACCCAGCCGCGCGTCACGCCGGGCGCGACCAAAACCTGCAGCCATGCGTTATCAGCCGTGCGTCCGATCACAATCAGCCGCGCACTTGGATCGAGGATGGTCAAAATCTCGCCGGCAGTGCCGGGCGTATTGCGCAAGCGCACGCGATTGCAGTCAAGGCATAGCCGCACCACGAGCGGCTCAGGCGTCGGCGTGGCGGTTGGCGTGCGGCTGGGACGCGGCGTGTTGGTCGGCAGCGGAATGCGTCCGCCGCTCGGCGTGGCTGTCGCTTGCAAGGCTTGGACGCTCGGCAAGTGCAGCAGCAGCGCGCCTAAGGCGATGAGCAGCGCGCCGCACGCTGAAAGAATGCGTATGTGCCTCATCACGGCACACAACCTCCCGAAATCTCTTAAAAAGATGTTCTCAGGCGTTCGCCTGCCGCTCACAATACCGCAAAAAGTCGTTTTTGGCGACGTGCGACGCTTCGCCTACGCCTGCGCTGTGCATCTGCGCTGCAGACGACAAAATGTGTTACAATGGCGCTAACGCTCAGCGCTGTAGGAAAGTGAGCCGAGATGCGACCTAATCCGCCTTCGCGCTACGATGACGTGCCGACCGTGCCGTATCAAGCTGCGCTGCCACAGCCGCCTTACATACTCCAGCGGCAGCCCAGACGCCGTCCATGGCAGCTGTGGCTGCTCGGCTGCGCCGTGCTGCTCAGCTCGCTGGTCGTCTCGATGTTGTGCGGCGGCGTTGTCGTCGTCAGCGCGATCCTCAACGACTTCGGCGAGCAGGTCGTCGGCAAGCTGGAAGCCGCCTTGCCCAAGCAGGAGCAGGCTTTTCAGACGGCGCGCATCCTCGACCGCTATGGCAACGAACTCTACCAACTGATCGGCGAAGGACGGCGCACAAAGGTGCGGCTGAGCGAGATATCGCCCTACCTGATCAAAGCGACCATCGCCGTAGAAGACGCCTCGTTCTACGATAACATCGGCATAGATGTCTCAGCCATTTTGCGCGCAGGCTTGGGCTACTTCAGCGGCGGCGATAGCGGCGGCGGCAGCACCATCACGCAGCAATTGGTGCGCAACATCGCCTTCGACTATCAATATCGCACTGAGCGCTCAGCGCGGCGCAAATTGGAAGAGATCGCTATGGCGATTGCGCTCACGCAGCGCAAGAGCAAAGCTGAAATCCTTGAGATGTATCTCAACACGATCTACTACGGCAACGTCGCCTATGGCATTGAAGCCGCTGCGCAGACCTACTTCGGCAAGCGCGCTGCCGAGCTGAACCTGGCTGAAGCAGCGCTCTTGGCAGGCTTGCCGCAAGCGCCTGCCGCGCTCAATCCGTTCGATTCGCGTGCGCTGGACGCCGTCTTGGCGCGGCGGCGCGTCGTGCTGGATTTGATGGTCAGAACAGGCGCGATCACGCGCGCCGAGGCGGACGCCGCCGCTGCGCAGCCGCTCACCTTCGCCGATCCGAACATCCGCCTGAACGCGCCGCACTTCACGCTCTTCGCTGAGCAGGAAGTGCGCAGCTTGTTGCCCGCGCTCAACCTGCCTGAGACCTATTTGAACTTCGGCGGCTTGACGATTTACACCACGCTCGATCCGCGCCTGCAGGCGCTGGCAGAGCGCGCTGCCGCCGCTCAGATCGCGCAGATCAAGGCGCAGCACAACGCCAATAACGCCGCTGTGGTCGTCCTGAAGCCTGCCACAGGCGAGATTTTGGCGATGGTCGGCAGCGTGGACTACCGCGACGACTCGATTGACGGTCGCGTGAATGTGACCATTGCGCCGCGTCAGCCGGGCAGCGCTATCAAGCCGCTCACCTACGCGGCGGCGATGGAGCGCGGCTTCTCGGCAGGCACTGTCCTCTGGGATGTTGAGACGCACATCGGCGTGCGCGGCAGTCCGCTCTATTCGCCCGTCAATTACGACCGCACCTTCCACGGTCCTGTGCGCGTGCGCGATGCGCTCGCCAGCTCTTACAACATCCCTGCCGTGCTGACCTTGCGCCAGATCGGCGTCGAGGCGCTCTTGAGCTTCTCAGCGCGCTTGGGCATCCGCAGCCTTGAGCCTGATCCTGCGCGTTACGGTCTCTCGCTGACCCTAGGCGGCGGCGAGGTGACGCCGCTAGAGCTGGCGCGCGCCTACGCCGTCTTCGCCAATGACGGCAAACTGACGCCGACCACGTCCATTTTGTGCATCACCAATAGCGAGAATGAGATCGTGTATGAGTATGAAGGCAGCTGCGCAGGTCGCGCGCGCGCAGCGGTCACCGATCGCAGCATCCTGAACGCGGCGAGCGCCAAGCCCGTCCTCGATCCGCGCATCGCCTTCGTGATCAGCGATATCCTCGCCGATAACAACGCGCGCGCCGCCGCCATGGGCGCGCGCTCGCCGCTGCGCACAGATGGCATCCCAAGCGCCGTCAAAACAGGTACAACCAACAACTTCCGCGATAATTGGACGGTCGGCTACACTAAGAATGTCGTCGTGGCAGTCTGGGTTGGCAATAGCGATAACACGCCGATGCGCAACACGACCGGTCTGACGGGCGCTGCGCCGATCTGGAATCAGGTCATCACAGGCATTTACGCCGATCCGAGCATCACTGAATCCTTGAAGGTGCGCGGCGCGCTGCGCTCGGATACTTTGACGCCGCCGCAAGGCTTGAGCCAAGAGCGCTTGTGCGCGCTGAACAGCGTGACCGACCTCGCCACAGAGTGTCAGCGCGGACGCGCGGAATGGCGGCTCGACTCGCCGCCGCTGGTGCCGAGCGCCGATGGACAACTCGCGCCGTCAAGCGATCCGCGCTTTGTGCCGACGCCGCCGCCTGCCAACGGACCGTTGATCGAGCGCGTGGAGAGCGGCGTGGTACGCGCTTGGGCGCAACCTGTCGATCCGAACTTCGCGGCGGCTTACGTCGCCAATGTGCGCAGCGCGCGCGGCGATCCGATGCCGCCGCCGCGCTACTGCCTTGTGCCGCAAGAAGTGCGCGGACAAGTGCCGAGCGCGCAGCCGTTCCTGTTCATAGATATCTCGCCGTTTGAGGATGAGTACGTCTATGCCAGCACCTATGCCTACGCGCGCGGTCTCGCCATTTTGCCGCGCCTGACCTGCGATCAGCAGCTGTTGGCAGCCGCGCCTGCCGTCAGCGGCGTGACCGCGATCATCAGCGCGCCGAGCTACGGCGCGACCGTCACTGGCACTGTCTACGTGACCGGCACCGCCGCTTGGGCGCCCGGACAAGCGCTCTACTTCAAAATGGAGCTGCAAGGTCCGCAGTTCCCAGAGTGGACGACCTTCTCTGAGGTCTCGTACACGCCTGTCATCAACGGCGTGTTGGGCGATTTTGGCGCTACAGGTCTGATACCTGGCACCTACCAACTGCGCATTGTGATCGTCGGCATGGACGCCAATTACCTGCACATCAGTCCGCCGACGCCTGTGATCGTGACCGGGCAGTAGGCTAACGGCGCGCGAAGATTGGCACAGCGGCGCCGTGCGGCACAGCCTTGCCGCTGAGCGCCGTGCGGATCGCCTCAAGATCGGCGCTGAGCGCCGAGTCGAGCGCGAGTTGCTCGGCGATTTTGGCGCAGCCGTGCGCGACTGTGCTGTGATCGCGCTTGAGCGCCTCGCCGATCTGCTTCAGCGATGCATCTGAGAACTCGCGTGCGGCGTACATCGCCACTTGGCGCGCACGTGCGATGGCTTTGGTGCGTTTGCGGCTAGCGAGGTCGCTGACCGAGAGACGGTAATGCGCAGCGACCGCGCTCAGCACGCGCTCCAGCGCCGTCCGCTCAGCGCGCGCCTGATCGGCGCCGAGCGCGCGTAGCACCATCAGCGCCAGCTCGCGCGTGACGGCTTGCGAAGTCAAGCCGCTGTAAGTGTCCAGCTGGTCAATGGCGCTCTCTAAATCGCGCACGTTGGCAGTCAGGCGCGTCGCCAGGAGTTCTAGCACGTCTTTGGGCAGCCTCATGCCGCGCGCCGCGCTTTTTTCAGTCAGAATGGCGCGCCGCAGCGCTAGGTCAGGCGGATCGAGACGCGCTATCGGACCTGCCTGCAGGCGCGAGCGCAGGTCGCCGCTCAGGCGCGTCATCTCGCTCGGCAGCCGATCGGCGGCGAAGACGATCTGGCGCTGACGGCTGCGGAAAATATCCCAAATGGCGACCAACTCGGCTTGCGTGCTATCCTTACCTTCGATGAACTGCGCGTCGTCAATCAAAAGCGCATCCGCGTTGCGGAATTTCTCGCGGAAAGCGCTGTTCTCAGCGTTGCGAATCGACTCGACCAGCGCCGTCGTGAAGGCTTCAGCGGTCAGGTAGAGTGCGTTCAGGTTGCGCGCCAGCAAGGCGTGCGTGATCGCCTGCAGCAGGTGAGTCTTGCCGTTGCCCAAGCTGCCGACGAACAGCGCAGGGCTGTACTTGCCAAGCTGCCCATCGGCGATCGCTTCCGCCAGCAGGCAAGCGTAACGATTCGCCTCGCCGCTGATGAACGTCTCCAGCGTGTAGGCAGAATTGAGCGGACTGCCGCTGTGATGCGCGCCATGATAGGTGAAGAGCGGCTCTTCGAGCGCGTGCGTGATCGGCGGCTGCCAAGTGATCAGCTCGATCTGGACTTGGCGCTGGAAGATGCTGCTGAGCGTCTGCGTCATGGCTTCAAGCAAGTGCCGCTCAAGCCAATCGCGCGCGTATTCGGTCGGCACGCTGACCACGAAGTGATCATCTTCATAGCTGAGCAACTCAGCTCTGCGCAGCCAAGTGTCGTAGATTGAACGGCTGAGCTGCACTTGCAACTGACCGAGCGTCGCTAACCACGCATCTTTTGCATTCATGATGATAAGCTATTCTTGTGCGCGCCTTGCTGCCAAAAAAATAGAGACGAATCAGCTTGCGAACAGCGCTGATGCGCTGCGCAAACGCGGTAAAGCTCATGCCACAGAGAGTTGCGTTGATTCTACTCGCGCTCAGCGCAAGGGTCAACAAACTTTGAGCGCTTTTGGGCAACCTTCAGCGAATCTCAACGCTTTTCAAGATGCCTCGCGTGCGACACGCCATAGGTACGGTCTGCAAGCTGCGACGAGCGCCATATATGGCGCTCGCGCATTTGTTCGGCAGCTTTGAAGTGTTAAGTTTCGATGAAGAGCGCCGCGCGAGCGCGCTGCGAAGGTCAGGCGATTTCCTTGAGGCTGACGTTCATCAGCGCGTTGGCATCAAGGCGGATGCCAGGCGCCATCGTGGTTGTGAGCGCCATACGGCGCACAAACGTGCCTTTGGCGGCGGCCGGTCGGGCGCGGCGCAAGGCGTCAATGACAGCTAAGGCATTCTGCATGATCTGCGCCTCAGTGAACTGAATCTTGCCGATTGGCACGTGGATGTTGCCATTCTTATCGTTGCGGAATTCCACACGACCGGCGCGCGCTTCGCGCACAGCGCGCTCAAGGTCTTCAGGATTGACCACAGTGCCCGTCTTCGGATTCGGCATCAAGCCTTTGCGTCCCAGCACTTTGCCCAACACACCGACCTTGCGCATCATGTCTGGCACAGCGATTGAGACATCGAATTCCGCCCACTCTTCGTTGCGAATCTTGGCGATCAGCTCGTCGCCTGCCACGTAATCGGCGCCGGCTGCCTCGGCGTAGCGCGCCGCCTCGCCTTCGGCGAAGACCAAGACGCGCACGGTCTTGCCCAAGCCTGCTGGCAATAGCACGGTCGTGCGCACTTGCTGATCGGATTGGCGCGGATCGATGCCCAGCCGCGCGTGCAGCTCAACAGTCTCATTGAACTTGGCGAAGGCGATCTGCTTGAGCAGCTTGACAGCTTCTTCAAGGCTGTATTCGCGCCCTGGCACGATGTGCTTCTTCGCCTCTAGATATTTCTTCCCATGACGAGCCATCAGATACTCCTTGTAGTCATAACGAGCGGTGAAGCTCTGCTACACAACTGTCAATCAACGACCTTAATGCCCATGTTGCGCGCCGTGCCTTCGATCTGGCGCATGGCAGCTTCGATATCGTTAGCGTTCAGGTCGGGCATTTTGATCTCGGCGATCTCGCGAATCTGTTTGCGCGTCACCTGACCGACTTGCTGTTTGTTCGGCGTCGGCGAGCCTTTCTGAACACCTGCCGCGCGCGTTAGCAAGAACGATGTGGGCGGACTCTTCAGGATGAAGCGGAACGAGCCATCGCTGAAGATAGTGATCTCAGCAGGCACGATCTCGCCGACGCGATTGGCAGTGCGCGCGTTGTATTCCTTGCAAAACGCCATCAGGTTGATGCCGTGCTGCGCTAGGGCAGGTCCAATCGGCGGCGCAGGATTCGCCTTGCCTGCCGCAATGGAAAGTGTGACGACCGCTTTGACTTTCTTAGCCATACCAGATTACCTCTCTTGAAGATGTACAAGCAGGACGTTTGAAGCGTCCCTCCATCACAAGGCAGCCTTGCGCTGCCAAAAAACAGGCGGAAGTCCTTTCCGCCTATCCTTGCGTACACAGCGTGCGCTGCGCGCCGATCAGGAGCGATCAGCTGGACGATCTTTGGCAGAGCGCTCCGCTTGCCGATCTTTCCCAGAACGCTCTGCCTGCCGATCCTTTGCAGTGCGTTCCGCTTGCCGCTCTCGCTCTTTTTCTTTCTCTTTTTCCTTCGCGCGCTCAGCTTGATGATCTCTCTCCACTTGCAAGAAGTCCAGCTCCACAGGCGTCTCGCGCCCGAAGAACGAGACCATCACGCGCACTTTGTTCTTGTCCAGATCGATCTGATCGACCTTGCCGCTGAAATCGTAGAACGGACCGTCTATGATGCGCACATGCTCGCCGACTTTGAAATCAATCTTGACCTTCGGCGCTTCCGACTCCATGCGCCGCACGATCTGAGCGACTTCATCAGGGCGCAGCGGCGTGGGATGATTATCCATGCCGACGAAGCCCGTCACGCCCGGCGTGTTGCGCACCATTGACCAGCTCTCCTTGCTCATCTTCATCTCGACAAGGATGTAGCCCGGAAAAACGCGGCGCTCAACCGTGCGGCGCTTGCCTTCGCGCACTTCGATCTCTTCTTGAGTTGGCACGATGATATCGAAGATTTTGTCCTGCAGCCCGAGCGTCTCGCGGCGCTGCTCGATGATCTGGCGCACTTTGTTCTCGTAGCCTGAGTAGCAATGCACCACGTACCATTGCGGCTCATCGTCTTCGTGGATGACGATCTGCTCGCCTTCGGCGTTCGTGCCGATCACCACGCGGTCGGGCGTTTCCACTTCATCGGCAGGCTCGTCCTTCTTGCGGCGCGCAGTCGGGCGCTTGCGCGCGGACTTCTTGGACGCCTTTTGCTGCTCTTCCTCTTCTTCCAGCTCATCCAGATAGATCGGCGTCGGATCGTACTCTGGGTCTTCGTAACGCGGACGCGGTTTGCGCGGCGGCATAACTCACCCTACTCTGCTCTGAACAGACGATCTTTGAACAGCCACAAGCCTGCCACAACAACCACTAGCGCGAGCGTGCCGATGGTCGCTAGTTGCGAATTTTCGGCAATTTGCGTGGTGAGGAAGCCGAAGATGAAGCTGACCGCGCCCAAGAAGATCGAAGAGACAACGGTCACGATCAGCACGATGCGCGTCAGACGGTTGACCTCTTCGCGCGTGGGCCAAGCCACTTTGCGCAGCTCAACGCCTACCTCTCGGAAATACTCGCGCGTGTTTTGCACAAAGCGCACGATGAAATTGCGGCTGGGCGCCGCCTCTTGGCGCGCGCTGGGCGTCGGACGGTCTTTGCGCACGACAGCGGCGCTCTCGCCCGTCTCGACGATGCCGCGCTTCGCCTGACGGCGGCGGCGGCTATCTGAGACAGCCGGCGCGGCTGCTTGCACTTCTTCCTGATCGTCGCGCTCGGCTTCGATCAGCTCTTCATCTTCGGCATCAGAACGACGGGCGGCAGTGCGTGCCATGTCGTAGCAATCCTCCTAGCAATGTGCCTCTTTAGAGATAAAACACCGTCTTGGCGACGGTGTTTGCAGTGAGCGCTCTAGCAGGGGAGGCAGGACTCGAACCCGCAACCAACGGTTTTGGAGACCGCTACTCTGCCAATTGAGCTACTCCCCTAGTTCGGCGGGCAGCCGCACATGCGCCGCGCTGCCTACGCCTATCATCATACCTTATTTCGTCTCGCGATGCAAGGTATGTTTGCGGCAAGTGTTGCAAAATTTGCGCAGCTCAATGCGATTCGGATCGTTGCGCCGATTCTTATAGGTCGTGTAGTTGCGCTCTTTGCAATCTGTGCAGGCGAGGTGAATCACCTGACGCACGTCTTTCTTCGCCATTGTCGCCTTCCTCAAAACAAGGGCGAGCTGAGCGCGCTCGCCCTGCTATCGCCTCAGTCCAACACTTCGGTGATGACGCCCGCGCCGACCGTCAAGCCGCCTTCGCGAATGGCGAACTTCGAGCCTTTCTCAAGCGCCACCGGCACGATCAGCTCCACCGTCATGTTCACGTTGTCGCCCGGCATCACCATCTCCACGCCCTGCGGCAGCTGAATGGTGCCCGTCACGTCCATCGTGCGGATGAAAAACTGCGGACGGTAGCCCGACATGAACGCCTTGTGCCGACCGCCTTCTTCTTTCTTCAGCACGTACACCTCGCACTGGAAGCGCCGATGCGGCTTGATCGAGCCCGGCTTCGCCAGCACCATGCCGCGCTCCACTTCCTCGCGCGTCGTGCCGCGCAGCAGAATGCCCGCGTTATCGCCCGCCTGCGCCTGATCCAGCTCCTTGTGGAACATCTCGATGCCCGTCACCACCGTCTTCATGCTCTCATCGCGCAAGCCGATGATCTCGACTTCCTCGCCCTTCTTCAGCGTGCCGCGCTCCACGCGCCCCGTCACCACTGTGCCGCGTCCCTTGATGCTGAACACATCTTCAATCGGCATCAGGAACGGCTTGTCCACCTCGCGCTGCGGCTGCGGAATGTACTCGTCCACCACATCCATCAGCTGCAGGATCGGCGCGTAGTCGGGATGGTTCGGATCGTCGCTGGTGCATTCCAGCGCCTTCAGCGCCGAGCCGCGCACAATCGGCGTATCGGCAGGGAAGCCGTAGCTCGAGAGCAGCTCGCTCAGCTCCAGCTCCACCAGCTCCAGCAGCTCAGGGTCGTCCATCTGGTCGATCTTGTTCAGAAAGACCACGATGGCAGGCACTTCCACTTGGCGCGCCAACAGCACATGCTCGCGCGTCTGCGGCATCGGACCGTCAGGCGCGCTCACCACCAAGATCGCGCCGTCCATCTGCGCCGCGCCCGTGATCATGTTCTTGATATAGTCGCGGTGACCTGGACAGTCCACGTGCGCGTAATGGCGCTTGCGCGTCTCGTACTCCACGTGCGTGATGTTGATGGTGATGCCGCGCGCCTTCTCTTCGGGCGCGTTGTCGATCTGATCGTAGGCGCGGTAATCCGCCAGCTTCTGCAACGCCAGCACTTTGGTGATGGCAGCCGTCAGCGACGTCTTGCCGTGGTCGACGTGACCGATGGTGCCGATGTTGCAGTGCGGCTTGGTGCGCTCAAACTTGCTCTTTGCCATGCGTCATAACTCCTCAAAGCGAATGCGTTAACCGATGAAGCGCTGCGCACTGGACTCAAGGGCGCAGCGGCGGCAGTTGAGGCATTGCTGCTCGTCGGGCGTGTGTAAGAAGCCTACAATGGGACTTGAACCCATGACCTCTCCCTTACCAAGGGAGTGCTCTACCGACTGAGCTATGTAGGCATATCCAGAACCAACAGGTGCGCAAGATGCCCAGCTGCCAGAGCCGACGAAGGGACTTGAACCCTTAACCCCCATATTACAAGTATGGTGCTCTGCCAATTGAGCTACGCCGGCACACCTAAGTCCCAATTATAGCAAGCAGTCGCGCGGCGCTCAAGGCTGAGTTTTTCGGCGCACAACGCCAGTCATTTTAACCGCGCCGCGCAGCGTTTGTCAACAGCTGTCGCCTTGACGTTGCGCGCCAAATCCACTAGAATGAAGCATCCATCCGTGCAGAAGCGCATAGGCAAGTGGCGTGTTTGAAAGCCTGACCAACAAACTGCAAGAGATTTTCGACCGTTTGGGCAAGCGCGGCGTGCTGACCGAGTCCGATGTGGACGTGGCGCTGCGCGAAGTGCGCCTCGCCTTGCTGGAAGCCGACGTAGCGCTGCCTGTCGCCAAAGATTTCATCAAGCGCGTGCGCGAGCGCGCCATCGGCGCTGAGGTGCTGAAAGCGCTCAAGCCGAGCCAGATGGTCATCAAGATCGTCCATGAAGAGCTGGTGGCTACGCTCGGCGAGCCGGGTCGGCTCAATCTGAGCGGCACGCCGCCTGTGGTGATCATGTTGGTCGGCTTGCAAGGCTCAGGCAAAACGACAACCGCCGCCAAGCTAGCGCTCAAATTGCGCCGCGAAGGACGGCGTCCCTACCTTGTGGCAGCCGATACCTACCGTCCGGCAGCGGTCGATCAGCTGAGGACGCTCGGCAAGCAATTGGATGTGCCTGTCTACGATGAAGGCACTAGCGCTGCGCCGCCAGATATTGCCGAGCGCGGTCTGCGCAAGGCGCGCGAAGTTGGCGCTGGCGTCCTGATCGTGGATACTGCCGGTCGCCTTCAAATTGACGAGCGCCTGATGACCGAGCTAGAGCAGATCAAGGCGCGCCTGAAGCCTGCCGAGATTCTGCTGGTGGCGGACGCCATGACCGGTCAAGAGGCAGTCAAGATCGCCGAAGGCTTCCACAAGCGGATCGGCATCACAGGCTTGATCTTGACCAAAATGGACGGCGATGCGCGCGGCGGCGCCGCCATCTCAATGCGCGCCGTGACCGGCGTGCCGATCAAGTTCGTCGGCATGGGCGAGAAGCCTGACGCGCTCGATCAATTCTATCCCGACCGCATGGCGCAGCGCATTCTGGGCATGGGCGATATGCTCACGCTGATCGAGAAGGCGCAAGAGGCGTTCGATCAGCGCGAGGCAGAGCGCCTGAGCCGCAAACTGATGCGCGCTGAGTTCAACCTTGAAGACTTCTTGGCGCAAATGCAGCAGGTCAAGCGGCTCGGTCCGATCAGTCAGTTGCTCTCGCTCATCCCAGGCATGAATCGCCTCAAAGATCAAATTGACGAGGCGGAGGCCGATCGGAGCATGAAGAAGATCGAGGCGATCATCCGCTCGATGACGCCTGAAGAGCGCCGCGATCCGAAGGTGATCAACGCCAGCCGCAAGCGGCGCATCGCGCGCGGCGCGGGCTACATCAACACGGAAAAGCATCCTGAGCGCGAGTTGGAAGGCATTCAAGAGATAAACAACCTGCTGCGCCAATTCCGCGAGATGCAGAAGATGATGAAGATGTTCAAAGGCGGCAGAGGCGATATCAGCCGCCTGTTCAAAGGACAGTGACGCTGTCCACAGTTGGCATTCAAAGGCTTGAGGAGCAATTTTTCAGAATGGTTCGTATCCGTCTACGTCGTATCGGCTTGAAGAAGCAGCCGAGCTACCGCATCGTGGTGGCAGATAGCGAAGCGCCGCGCAACGGACGCTATATCGAGATCATCGGTTTCTACAATCCGCGCACAGAGCCCGCGACCATCGAGCTGGATGAAGGGCGCGCGCTGCACTGGCTGAGCGTTGGCGCGCAGCCCAGCGAGCCTGTGGCGCGCATGTTGAAGAATCTCGGCACGCTGGAGCGCTTGGCGCGCCTGCGCAAAGGCGAGCCGCTTGAGAAGTTGGTGGAAGAGGCGAACGCCGCGCGCGCCGCGCTGCCCAAACCTAGTCCCAAGACGCGCCGCGCCGCGCCTGCCGCTAAGTCAACCTTGTTCGATAGCGCTGCCGAGTGACGCCGACCATGAAAGAGTTGGTCGAGTACATCGCCAAGTCGCTCGTGGAAAATCCGACCGCTGTGCGCGTGACCGAACACCTGCGGCGCGGCGCTGTGGTGATCGAGCTGCACGTCGCGCCTTCGGACATGGGTCGCGTGATCGGCAAGGAAGGGCGCGTGGCGAACGCCATTCGCGCGCTGCTGCGCGTGGCAGCCGCGCGCAGCGGCAAGCGCATTGTGCTGGATATCCACTGAGCCGTGACGCGCGATCCGATGCCTATCCTGCCTGCGCAAGGCTATCTGACAGTGGCGCGCGTGGCGCGTGCGCACGGCGTGCGCGGCGCCTTGCGCGTGCAGGCGCTCACCAGCACGCCGCAACGCATGAACGCGCTGGAGACGATCTACCTCTCACACACGCCTGACCGCGCCGAGACGCTCAGCGCTTACACCGTGGCGCGCTGCCAGCACGATAAAGGCGATCACTGGCTGATCTTCCTCGAAGGCGTCGAGAGCCGTGAAGCTGCTGATCGGCTGCGCGGGCAGTACATCTTGGTCACGCTGCAAGACGCCGTGCCGTTGGCTGAGGACGAAATCTACCTTTTTCAGGTGATCGGTCTGACCGTGCTGACCGACGAAGGCGTCGCGCTTGGACGCGTGGTCAGCGTGATTGAGACAGGCGCTAACGATGTCTACGTGGTACACGGCGAGCTGTACGGCGAAGTTTTGATCCCTGCCATTGAGAGCGTGGTGCGCCATATTGACGTGGATAACGGCGTGATGCACATCACGCCGCTGCCCGGCTTGCTGCCCGATAGCTAGACGGCAAGCGCAGGCGCGCGCGCTGACCATTGCGTCGCCTGCTCATAGGCGAAGGCAGCGCGCAGCAGGTGCGCTTCCGCGCCGTAAGGCGCCACCAACTGCAGCCCGATCGGCAGCCCTTGCGCGCTGAATCCGCACGGCAACGAGAGCGACGGCACGCCTGCCATATTGAAATAAGCAGTGAAGGCTGAGAGCCGCGCGCGCGCCATCGCCTTGGCGCTCTCATCGTCCAAGCGCACGCCGATCATCGGCGTGCAAGGCGCGATCAGCAAATCGTATTCTTCGAAGAGACGTTCCATCTGCCATGCTGCCAGCGCCTGCGCACGGCGCGCTTTAGCGTACTCGACCGCTGAAGCGCCGCCTTCAGCGCGCAGGCGCGCTAGGACGTCCGCGCCGAATAGCTCAGGCGTCCGCTGCAAACGCTCAGCGTAGATCAGCGCCGCTTCGCTCGCCACCAGCGTGCGGCTCAGCTGTGTCGTCTCTTTGACGTTCAGGCGCGCTTCCGCTCTCAGCGGCACCACTTGCGCGCCAAGCGCTTCAAAAACAGCGGCTGCCGCGCGCACTGCCTGCTGAATCTCAGGCTCGCAATCGTTGAAGTACTCATCATCGGCAAGCGCGATGTACCAATCGCTCACGCCATGATCGAGTTCTGAGAGAAAGTCGTCCTCAGCAAACCTGACCGCGTAAGGATCGTCTCTATCGTACTCAGAGAGCCACGCCATCAGCAGCGCCGCGTCTTCCACAGTGCGCGTCAGCGTTCCCGCGTGATCGAGCGAGTAGCTCAGTGGCAACATGCCGCGCACGCTCAGGCGTCCGTAGCTCGGCTTCAAGCCAACTACGCCGCACAGCGCGGCAGGGATGCGGATCGAGCCGCGCGTATCGCTGCCCAGCGCCGCTACGCACAACTGCGCCGCGACCGCCGCCGCAGAGCCGCCGCTTGAGCCGCCTACTGAATAGGCGAGATTGTACGGATTGCGGCACGCGCCATAATACGGATTGTCGGTCAGCACGCCCAGCGCGATCTCGTGCATGTTCAGCTTGCCGAGCAGCACCGCGCCGCGCTGTTCTAGAAGCTCGACCAAGTGAGCGCTGCGCTGCGGCACTCGGTCTGACCAAAACTTTGCGCCGGCGGTCGTGCGAATGCCCTTCGTCTCGTACAAGTCTTTCAAGGCGAATGGCACGCCGTGCAGCGCGCTGTATCTGCCGCTGCTGTGCAAGGCTGCTTCAGCTTTGCGCGCGCTCGCTCGCGCATGATCTGCTGTCACGGTCAGGAAAGCGTTCAGCTGCGGATTGAGCGCTTCAATGCGCTGTAAGTACGCTTCGGTCAAGGCGAGCGGCGAGAGTTGGCGCGCTCCGATCGCCTGCGCCGCTTGCACCAATGAGAGCTGCGTTAACGCCGTCGTATCTGTCATAAAACAAACTGCCTTTCTGTGCGCGCCGCGCGCCAGACATTGTAGCAGAAGTGCGCACACCACGCCTTGTTCACCTAGTCAAGCTGCGCTAGAATAGCGCGTATCGGTTCGCATTAGCGAACACAGCATAGAAAGACTCGACAATCGCATGGAAATCACATGGTACGGACATAGCTGCTTTCGGCTGGCAGAGCGCGGCAAGGCGTCAGTGATCACCGATCCATTCGACGGTCACTTAGGCTTGGTAGTGCCAAAGCTGCGCGCGGAAATTGTCACCATCAGCCATCTGGCGCACGGACATAGCTATGCAGAAGGCGTGAAAGGCGTGCAGCGCGTGATTCACGGCGCAGGCGAGTATGAGATCGGCGGCGTGTTCATCATCGGCGTGGCAATGCACAACACAGCCCAAAAATCGCCCAAGCCGAACATCGCTTATGTCTTCGATTTCGACGGCTTGCGCGTGGCACACCTAGGCGATCTGGATCACATTCCGCCGCAAGCCGTGATCGAAGCGCTGGAGAGCGTGCATGTGGCGCTGGTGCCTGTTGGCGGCGGCGGCGGACTGAACGCTACGCAAGCCGTTGAGGTGATCAGCCTGCTAGAGCCGAACTATGTGATACCGATGCACTACCAGCTGCCGAACAGCACGCTGACGCTCGATCCGCTAGAGCGCTTCCTGCGCGAGCTTGGCGTCAGCCGCGTGCAACAAGAGCAGGTCTTCAAAGTGACTGCCAGCAACCTGCCTGAACAAACGCAAGTTGTGGTGATGGAGCAAAGCGCCTGATGCAAGTCAGATTGATTTTGACCTACGATATTTTGCCCGGCCGCGATCAGGATTACTTCGAGTTCCTCGTCCGCGAGCTGTCGCCCGGCTTGAGCAAGCTCGGCTTAGAGCCGACTGAGAGCTGGTACACCATGTATGGCAAGCGTCCGACCATTCTGTTGGGCGGCATTGCCGAAGATTACAGGGCGGCGCGCGCGATCCTCGAACATCCTGAGTGGAAAGCGCTCCGCGAGCGCCTGAACAACTATGTGACCAACTTTCAGAGCAAGATCATCCGCGTGACGCCATATTTTCCGCTCGTGTAGCGGCAGGCGATCAAACCTGCCCTGCCGCGACGCTGAGCAAGCGCAGCGTGCCGAATGTGCTGCCGATCTCAGCGTAGATCGGACGCGCCGCCTCAGCGTGATTCAACGTAGCGTACAGGTCATCGGCAAGGCGCACGAAATGCCGCTCATCAATCTGCACACGCGCGAATGGCTTGCTGCGCACGCGCACAATGGCAGCGCAGCCTTCAGGCACGGCTGCCGTCACGTTGCCAAAGGTGGAAAAAGCGCGCACGCCCTGCCCAACTAGCTCTGGCAGCACCAAGCGAATATCGCCGAAGCCGCTGCCCAACTCTGCGCGATTGATCGGGATGCCGCGCAGATCGACCTCGATCTCGCCCAGAAATGCGCTCAGCAAGATGTTCCAAGGCAGGTCGCGCGCCAAGCCGACTTCCCAATCGGCAATCGAGAAAAGCCACGTGCGTCCGCGTTGCATGGTCAGGCGCGCCGTCTCGCCGCGCACTGCCAGATCAGGACGCGAGCGCGCTGTGTAACTGCCTGCGATCAGGCGACCTTCGCGGCGTAGCGCGCGCAGCTTGATATCCAGCTCGCCGCTGTAGGCTTCCAGACTGGCGGCGCGCACAGTGCCGCGCGTGATGCCGAAGGTCTGCGCTGCCCAGCTGATGCCTAAATCGCCGCGCAGCAAAAGCTGGACGCCTAGCAAGACCAGCAGCAAAGGCGCGTAAGGCGTCAAATCCACTTCTGGCAGCAGGCGGAAGTTGCGCAGCAACAGATAGCCGCCGCTGCCCAGCAGCAGCGCGATCAAAATATACGGCGGACGTTCAGTGCGCATCGCGCTCACTCCTGATCGACCAAGAAGTCTTTCAGGATGTGGTGCGACGATGAGCGGCGCAGCCGATTGAGCGCTTGTGCTTCCAGCTGGCGCACGCGCTCGCGCGTGACGCCGATTGCCCTGCCGACTTCTTCCAGCGTGTGCATCTCGCCATCTTCCAGACCGTAGCGCAGGCGCAAGATGTGCGCTTCGCGCTCGGGCAAGCGGTTGAGCGCCTCGGTCAGGTGATGGCGCAGCATCTCGCGATCGGTGACCTCGGAAGGAGAGAGTTCGCGCGTGTCTTGCACAAAGTCGCCGATCTCGGTCTCTTCGTCCTCATCGGTC
>Ga0308403_1000120_pt1 | contig 31842 bp, 22 predicted proteins | sample HotsprSampleOSM3_FD_203470 | JGI IMG/M metagenome (GOLD analysis project Ga0308403, IMG submission 203470) | Hot spring phototrophic mat microbial communities from Octopus Spring, Yellowstone National Park, Wyoming, United States - 20060914_OS-M3 ... | reverse complement strand
TGCTCGATCAGGACGATCCAATTGCCGGCTGGCTGAAACTTGAAGCTGAGCAGCAACGCCTGATCGATTTTTTGAGCGGCAAGCAGCGCCTGCACGTCAAAGGCGAGCATATTGACCTGCAGATGAGCCTTGCAGGACGCCGTTGGATGAATGCCAGCGGACGGATCAACTTCCCTGATGGCGAGATTTTCACAGCGCCTGTGGAAGATAGCGTCAACGGCTGGGTGCGTTTCACCTATCCCGCTTTTTACAATGGCGGCGTGGTGCGCGGCGCGATGCTGCGCTTTGAGGACGGCGTCATCGTGCAAGCGACCGCGCAAGAAGGCGAGGCGTTTTTGAACGCCGTCCTCGATACCGACTCAGGCGCGCGGCGCTTGGGCGAGTTCGCCATCGGCACCAATCGCGGCATAGATCGCTTCACAGGTCACATCTTATTCGATGAAAAAATTCACGGCACAGTCCACATGGCAGTCGGACGCGCCTATCCACAGACAGGCGGCGTGAATCAATCGCGCATTCACTGGGATATGATCTGCGATATGCGCAGCGGCGGACAAATCTTCGCCGATGACGTTTTGTTCTATCAAAATGGCGAATTCCTGATCTGAAGGTGCGCAATGTCCTCAGCCAATGTGCGCTACTATGGCATGCCTGAGGCGCCGCCGCCGCTTGTGCCGCTGCGCGCCGGCGACCTGAGCATGTTCTACCAGCATGGCGACCTGCGCCGCATTTATTTTGGCGAGCGCGAAGTGATACAGCGCATTTACGTGGCAGTCCGCGATGAGCATTGGAACACAATTCCGTTTAGCGTGAGCGACCTGCAACTTGAGCGCGCTGAACGCGCCTTCCGCCTGACTTTCACAGCGCGCCATGCGCACGGCGCGATCAATTTCCGCTGGCAGGCACAGATCATCGGCATGGCGGATAGTACTGTGCGCTTCAGCATGGCAGGCGAAGCGCTGAGCGCCTTTCGGCGCAATCGGATAGGCTTCTGCGTCCTGCATCCTGCGCAGACGTGCGCCGATCTGCCCGTCCGCATTGAGACGCCTGACGGCGCGCACTACGAGAGCCGTTTTCCGCGCCTGATCGCGCCTGAGCAGCCGTTCACGAATGTGCGCGCCATGTCATACCAGATCGGCGATGCACAGGTCTCGCTGCACTTTGACGGCGACATCTTCGAGACCGAAGATCAGCGCAATTGGTCGGATGCATCTTTCAAGACGTATTGCACACCGCTCGCCTTGCCACGACCAGCCGATGTGCCGCTCGGCGCGCAAGTGCAGCAAGCTGTGACGCTTCACGTCAGCGGTCAGCCGAGCGAGCCGCTCACCAGCGCGCCGCTCAGCGCCTTGCACATTGGCGAGTTTGTGCGTCGCCTGCCGCAGATCGGCTTGAGCGTCGCCAAGCATGGCGCTGCGCTCTCGCCGCGCCAAATTGAGCGCCTGCGCACGCTCCACCTTGCGCACTTGCGCGTTGATTTGAAGCTCGGCGCGCAGAATTGGCGTCAGGCGTTGCGGCGCGCCGCGCTTGAGGCAAAAGCGTTGGCTGCGCCGCTTGAGATCGCGCTTTACTGCACAGCGGACGCTGAAGCTGAGCTGCGCACGCTGGCTGCCGCGCTGCCTGAGTCGGCGGCGCCTGTGCTGCGCGTGCTTGTCTTCGACGCGCAGCAGTTTGTGACGCCGCCGTCGCTGCTCACGCTTGCGCGCCGCGTTTTGGCGAACGAAGTGCCGAGCGCGTCGTTCCTAGCAGGCTCTTGCGCGCAGTTCACAGAACTCAACATGAGTCGCTACAGCTATCCTGAAGCTGACGGCATCGTCTATGCGCTCAATCCACAAGTTCACGCTGACGATCACCTCAGTCTGATGGAAAACCTAGCGGCACAACCTGATACGGTCGCGACGGCGCGCCATTTTGCGCCTGATAAGACGCTGCACATCAGTCCGATCACGCTCAAGCCGCGCTTCAATCCTGCCGCCGTGAGCGAGGAAGCGCCGCTGAGCGCTGACGCTCTGCCGCCGCAAGTCGATCCGCGTCAGACGGCGTTGATCGGTGCGGCGTGGACGCTCGGCAGCTTGGCGGCGCTGTGCCTGACGCCTGTTCACAGCCTGACTTATTACGAGACGAGCGGCTGGCTAGGCGTCTTGGAGCGCGAAGGCATTGCGCCACACGCGCGTTTTCCGTCGCTGATGGGCGCCGTCTTTCCGCTCTACCACGTCTTCGCCGATGTAGGCGAATTTGCGGCGGCTGAGGTCGCGCCGCTGCACGGTCACGCGCCTGAGATAGCTGGTCTGGCGCTGCGCGAAGCAGATCGGACGCGCGTGCTGCTCGCCAATTTGAGCGCTGTGCCGCAATTGGTGCGCTTGGCGGTCAGCGGCGCGTACATGCTGCGCATCTTGGATGAACAGAGCGTTCTGCAGGCGATGCTGCAGCCTGAGGCGTTCCGCGCCACAGGCGCGCTGCACACAGCGACAGACGACGGACTCGGTTTGAGCTTGCCGCCTTACGCGGTCGCCACACTTGACTCGGTCAAAGCGGATTAGAGGCGGTCGCGCTTGGCTCTGACTCTGATCAGGCGGTCGGGCTGCTTGCGTATCCAAGCCAGATAGCGCTGAATGTCTTGGTCTTGCCGCAACGCTTCAATAGTGCATTTTTGACGGGCGAGCGTGCGATTGGTGAAGAATTTGTGAAGCGTGGTGTGGCAAGCTTGGCACAGCGCGACGGTCTGGACGCCGCCTTCGGATTTCGGCACGAGATGGTGGCGACTCAGGCGGCTGACCTGCCTACCGCACAATGCACAGGTCGAGTCGAGCGAATGTTCTTTGGACATGGCGCTTATCCTAGTCGAGATTATAGCACGCCATCGCGCCTGAGATCAGCGCCAAGCGCTGTGACGCCTGCATTGAGAACGACGACAGCCTTTCTGAGCGGATTAGCGGTAATGCTCACGATCAGGTATTTCAAAGCGCATTGAGCAGCCGAGCAATTCGCTGTTCACGCGGTGCAGAGTGCGCTACAATCGCTACTATCTATGAGCGTTTAGTGAAGCGAGTGACGACAATGGATTTTTCGCTCTCTGAAGAACATCTGATGGCGCAGCGCATGGTGCGCGAGTTCGCTCAAAAGGAAGTCTATCCGACCATTAAAGAGTGGGATCGCAAGCAGGAGATGAATCCAGCTGTGTTGCCGCGCATGGCGGAGCTGGGCATTTTGGGCATTTGCATCCCAGTGCGTTACGGCGGGCAAGGTTACGATTACATCACGCTCGGTCTGGTTTGCGAGGAATTGGAGCGCGTGGATAGCACGTTGCGCGTGGTGATGTCCGTCCACATGGGCTTGAACAGCTTGGCGCTGCTGCAGTGGGGAACGGAAGCGCAGAAGCAGAAGTTTCTTGTGCCGCAAGCGCGCGGCGAGAAATATGGCGCTTTCGGCTTGACTGAATCAGGCGCGGGCAGCGATGTCGTCTCGATGCAGGCGACTGCCAAACGGCACGGCGATGTCTACGTGCTGAACGGCGAGAAAATGTGGATCAGCCTTGCCACGAAGGCGCACAACTTCCTCGTGGTCGCCAAGACCGATCCGAGCGCAGGGCATCGCGGCTTGACGGCGTTCATCGTCGAGCGCGATATGAAAGGCGTCACCACAGGCGATATTCACGGCAAGCTCGGCGTGCGCGCAGGCTCAACCGGCTGGATCGCTATGCAGGACGTGGAAGTGCCTGTGGAAAATCGGCTTGGCGAGGAAGGCGAAGGCTTCTACATCGCCATGAGCTGCCTTGATAATGGACGCTACACAGTGGCAGCCGGCGCCACAGGGCTGATTCGCGCCTGCTTGGAAGATAGCATCAAATACGCGCACGAGCGTAAGACTTTCGGCAAGCCAATTGGCGAGCATCAGCTGATCAAACAGAAGATCGCTTACATGCAGCAATGGTACGATGCAGCGCGGCTGATGGTGCTGCACGTCGGCTGGCTGAAGAACATGGGCATGCGCAACACGCGCGAGACGAGCATGGCGAAATGGTTCGCTACTGATCACAGTGTGAAGGCGGCGCTTGAGGCGATCCAAATTCACGGCGCATACGGCTTCAGCGATGAATATGACGTGGAGCGCTATCTGCGCAACAGCAAAGGCGCAGTGATTTACGAAGGCACGAGCGAGATTCATCAGCTGATGCAGGCGGATTACGCGCTCGGCTATCGGCATGATCGTCCGTTGCGTTGCGAGATGCCTGCTTACGATGCCGCTTACTGGCAGGCGGAAGCGGTCAACGCTTGAGGAAGACAGAGGACGCCGTTTTGGGCGTCCTCTGCATAATTGTATTATCAATCGGCGGAAGGCTCGGGCAAGGTTGAGCCTTGCAACGTGCGCTGTGCGTGCGGCTCGCCCAAGATGAACGCTTCGGTCATGGCGTGCGCGTCGTCGTCAGGATGCTGCACAGGCGGCGACTTCATGAAGTACGCCGAAGGCGCTTCGAGCGTGCCGCGCAAGCCGCGATCCAAGCCGAGCTTAGCGCAGCGCACAGCGTCAATCACTACGCCTGCGCTGTTGGGACTATCCCAAACTTCCAGTTTCAGCTCCAGCGTGAGCGGCACATCGCCAAAAGTGCGCCCTTCAATGCGAATGTGCGCCCATTTGCGGTCGGTCAGCCATGGCACGTAGTCCGATGGACCGACGTGGACATTTTCCTTGCCCAGATCGTAAGGCAACTGGCTGGTGACGGCGTTGGTCTTGCTGATCTTCTTGCTCTCAAGGCGCGAGCGCTCTAGCATGTTGTAGAAATCCATGTTGCCGCCAACGTTCAGCTGACTGGTGCGCTCGACGATCACGCCGCGCTCGCGAAACAAGTTGATCAGCTGGCGATGCACGATGGTCGCGCCGACCTGCGATTTGATGTCATCGCCGATGAGCAGCAAGCCGCGCTCGGCGAAGCGCTGCTGCCATTCAGGCTCGCGCGCGATGAAGACAGGGATGCAGTTGACGAAGGCGCAGCCTGCTTCCAACGCTGCTTCAGCGTAAAAGCGCGTGGCGCGTTCGCTGCCAACGGGCAGGTAGTTCACCACGACGTCAGTTTGCGTCTCGCGCAGGATGCGGACGATATCGGCAGGCGGCTCAGGCGATTCGCTGATCTTGCTGCTGAGATAAATGCCGAGACCGTCTAGCGTGTGTCCGCGCGCCACGCGCACGCCGAGCGGCGGCACATCGCTGAACTTGATCGTGTTGTTCTGACCGCTGAAAATTGCCTCGCTCAGGTCTTTGCCGACTTTCTGGGCGTCCACATCGAAGGCGGCAGAGAATTCAATATCGCGGATGTGATAGCCGCCGAGGACGATGTGCATCAAGCCTGGGATCAGGCTGTTCGGCTCGGCATCGCGATAGTATTGTACGCCTTGCACCAGTGAAGAAGCACAATTGCCGACACCTACAATTGCGACACGGACTTTGTTAGACACGGTATAGCGACTCCTTTGCGGCATCCACGCGGCAAGCGCGGATGGCGTGCGTAACAGATTGCGCAGAGTTTGCATTTTGGGCAGCGGCGTTGAGGCGCTGTCGTCTGGCACAGCGACGTGCTGCACCTAGAATGGCTCTGATGCATTAAGGTTCGCAAATTTTACCACATTTGGCGAGCGCTAGGTCAGAGCTTTCTGAGAGCGCCGTCAGTTTCTGGGCAGCCACTCATCGGCGAAGTGTCGCTCTACATCCATCACATCCCACAAGCATAATACGTCTTGTGGCGTCCTTTCTTGCGGTCCTGATGTCCAATCCTGCGGACTGTACCATACCAGCTCGAACAAATCAGTGCCGAACCAATAGAACGGCTCAACGTGCAACCAGTACTTACGTGCTTGGGAAGCATTCTCAGGCTTCAAAATGATCTCAGGATACAGTCCCGGAATTCCCCAAATTTTGCGCTCGTCCAGCCTGCACCACAGCTTAGCGAGATAAGCGTGATCTTCAGGCGGCAGCACTTGCGCGGCTCTTTCCAAGTAGTTTCGATAGAAATCTTCGTTGCGGCGATACAAGTTGACCTGCTTGAAGCGCGCCACTTGCTGCTCAGCGACGATCTCATAGTTCTGCACCATACGCTTGAATGGAAATTGACTGTTGAACACGACCGTCAGGTAATCAATTGGCTTCCTGAGCAGATAGCTGATCATGTCGAGCGACACGCCTGTCATTGTGGCGATAGCTTCGTTCACAATCCAATAGCGACCGCGATAATCTATCACATAAGCAGGGAAAGGCATTTGGGTCACTTCACGCGCGATCTGCTTGAGCTGCTTGAGCGTGGTCTCGTAAGGCGGAAAGCGCGTCGGCGTGTTGTGGCTCAGCAAGATCAGCTGGCGTACGTCCGCATCGGTCGCATCTGTCGCTTTGGCAAGTTGAATCAGCGTCTCAACAGGCGGCTTTTGGTGATCGTTTTCCCAGCGGCTGATGATCTCATGTCCGCTGTAGCCGAGCTTCTCAGCCAGCTCTACTTGACTCAGCCCTTTGGTTTTTCGCAGCTTGCGAATCAGCGCGCCTAGCGTGTCAGGCTCTGCGCATTTCGATCTTCTAGCAGCCATAGAACCACCTCATTTAGATGAAGTTAACCGCTAATTATACTGTACACAGCGCCTATTGTCACGAAAAAACGAGCGATGTCCATCGGACATCGCTCTGAGCGTCTGTGCTGCTCAGACGAGAGAACTCAGGTGCGCTTGCGCAGAAGGATGCTCAGGAGCAAAATGCCGCTGATCGCAAAGCCGATCAGGCTCAGGCTGCGCTCGCCGCTGATGTGCAAAAGCGTGCTTGCCAAAGTGACGGTCGCGAAGATCAAGCCGCTGTTCAGCTGCCCAAGCGTGGACTCGATGCGCGTCACTTGTTTGCCCAGCTCGCCATCAGGACGCACCTGAACGACCAGATCGCCGCGCTCAGCGCGAGTCAGCACGGTATCGGCGAGCGCAGGCAACCGATAGGCGCGTTGTGCGAAGTCGCGCACGGATTTGACAGCTGCTTGCAAGAAAAAGTTGCCGTTCAAAGCGCTGCTCGTCCGCTCAGCCTGTTGATCGTTGAGCAGGCGCTGCGTGTAAGGCTGCATAGCGCGCCATGGATCGAAGCGCGGATCGAGACCGGTGCACATGCCGCTCAAAATGCTGACCGTGCGGCTGAGATAGATGAAATCCTGCGGCATTTGGAACGGCATAGACATGATCAGGTCGCTGAACTCAAGCGCCACGCCTGACATCTCCTCAAACGGAATGTTGGTCAGGTCGTTCATGTCCAGTCCCCAGACCTTGTCGAAGACTGCGCGCGTCGCTTGCTCAAGACGCTCAAGATCGGCGTCGGGCATCAGCACACCTAAGCGTTTGTAGCTCTCCACCAGACCTTTGGCATCTTGCGTGATGACGGCGAGCAAAGTGTCGCGCAGACCGCTCGCCAATTGATCGGTCAGCTTGCCCGTCATGCCGAAGTCAATGAAGATCAGGTAAAACTTGCGCTTGCCAAACGGCGCGCCGTCCTGATGCGACTCGGGCAGCGGATAGACGAACAGATTGCCCGGATGCGGATCGGCGTGGAAGAAACGATGCTCAAAGATTTGCCGCATATAGCAGTCAATCAGGCGCGCCGCGACTTCACGGCGATCAACGCCTGCCCGATCTATCGCCGCGTAGTCGTTCAGCTTGATGCTGGTCACATCCTCAAGCGTCAGCACATAGCGCGTGGTATGCTCAAGATAGACCGACGGCACGTAAATGCCCATATCATCGGCGAACATGCTCTGGAAGCGCATGGCGTTATCTGCTTCTTTCAGATAGTCCAACTCTTCCCATAGCACGTCGCTGAACTCTTTGAGCAGCATCGGCACGTTGGCGCGCCTGCGGATCGGCTTGTAGCGCATGGCGAGACGCGCTACCACGCTCAGCGCCGCCAAATCCGTCCTGACCGTCTCGATGATGTTCGGACGCTGCACTTTGACCACGACTCGGTCGCCGTTCGGCAGCTGCGCACGATGCACTTGCCCGAAGGACGCGGCAGCGATCGGCTCAGGATTGAACCACAGGAAGCGCTCTTCGAGCTTGCCCAGCTCGCGCTCCACTGTGGCGCGGATGTAACTGAAATCCACGATTGGCACTTGATCTTGTAAGCCTGCCAGCTCGTTCGTGATCTCAGGCGGCAGCACGTCCACACGGCTGGAGACGAATTGCCCGAGCTTGATCATCACGCCGCCCATATCCACTGCCATCGCGCGGAAGCGCCGCGCATAGTGCCGCCAACGCGCCGATCTGCCGCGCGCGACGAAGCGCTCGCCTGTGAAGCGCCGTATGAACACTTCCCAGAGGATCACGCGCGCGAACAGCAGCGTGAAAAAGACCACTGTGCGGCGGAAGCGTCCGCGCCGCACTTTGAAGGCGGCTGTGCGGCGCGAATCGGACTCTTCAGCGCGCGCGCGTTGCTGCGCCGATGCCTGCTCAGCGTGCGCATCAGGCATCGGCGCGATCAGGCGCTGCAGGCGTTGGCGAGTCTCAAGGTTTTGCGGCGAAGTGAATGTTAAGGGCTGATCCTTCAAACTTGGCATCCTCGATCTCTAGCTTCCACAAGGCGTGCGGCAGCACGATGTTTCGGCGATACGGTCCGACGCGCAACGTGAGTTCATCCGCAGAGCGGTATAGGTCAAGGTCTTCTCGGCTGGCGAACGGCAGCGGCACGCGCACCTGATAGCCGCCATTTTCCAATGGGATGATCTGGTGCGTCTGTCCGCTGAAGAAGACCTCGCTCGGATTGCGCTCGCCGTAGAGCGCATCGGCGACTCGGCGCAGCGCATCTACGCCGTTCACATCGCGCTCTAAGAGCGGCGCGGTCAGCACGGGCAGCTCGCCGAACGCCTCTGCGATCAGGCTCATGTTCTCGCGCTGCAAGTCCTTCCATTGTTGGAAGTAAGGATCGTTGACCGAGTCAGGAATCACGCGGTTGCACAGCACAGCGTCCACCACATAGCCATACAAATTCAGGTAAGTGTACGTGCGCTGAGTCTCTTTGATGACCATGCGCTCAGGATTGACGACAAGGCGCATACTGCTCAGGTCTGGGTCTGCCAAGAGCGCGCGCACTTTGTCGAGCGTCTGGAAGAGCTGCTCAACCGTGTTGAAGGCTTCCTCGTCAGGCAGTTCGGCGCGGAAGAGCGGACGCGCAATCGGGCGCAGGAACTTGGCAGCGCCTTTGGTGAGCGTCAGCACGCGCTCAAACCACCAGCGAGTCACGTCAGGCAGGCTGAGCAGGCGCAAGGTCTCAGCGGTCGGCGCGGCGTCCACCACCAACACATCGAAGAAGGCGTCGCGCACGTATTTGTCAATCCACAGCAAGTGCGCGCCTTCTTCAAAGCCGGGCAGAATGGTCACTTCTTCCGCCACGATATCTTCAACGCCGCGCTTGGTGAAGAGCGCTACCATGTAGCGCTGAAATGTTCCCCAATATTTGTCCATTGAGTAGCGCGCGTCCACTTCCTGCGCCCATAGATTCGGACGCAGCTCAATCGGCTCAGGTCCGATCTGCATATCCAGCGAATCGCCCAAGCTGTGCGCCGTATCCGTGCTGATCACAATGGTCTTCATGCCCATCTCAGCGCAGCGCAACGCCGTCGCCGCCGAGATGCTCGTCTTGCCGACACCGCCTTTGCCCGTGTGTACAATAATTCGCATGGCTGCGTAGACTCCTCTTGCTAAAATCAGCGTGGCATTGCTAGGCGCTGCGTGAAGTTTAGCACAAGCCGCGTCACAGCGCCCAACACCGCCCTTGAGGTAAATACGCCGCGCAAGCGCAGAAGTTGCATCAGAAGCGCGTAAAAATCTCGGCTGCGCGCACTGCACAGCCGAGACTCGCTCTTGAACTAGACAGCGGACGCCTCACTCGCCGCCTTCGTCGTCATCGTTGTCATCAGTGCCGCCACTGTTGTTACCACCAGTGTCACCGCCGCCATTGTCATCGGTATCGCCATCATCAGCGTCGCCATCATCTTCTCCGAAGTCGCCTTCGTCTTCGATGCCCCAAGCGTCGTCCCATGCATCCTCATCGTCGAAGTTCTCCATGAAGTCTCTGTCTAGGTCGAACAGATCGAGCAAATCTTCGATGAGCGCTTCAGGCGCGTAAGATTCGAACTCCAAAAATGCGCCATCATCGCCATAGTAGCCGACGATCAGCGCGTCTTCCCACGCCTCTGGATCGAATTCCGCCTCGCCTGAGTCGCGCAGTGCGATGGCGCTGCTGTAGAAAATCCGACTGTTGCCGTCGGCATCCGTGCGCGTGACCAACACGCTATACGCGCCGCCGCTGCCCGAAGCGCGCAACTGACCGCGCTCGTTCAAGCGCAAGGTCAGGACATTGCCGCTGCCCGCCAGATTGTAGCTGTAATGGCGTCCATTGGCAGAGACCGTATTTTGTGCGCTCAAGCTGCGCGCTGCTGCCGTCTTCACCTTGATCTGCTCGCGATCGATGTCTATATCGAAGTTCTGGCTCAGATCGACCTTGTTGACGTTGATCACGTTGCCTTGCTTGGCGAAGGTGAAGCTGGTGGCTGGCTTATCGCCACGCGCTTTAGTGAGCTGGACGCTGTACTTGCCGTTGGGCAGGATGACCGTTGGCGCGCGGCGCGCGCCAATCGTCCGCCGCTGATTGGTCAGGTAGCGCAGCTCGACCTCAGGGATGTCGTTAGTGTACTCGCCATCCACAAAGCGCAGCGTCCGACCTTGCGAATCAGTGATGATGACGTTCGCCTCGCCATTCAGCGAGAAGGTCAGCTTATCCACAGCGCCCGTCCTTTCGATAGGAATGTAGTCGCCGCAGTAGGAGCAAGTGAAGCTCTCTTGGTAGCGCGCTTCCAGCGGCACAACAATCAGGTTGCCAGTGGTCGCATCGCCTTCGTACAGCTCAGGCGGATCGTTCGGATTGGCAGCTGTGTTGTAGCGCCAAGTGTTGGCTTTGGTATCTATTTCGATAACGCGCTCTTCGTTCGGAAAATTGTTATCGTAGATCAGGACATCGTAGCGTGTATCGCTCAGCTGGCGGACGGCATAGGGCGTCACAGCGTGACCGCCCGATCCATCGGGCTGATAGATAGCGAGCGTGACGAGGTAATTCTGCCCGATAACGTCAATCAAGCCTTCGATCAGCTCGGCAGGCGTGACAGGAACGCGCGACTGATAGACTTCGTCCATCACCTGCAGCTGAAACCAGTAAGCGATCTCGCGCTGCAGCGCTTGGTTGCTGCGCAGGCGCAGTTTATTGACTGTGGCAGCGCCGAAGTCCTTCGGATTGAGCTGCTCTTCGAAGAACACAAGGCTCAGCACTGCCATGCCTTCACAATGTCCGCCGTCCATGTCGGCGTTCTCTTTTTTCATGAAAGCAGCGGCAGGCGCGGTCAGCTTGCAAGTGCCATCCGCTTTGACGGCGCCTGCGCACACGCGCTCTGCGCCGAAGATGCGGATCATCTCTGCGGAAGTCAGGTTGGTCGGATTGTCCTCGTTGCCGTAGTTTTGGAAAGCGAAGCCGTGTTCCTCAGGTCTGAAGCCGAGATCGGCGACCAGCTGACCTTGCTGCGCGTAGGACGGCACAACAGTCAGCCTGAGTGCCACCAAAAGCGCCAGCGCGAGCATGAGTGGAACTTTGCGTAGACGGCGGTACATAGCTCTTCTCCTGTGTATGGAGTAATTAAAGTGCGCTCTCAGCATAGAAGAAAACAAGTCTCAGAGCAAGGCGCACGGCGCATTATTTGGAGAAAAAATCTGTCAAGAAGCAGCATAAAACAGCCATGCTGCCTGTATGCTGCCTTCAATATTTTGCGTCAGGCATCTGTACAGAACAGAGCATCAGTCGTGCAAAGACAAGCACCAGACGTACGCTGTGGAAGCTGTGAACGCTGCGTTGCGGCACATCCTCGCACGGCTGCGACAAGCATCGCGCTTTCATCTTTGAGCGCATGGGAATGCTTCAATCGCTCAGATAGGCTTCCACCTCGATCTCGACTAAGTATTCGGCGCCGATGAGCGCCGCTACAACGACCAGTGTGTTGGCAGGACGAATCTCTGTGAAAAATTCGGCGTGCGCGCGCGCCACCGACTGCCAATCCGCCTGATTGACCAGATAAATGCGCGTGCGCACCACATCCCGCCGACTGGCGCCGCCTTGCTGAAGCGCACGCTCGATTTTCTGCAAGATATAACGCGCTTGTCCATAGGCATCGCCAATGGCGACAGGCTGCCCGTCCTCGTCACTGGCAGTTGTGCCGCTCACCCACAAATGCCGTCCAATCCGCACAGCGCGCGCGTAGCCTGCCAAAGTTTCCATCCGTGAGCCGAAACTGATCGTCTGACGTGGCATTCTGAAGCTCTCCGTTGTTTGGAAAATGTGTATCATGCAGAACAGGCGGATGCTCAACAGCGCCGCCGCCAAAACGCGAGTTCGGCGTTGGTCGCGACGGACGAGTCGCGCGTGGCGTGCCTGTCTGTTGCGCACGCCACGTCTGTGTGATCGGACGGACAGTGTTGAGCGGATTGAAGACTTGCGAGTCAGCGCTGAGCGCGAAGAAAAAGCAGGTGAACAGCAGCAAGATCAGCACCAGCAAGCCGATGACGCGCTCTTGCGCCATTTGCGCGCGCGGCGGCGCAGGCGGTCTGAAATCAGGCGGCGCGTACACTGCGCTCACTCGCCTTCTGAGGCGTCGTCCGCTGCGTCAACATCCGCCTCATCGTCGGCGAAGTCGCCTTCCAGATCGTCTTCCACTTCCAGCAGATAATCGGCTTCGGCTGAGTCGCCGTTCGGCGAGATCGGTTGCTCGCCTGCCGCCTGTGGCAAACTGAGCAGCGTCTCTTCATCGTGTCCATTTGTGGTCACTTTGCGTGACTGCGCAGGCGACGTTTCCACAATGGCGACGCTCACCACTTGATCGTCAGCATCCACGCGCAGGGCGCGCACGCCTTGCGCCGCGCGCCCTGAGAGCCGAATGGAATCGGCGCGCGTGCGCAGCGTCATGCCGTTGCGCGTGATGAAAGTGACCTCCTCGTTCAGGCGCAGCGCGTTAGCAGCGACAATCGGACCGAAGCGTTCAATCGCCCTTGCGCCGATGGTGCGCACGCCTGTGCCGAAGCGCCGCTTGAGCGGATACTCGGCAATCGAGACGCGCTTGCTATAACCGCGCGCCGTCACAATCAACAGCTCGATCACTTCGTTATTGATCACGTCTACGCCTGCCAGATAGTCGCCTTCCTGCAGGCGAATGGCGCGCACGCCGACCGCCGTCCTGCCCATCGGACGCACTTCTTCTTCTTCGAAGAGCAAGGCGCGTCCGTGCGCTGTGACCAATATCAGGCGGTCATTGCCTGAGGTGCGCCGCACCCATTGCAAGCGATCGTCTTCTTCAAGCGGCATGGCGATCAAGCCGTTAGCGCGCATCGCAGCGAACTCTGAGATGTTGACGCGCTTGATCCTGCCGTTGCGCGTACACAGGACGAAGAAGCCGCTCTCGAAGTTATCTACGCAGGTGACGGCAGTGACGCGCTCGCCATCGCCGAGCGCTAACAAGTTAGTCAGCAGCGTGCCTTTGCCAACGCGATCCGCTTCTGGCAGTTGATAGGTGCGCTGCGCATAGACCTTGCCATAGTTGGTGAAGAAGAGCAGATATGCCAATGAATTGGCGCTGATCAAATGCTCGACGTTATCTTCATCGCGCGTGGTGATGCCTGTCATGCCGCGTCCGCCGCGCGCCTGCGCGCGATAGAGCGCTGCAGGTGAGCGCTTGACATAGCCGCGCTGCGTGATCGCGATCAGCACCTCTTCGTCGCGGACTAAGTCCGCTTCATCGAAGTCAGGGCTGGCGGTCATGTCAAGGCGCGTGCGGCGCGCGTCGCCGAATTTTTCCGCCACTTCGTTCAGGTCGCTCTTGATGAGCGCCAAAATCTTGGCAGGATGCGCCAGCAAGTCTTCAAGGTAAGCGACGCGCTCGCGCACTTGATCGTATTCCTCGGCGATCTTGCGATGTTCAAGGGCAGCCAGACGGCGCAGTTGCAACTCCAGAATCGCGCGTGCCTGCGCTTCGCTGAACGCAAAGCGGACGATCAACGCTTCGCGCGCCGCTTCAGTATCTTGCGCTTCGCGGATGGTCTTGATGATCGCATCAATCGCGTCGAGCGCTTTGAGGTAGCCTTCGAGGATGTGCGCACGTGCGCGCATTTTATCCAGCTCAAACTCAGAGCGGCGGCGGATGACTTCGCGGCGATGCTCGATGTAGATTTGCAAAGCGCGCTTCAGACTGATGGTGCGTGGCTCGCCTTCGACGAGCGCCAAAAGCTGCACGCCCATGGTTGTCTGCAGTTGTGTGAATTTATAAAGCTGGTTGAGCGCTCTGAGCGGCTGCGCGTTGCGCTTCAGCTCGATGACGATGCGCATGCCTTGCCGATCCGACTCATCGCGCAGATCGCTGATGAAATCCAGCCGACCTTCCTTCGCCAGTTGCGCGATGCGCTCGACGATGACCGTCTTGCTGATTTGATAAGGTATCTCGCTGACGATGACGGCTTGCCTGCCGCCTTTGAGTTCTTCGATCTCGCACGTGGCGCGCACGGTCAGCTTGCCGCGTCCAGTGGCATAGACTTCGCGCAGCGCCTCGCCGCCGATGATGGTGGCGCCTGTTGGAAAATCGGGCGCTTTGATGAACTGCATCAGGTCGTCAACGCTCACGTTGTCCAGATCGTCGTAGTGATCGATCAGATAGGCGACGGCAGCTGCCACTTCGCGCAGGTTGTGCGGCGGAATGTTGGTCGCCATGCCGACGGCGATGCCGCTGGAGCCGTTCACCAGCAGATTGGGCAAGCGCGCTGGCAGCACAGTTGGCTCTTGCAGGCTGCCATCGAAGTTATCTGTCCAATCCACTGTGTTCATCTCAAGATCGAGCAGCATCTCTTCGGCGATGCGCGCCAGACGCGCTTCAGTGTAGCGCATGGCGGCAGGCGAGTCGCCATCAATGCTGCCGAAATTGCCCTGACCGTCCACCAGCGGATAGCGCATGGAGAAATCTTGCGCAAGGCGCGCCATTGCGTCGTAAATCGCGCTATCGCCGTGCGGATGATACTTGCCAAGCACTTCGCCAACGATACGTGCGCTCTTCTTGTAGGGCGCGTTCGGGCGCAAGCCCATGTCGTGCATCACATATAGAATACGGCGATGCACAGGCTTCAAACCGTCGCGCGCATCGGGCAGGGCGCGCGCCACAATGACGCTCATGGCGTAATCGAGGTAGCTATCGCGCATTTCCGCGTCAATGGCGACGGCGCGGATGGTACCAATATCCATAGTTGCTAACTTTCCACTCACAGCGGCGATTTTGCCGTTCCGAGGTGCAGTCTTTATTATAGCGCATTTCGCGCGGCAGCGCGAGAGCCTGAATCACTAGCATTTATCACGGCAAAAAGGCATTTCTCAGCGCCTGAGCGAAGGGTTGGGCAGCTTCAGGTCGCTCGGCAGTGCGCGATTAAAGTCTGTTCCGCTGAGTCGTCGCGCGCCGCGCGCCAATGCGCTGCGTGGCGCACTTCAACAGGCACTTTGCAACCGCCTGTTTTTCAGCTACACTGAACAATGAGTCAGCTGCGCAACCACAGAACAACAGCCTTCAGACTTGGCAGCAGTGCTGCGCTATCGGCGCATGTTTCGCTGAGCAGGACAGGAATCGTGTATGGATACTTTGATCGGACAGCGTCTAGGTCAGTATGAGATCATTGCCAAGTTAGGCGCAGGCGGCATGGCGACCGTCTATCGTGCGCGCCAAGCGAGCGTGGATCGTGATGTGGCGATCAAAGTCATCCGTACTGACCTGATGGAAGACGAGAATTTCGTGGCGCGCTTCCGCAACGAGGCGCGCTTGATCGCCAGCTTGCAGCACCTGCACATCTTGAAGGTCTTCGATTATGGCAATCAAGATAACATTTTGTATCTCGTCATGGAGCTGCTGGAAGGCGGTAGCCTGAGCCGTCTGTTGCGGCAGAGCGGCGGCTTGCCGCTCAAGCTCGCCATGCGGATGCTGGATCAGATCGGCGCAGCGCTGGATTACGCGCATGGACGCGGCATCATTCATCGCGACCTGAAGCCTGATAACGTCTTGCTCGATCAGCAACAGAACGCTTTCCTGACCGATTTCGGCATCGCCAAAATGCTGGGCGATACTTCCAATCGGACGCGCACGGGCATGGTCATGGGAACGCCTGCCTACATGGCGCCTGAGCTGTGGAACGGTCAGACGGCGGACGCGCGCACGGATGTCTATGCGCTCGGCGTGATGCTCTACGAGATGCTGGCAGGCGTCTCGCCTTTCCGCGCCGAGACGCCGTATCAGATCATGCATCGGCACATCTACGAAGCGCCGCCGTCGTTGCGCAGCCAAGGCATTGCGCTGCCCGTCGCCGTAGATCGCGTCATCAGCAAGGCGCTCGCCAAAAATCCTGATGAACGCTTCTTCTCAGCAGGCGAGCTGGCAGCGGCATTTCATCAGGCGCTTGAAGGCTACGATCTCGCGCAGACGCCTCAGCGCGCCGCGGCGCCGACGTCTGTTGACACTCATGTCGCGCCGACCGCGCCGCCGAGCCTGCCCGAATTCAGCACGCCGCCCAGCAGCCGCCTGACCGAGCCACGACCTGTGGAACGCAAGCGCGGCAACAATGCCCTAGTTTTGCTGATCGGGCTGTTGATCGTCGCTGCTATCAGCGTTGGCATTTTTGCCGCCTTCAGCGCTAACCAAGCTGCGCTCGCCGAGACGCAGAGCGCGCTTGACCTGACCGTCACAGCGCAGGCTATTGCGCGCCAAGCGACCGTCACACCTGATCCGCAGTTCATCATCGTCGTGCCAAGCGCTACTGAGACGCCATCCCTGACGCTGACGCACACGCTGAGCGCGACCAGCACAGCGCGTTTCACTGAGACGCCGAGCAGCACGCCATCGCCAACATTGACGCACACGCCAACGCTGACACCATCACCGACGCATACGCCAAGCCCGACGCCGACGCATACTCACACGCCGACAACCGATCCTGCCACGCTTGTCGCTGCCACGCTCGCGCCTATTCAGACACAGACCGCTTTTGCGCGGCAAGTTCAACAGACTGTGGACGCTGTGCTTGCCGCTGAGCGCGCCACTGCCGATGCACAAGCGACGCAGCTGGCACAGCAGCGCACGCGCACAGCTTTAGCGCTATTGGCGCAGCAGACGCTCAGCGCGTTGAACACGCTGCAAGCCATTCAAAGCGCGACGCGCACGCCGACTCATACTGCCACGCGCACGCCGACCGCTTTTGCTTCACCTACAGCGGCTATCATCATCTTCACGCCAATGCTCTTCACACCTATCGCCTTCACGCCGTTTGCGCCTGCTTTCAGCACGCCGACTCCTATCGCGATGCTGGCGACCGCGACGCCGATCACCTGCCCTGGCTTCTTGCCGTCGCGCCTTGTGATCGGCGAATACGGTCGCATCACGCCCGGCGATCCGAACCGCCTGCGCGAGACGCCGAACGGACGCGTCCTCACCCAAATTTATGCCGGCGAGACCTTCAAAGTTCTAGACGGTCCAATCTGTGATACGGCGAGAGACGGCTCAGGCTTGGCGTGGTGGAAAGTTGAGTACATCAGTCCGCGCGATGGCAGGACGTACATCGGCTGGACAGCGGAAGGCGCCGGCGGCACATATTGGATCGATCCAATCAGCCGTCCCTAGCGCTCAGCCGTATAAATCCATGTGCGGCGGACGGTACAGATCGGCGGCGCTGCCATCGGCAGGCGCGCCATCAGGCGGACGGTAGCCGCGAATCAGCACAACGGGCAGGCCTTCTGCCGCCTGTCCGCTGATCAGCTCAGCGGCTGCCGCCAGCTCGTCCGCCACGCCAATTTCAGTGTGCTGCAAGCGCCGCCCGAACATATCGGCGCGCCCGCGCAAATTCAGCAACGCTGCGATGCCTGCCACGCCAATTGCCACGCCGATGTTGCCAAAGCGATGCGGTCTGCCGTGCGTATCGCTCACGATCACGGCAGGCGCTATGCCGCACAGCGCGCTCAAACGCTCGCGCAGCGCGCGCGCCGAGCGATCTGGATGCTCAGGCAGCAAGAGCGCCCATTCATCATCGCCGCGCACATTCGATTGATCTACGCCGCTATTGGCTGAGACAAAGCCGAGCCGATGCCGCGTGATGATCACCTTCGCGCCAACGCGCGAGATGCTTTGCGCCTCGCGCAGCACCAGCTCCACCACGCGCGCATCCTTGCCCGTCTGCGCGGCGAGCGCCCGCGCCTGCGCCGATGGCTGCACAGTGCGCAGGTCTACCAAGCGACCTTCCGCCTTAGAGACGATCTTCGAAGTGACGACCAAGATATCGCCTGCTTGCAAGCGCAGATCGTTCTTGCGCAGCGCGTCAGCGATCAGCGCCGCTAGATCATCGCCTTGCTGGATGCTCGGCAAGCCGCGCAGCGCGAACAGCTGCAGGTCAGGCTCAGGCATGGTCGCTAGACGCGAAGCCTGTGATGCGGATGCCCGCGCCTTTCACTTTATAGCGTCCATTGATGTAGAGCAACACAGGCGTCAGCGCTTCCACAGCGACCGCGTTCATCAGCGCGCCGGCGTCTATGCCGCGCATACCGATCGCCTCGATCAGCGCGATGACCTGCGCTTTGGCGTCAGGGTCGTCGCCGCAGACCAACACATCGCAATCCACGCCGTGATCCAGCTTCTTCAGATGCACTGCGCTCACATTTTGGAAAGCAGCCACCACTTTCACCGAGTCGCCGAGCATAGCTTGTGCTTCCACGCACGCCGATTTGCCTTCAGGCACGTAAACCGTGCGATAGTCGGCTGCGTTGATCGGCACGGTCACGTCAATCAAGAGCTTGCCTTGCGCCGCAGCCTTGATCGCGGCAATGGTCTCAGCGTGCGCAGTATACGGCACGCTCAGCACGATGATCTGCGCAGCGGCAGCTGCCTCAGCGTTCGCCATGCCGCGCACGGTCTGGACGCCGAGCTGTGTGTTCAGTTCAGCGGCTTTTTGCGCGGCGCGCTCGGCATCGCGCGAGCCGATGATGACAGGATAGCCTTTGTGCGCCCAGCGCAAGGCGAGTCCGGCGCCTTCCTTGCCTGTGCCGCCGATGATAGCAAGGCTTGGCAGTGTCGTCTCCATGATCGCTCCAATTCTTGTTGATCTTCTCGTCAATCCGCTTGCGAGGTGCCGCCTGTTATAGCGCGCAGACGGCACATCGGCAAGCGGCTGCTCAACGCAGCGCTTCGGGCAATCCCGGCACCCCTTCCGCGCCTGTGATGATCTGCGCCGTCGAGTGACTCAAGGCGTCGCCAAGCGGCTCGTACACGCCGCCCAGATGTTCTGCAAGAAACGCTTCGCTGAGCGCCACGAACGAGAGCGTGTTCACCTCGCGCGCGAAGCCATGCCCTTCATCAGGATACAGGACGTACGTGACAGGAATGCCGCGCTCTTGCATGGCACGCACGATCTGATCCGACTCAGCCTGCTTCACGCGCGGATCGTTGGCGCCTTGCGCAATCAGCAGCGGACGCCGAATCTGATCGGCGCGGCTGAGCGGCGAGCGCGACTCTAAGAACGCGCGCCCTTCAGGCGTGCTTTCATCGCCAATCCGTTTGCGCATCATGTTGATCATCGGCTGCCAATACGGCGGCACGCTCTCCAAGAGCGTCACCAAGTTCGACGGTCCGACGATATCCACGCCACAGGCGAAGACCTCAGGCGTGAAGGTCAGACCGACCAGTGTGGCATAGCCGCCGTAGCTACCGCCCATGATCGCCACGCGATCAGGCTGCGCGACGCCTTGCGAGACAGCCCATTTCACTGCGTCCAGCAAGTCCTCGTGCATTTTGCCCGCCCATTCGCCGTCGCCCGCGTTGAGGAACGCCTTGCCGAAGCCTGTCGAGCCGCGAAAGTTCACGCTCAGCACGGCATAGCCGCGATTGGTCAGCAACTGATGATATGGATTGTAGCCCCAGAAATCGCGCCACCACGGTCCGCCATGCACCAGCAAAACCATCGGCAAGGGCGAGTTAGATCTGCCTGCCTGTTCGCTATCGCTGCCTTTTGGCAAGCTCAGGTAGCTGACGAGCGGCAAGCCGTCGCGCGCAGGAATCACCACAGGATGCATCTTAGCGAGCGGCAAGCCTTCCAGCTCAGGACGATTGGTGAACAGAAAGTGCGCCTGCTTGCGCGCGCGATTGTACAGATAGTAGCGCGTCGGCGCGTCATCCAGCTGATAGGCGACTAGCCACAGCGCGTCATCCAGCGTCCGACTCTCCACGTGCAGCTCGCCTGCCGAGAGCGTCTGCAGGTAAGCGAAATCTTCCGCTAACGCAGGCTCAAGGACTTGCCAGCGCAGTTGATCGTAGTAGAAGCCTGCCGCCTGCGGACGACTCTCGGTCGGATGCACTAAGACGCTGTTCAGATCGGCGCGTGTGTCTTCAGCCAGCAAGGTTTGCGCGCCGCTTTGCATCTCAAGCGCGAACAGCGCGCTCGTGTTACGCCCGCGCGAATCGGCGAGATAGAGCGTGTTGCCATCTGTGCTGAAGCCGTAAGGCATTGTGGTTTGCGCGTCCTCATGCGGAATATGCGACCACAGCTGCCAGCTGCCTTGACCATCAGGCTGCACAATGTCGAACGATCCGTCAGGCTTAGGCGCCAGCGCCAAGCGCACGGCGAACGTCTTATCGGTCAGCATCATCGCAAAGCCGATGTTCTCTTGGACGAGCGTCCGCTCGCCGCTGTGCAGATTGACGCAATGCAGATCGTGCAGCTGTGGATTGCGGTCGTTCATCGCGATCAGCACCTCTGATGGTCGCAGATGGCTGAGCGCCTCGACGTAAGCGTTCACGCCTTCGATAGGCGTCAGGTCGCGCGCTTCGCCGCTCTCCACATCCACGCACAGCACATGCCAATTCTCGTCGCCGTTGGCATCTTGCATGTACAGGACGTGACGGCTTGTATACGCCCATTCGTACATGCGGATGTTGCGTGCGCGCTCTTGCGTGATCGGCTTGGCGTCGTTTGGCGCGTCGGCAGGCGCCACCCAGATGTTCAGCACGCCGTCCAGCGGCGCAAGGTAGCTCAGATAGCGTCCGTCAGGGCTGAGCTTGGCGAGCGCGCGCGTCGGATTGCCGAACAGCACTTTGCGCGGAATTAACGGATGACTGGTCATAGAAACTCCTCAAAATTTTAGTGACACTGTGCTATTACGCAGCTTGCCGCGCTCAGGTTGCCGCGCCGTAGCTCAGCCACCAGACCGCATACGGCGGCAAGCTCAAATTGCCCGCCGAGTCGGGCTGGATGCGCTCGCCCGTCAGCAGCTCGTGATACGGCGTGCGCAGATCGGCGGCAGGCAACATGCGGCGCGCCACGGATTGCGCGCGCTCTGAGAAATTCGCCAGCACTAGGATGGTCTCGCCGCTGTGCATTCGCTCAAATGCCAGCACATGCGGATTGCCGCAATCGAGCCACGTTGCCTTGCCTTCAGCTGAGAAAGCGCGATGTGCCTTGCGTACGTTGATCATGTGCTGAATAGCGCCGAACAGCTTGCCTGCGATGGTAGTCGGATCGTGCCGCTGCGCCTTGCGCGCCGCGTCCGCCTTCGGACGATGCACCCAGCGCGAGTCGTCCGCTTTGGCAGGATTCTGGCGGAAGCTGTAATCGTTGGTCATGCCTAGCTCATCGCCCAGATAGATCAGCGGAATGCCGCCTACAGCCATGATCAGCGCGTGCAAGAGCTGAATGCGCGCAATGGCGAGCGCGATCAGCGTCGGATCGTCAGCGGCAAGCGCTTGCTCCAAGCCTGCCAAAGACGCCAACATGCCGCTGATGCGCATATCGCCTATGCGCGGATTGTAATTGAACGGCAAGCCAATCGCAAAACTGCCTTCAAAGCGCCCTGTGTAGAAAGCGTTCAGGAATTGGCGATGATCGTAGCCGTTGATGCCAAGCTCAGCGGCATCTTCATCGGCAAAGCTCCAGCCGATGTCATCGTGGCAGCGCACGTAATTTACCCACGCCGTGCCTTGCGGAATGTTGAAGCGCTTCGCCATTGTATGGCGCAATAGGCGCACTTCGCGCGTGGCGAGCGCTTCCCACAGCAGCACCATCAGCGTTGGATGATAGCTGATCTGGCACTCACGACCGATGTACTTCGCCACTTCATCGGGATGCACAATTGCCTCGCTTTTGAAGATCAGCGCAGGCGCAGCGATGCGCGTCAGTAGGTTGTAAGCGGCGATGATATCGTGCGCTTGCGGCAGATTCTCGCAATTGGTGCCGAGTTCTTTCCAAATGAAGGCGACCGCGTCTAGGCGCAGCACTTCCACGCCTTGATTCGCCAAGAATAGCATCTCGCCGAGCATGGCGTTGAAGACGGCCGGATTGCGATAGTTCAAGTCCCACTGGTAAGTGTTGAAGGTCGTCCATACCCATTGGTCAAGGTCGGGCAGGTAGGTGAAGCTGCCGGGCGCTTGCTCAGGGAAGATTTCGCGCAGCGTCCGCTCATACTGATCGGGCAAAGTGCGGTCAGGGAAGAAATAATAGAATTCGCGGTATTCAGGATCGCCCTGCCGCGCTTTGATCGCCCATTCATGCTCGTCCGAAGTGTGATTGAAGACCAAGTCCAGCACCAAGCTGATGCCTTCAGCGCGCAACAGATCGGCGAGTTCAGCCAGCTCTGCCATCGTGCCAAGCGCAGGATTCACCTCGCGAAAGCTGCTGACGGCGTAACCGCCGTCGTTGCGCTCAGGCGGACAGCGAAAGAGCGGCATCAGGTGCAGGTAGGTCAGACCGAGTTCCTTGAAATACGGAATCTCGCGGCGGATGCCTGCCAATGTGCCTGCGTATAGGTCAACGTAACACACGCCGCCGACCATCTGTTGCGTTTGAAACCAATTCGGCGGACGCGCCTCGTCAAGGTTGCGCAGAGCAAGCGGACGCGCTTGAAAGTATGCCGCCGCCGTGCTGAGAATCTGCTCTAACCAGTAGAAGAAGTCGTAGCGCGCGCCGTACAAGCGCAGCAAGAGCGGAAATAGCTCAGGGAAATGCTGATCGAGTCGCTCGGCGAAGGTCTGCCAGAGCGTCTCATCGCTGAACAAGGCGCGCAAACGCGGACGCAGCCGCGTGAGAGATTGATGAATAGCATAGGCGAGTGTTTCAGGCATAGGTCGTGTGCGCTGTGCAAAAATAAGGCTACAGCGGCTAATTGTAGCACAGTGTCGCCCACACGCTGCCTCTTGTCAGGCGGCTGAAAGCGTGTTATACTGATAGGCGATGTTTGCTTGCGAAAAGTGGGTCGCTCCCACTTTTTGTCTTAAATTCAAAGCGAGATTGGATCAGGAGCCGCGCAAGGCATGGCGAAAAGCGAGTTTACCCTAGCGTTTAACGAGATCACAGAGGCGCATCAGCTGCCGCATCACGTGGTGATTGACGCGCTGCGGCAAGCCTTGATTTCCGCCTTTCGCCGTGATAGCGGCCGCGTCAGCAGCGCACAGCGCGTGGAAGCTGAGGTCGATCCTGCCACCAACCGTTACCGCATCTTGCTGGAAAAAGAAGTGGTCGAAGACTCGACGCAAGCCGTCAATCCGCTCACTGAGATTCAGCTCTCAGAAGCGCGCCAGATCGATCCGAAGGTCGAAGTTGGCGATATGATCATGGCGCCGCACGAGGTTAACACCAAGACCTTCGGACGCATTGCCGCCCAGACTGCCAAGCAGGTCATTTTGCAAAAAATTCGCGAGGCAGAGCGCGCCGCGCTGTATCATGAATTCAAGAACCGCGAAGGCGAGCTGGTCATCGCGCAAGTCCAGAGCGTCAACAGCCAACAAGTCACTGTCATGCTGAACGGACGCGCTGAGGCGACCTTGCCCGCCAAAGAGCAGATCAGCGGCGAGCGCTTCAAACAAGGCGATAAAATTCGCGTGTACGTCTTAGAAGTGCGCGAAAGCACACGCGGTCCGCAGATCATCGTCTCGCGAGCGCACCGCAACATGCTACGAAGGCTGCTCGAGTTCGAAGTGCCAGAAATTTATCACGGGCAGGTTGAAATCAAAGGTGTGGCGCGTGAGGCAGGTCAGCGCTCTAAAGTGGCGGTCGCGGCGCTTCAGCACGGCATTGATCCAGTCGGCGCGTGCGTCGGTCCGCGCGGCGCGCGCATTCAGTCCATTGTGAAGGAATTGCACAACGAGAGCATTGACGTGGTCGAGTGGAAGGCAGATCCCAAAGCTTTCATCGCCGAGTCGCTCAAGCCTGCGCGCGTTGAGAGCCAGTACATCTACCTCGAAGACGATCTGGATCAAGGCAATACAGCCACGGTCATTGTGCTTGAGGAAAAGGAACTTTCGCTGGCGATCGGCGCTAAAGGTCAGAATGCGCGTCTGGCGGCTAAGCTGACCGGCTGGCGTATTGATATCAAGAGTCTCTCTGAGGTCGCCTTTGAGATGCTGCCGTTGTTGAGCCAGCCGCCTTTGGATCGGCTTGCTGCCGAGAATCCTGACTTGGTTGCTGAAGCGACGCGCATTCTGGAGAAAAAACGCGCCGATCGCACGGTCATGCCAGAGGAATATCAGACGCTGAAGCGCTTCGTACACATGGCGCAGCTGCGCTTGCTAGAGCAACGCCAAGCCGAGCAAGCGCGCCTTCGCAAGCTGATCGAGCAAGCGCGCCAGAGCCTGCCGCGCCGTCTTTTCCAGATGCAGCTGAAAGAGCTAGAGCTGGCGGAAGATATTCTCAAGGCGATTCACACGCGCAGCATTCAAAATGTGGGCGATCTGATGGCACGCTTGCAAGTGGATGAGCAAGGCATTTTGCAGCTGCTGGAGATGGCTAGAGTCAAAGATGGCGCCAATGTGGCGCTGAGCGACATTAAAAATGCGATCGAGTCGCTTGTGCCGAGCTACTTAAGCGCGCCTGAGCCGCAGCCTGCCGAGCAGCCTGCACTTGCATCAGAGCAGAGCGCACAGCCTGCGCCGAGCGCTGAGCTGACCGATGAAGAAGCGCCGCCTGCCTTTGTGGATGTGGAAGCGCCCAGCACGCTGCGTCCTGCGCCTGCGCCGCTGCCGCCGCCTGCTAAGCCGCGCCGTCCTGCGCCAATCTCAGAGCCGCCGCCTGCGCCTAAGGAAGAGCCGCGCCGCGAGCGCCGTGGCGGCAAAGGCAAGCCGAAGCCGCCTGCTGCGCGCGATCTGATCTACGATGAAGAGCGCGGCGAGACCGTCCGTCTGCGCAAGCACAAGCGGCGCAGTAACCGCGACTGGGAAGATTATGAGGATGAGGTATGAGCCCGTCAGCGCCAGCCAAGCCGCGCAAGCACATCCCTGAGCGCACGTGCGTCATCTGCCGCCAGAAAGCGAGCAAGCGCAGCTTGATCCGCCTTGTGCGCACGCTCGATCAAGGTGTGCAGATCGATCCGAGCGGCAAGCGCAACGGACGCGGCGCTTACTTGTGCCATCGCGCTGAGTGCTGGCAGCGCGCCATCAGCGGCGATGCGCTGGCGAAGGCGCTGCGCACAACGCTCAGCGCTGAGGATCGCGCGCGTCTGCAGGCGGCAGCGCTGCAGCTCGTTCTGCACAAGGATGAGGCGAGCTAGGCACATGGTGGCTTACAGCTGCGCGCAGCGGATTGTTCGGCAGAACAATTCACGGTTGAGCCACTTGTCAGGTTGCGCGTGTTCTCAGCTTAGCACTGCGAGAGGCATTATGTGAGCCGTCCTTCCCGCTGCTAGGCTGCCTGACACGCTTTTCGTGGGAGTAAGTCTGAGCTGACCGCCGATCAGCGCGGCAGCGGGAGGAATGTTATATGGCTAAAGAACGCCAACTGATCGAAATTCCTGATTTCATCACCGTCCGTGAACTAGCCTCGTTGTTGGGCGTCAGCCCAATTGACGTCATGAAGCAGCTGATCAGCAGCGGCATCATGGCGACCATCAATCAGCAGCTCGACTTTGAGACAGCGTCGCTGATCGCCGAAGACATGGGCTTCGAAGTGCGCCCGATCGCGCCACCTGAGCCTGAGACCGTCAGCTTGGACGATCTGCCGCCCTGGCGGCGCATCTACGCTGAAGAAGACCCGAAGTCGCTTGTGCCGCGTCCGCCTGTGGTGACCATCCTCGGTCACGTTGATCACGGCAAGACCACGCTGCTGGACGCCATTCGGCACGCGCACGTCGCCGAAGGCGAAGCCGGCGGCATCACGCAGCACATCGGCGCGTATCAAGTCACGCACAACGGACGGAAGATCACCTTTTTGGATACGCCAGGTCACGCCGCCTTCACGGCGATGCGCGCGCGCGGCGCGCAAGGCGCTGATATCGCTGTGTTGGTCGTGGCTGCCGATGACGGCGTGATGCCGACCACCAAAGAAGCGATCGCGCACGCTCGCGCTGCGCACATTCCGCTCGTGGTTGCCATCAACAAGATCGATAAGCGCAACGCCAATCCTGAGCGCGTCAAGCAAGAGTTGGCAGAGCTGGGCATCGTGCCTGATGAGTGGGACGGCGACACCATGTTCATCCCTGTCTCGGCGCGCGATAAAATCGGCATTGAAGACCTGCTAGAGGCGATCTTGCTCACGGCGGAAAGTCATCCGATCCACGCCAATCCAAAAGGCAAGACGGCAGGCACGGTCATTGAAGCGCGTCTGGATAAGACGCGCGGCGTGATCGCCACGCTCCTGGTGCAGAACGGCACATTGCGCGTCGGTGACATTGTGGTGGCAGGCACTGCTTACGGCAAGATTCGCGCGATGTTCGATGAGAACGGCAAGAATGTGCGCGAGGCGCCGCCTTCCACGCCTGTGCAGGTGATGGGCTTCGCCGAACAGCCGCACGTTGGCGATCTGTTCGTCACGTTCCGCAACGAGCGCGAGGCGCGTGCGCTGGTGGAAGAGCGCAAGCAGGCAGCTGCTCAAGCCGCGGCGCAGGCGGCGCGTCCTGCCGCTTCGCTTGAGGATATCTTCAAGCGCTTCCAAGCCGGCGAGACCAAAGAGCTGCTGATCATCCTCAAAGTGGATACACAAGGCTCGCTTGAGCCGATTGTCAACGAGCTGAACGCGCTCAGCAAAACTGATCTCGGCTTGAAGATTCTCCACGCGGAGATCGGCAATATCACTGAGAACGATGTCAATCTTGCCACGTCAACAGGCGCGACCGTGATCGGCTTCAATGTGAGCGTGGATACGGCTGCGCGCAAGCTCGCCGAGTCGAACGCCGTTGAGATTCGCCTTTACGATGTCATCTACACGCTCGTCGAGGACGTTGAGAAGGCGCTCAAAGGGATGCTGGAGCCTGTCTATCAGGATCGCGTGATCGGCGTGGCAGAAGTGCGCAAAATTTTCAAGGTCTCCAAGCAAGGCAAGATCGCAGGCTGCGCTGTGCGCGAAGGCGAGATTCGGCGCAATGCTAAAGTGCGCGTGCGGCGCGGACGCGAGATCATCGCTGAGAACATCGGCGTCAGCTCGCTCAAGCGCGAGACTGAGGACGTGCGCGAAGTGCGCGCAGGCTTCGAGTGCGGCATCGGCTTGGATAACTACGAAGGCTTCGAAGTAGGCGACCTGCTAGAATTCATCGTGCGCGAGCGCGTCAGTTGATCAGAACGGAGCAGTGTGAGATGACTCTCAAACAAGAGCGCATGGCAGATCGTATTCGCGAGATTTTGAGCGAGCTTCTGCTCTTCGAAGTGAGCGATCCTGCTTTGCAAGGCTTAACGGTCACGGAAGTTGTGCTGGATCGCGAGCTTGAATACGCCAATATCTACGTGAATGCGCTGGGCGAGGAAGCGCGCGCCGATGAAGTCATGGCGGGCTTGCGCCGCGCGCACGGCTTCCTGCGCCGCGAGCTGGCGAGCCGCATCCGTCTGCGCCGCGCGCCTGAGCTGCGCTTTCACTGGGATGAGACGCTCAGCCATGCGGCGCACATTGAAGCCGTGCTGGATAGCCTTGACATTCCGCCTGCTGAACCAGAGAAGGATGAGGACTGAATGCGCCTCGATTGGGAACACGCTAACGCTTTACTCAACGCCGCGCAACAGCCGATCTTGGTCACGCATGTGCAGCCGGATGGCGATGCGTTCGGCGCGCTGCTCGGTCTGGGCAATGCGCTGTTGGCGGCGGGCAAAACGCCAATCCTCGCCGTTGAAGGCGGCATGAGCGATCGCTTCCGCTTTCTGCCCGGCGCAGAGCGCGTGCGCGCCGATCTTGACGGCGTGCGCGGCGATTTGGCGATCATCCTCGATTGCAGCGATGAGCGGCGACCGAGCAAGCTGATGGCGCCTCTCAAAGCGCTGAACGTGCCGATCATCAACATTGACCATCATCGCACCAACACGCTGTTCGGCACGGCGAATCTGGTGGACGAGACTTGGGTCAGTACGACGGAAGGCGTGCTTGAATGGCTCGATCGCTTGGGCATGGCGCTCACACCTGAGTCGGCGCAATGCCTGCTGTGCGGCTTCGTCACAGATACGCTGTGCTTCCGCACGGATAGCGTCAAGACGGATACGCTCGGCAAGGCGCAGCGCCTTGTGGACGCCGGCGCCAATCTGAACTACATCGTGCAGAAGACGCTCAGCACAATCGAGACAGGCGTCCTGCGCCTGTGGTCACAGGTGATGCCGACCGTGAAGCTGGAAGACGGCGTGGTCTGGGTGAAGATCACGCTCGCGGCGCGGCAAGCCGCTAACGCGCCTGAGCGCGGCGACGGGGACTTGGTCGGGCTGCTTTTGCAAGCGGAAGACGCGCACATCGCTGCCATTTTCCGCGAGCAGGCGGACGGCACGACTGATCTCAGCTTGCGCGCCGTGCCAGGCTTCGATGTGGCGAGCGTGGCGCAGCGCTTCGGCGGCGGCGGTCACACGCTCGCCGCAGGCGCGACGCTGCACGGCACGCCTGATAGCGTTGAGGCGGAAGTGATCGCCGCGCTCAAGGCGGCAGCGCGACAAGGGACGCCGACCTTTGCCTGAAGCATTCGGCTTTCTGCCTGTGGATAAGCCACAGGGCATGACCAGTCACGATGTGGTGGCAGCCGCTCGCCGTGCGACGCGCGTCAAGCGCGTCGGGCATTGCGGGACGCTCGATCCGCTCGCCACAGGCGTGCTGGTCTTGTGTTTCGGCGCGGCGACGCGCCTGAGTGAGTACGTCATGGCGACCGACAAGCGCTACCTGGCGCAGGTGCGGCTTGGCGCCACTACAGAGACCGATGACGCAGAAGGTCAGCTGCGCGACGAGCGACCGATCGCGCATTTGAGCGAGGCGGATGTAGCGGCTGCCTTGGCGCGCTTCAACGGCGAGATCGAACAGATTCCGCCAATGTATAGCGCCATCAAACGCGGCGGCGAAAAGTTATACGATATAGCGCGGCGTGGCGAGGTGATCGAGCGAGCGCCGCGCCGTGTTTGGCTGAAGACTCGCCTGCTGCGCTACGACGCGCCATACGCCGAGATCGCGATCGAATGCTCGCATGGCACGTATGTACGCAGCCTTGCGCGCGACTTAGGCGAAGCGCTTGGCGTAGGCGGCTTTTTGGCAGGCTTGCGCAGGCTCGCCAGCGGCAGTTTCGACCAGCCTGTGGCGTGGGACGCATTGGGAGCGGCGTTCGCCGATGGCACTTGGCAGCGCTACTTGCAGGATGAGCGCACCGCGCTGCCGCATCTGCGCGAAGTGCAGTTGGACGCAGCGCAAGCAGCCGTGCTTCGGCACGGTCGCGGCGTGCCTGCTGCCCAAGCGCCTGACGGCACACTGGCACGGCTCTACGCTGAGACAGGCAGCTTTCTCGCCATTGCCGCTTGCCAAGACGGCTTGTGGCGACCGATCAAGATGTTTCAGCAGCACTGAAGGACTTCTGCATGTCGGAATATCGGAAAGGCTTGAGCAAGACGCGCGTCTCGTTCTTCGGACGCATCAAGCAGGCGCTGGGCGCGACGCAGGTGACTGAGGAGACGTGGGAAGAGATCGAGACCTTGCTCATCCAAGCGGACGTGGGCATGGAGACGACGCTCAAGCTCATGGCACGAGTCCGCGAGCGCTATCGGCGGCAAGGCATGACTCGTCCTGAGCAAGTGCAGGCGGCGTTCCGTCAAGAGCTGCGCGACTTGCTCTTGCCGCCGCAGCCGCTCAACATCAGCGGACGCGACCTCTCGGTCGTGCTGATCGTCGGCGTGAACGGCAGCGGCAAGACGACCACAATTGGCAAGCTGGCGCTGCGCCTGATTCGCAACAATCGCAAGGTGATGCTGGCGGCAGGTGATACCTTCCGCGCGGCGGCGATTGAGCAATTGCAGCTCTGGGGCGAGCGAGTCGGCGCGCCTGTCATCGCCGGCAAGCCGAACGCCGATCCAGGCGCCGTGGTCTACGACGCGGTCAATGCGGCGAAGGCGCGCGGCTACGATGTGTTGCTAGTGGATACTGCCGGTCGGCTGCAGACTAAGTACAATCTGATGGAAGAGCTGAAAAAAGTGCGCGGCGTGATCAGCAAAGCGCTGCCCGATGCGCCTCACGAGACCTTGATCGTCCTAGACGGCACGACAGGACAAAACGCGCTCTCACAGGCGAAAGGCTTCACAGAGGCGGTCAAATTGACGGGCGTGATCGTCACCAAGCTGGACGGCACTGCCAAAGGCGGCATGATCTTCGCCATTCAATCCGAACTCGGCTTGCCGATCCACTACATCGGCTTGGGCGAGCGCATGGACGATCTGATCTTGTTCAATCCTGATGCATTTGTGGACAGCTTATTCGAAGATGACTAGAGCGCTCACCTGAGCGCTCTAGCCGTCATGTGCGGGCTCTCAGCACTCACTGTAGCCGCAGTTATAGCACTTGCGGCAGCCTTCTTCGTTGACCATGCTGGCTTCGCCGCATTCAGGACACAGCTCGCCAACCAACTCAAGCTGCGCTTGCGGTCGCTCTAATAGCAGCTGATCGGCGACGTAGCGCTTAGGCAGCGGCGCATGATCTTCTGCTTCGTCGCTCGTCTCATCCAGATATTCGCGCAGCACTTGCGCGATGCCATCCGGCAGGCTGCGCACGCGCTGCGGACCGAAGCCGATGGCGCGGTCGCCGCCGATGCCTTCCAGCTGACGGATGATCTCCTTGACGCGCTCGCGCGGCGGAATCGGCGATGCCATGCGCATGATCAGCGAGCTGAGCCGTCCGAGCGCCTCAGAGATCGCCGCTGTCTCTGAGCCTGCCTTGCTGGTATGGATGAACATCTCAAACGGATGTCCGCGTCCTTCGCCGTTCTCATTGATCGTGACGTAAGTGCCGCCGAGCGGCGTGCCGATGCGATAGGTACGTCCTTCAAGGCGGCGCGGACGCGGCTTCTTCATCTCTGGGATGAGCGGCACTGCTTCAGGCGTCTTGTTCTGCGGCGTCGCGAGCGCCGTCGTAGTCGCTTCAGGCTGCGCGTCGCCTTCTTTTTGCTTGGCAGTGGCGTGCGTCTCCAAGACAACTTTCTCGCGGCTGCCTGTCACGTACACGGTCAAGCCTTTGCAGCCGAGCTTCCAGCCGAGCAGATAAGCCGTTTCCACGTCTTTCACTGTCGCGCCGCTTGGAAAGTTGATCGTCTTGCTGATCGCGTTATCCACAAAGCGCTGCATGGCTGCTTGCATACGGATGTGCTCTTCAGCTGTGATATCGCCGCTGACCACGAAAGTATGCCGAATGTGATCGGGCAGATCAGGCGCTTGTTGGCACGAGCCGTGCAAGTTGACATGCTCGATGATGCGCTGAATGTGCGCTTCGCTCAGGTTCGCTTGGCGCAGCGCTTGCTCGAAGAGCGGGCTGGTGTATTGCAGCTGCAGGTCGC
>Ga0308403_1000119_pt1 | contig 31888 bp, 24 predicted proteins | sample HotsprSampleOSM3_FD_203470 | JGI IMG/M metagenome (GOLD analysis project Ga0308403, IMG submission 203470) | Hot spring phototrophic mat microbial communities from Octopus Spring, Yellowstone National Park, Wyoming, United States - 20060914_OS-M3 ... | reverse complement strand
CGCCGATTGAGCAGCAACGCCAACATCATGCCCAAGCTCACGGTGAGCAGGATGTACGTGACCGAATAGGTGAGCGATGTGCGCAGGCTCTCTAAGAAGCTCGGCGTGCGCAACAGACGCTCAAAATTGGCGAGACCGACGTACATGAACTCGCCGCGCCGCACGCGTGTGGTGCTGAGATAGAGCGAGTAGAGCGTCGGATACACTTGGAGCGCCAAAAGCACGAGGAGCGAAGGCAGCAGCAGCCAGAAAGGCAACCACCGATACTTGCGTCCGCCGCTGAACGAATGCTGAACAGCCTCAGCTCTGGCGCTCAATGTTAGATTGCTCATAGCTATTTCCTAAATCGCGTATTGTCTGACGGATCAATATGGGCGGGTGAAATTGCCCGCCCATGCTGTACGATGAACGAAGACCTAGCTGAGCCTATCCACAGACCTACTCAAGACCTGCGTTGTACTCGTCTTGGGCAGCCTGCAATGTTGCCATGATATCCAACGACGGATCAGTGATCAGCTTGACGATTGCATCTGCGAGCAGTGTGATGCCTTTGTCGTAGTCCAAGAAGGTCGGCGCAGGCACAGCGAATTCCTTCTGAATTTTCGCCACTTCCACCCAGTACGGCGTCTGGAACTCATCGGCTGCTGCCGCTGAATTCAGCGCAGGCAGCGCGCCGTAAGCTGCTGAGTAGGCGACGTTCTCAGGAGTCGTCATTTGGAAATCAATGAAGGCTTTAGCTGCTTCGACGTTCTGCGCGCCGACTGGAATTGCCCAAGCGGACGCTACGATCAAAGATGCAGGCTTGCTGCCTGGCGCCGCGAACTGTGGCGCAATGGCGAGCTTGCCTGCCTTCAGCGCCGCGCCAACCGAGAGCGCTTCAGGATCGAATGTGCCTGTGATCTCGCCTTCGAACTTGGTGCCGTCAGGCGCAGTCAGCGGCGTCAGGTAGACGTATGAGTAAGAGCCTGCCACAAATGCGCCTGCCTCGCCGCGCATGAAAGGCTGCTCGTTATCAAAGCCGGGCGCCAGCGACTCTTGCGCGGCGTAGCCATTCGCGAACAGCGCGCGCACGAACTCAACCGTCTTCATGGTCGCTTCATTTGCCCATACGGCACGACCTTCCTCATCGGCAATCCGACCGCCGTAGCTGACGATCAGGTTGTAGTAGAAGCGCTCGACCGAAGTCTTCTCCGCCAGCTTGCCTGTGAAGGCGAAGGCGTTCGGATTAGCAGCTTTCAGCTCAGCCGCTTTGGCGAGGAATTCATCTGTGGTAGCTGGCACGCCGTCAGGATAGACATCTGTCCAATAATACAAGAAATGGACGGCAGCGTGCGAAGGCACGCACAGAATCTTGCCATCAGGCGTGGTGCAGGCTGCCAAAGCGCCAGGATCGACATCGTTGAACCACGGACGCGACTTCACCCAATCGGTCAGATCGGTCAGCACGCCATTTTGATCGAAGAAGCCGAGCTGCTGAGTATCCACGTAGCTGACATCAGGCACTTCGCCGCGCGCTTGCACAGCTACGTTCAGCTTGGCGTTGATCTGATCGAATGGCTGGAAGGTGTTCACGATCTGGACGCCGAACTCAGTGCGGTAGCGCGCGATCATATCGGCGAGCCACTTATCTTGCGTGTTCTGCGGATTCTGATCGTTGAATTTCGTCCAGATTTGAAGTGTGCTGCCTTGCGCAGTGGCAGGGCTGTTCGCTGCGCCAAACAGAAGCGCGCTCAGCAACGCAAGGCACAACAGAAGCGCGGTTGTTTTACGAGTTTTCATCTCTAAAGCATCTCCTTTAGCAACAAACGGCACTGAGAAGCATAGCACAAACTCAAAAAATGCGCTTAGTCAGATGCAACAAAGCGCGCTGCGCTGCGTATATGTTTTGCGATGCACATGCAATCGCACATGAGCTGCGCGCTCAAGTGCGATGACGGTGCGCCATTTCGCACTGAGGAGCTGAGGTTTATGACACACACGATTGACGTGCAGAACGTCACCAAACGCTACGGTCAGAAGACCGCTGTAGACGATATGTCTTTCGAAGTCAAGCGCGGCGAAATCTTCGGCATGTTAGGTCCGAACGGCGCGGGCAAAACGACCACTATTCGCATGATTCTGGACATCATCAAACCTGATAGCGGCACGATTCGCGTCTTCGGCGCGCCGTTCAGCGAAGCGACCAAGCAGCGCATCGGCTACCTGCCCGAAGAGCGCGGCTTGTACAAAAACGTGCCGCTGATCGAGCTGCTGGGCTACTTAGGCACGTTGAAAGGCATGAAGCGCCGCGAAGCAGAGCAGCGCGCTGCGCAACTGCTGGAAGAGCTGGACTTAGGCGCTTATAAGAAAGGCAAAGTGCGCGAACTCTCGCGCGGCATGTCGCAAAAGGTGCAATTCGCGGCGACCATTTTGCATCGCCCTGAGCTGCTGATCATTGATGAGCCGTTCGCAGGTCTCGATCCTGTGAACACAGAGATCATCAAGAATATGATCTTCCGTCTGCGCTCAGAAGGCGCGACCGTTGTGATGAGCATCCACGAGATGCATCAAGTTGAAGAGATGGCGGATCGCTTGCTGATGATCCATCAAGGACGGCGCGTGCTGTATGGCGCGGTGGATGAAGTCCGTCAGCGTTACGCGGAAAAAGCCGTGATCGTCAGCGGTCAAGGCGATTGGGCAGCGCTGCGCGGCGTGGTGCGCGTGCAACCTGATGAGAACGGACGCAACGTCACGCTCTATCTGGATGAACAGACGACGCCTGAGCAGATCATGGCGGCGCTGGCGAACAATCCGAGCTATAGCGTGCGCAGCTTTGCGCTTGCCGTGCCGCGCTTGAACGATATCTTCATCCGTGTGGCAGGCGGCGAGGCAAAAATTGCCGCCAGCGCGTTCAATTTGGCGGAGGTGCGCCGTGAGTCTGCATAAAACATGGCTGATCGCGCGGCGCGAGTTTTGGTTCAACTTGCGGCGGCGCTCATTTCTCGCCTCGATGTTCCTGTTTCCTATCTTCTTCGTCGGTGTGTTCGTCGTAGGCAGCTTGCTGGGCAGGTCAGCTGCCACAGATATCAGCGCCTACAGCGCAGTCGGCATTGTGGATGAGAGCGGCATCGTGGTGCGCGCCGATGGCACGCCATACCTTGCTGAGCTGCCTGAGCCGTTCCGTCTGTACAGCGCTGAGGCAGAGGCGCGCCGCGCCATCGAAGCGGGCGACTTGGACGGCTACTATGTGCTGCGCGCCGACTTTTTGAAGACGCTCAAGCCTGAAGCCTACTATCGGCGCGATAAAATCTTCGGCGAGGCGCTGACGCGGCACTTGCTGAACAAAGTGCTTACGCCGTCTGTCGCGGCGCAAGTCGGCAATCCTGATCTGGTGGCGCGACTCGGGAATCCGCTGCGCCAAATCAAGCTGTATCGCGTCGGCAATCCGCAGGAGCTGCCGCGAGAGGCGCTTTTCGCTGCCGTCTTCGCGCCAATTCTAGTCGGCTCGTTGGTTTTCACCATGACCATGAACGTCTCGCAGTTTTTGATGCTCGGCTTGGCGGACGAGAAAGAGAACCGCATGATGGAACTCTTCATCACCAGCGCGCGTCCGAGCGAGATGCTCTGGGGCAAATTCATTGGGCTGGGCGCGCTTGGCTTGCTGCAAATTGTAGTGTGGATAGCGATAGGCATCGCTTTTGCAGCTACGCAAGGCACGGACTTGCTCGGCACATTGGCGACCTTCCAGCTGGATGTCGGTTTTCTGCTGGTTGTGGCGACCTACGCCATGCTTGGCTACACGCTCTACGGCGCGATCATGGCTGCCATCGGCGCATCTGTGAATGCAGATCAGGAAGCGCGGCAAGTGGCAGGCGTGATCGGACTGATAAGCGTGTTGCCGCTGATATTCTTAGTCTCGTTTTTCGCCGCGCCGAACGACGGCATAGCGCTAGTGTTGAGCTTATTGCCATTCACTTCGCCCAATGGAATGCCGCTGCGCATGGCAGTCACAAGCGTGCCAAGCGAGCAAGTCGCGCTTGGCATCGGGTTGCAAGTTGTCACGATCATCGGCGTGATGTGGCTCTCAGCGAAGATTTTCCGCCTGGGTATGTTGAACTACGGCAAGCGACTCTCGCTGCGCGAGATATGGCGTGCGCTGCGCGAAGGGCGCCAACAGATCATCTCGGCGCGCGGAGCAGAGGAGGCACTTTAAGCCATGCGTAACTTGTGGCTCGTCTTTCGCTTCGAGCTCTTCCGTCAAATTGTGCGGCGCGGCTACATGCTGATCACGTTCGGCGTGCCGATCGCTGCCATCGCAATCTTCTTGGCGATACGCGCGTTCAGCGCAGGCGGCGGCGCGCAAAGCGATGTACCATCAGGCGCAAATTTGCTCGGCGCAGGCGAGATCAGAGAGGATAGCCCGTTCGCACAGGCGCGTCCGATGGGCTTTGTGGATCGCTCAGGCCTGTTGGGCGTCGTGCCGAACTTAGTCCGCTTCTCCTCGCCAGAAGCGGCGCTTGAGGCGCTGCGCAAAGGCGAGATCAGCGCCTATTACGTGATCGCAGAAGACTATTTGCAGACGGGCAAGATCGAGGCGTTCTACGAACGCTTCAATCTCGGCAGCATCAGCGATATGGCGATACAGCAAGCGTTGCTGAGCGCGCTCTTGCGCCAGACCGATCTCTCGCCGCAACTGTTAGCGCTCTTGCAGGCGCGTGAGCTTACCATCGCGCCGAACGTCATCGGCGAGATCGCTACGCAAGCCACTGAGAACACCAATTTGATCCTCGCCTTTCTCTTCGCCGCGCTGCTGCTCTTGATTGCCTTCACCACGAGCGACTATCTGATGCAGAGTCTGACCGAAGAGAAACAGAACCGCGTTGTGGAAGTTCTGCTCAGCGCGTTGCGTCCGCGCGACCTGCTGTTCGGCAAGTTTTTGGCGATGAACGCGCTCGGTCTGCTTCAAATAGCGCTGTGGATTGGCACTGCTATCTTCTTGCTGATTCAAATCGCAGGCAGCGCGCCTGATCTGAGCGGTCTGACGCTGACGACCGATCAAGTCGTCGTGTTGGTGATCTTCTTCGTGCTAGGCTACTTGTTCTTCGGCAGCCTCTATACGATCATCGGCGCGCTGACCAGCAACGTGCGCGAAGGCACGCAATTCTCAGCGCTGATCGTGCTGCCGATGATGATTCCGTGCTACATCATCACCAGCTTCGTCAGCACGCCGAACGCGCCGCTGCCTGTCATCTTGAGCATGGTGCCGCTCACAGCGCCGTTAGCGATGACCTTGCGCGCGGCGGTCACCAGCGTGCCGCTCATCGAGGTGCTGCTGAGCATGGCGCTGTTGAGTCTCACCACGCTCGGCATGGTGTGGCTGGCAGCGCGCCTGTTCCGCGTCAGCACGCTGCTGAGCGGACAAGCGCCCAAGCTGCGCGACGTGCTGCGCCTGGTGCGCGAGCGCGATTAGCGCGCTCAGCCTTTCGTCGGAATTTTGCCCGCCACTCGCACGAGATGCTGCAACCTTGCCCACGACTCTGATATAGTTAGGCAAAAGCAGTTTGCGCGAGGTGCGGGCAACTATGACCATTCGCATTTTGATCGTTGACGATCACGCTGTGGTTCGGCAAGGGCTGAAGATGTTTCTCAGCCTGGATAGCGAGCTGGAGATCGTCGGCGAGGCAGTGGATGGCAGACAGGCTGTCGCGCTGGCGCGGCAGCTGCAGCCTGACGTGGTGCTGATGGACTTGCTGATGCCCGTCATGGACGGCGTGACTGCTATCGGCATTTTGCGCCGCGAAGTGCCTGAGGCTGAGGTTGTGGCGCTGACCAGCGTCTTGGAAGATAACGCGGTGATCGGCGCGATCAGGGCAGGCGCCATCGGCTATCTGCTCAAAGACACTGAGGCTGATGAGCTGATCCGCGCCATCAAAGCGGCTGCCAACGGACAGGTGCAGCTCTCGCCGAAGGCTGCTGCGCGCCTGATGCGCGAAGTGCGCACGCCTGAGAGCGCCGAGCTGACCGAGCGTGAGGCGGAAGTGCTGCGCTTATTGGCGCGCGGTCTCTCCAACAAGCAGATTGCGCAGGCGCTCGTGATTGGCGAGAAGACGGTCAAGACGCACGTCAGCAATATCCTGAGCAAGCTGAACGTGAGCAGCCGCACGCAAGCGGCACTTTACGCGGCGCGCATCGGCTTGGTCTCGGCGCTTGGCGAGGAAGTTGTCTAGCGCGCCATGAGCGAAGAGATTCGCCTGCTCTACGAAGCCTTTCGTGAGCTGACTCAAGCGCAGGACGCGGCGACGCGCCAAGCGGCTGCGCAACGCTATGAGCAGCTGCTTGAGCAGCATCGCGTGCGCCTTGCGCGCAATGAAGACCTGCTGCGCGTGAACGTGGCGCTTTCCAAAGCGGCGGATGAAGCGAGCATCTTAGAGGCGGTCGCGCTTTATGCACAGCCGCGCGGCGCTAAGCGGCTCTCGCTCACTTTTCTGCACACCAACGCCGAAGGCTGCATCATGCGCGCCGCGCCGCAAGCTATTTGGCTCAACGGCAAGGTCTCTTTGCCCGATTTCAGCCGATCCGATCGCAAGCGTCCTTACTTCAGCGAAGAGTGGTGGCAAGGCGATTACAGTCAGCCGTTCTTCTCCGAAGACCTGCAGAACGATCCGCGCCTGACGCCTGAGAACGCGCGGCGCTTCCTCGAAGTCTACGGCGTGCGCGCGATGGTCGCGCTGCTGTTGCAGGTCGGCGGCTTGCCGAACGCGATTCTGTTCGTCTTCTGGGAACAGCCGCATCAATTCAGCGACGACGAGCGCTATGTGTTTGCGCAATTGCTGCAGACGCTGCCGTCCGTCGTGGCGACGCGCCGCGCTTACCTTGCCGAGCAGCAGCGCGCGCGCCAGATGGAGATCATCGCTAAGCTGAGCGCAGCCGTCACGCGCACGCTCAAGGAAGACGAGCTGCTCTGCACTGTCACTGACCTGCTCAAGGCGAATTTGCAAGGACATTGCGCGCAACTTTACCTCGCCGATGCGCTTGCGAACGTCCTATTGCCTTATCAAGCGCCCAATGCGCCATCCAGTGCGCCGCCAATTCCGCTGCACGACTCAACGTCATTCGCCTCGCGTTTGGTGGAAATTTGCCTCGCGCCGCTCGCGCAAGGCGCGCCGCCTGACTACGTCTTCGTCACGCCGCTCGATGAAGGCTACGCCACGCTCTTCGTGCCGATGGTAGCCAGCGACCGCCTGCTCGGCTTGTTGCGCGTGCAAGCCTGCGGCAGCGGCAGATTGTTCGAGTCAGACCTGTGGCTGATCAGCGCTTTGGCAGACGTGATCGCAGTCGGCTTGCAGAACGCGCGGCTCTATCAACAGGCGCGTCAGTTGGCAGCCTATCAAGAGCGCAATCGCCTAGCGCGCGAGCTGCACGACTCGGTCTCGCAAGCGCTGTACGGCATCGCGCTTGGCGCGCGCACGGCGCGCGCGTTGCTGGAGCGCGATCCATCGCGCCTGCGCGAGCCGCTCGACTATGTTCTGAGTTTGGCTGAAGCAGGCTTGACCGAAATGCGCGCCTTGATCTTCGACCTGCGCCCTGATTCGCTAGAGCAAGACGGCTTGGTCTCTGCGCTGGTGCGCCAAACCGACTCGCTCAAGACGCGCCATCACATCAACGTGACGCTCGATTTGTGCGCCGAGCCTGACCTGCCGCTTGAATCGAAGGAAGCGCTGTACTGGATCGCGCGCGAAGCGCTTCACAACACGATGAAGCACGCTCAGGCGACGTGCATTCAGCTGCGCTTGGCGCACGAAGGCGATCAACTGGTGATGGAAGTGCGCGACGATGGCGTCGGTTTTGAAGTTAACGGCGTCTTTCACGGACATCTCGGTTTGCGCTCGATGCAAGAGCGTGCCGCGCGGCTGCAAGGCAGTCTGGAGATCGTCAGCGCGCCGAATTGTGGCACGCAAGTGCGCGTGCGCGTGCCGCTGCTCAGCGCATGATCGCCAGTGTATTGCCAAGCATGTGCGCAGCGCGCGTCAGCCATAGCGGCGCATTAGCAAGCGCCTCGCTGAGCGCTGTTACGGTTGGCAAGATGCTCCACGCCGCCGTGATGCCCATGCTCGCGAGCGCGCTCGGCGTCGCCTCGACCGTGCCTGCGAAGGCGATCACAGGAATATGGCGCGCTGCCGCTGCCGCCGCGATGCGTTGCACTGCTTTGCCGCCTTCGGTCTGTGCGTCCAGCTTGCCTTCGCCCGTGATGAGCAGCTGCACGCCTTCTAATTTCGCCTCATAATTCAGCAAGCGCATCAAGGTTGGCGCGCCTGCTGCCAACTCAGCGCCGAGCGCCGCCGCCATGCCTGCGCCGAAGCCGCCTGCCGCGCCGCCGCCTGCCACGTCCGCCACGCGCACGCCCAAGTCGCGCTCCAAGACCTTCGCATAGTGCGTCAGCGCCGCTTCAAGCTGCTCTACCATCTCAGGATCGGCGCCTTTTTGCGGCGCGAAAACGCGCGATGCACCTTGCGCGCCGATCAGCGGATTGGTCACATCGCACAGAATGGTGAACGTCGCATCGGCTAAGTTAGCGCGCAAGGCAGAGACATCCACGCGCGCCAAGTGCTGTAAAGCGCCGCCACCGTGTGGCAGATCGCGCCCTTGCGCGTCTAAAAAGCGCGCGCCGAGCGCTTGTAAACAACCTGCGCCGCCGTCGTTGGTTGCGCTGCCGCCGATGCCGATCAAAAAGTGACGGCAGCCGCGCCGATACGCCTCACGGATCAGCTCGCCTGTGCCATAGGTAGTGGTCAGGAGCGGATTGCGCTCTGCGCGCGGCAGCAGCTCGATGCCTGAGGCGCGCGCCAGCTCGATGATCGCCGTTTTGCCGTCGCTGAGGATGCCGAACTCAGCCGTGATCGGCGCGCCGCGCGCATTGCTGACGGTCAGCGTATGGCGCGTGCCGCCTAAGCCGTGCAGCAGCACGTCCAGCGTGCCGTCGCCGCCATCGGCGAGCGGCATGGCGATCAGCTCAAGGTGAGTGCGTAGAGCGGAAGCGCGCAGCCCTGCGCTCAGACACTCAACGGCTTGCAGCGCGGTCAGGCTGCCGCGAAAAGCGTTCGGCGCAAGGGCGATTCGCATCAGCCGAATAAGATGATGGCGAGGAGCGCAAGAGCTGCCAGACTGCCAAAGGTAGGCAAGACGAGGCGCGTCACGGGCTCGTTCAAGATGGCGCGCTCGTACTCATCGGCAGTGCGGCGGATGATGAAAAGACTCATCGCGCCTAGCAACATCGCCAAAATGAAGCTGATCAAGGTCAGATCGGCGCTGGACATCGGCATACTCCACATTTCAGGCTGCACAGCGCGCCTGCTGAGCTATCAGGGCAATTTTTAAGAACGCTATTGCAATTAATTCTCAATAACGCTATGATCATTATAGAAGCAAAAGCAGTTTGACGTCCACGTCTCAGCTTAATCTCGAATTTAACGCAGCTTAAATCGTGAATAGGTAGCCTGATGAGCAAAGGAAACGTCGGAAGCGTGCGCGCCAGCATCATTCAGCAAGAATATCTCGCAGAGGCATATCGAATTGCACATTATCAAGGCGATAATCCGTACATCACCACATCGGCGTTGGCAGAGCGGATGAACGTCTCAGCGCCGGCAGTGGCGGCAGTAGTAGAGCGCCTGAAACGCGGCGGCTTCGTAGAGCATGAGCCGTATCGCGGCATGCGCCTGACGCCTAAAGGCGAGCGCGAAGCGCTGATGAGCATCCGCCGTCATCGCATCGCGGAAGTTTTCTTGGTGAAGGTGATGGGCTTCGCCTGGCATGAGGTACACGACGAAGCGGATGCCATTGGCGCGGTGATCAGCGAGGAATTGGCGGCGCGCATGGAGAAAATGGCGGGCTACCCGAAGCGCTGTCCGCACGGCGAGCCGATTCCGACTGCGGACGGCGTCATGCCGCCCATTCACGATGTGCAGCTCTCAGAGATTGGAGACGTGCCGAAGGAACTGGTCGTGAGTCGCGTCAACAGTCACGATCCTGAAGTGCTGAAGTATCTCGGCTCGCTTCAACTTATGCCTGAGCAGCGCATCGCGCTGATCAATCGCGCGCCGTTTCACGGTCCGCTGCGCTTGCGCATCGGCAAGCAGGAGCAAGTGATCGGCTACGAGCTGGCGCGCAGCATCCGCGTGACGCCTGCCTGAAGCATCGCTCACGGGACGCGTTGCGCGTCCCGTCTTCGCGTTTTCGTAGAGCTAATTCGTGCCGCCCAGACTGCTGGCGCTGCTGCTACTGGTGCTGCCGCCGCTCTCGCCGCCGCCTGCCAAGCCAAGGCGCCGACGGCGCTCTTCCAGCTGCTGCTCGACCAGATTCTGCTCGACGGTCTCTTCCACCACATCCTGCAGGCGCATTGAGGCGACTTCCATCTCGGCATCTTCGCGATCAAGGCGCTCGCGGATCATATCGCCAATGCGGCGGATGTCGGCATCGCCAATGCCTTGAATATCGTTCAGGCTGCGGATAGTGCGCGTGGTGGCGCGTTTCGCTTCAGCCAGTTTGAGCAGCTCTTGCAGATGCTCGCGCTCTTGGCGGACAGTGTTCAGGCGCGCTTCCAGCTTCAGTTTGGCGTCCAACATGCGCTTGTACTCTTGTTCTTGATTTTGCCACTGCTGGTAGTATTCCTGCGCCTGTTGTTGCTTGACGTTCAGCTCTGCTTGCAAACGCGCCGCCTGATCCGTCCGACCGGAAGTCAAGAGCGTATCAATGTTGCGGTCGAGCTTCTCAGCCGCTGCGGACATCTCTTCATATTTGCGTTTGAGCGTGCGCACGCTGCCGCCGACGGTCACGATCTGCGTCTCCAGCGTGTCCAGATCGCGATCCGCACGACGGATGTACTCATCCATCACCTTCACGGAGTTCATCTCCAGCGCGCGGTCAACCATTGCGTGCAGGTTGGCAGAGATCAAGATATTGATCTTCTCAAGAATTCCCTGTGCCATCGGTCATCCCTTCTCAAAGAAAAGTGGGCTACCCTTGTGTTCAAGGCGATTGTAACACAAAAGCTAGGCTCAGGTATAGCCGATTGCCTTTCTCGCGCACATCAGGTAGCCTATCAGGCGTTGTTGACGCGATCAGCGAAAGCCAACCGAATGCACAAGCGCTACGCCAGCTACCATTGGCACATCCTCAGCACGCTTGCGCAGCGCCATTGCGCCGCGCCGACCTTTCAAGCGCAGTGCGCGCTCGTCCAAGCGTTCGATAGCGCGCTCGATCTTCTGGAGCGCGAGCCGAGCTTTCAGCAGCTGACTGTTGCAGGCGGCAGCGCCGTCTTGGAAGATTACTTGCGGCTGCGCCCTGAGCACTTTGAGCGCCTTGAAACGGCTGTGCAGCGCGGCGCGCTGCATATCAATCCGTTTTACGCCCTGCCCGAGCCGAGCCTGCACACGCCTGAAGGTCTGGTGCGCAACTTGCTGCGCGGCACGGCGTGCGCAGATGTTTTCGGCGGCGCCATGCCTGTGGCGCTTTTTCTAGAGGCTGAAATGCTGCCCGCGTGGCTGCCGCAAGTGCTGCGCGGCTTCAAGCTGAGCGCAGTCTTAGCGCACACGCCTTCTGCGCAGCCGCTTGAGCAGCTCTGGCAAGGCGACGATGGCACGCGCGTGCCGCTCGCCTATGTCTACAGCCTATCTGATCACAACGCGCTCGATGCGGCGCGCGATGCGCTGGCGCCGCGCTGCCAGAGCGGACACTTTCTTGTGCCGTGTCGCTGGACGCCGCTGAGCGCCGAGTCGTGGCGCGCTTGGCTGAGCGATTTTGCGCGCCGTCACAAGATGGACATTGTGCTGCACAGCGCGCCTGAGGCTTACGCGCGCGCCGCGCAGCTCAGCAACACTGCTGAGGTAGCGCATGGCGCGCTCATGTTCGCCGAGCAGCCGCGCCGCGAACTCGCTGAAGTTATCGCGCAGCTTGAGCAATTCATCGCCACAGCCTTTGAGCCATTGATCGTCTTAGCCGCCTTGCAAGATCAGCCTGTCTTGCCAAGCCAGCCGCAGCGCTTGATCGAGCAGCTCTGGCAGCCGCTCTTCGCCTGCGAGAGCGCCGCGCCTGAAGACTTAGAGCATCATGCGCAGGCTGTGCGGCGACAAGCGGCGCAATTCGCGCAGGACATTGGCGTATGCCTTGAGACGTTCTCGATAGATCGCATCGTGCGCACTGATTGCGCGCTGTTCGCGATCAGCGCCTGCAAATTGCCCGCCGATCCATCGCGCTCGGGCATCGTCGTGCGCGGCAGGCTGAACGCCGCGCAGAGCGCATGGCTCACCTTGCAGCCGATGCAGCCGTTCGCCTGTTGCGAGGTCGTCTCATTGGCGGAAGTGCCAAGCGGCGGCAGCTTGGCAGCTGAGCCCGATGGCACATTTCGCTTCCGCGCTGAGCCGCAGCATTTCTACACTTTTTGGCTACACAACTGAAATCCGTCATTTCCAAAATGGCGGCTTAGCGTCATAATAATGCGTAAAGATAACTTGCTGAGAGTAGCTCTAGGAATCATCAGCTGCCTATGAAACGCATGACCAGCGCCGAAGCGCGCCAAGCCTTTCTCGATTTTTTTGAGGAACAGCAGCACCAAGTGGTCAGGTCTTCTTCGCTCGTGCCGAGCAATGATCCGACCTTGCTCTTCACCAATGCAGGCATGGTGCAGTTCAAAGATGTCTTTCTCGGACTCGATCAGCGTCCCTACAAACGCGCTGTCACTGCGCAGAAGTGTATGCGCGTCAGCGGCAAACACAACGACCTTGAAAACGTCGGTCCATCGCCGCGCCATCACACTTTCTTCGAGATGCTGGGCAACTTCAGCTTTGGCGATTATTTCAAGGCGCAGGCGTGTCGCTTCGCCTACGATCTGCTGACGAAGGTCTATGGCTTGCCTGCCGAGCGGCTGTATTTCACGGTTCACACCAGCGACGATGAGGCGTATCGCGTCTGGACGGAAGAGATTGGCGTCGCGCCACAGCGCGTGCATCGCTTAGGCGATAAGACCAACTTCTGGCAGATGGCGGACGTCGGTCCGTGCGGACCGTGCAGCGAGATTTTCTGGGATTGGCATCCTGAGCGCGGCACGGATTTTGAGACCATCGCGCGCGAACTGACCGAGGATAGCGGACGGCTCTTCGAAGTCTGGAATCTGGTCTTCATGCAATACAATCAGCGCATGGACGGCAGCCGCGAGCCGCTGCCTGCGCCAAGCGTGGATACAGGCATGGGCTTGGAGCGCATCGTGAGCGTTTTGCAAGGCGTGCAGAGCAACTATCACACCGATCTGTTCACGCCGATCATCGCGCGCGTGCAGCAGCTGAACAACAGCACACCTGCCGATTATCATGCCGATCCTGTGCCATATCACGTGATCGCCGACCATGTGCGCGCCGCCGCGTTCTTGATCGCCGACGGCGTCACGCCAGGTCCGAAGGATCGTAGCTCGGTCTGCCGCATGGTGATTCGGCGCGCAGCGCGCTACGGCAGGCGCATCGGCTTCGATGAGCCATTCCTCGCCGAAGTCGCAGAAGCAGTCATTGAAGTGATGGGCAGCCACTATAAAGAGCTGATTGAGCAGCGTGAAGCGATCCGCAAAGCGCTGACTCAGGAAGAAATTCGCTTTGGACGCACGCTAGAGCGCGGTCTGCAGCAGCTGGACGAGATGCTCGCCAAGTTGCCACAAGGCGGCAAGCTGGGCGGCGCCGATGCCTTCTTCCTGAAAGGCTCGCTCGGCTTGCCGTTTGAAGTGACGCGCGACGTCGCGCGCGAAAAAGGCTACGATGTGGACGAGGTCGGCTATGTGCAAGCGGAAGCGCAGCACAGCCTTGCCAGTGGCGCCGGTCAGGCGATGGGCGCCATTGATAGCGCTGAGGTCTACACGATGCTGCTGCGCGAGCTGCAAGGCATCGGCGCGCTCAGAGAAGAAGGCGTCGTCTACAATCCTTATGGCGATTTGACCAAAAATATTCGAATTCTGGCGATCCTGCGCGACGGTCAGCCTGTGGAGCGCGCTGAGGTCGGCGACCGCGTGGAAGTGGTGGTGCAAGCGACGCCGTTCTACGTCGAGTCAGGCGGTCAGGTGAGCGATACAGGCGTTCTGCGCGGTCCGACGTGGGCGATTGACGTGGAAGACGTGCGACGACCTATTGGCGGCTTGATCGTACACATCGGCGAGGTGGTGGAAGGACAACCTGCGCTAGGCGATACAGGCGTGGCGCAAGTTGACGAGGCGCGTCGCCTGAACATCATGCGCAATCACACGGCGACGCACTTGCTACACGCGCAACTGCGCGCCGTGCTGGGCAATCACGTGCAGCAGAAAGGCTCGCTGGTGGCGCCAGATCGCCTGCGCTTCGATTTCAGCCACGACTCAGCGCTGACCGCTGAGGAGATCGCCGCGCTCAACAGCAATATCAACGCCGCGATCGCCGCCAACATGCCTGTGGTCATCGCTGAGAAGAGCCTTGAGGAAGCGCGACGAGAAGGCGCGATGGCGCTCTTCGGCGAGAAATACGGCGAGCGCGTCCGCACAGTACTGATCGACGGTCCTGGCTTGATGAACGGCAAATACAGCTACGAGCTGTGTGGCGGCACGCATGTGCCATCTACCGCTGTGATCAGCTCGTTCATCATCACGGCGGAAGGCAGTGTGGCGCAAGGCACGCGGCGCATCGAGGCGCTGACAGGCGCGGCGGCGCAACAATACATCGCGCGGCAGATGGATATCTTGCGGCAGGCGGCGCTCAAGCTCGGCACAACGCCTGAAGGTGTCTTGCTGCGCATTGACGCGCTACAAGCTGAGCTGGCAGAGGCGCGTCGCGAGAGCGCACGCTTGCGCTCACAGTTAGCGAAGATGGTCTTCGATACGCTGCTCGCCAAGACGGAGAAGATCGGCGGCGTGAACGTGCTGGTGGCGCAGGTTGGCACTGCCTCGCCTGAGACGCTGCGCGAGATGACCGATTGGTTCAGAGATCGCATGAAATCGGGCGTGGTCGTCTTCGGCGCGCTGAGCAGCGACGAGAAGCCACAGCTGATTGCGGCGGTCACTGACGACCTGACCAAGCGCGTTCACGCCGGCAACTTGATCAAACAAATTGCGCCAATTGTGGGCGGCGGCGGCGGCGGTCGTCCGAACATGGCGCAAGCGGGCGGCAAAGAGGCGGGCAAACTCTCAGAAGCGCTCAGCGCGGCGCGCAAATTGGTGTTCGAAGCGCTCGGCGACGGCGCTCAGGGATGAAAGTTAGCGAGAATTTCAGATGCGTTATATTGACGAATATCGCGATGCAGAGGCTGTCCATAGGTATGCGGCGCTGCTGACAAAGCTGACCACGCGCGCATGGACGCTGATGGAAATTTGCGGCGGACAGACGCACGCGATCCTGCGCTTTGGCATTGACGCCTTGCTGCCACCGCAAATCACATTGTTGCACGGTCCGGGCTGCCCTGTGTGCGTCACGCCGCTGGAGCTGATTGACAAGGCGCTGGAGATCGCGATGCAGCCGAACGTGATCTTCACCAGCTTTGGCGATATGCTGCGCGTGCCGGGCTCGCGCGGCGACTTGTTGAGCTGCAAGGCGCGCGGCGCGGATGTGCGCATGGTCTACTCGCCGTTGGACGCGCTCAAGTTGGCGCAGAGGCAGCCTGAGAAGCAAGTGGTCTTCTTCGCGGTTGGCTTTGAGACGACAGCGCCTGCCAATGCGATGGCGATCTACCAAGCGGCGAAGCTGGGCGTGACCAATTTCTCAATTTTGGTCTCGCATGTGCTGGTGCCGCCTGCCATCGAGGCGATTCTCTCAGCGGAAGGCAATCGCGTGCAGGCATTTCTGGCGGCAGGGCATGTCTGCGCCGTGATGGGCTACACGGAATATGAGCCTTTGGCGGCGAAATATCGTGTGCCGTTCGTGGTCACAGGCTTCGAGCCGCTCGATATCATCGAAGGCGTCTACATGGCGGTCAAGCAGCTTGAGGAAGGTCGCGCTGAGGTCGAGAATCAATACGTGCGAGCGGTCAGGCGCGAAGGCAACGCGCACGCCATCGCCTTGATCCGCGAAGTGTTCGAGGTCGTGCCGCGCAAGTGGCGCGGCATCGGCGAAATTCCGAATAGCGGACTGGGTCTGCGCGCCGCTTACGCCGCCTTTGACGCTGAGAAGCGCTTCGGCGTCGCGCGCTACAGGGCTGAAGAGAGCGGCGAGTGCATCAGCGGACTGGTCTTGCAAGGCGCCAAAAAGCCGAGCGAATGCCCTGCCTTTGGCACGCGCTGCACGCCTGAGCGTCCGCTCGGCGCGACGATGGTCAGCAGCGAAGGCGCGTGCGCTGCCTACTATCGCTATCGGCTGGACAGCGTCGGTCAGGCGGAAACGACATGAGCGAATTCACGTTCAGCTGCCCGATTCCAATCTCAGACTATCCACAAGTGCTTTTGGCGCACGGCAGCGGCGGCAAGCTGATGCATCACCTGCTGGAGAAGCTGATCCTGCCGACTTTCGCCAATCCGATCAGCGCGAGTGGACATGACGGCGTCACGCTGACCTTCGATGGCAGCCGTCTCGCCTTCACAACCGACTCGTTCGTGGTGAAGCCGCTGTTCTTTCCCGGCGGCGATATCGGCGCGCTCGCTGTGAACGGCACGGTCAACGATCTGGCGATGTGCGGCGCGCGTCCGCGCTACCTGAGCCTCAGCTTCATCCTTGAGGAAGGCTTGCCGATGGAGACGCTCTGGCGCGTGGTGCAATCCATACGCGCCGCTGCTGAGGCGGCTGACGTGCAGATCGTGACAGGCGATACCAAGGTGGTGGATCGCGGCAAGGGCGACGGCATGTTCATCAACACGGCAGGCATCGGCGTGATCGAACACAGCTTGATCATCGCGCCACACATGGTGCGCGAAGGCGATGCGATCTTGATCAACGGCGACTTGGGTCGGCATGGCATGGCGATCATGGCAGTGCGCGAAGGACTGACCTTCGAGACGACGATTGAGAGCGATTGCGCGCCGTTGGCAGCGCCTGTGCTGCGCTTGATCGAGGCGGGCGTAGAAGTCCACTGCTTGCGCGATATGACGCGCGGCGGCATGGCGAGCAGCTTGGTCGAGATCGCCAAAGGCGCGGGCTTGCATCTGCACATTGACGAGGCGCGGCTGCCAATTCGGGATGACGTGCGCGCCGCGTGCGAGATTCTCGGTCTCGATCCGCTTTACGTGGCGAATGAAGGTCGGTTTGTGGCTTTTGTGCCACAGGCGCAAGCGGAAAAAGCGCTAGCAGCCATCGGCGAAGGCGCAGTGCAGGTCGGTGTGGTGCGCGCCGATGCCAAAGGCAAAGTGACCGCGCAGAGCGGCATCGGCGTCAGCCGCGTTGTGGATATGCTGAGCGGCGAGCAACTGCCGCGCATCTGTTAGCGCCGCTCGTCCAACAAAAAACAGCCTCTCACCTTGCGGCGAGAGGCTGTTTTGGATGCCTAGCTCAGCTCACTGCGAGATTGTCCAAGTCTCGATGTTCCAGAACATCTCGTTCGGACGCGGATCGAAGCCGTTCACATTGGCACGCGCCGCGTACTGACCGTTGATGACGAACATCGGGATGTAGGGCAGCTCTTCTTGGAAGAGGCGCTGCAGCTCGTAGTAAAAGACGTTGCGATCTTCCTCTGCGCAGCCGGGCGCTGAGAGACCTTTCTGAAGCAACTCGTCCACGCGCGGATTGCTCCAGCTGGTGAAGTTGCTGCCGCTGCCGACCACGTCGGACGAGCGGGCGAACAGCTGAGTCTGGTCTGGGTCATCCGGATAGCCGTTGCGCCAGCCGAGGATGAAGGCGTCGTAGGTCTGGCTGCGGAAGCGGTCAATCAAGACGTTGAAGTCAATGGTCTGGAAGTCCACTTCAATGCCGACCTGTGCCAGCTGATCCTTGACGATGGTGCCAATCGCCTCACGGCGCGTATTACCCTGATTGGTGAACAGGGTGAAGCTGAAGCGCACGCCGTCCTTGACGAGGATGCCATCAGGACCAGGCGTCCAGCCTGCCTCAGCCAAGAGCTTCTTAGCGGCTTCAGGATCGTATGGGATAGGCTGCAGGTCAGGATCAGCCGCCCACGAGGTTGGGATCATGTTGGCAGCCATGCGCGTGCCTTCGCCGAAGACGGCGCCCTTGATGATGCTGTCCACATCAATGGCGCGCGCAATCGCCTGACGGACTTTGATATCGCCGAAGAGCGGATGCTTGCCTTGATCAATCGGGTTGCCGTCAGCATCCAAGCCGTTCTGCGGATTGGTCGGATCGGCGAAGTTCAGCGCGAGGTAGTCCCACGAGTTGCCAGGGAAGTCGAAGACCTTCACTTCGCCGCGATCCTCAGCCGCCTTGATGTCCGAGCGGCGGTTGACGGGCGCGCCGTCGATCACGCTCGTCTCGCCGGCGAGGAACTGCTCGACGAGGACGGTCTGGTCAGGCACGACCTTGTAGATGAAGCCGTCCAGCTTGGCGGCGCCGAATGGATAGTCGGGATCGGTCACAAGGCTGGTCTGGTCGCCTGTGCGGAACTCGTTGAACTTGAAGATGCCTGCCGTGACGTTCGGGCTGAGGTTGAAGGGCAGGTCGCGCAGCGCCTCAGGCGCGGTCTCGGCGTAGATGTGCGCCGGCACGAAGGGCAGGCTGCTCTGCGCCAGAGCGCGGCAGCTGGCTACCTTGTGGGTGACGACGAGCGTGTAGTCATCGGGCGCTTCGACCTTTTCGATCAAGCCTGTGTAGAAGGTCAGGAAGGACTTGGTCGCTTCATTCTGAGCCACTTCCCACGAGAACAAGAAGTCGCGGGCAGTGATAGGCGTGCCATCTGACCACTTGCGATTCTGAGCGAGCTTGAAGGTGACCGTGCGACCGTCTTCGCTGATCTCCCAGTCCTGCGCCATTGCCTCAGGCACGCCCTTGACGATGGTTTGCAGGTCAGGGTCAGTGCCGAGCAGACCGGGGAACAAGAAGCCGACAATGCGTGCGCAAGCCGTGTCGTTGCAGAAGAGCGGGCTGAATGTGTTAGGACCGCTGCCGAAGGTGGCCTCGATCAACACGCCACCGCCGCCCTGTGCATTGGTGGACACAGGCAAGGCAGAGAAGATGAGCGCGAAGGCTGCGCCCAAAAGGAACAACTTGACGAGATTTTTCATCGGGCAAATCCTTTTATTCTAATTGAGTTGCCTCTCGGCAACATCGAATAGATGCTGCTTATGAAGTATTCTATCCTGCTCTTCAAAGATTTACAAAATTTTTTAACAAGCGTTTGATCAGTTTCCATGCGATAAGACGGCTTTTTGTGCAAAGTGACTAAAGCCTGAGCCGTGTGTTACAATGTGCGCAGGTCTGAGTGTTGAGACAAGAGAGGAATTTCGTATGTTCAAGCGCGAACGAGCGTGGCTGAGGCAGCTCTCGGCGAGTTTGGTGTTGTTCCTTGCCGCGTGCAGCGCAGGCGTGCCACGCGACGAAAGCACTGCCGCGCTGCTGCCAAACCTGATCGGCTATAACGTTGAGAATACGCTCAACATCACGGATGCCCTGACGAAAGCAGGCGCAGGCGCGGCGTTAGCAGGCGGTCAGGTGCAGTTTGCGGCGGCTATAGGCGTGGTCGGCAACTATGCAGCTTGCCTACAGCGCGCCGGCGCCATCGAAGGACGTACCTACCTGCAGCAAGAGAATCCGCTCAAAGCAGGCTTAATCATAGTCGTCAATCGTAACAAGCTCACCGATCCACAGACGTTGCTCGGCTGCGCCATACCACAGCCGCTCGGCGAGATGTCGCGCATGGATGTTTCAGAATACAGTTTCTGTGCCAACATGTACACCTTGCGGAAGGCGAATAACGAGTTTTACATCATGTATGCGGCATCCAGTCCACAGGTCTGCGAGACCTTTTGCAGGGCGCTGGAAGGCTGTCAATAACGCGCAGCGCGCAGGGCAAGCCAAATAGCTTGCCCTGAATGAAGCAATTTCAAGAGGTGAGAAATACTCGATGGGAAGATTGTTGAGAGTGCATCCTTGTCCTGTTTGCAACTATCACGTTGAGTCTGAGCTGCACGAAGGCAACAGCGGCATCGATCCGATGTTCCTACGCAATCACTACACGCTGGCGATCTGTGCCGACTGTCGGCAGCTTGTCTCAGTCCTTGTGCCGAACACTGAGCAGGAGACGGAAAGCGCCCTGCGCACGGCGCGCCGCGAGCTGATCCAGATGGAAGCGGATGCGATCACAGGCGATGAGCGCGCTCGCGACCTGTTGCCGCTCTTTCGCGCCGCGCTAGAAGCCTTCGATAAAAACGTGCCGCAAGCGGTCAGCAGCTGCACACATTGCGGCAGCGCGAACCTTCAGCTGGTTGGCGCTGAGGATAGCCGCCTGTACGACATTCAGCGCGCTTGGGTGCGCTGTCCGCGCTGCGAAGAAGGACGCCTGCTGATCGAGACCGTCGGCATGTGGGACTGATTGGCGCCTGGTGCGCGCAACGCCTGCCGACTCAATTGGCAACTGCGAGCCATTTACGCCAAAAATTAGCTTTATATAGAGAGGAGCTTTTGTGAATGTCTGAAAAAGATACGCTCAGCGCTTCGCTGCAATCGGATAGCCGACGCCTATGGTTTCACGATTTGACGCGCGCGCTGCTGAAGGCGCAACCGTTAGAGACGCTGCCGACGAGCAGCTTCACCACGCATTTGGCACGGCTAGAGCGCGCCATTGGCGAAGGTGACGCCTATGATGCAGCGCTAGAGCAGCCTGCCTGCGATGATCCGCATCGCTGCTTTCAAGATTTGCTCGTCGAAGACACGCGTCAGGCTGCTGATGCCTTGCGCGCACGCTTCACGCCTGAATGGGCAGCCGGCGTCGTCAGCGTCGATCTCTCGCCGTTGCGCGCCGAGACGCCTGTCGAGCGTCTTGAAGCGGCGCGGCAGCTCTTCAGCGCGATTGATCGTCCGAACGTGCTGATCAAGCTGCCTGCGCAGAACAGCTTGCTGACCGTCCTTGAGCAGTTGCTCTACGAAGGTGTGAACATCCACTTCACGCACGTTTACAACGCCGCCAGCTACGAAGCCGCCGCTGAGTGCTACATGCGCGCTCTGGAACGCCGCGCCTTTGAACAATTGCCGCTCGATGGCTTGCTCTCAGTCATCGGCTTCCACGTGAGCGCCATAGACGCTGTGGTAGACCGTCAGCTGCAAAACAACATCCGTGCGGCGCAAGCGCGCGTCGAGCTGGATCAAGTCTCTGCTAATGCCGAGTTGCTCGGCAAGATCGGCATTGCGAACGCTAACAACGCCTATCGGCGCAGCCGCGATATCTTCAATAGCGAGCGCTTCGCACGCTTGCGCGCGCTCGGCGCGTTGCCACAGCGCCTGCTCTGGACTGAGATCGCGCCGATCAGTCCGTTGCAAGCGCCGACGCATTACTTGGATTACCTGAGTCACACTGAGGCGCTCATGCTGATCGAGCCGACCATGCTGCAGAGCTTGACCGATCGCGAGCGCGACGCCATGCCGCGCACCATCGCGCTGCGCGAAGCATCGGATGTGCTATCGCGCCTTGTGGCAATCGGCATTGACCTGAATTTGATCGGCTGCCAACTGCAGAGCGACGCCGAAGAGCTACATCACGAGATGTTCGCCAAGTTGATCGCGCGCGTGGACGGCAAGCGCAAGTTGCTCTCCAGCGGCTTCATCCGCCGCCAAAAGCTGGTGCTTGGGCAGTATCAAAAGCCTGTTGAGACGGAACTGAACCGTTTGCGCGCTCAGAAGAGCATCACGCGCACTTGGGCATGCGACGCGAGCCTGTGGACGGATTCGCCGTCGGTCGCCGCTCAGATCGGAGCGCGCTTGGGCTGGCTGCGCTTGCCAACTGACGGACGCATTGATCGCGAGGTGTTGCGTGCAGCGCGCGCCGAGTCGCAGCGCGAAGGTTGGCAGCATCTGGTGATGTTGGGCATGGGCGGCGCGAACATCACAGCTGAGACGCTCTACGCCATCTTCGGGCAGCAGCAAGGCTTCCCTGCGCTGATCACGCTCGATAGCACTGATCCAGCTGCCATTCGCGATGTTGAGGCGCAAATTGACCTGACGCGGACGTGCTTCATCGTCGCCAGCAAGTCGGGCAGCACGCTAGAGACGCTCGCCATGCTCTATTACTTCTACGCGCGTTGCGCTGAGCGGACAGCGCGCGCAGGCGAGCATTTTATCGCGATCACCGATCCTGAGACGCGCTTGGCGGAAGAAGCGCAGCGGCTTGGCTTCCGCGCCATTTACTACAATCCGACCGATATGGCAGGGCGCTATGCGGCGCTGAGCTACTTCGGCATGTTGCCGAGCGCCATGCTCGGTTTGGACTTCGAGCGTCTGCTGGATCGCGCGACTGAGATGGCATTGGCGTGCGGCGCGAACGTGATGGGCAACAATCATCCCGGCTTGTGGCTCGGCACAGTGATGGGCGTTTTGGCGCGGCGCGGCTTGGATAAGCTGACCTTGATCAGCAGCCCTGAGATCGCCGCCTTTGGCGCTTGGGCAGAGCAGCTCATCGCGGAGAGCAGCGGCAAGGAAGATAAAGGCATCATTCCGATCAGCGGCGGCACGGTCGGCTTGCCGCATGATTACGATGATGATCGGCTGCTGGTCTACTTGCGGCTCGACGATAGCGCGCAAAATCCTGATCAGGCAGTGCAGATGCTGCAAGAGGCAGGTCATCCGCTGGTCACGCTCAACCTGCGCGATGCCTACGATATCGGCGCGGAATTCTTCCGTTGGCAGTTCGCCGCGGCGACCGTCGGCATGGTCTTGGGCATCAATCCATTCGACGAGCCTGCTGTGGAAGAGAGCAAACAGAACACACAGCGTCTGCTAGATGCGTACGTTGAGCAAGGCGCATTGCCGCAGAGCGCGCCCGCTTACAGCGAAGACGGAGTGAGTCTGTTCGCTGATGATGTGACGGCAGCGCTGCTTGAACAGTTGCGCGCGCAACAGGCGCTGCAGAGCAGTCCTTTGAGCGGACGGCTGGCGGCGTTCTTGCGCTTGGCGCGCTCAGGCGATTACATCGGCTTGTTGGCGTATTTGCCGCCGCGCGCTGAATATCTAGCGCGTCTAGAAGAATTGCGGCGGCAATTGCGGCACGTTTTGCGGCGCGCCGTCACTATCGGCTTAGGTCCGCGCTATCTGCATTCCACAGGGCAGCTGCACAAGGCAGGCTGCGATAAAGGCGTCTTCATCCAACTGACGGCGGACGACGCTGAAGCGCTGCCAATTCCGAACACGCCTTACAGCTTCAGCATCCTGAAGCAAGCGCAGGCGGAAGGCGACTACGAAGCGCTGCAAAGCCGCGGCAGGCGCATCATTCGCTTGCATCTCAGCGCTGAGCCGCTGTTCGGTTTGGCGAAGTTGGAAGCGGCGATTCAGGCGATCGCTGCCAAGCAGAAGTGATCAGCTGCTATCGCGTTGCAAACGCAGCAGGTTGACGATCAGGTTGATCGCGTCGCGCGGATCGCTGCCTAAGTAGTGACCGTCCACTTGGCGGCGCAGCTCAGGGTCAGTGTCAAAAGCGCGTCCGCCGTAGCCGAAGAGCGGCGGATTCGCGCGCTGACTCTGAGCGAGCAACGGCTTCACTTCGCGCAGGGCGAGCGCGGAAGCAGCGTTATTCGCAGAGAGGCAGATCATGGCGGCGCGCTCTTGGATCGCCGTCTGCACGATGTCGTCCACTGGCACATCCTGACCGAGATAGACGGCGTTGAAGCCGTGTTGGCGCAGCATCACCGCGAAAATCAGCGCGCCGATCTCATGGCGCTCGCCGGGCGCGCAACCGACGATGATCATCGGCATGTCGCTGCGATGCGGATAGGCTTGCAGCAAGCCGAGCAATCTGCCGCGCAGATACGTTGTGGCGAAATGCTCAATCGAGATCGAAATCTCGCCGCGATGCCACAGCTCGCCGATCTCGATCAGCGCAGGCGTGATGACTTCCACGTAGACGGTCGGCATGGTGAACAGGACGAAGGTCTGCTCGATCACTTCGTCGGCGCGCTCTGTGTCAAGGCTGATTAGCGCCTGCACCAGCGCCTGCACGAAGTCTCGCGGCGGCTGCGGCGTGTGCCGATTGAGGACGGCAGAGGCGTCTTGCGGCTCGATGTAGATCGATTCGCCGTGTTGGCGCGCCGCTTCCAGCATGGCGACCACGCGGCTGATCGTCAAGCCTTCGTTCATCTGTTGGCGCACCCAGCGCAACAGCGCCACGTCGCGCTCAGAATACAGACGATAGCCGCTGGCAGTCCGCTTCGGCTCAATCAGCGTGTAGCGGCGTTCCCAAGCGCGCAGCGTCGCCGCAGAGATGCCTGTCTGCTGCTCGACAGCTTTCATGTTGTAGATCGGTTCATCTGAGTAATCTTCCAGTTGACGCCGCATGAATTTGGAGAACGCTTGTCCACTTTTTGTCTAACTATTGATGATTGTAGATCGCGCCAATCTTGTTGTCAAGCAAGGCTGTGCTAGGCGCGACGCGCTCGGAGCTGCGATTGCCAAGCGCGCCAAGATTCGCTACACTGACATGCCGCACGCAGCGGTGCGTGCTTGAGGAGGAATTTGCACTTGGAAAAACGGCTCTTGATAAGCCGCGCGCGGCTTTTTTTAGCGTTCAGCTTGGCAGCGCTGATCGTCTTTGCCTCGCTCAGCGTGGCGATGGCGCAAGATGGCGCGCCGCGCCGCTTGAACATCGGTCAGAGCGTGACAGGCACGCTCAATCAACAGACCTTCGCGCAGACCTACACATTCGAGATCGCGGATAGCGCGTCTGTGACGCTGACTGCCGTCAGCAACACGCCTGCGCTGACGCTCGCGCTCACGCTGACCGATGCAAACGGACAGCCTTTGGCGCAAAATGCGAACCTGAACGGCGCTGAAGTCAGCTTGAGCAACCTGAGCTTGCCGAGCGGCATCTACTATGTGACCGTTCTGCGCAGCAGCGGCGCGCAAGGCGACATCTCAGGGCAGTTCACGCTCACGCTCAGCGCGGGCAGCCTTGCCACGCCGACGCCTGTGCCAACGCTGGCGCCGCTCACGCTCAACAGCATGAGCGTGGCGCTCAGCTGGACGACCATTGACGATCTCGACCTTGAAGTGCGCGATCCTATTGGCAATACGGTCTTCTTCAACAACACGGCGGCAGGCGGCGCGACCTTATTGGCGAACGTCAACAACGGCTGCACCAACACGGTCAACAATCCGACCGAGACCATTCGCTGGGCGCCAGGGCGCGTGCCTGCCGGCAGCTATGAGATTCTGGTCTACTACAACCGCGCTTGCCGTCAGCCGCCTGCGCCTGTGGATTTCACGGTCACAGTCACGGTCAACGGACGCGCACAGCCGCCGATTCAGGGACGGCTGAACTTGAACGAGCAGTACGTCGCCAGCTTCATCCTAGAATCGCCTGATGCGGTCAGTGTGCAGCCAGGCGGCGCCAATCCGCTCTTGCTCAACCTGACGCCTTTTGCAGCGCAGATCAGCGCGCCGCAGCCGCTCGGCGGACGCACTGCCATTCGCAGCCGCATTGATCGAAACAATCAGGTGGATGTGTGGAGCTTCGAAGGCGCTGCAGGGCAGGTTGTGAACATCGCGATGAACGCCGTGGAAGGCGGCAGTCTCGATCCGCAGCTGATCCTGCTCGGTCCTGATCGCGCTGTGTTGGCATCCAACGATGATGCGGACGAGAACACGCGCAACGCCTTGATCGCCAATCAGCTGTTGCCTGCCAACGGCACGTATCTGATCATCGCCACGCGCTTTGGCAAGAACATCGGCGGCACAGAAGGCAACTATGAGCTGATCTTGAGCGGCACAGGCGCGCTCGCCATCGCGCAGACGCCTGTCGCGCCGCTCAGCACGCCTGAAAGCGGCGGACCTGTCGGCGCGCCAACTCAGGTCATCGGCGGCGTTGGCTTGGCAGGCTTGCCCGTCGGCGCGCTCAACATCAGCCTGACGTGGAACAACCGCGCCGATGTGCGCTTGCTGATCCGCGATCCTGAGAATCGTTCGCTCTTCTCCGATAACAGGAACATTCCGAGCGGCGGCATTCTGGCGCGCCAAGATAACCTGAACTGCAACAATCCGACCAGCGCGCCGATCACGTACGCCGTCTGGCAAGCGGATCGGCTGGTGGCAGGCACTTACGAAGTTCAGGTCTGGCTGCGCAACCTATGCGGCGAGACCTTGCTGCCAACTTACGCGCTGAACGTGGATGTGCGCGGTCAGCAGGTGCTGAGCGTGCAAGAGCAGCCCGATCTGAACGGACGGCTGTATGTGACCACGTTCACCATCGCGCCTGATGGCACGGTCAGCGCAGGCCGCGGCGCTGTTTTCTTCAGAGAGGCGCTGCGCGACATCGGCGACGTGCGCGACCGCGCAGATACGGCTGAAGCGCTCATCTACGGACGACCGAGCTTCGGCAGCGTTGATGACGCCACTCCGTTCACGGTCTACACGTTCCAAGCGCGCGCAGGCGACCGCGTGCGCATCTCAATGCGTGCGACGCGCGGCACGCTCGATCCTGCGCTCTATCTGCTCGATCCGAGCGGCATCCAGCTTGCCTTCAACGATGACGCGGCGCCGAATGACATCAATTCGCAAATTGACGCCGTCATCCCTGCCGATGGACGCTATATCATCATCGCCACGCGCTTCGGCGCGCTGACGGGCGGCACAAGCGGCAGCTTTGAGGTTGCCGTCGCGCCGACGCGCTGAGCGGCGTTCGGTCAGTGTGCTGTACACAAACAGTACAGCACACTACCACGTCTTCAGGATCATCATATTGCCATACAAGACGGCGATCTCGCAGACATCGGTCACGATGATCGCTGACTCGCGATGATCGCGCTCGCCCAAGAAAATGCCGATCAGATCGGCATGTTCATCGCGCTCATCAGGATAGCCGCGCACGTCCCATTGCAACGAGCGCACATCTTCAAAGAGAATTTGGAACGGATTGCCTTCATAAGCGCAATCGAGCTGCACTTCCGTTCCCCACACCGAGATTTCCACGCGCTGAACCGTCAGCGCGCCTATCTCAACGCCTAGCAGCTCGAATATCTCTGTGTGATCAGCCGTCATAGCGCGTTTGAGTCCAGTGAATTGCCGCTGCGCTCCAAGTGTAGCCGACGCCGGCGCCTGCCAGCACGACCAGATCGCCTGCCCTGATCTTGCCTTGCGCCAAGCCAAGCTGCAATGCCAGCGCCTGATCGGCGCTCTGAATATGCCCGTAATCTTCTAGGTAGACCGATTGCTCGGCGCTCAAACCGAGCGCCTTCAAAATCTCCAGATAGAACGAGCGCTTCATGTGCGTGATGCCCAGAAAGCGCACGTCAGCAAGCGACGCGCCGCCTTTCTCAACGGCGCCGCGGATGACGCGCACGAAGTTCTCCAGCGAGACCGCGCCGAGCCGCTCTGCCATATAGTCCGGCTGATTCACCTCAAGCCGACCGCACAGGTCGCCGTGTTCAGCCGCATCGCCAACTGCCTCAGGCGTGCGGCTGAGCGTGACCGTCTCAGAGAGACTGCCATCGGTGATAGCGGCGACGCCGATGATGTGGTTGTGTTCGGCGTCGCGCTTTAGGATCAGCGCCGCCGCGCCGCTGCCGAAGTTGTACATGAAGCGCACGCGCTCATTGCGGAAATTGATCAGGTCGTTCTCGCGGCTGCCTGCTACAAGCAACACATGGCGCAGCGAGTCGTCCGCCAACATCATGCCGCGCGCCGCCTGCATAGCGATCGGCGCAGCCGCGCACAGCGCGTACAGATCGAAGGCGTAGGCGTTCAGCGCACCGATGTTGTGCTGAATTTTAGCGGCGGCGCTCCAAACGTTGTGATCTTTATATTCGCTGCCGTGCGAGATGACCAAATCGAGCTGCTCAGGCGCGAGCTTCGCATCTTCCAAGGCGCGCAACGCGGCTTGAGTCGCCATGTAAGAGACGCTCTCGTGCGCGGCAGCGATGTGCCGCTGCCGAATGCCCATCTTCTCGCGCAGGACGGGCTCTGGAATGCCTGTGCGCAGCGCGAGATCGGCTGCGCGCTCAACCTGAGCAGGGAAATATGTGCCAATGCCAAGAATGCCGACGGAAGCCATTGTGTCGTCACCTCAAAATATCTATTGCGCAGATTGTACTGCACAGCGCAGGCTCAGCACAATGGCAGCGCTCACTCGCCTAGCGCGATGATGCGCTGCGCTTCGCGCTCGCCGCTCATCAGCGCGCCATGCACAGTGGCAGGATAAGTAGATAGCGTGCCTTCGCCTGCGAAGAAGAGCCGATTCCGCACAGAGCGCGCGATCAGTCCGTAATCGAGGCGGCGCGCGTTAGGCGGCACGTGCGAGTACGCGCCGCGCGCAAACGGATCGCGCTGCCAAGCCGTGACCGCGAATGCCTCTGGCTCAGGAATGGCGCTGCCGAAGGCGCGTTTGAGCGTCTTGAAAGCGAGTCCTGCGGCTCGCTCAGGCGGCATTTGCTCAAGGCGCTGCGCGTGCCTGCCGCGCACAAGCGCGACCAAGATCGGTTGTGCGTGCAGCACGTGCAGATTGAAGAACTCAAAGGTCTCTTCGATGTCCTCGCTGAGGTAAGCGAAGCGATGCAACGTCTCGTCCCAGAACGTGCGTGGAAAGCGCAGCGCTACCTTGTTGAGCAGTCCCATCCGTAAGCGTTGCAAGGCGGCTTGTTTGCCTGCAGGCAGGGCAGGCGCAAAAGTTATCGCGCCGCTCTGCAAAACGCCGATGGACAGTGTGATCAGCGCGCGATCTGCCTCAAAAATGCGTCCATCGGCTGCCGTCAGCTGCACACCTGACGGCGTGTGTGCCACGCGGCTGATCGTCACGCCAAGCCGCACGTCAAGGTCGCGGGCGAGAAACGCGATCAGCCGTCCGTAGCCTTCGCGCAGGAGCACGTGGTCGCCGCTGAAAGCGCGATCTTCATTCCACGCCAACAGCGAGAGGTCGCGCGCTTCGGCGCCCCACTCCAATTCGATCTCGCTGGCGAGCGCCCACAACACGGCGCGTTTTTCTGTGCCGATCAGCTCGTATTCAGGCAGCAGCGTCGCCAAGACATCGGCGACGGACGTGCTTTCATCCACCAACGCATGCGCTTTGGCAGCTTCCAGCTCGCTCAGGATTTCTGTGGTGAGCGCAGCGACCGCTTTCAATTGCGCTTGCGTGAGCCGCCGACCATTGCGCGTGTAGAGCGCGACCGAATCGAAGTCGCTTGCCAGTCCATGAATACTTGCCGCGCGCGCCAGCGCCGTCAGCGGATTGCGGCGGCTGCTGTGAATCCAGGCCGCGCCCATGTCAAGCGGCACGCCGAGCGCGTCATCCGTCCAGATACGTCCGCCGAGCCGATCGCGCGCCTCTAAGATGGTCACCTTGAAGCCTGCCGCGCTCAGCAGCCGCGCCGCGCCGATGCCTGCCATGCCTGCGCCTACGATCAGCACGGACTCGGCAGCGCGCGCTGTTCGGCTCGGGAACGACGCGCTGAGCGCGCTCAAGCCGAGCAGTTGAAGGAAGTCTCTTCGTCGCACATCAGCCGCCTTTCTCAATCGCCATCAAACACATTGTAACGCGCAGCTCGATAGTTTGCGCAGCGCGCGGGACTGCACGCTATAATTTCTTATATATAATTCTGACGGCATGTTGCAGCCGTCTGAGAAGAAAGGTTTTAACGATGGCAAAATTGCCTGATTTCAAAAACGAGCCGTTGACCGATTTCAGCCAACACAGCAATCGCGCCGCTTTCCAGCAAGCGCTCGAATACGTGCGCGGACAGCTCGGCAAGCATTATCCGTTGCGCATTGGCGCCAACACGCTGCAGACAGGCGATGTGATTCAGTCCATCAATCCGTCGCGCCCTGCCGAGATCGTCGGCACAGTGGCTGCCGGACGCAAGGAAGATGCCGAGCGCGCGATTGAGGTTGCTGCCGAGGCATTCAAGCACTGGCAGTACGTGGATGCCGAAGAGCGTGCGCGCTACTTGCTGCGCGCCGCCGCCGAAATGCGCCGCCGCAAGCATGAGTTCAGCGCTTGGATGGTCTTCGAGATCGGCAAGAATTGGGCAGAGGCTGACGCTGATACAGCTGAGGCGATAGATTTTTTGGAGTACTACGCAAGGCAGGCGATTCGGCTCAAGAATGCCAGTGAGCAGCTCTACACGATAGCAGGCGAGCAATCTGAGCTGCAATACATTCCGCTCGGCGTCGGCGCTGTGATTCCACCGTGGAATTTCCCGAACGCCATCATGGTCGGCATGACCAGCGCTGCCATCGTGGCAGGCAACACGGTCGTTTTGAAGCCTGCCAGCATCACGCCTGTGATCGCCTACAAATTCTGTGAGATTCTATGGAATCTAGGCTTGCCGAGCGGCGTGCTGAACTATCTGCCTGGACCGGGCAGTGCGATTGGCGATACGCTCGTGGATCATCCGAAGACGCGCTTCATCGCCTTCACAGGCAGCAAAGAGGTCGGCATGCGCATTTTTGAGCGCGCCGCGAAGGTACAGCCAGGTCAGATTTGGCTCAAGCGCACTATTCTGGAGATGGGCGGCAAGGACGCGGTCGTGGTGGACGAGACGGCTGATCTGGAAGCGGCTGCCACAGGCATCGTAGTGAGCGCTTTCGGCTTTCAAGGGCAGAAATGCTCAGCAGGCTCGCGCGCGATCATCGTGGACGCGGTCTATGAGCAAGTGGCGGCGCGCGTGGTGGAAAAAACGCGCCAACTGACTATCGGCGCGCCTGATCAAGCACCAGAGATCGATCAAGGACCTGTCTCGGACGCTAAGGCGATGCAAAAAATCCTCGATTACATCGAGATCGGCACGCAAGAAGGCAAGCTCCTGTGCGGCGGCAAGGCGAAGATGACGCCTGAAGGCGGCTATTTCATCGAGCCGACCGTCTTCGGCGACGTAGCGCCAAATGCGCGCATCGCGCAAGAGGAAATCTTCGGACCTGTGTTGGCGCTCATCCGCGCGCACGACTACGCACACGCGCTGGAGATCGCCAATGGCACTGAATACGGCTTGACAGGCGCGGTCTACAGCCAGAGCCGCGAGCGCCTTGAGCTGGCGCGGCGCGTCTTCCACGTTGGCAACCTGTACTTCAATCGCAAATGCACAGGCGCGATGGTCGGTGTGCATCCGTTTGGCGGCTTCAACATGTCTGGCACGGATAGCAAAGCAGGTGGACCGGATTACCTGCTGCTCTTCACACAAGCGAAGTCCATCAGCGAGAAGCTGTGATCGTCGCACGCCGCGCGGCAGACGTGATGGCTGCGTTGCGCGGCGCATTTTGTAAAAATTTCAAACCTGCTCGGCTGTAGTGTGCTATAATCGCCTTCAGAAGGCGTTCAGAGCAACTGCACATGATTTTGCAAGAGCGCGCGGCGCAGAGTATGCGCTCATCAGCGGCGCGGCATTCGCGCGAACGCCTTAGCAAAGGTCACGGTCATAACGAGGTGCAAGCGTGTCTTCCGCAGAGATCAGTGAGCAGGAGATCAGGGAACGCTGCAGGCATCTGTTGCGCGCTGCCAGCGACGAAGCGCGGCGGCTGAATCACAGCTTCATCGGCACGGAGCATCTCTACATCGCGCTGACGCAGGTGGAAGGCAGCCTTGCGCAACGTCTGCTGTTAGCGGCAGGTCTTGATCCGCGCGGCGTGCGCAACGCCATTCGTCGCGATGCAGGCATTCAAGAGAGCGAACAAGCTGATTTGAGCGAGCTGCCGTTCACGCCGCGCGCCTACCGCATCCTGAGCGACGCCATCTTGATCGCCGAGCAGCATCAGCACGAGATGATTGACGAGCGGCACCTGCTGCTCGCCTTGCTGCGCGAAGGACAAGGCGTCGCTGCGCGCCGTCTGCGGCAGCTTGGCGCAGAATTTGC